>OHKW01000543.1_pt1 | contig 25532 bp, 27 predicted proteins | sample 1568931 | NCBI WGS metagenome assembly OHKW01 (sample SAMEA3879536, study PRJEB24766) | human gut metagenome | biome: human-associated habitat; feature: feces | place: USA | collected 1985/1987 | reverse complement strand
TGGTTATAAAGGGAGAAGTAAATATTCTGATTCCTATGTAGAACAAGCAAATAATTCTAAGTTAGCTATGGAGTTGTCTAGTAAAGGACAACAGGTAGGAAAAGAATATCCTAAATACTACAATTCAAGATATAAAGAATTTTTGAGATATAAGGAACTTGCTAAATCATTAGATTTTATGAGTGCTGAAAAAATATTCTCTTATGAAGATCTAGCTGAAAAAATTGAAGCTGTAGAACTTGAGTTAGCTGAACGAGAAGCAGAATATGAGAAACAAAAATCAATCGTCAGAACTTTTGAAGAAAACGAGCCGTTTGCACATACTTATATTGAAACTTACAATGCCTATATGCTTTATAAAGAGCAGGTTGAAAAGTTTGGAGAAGAGAATATTACGATAAGTGAAGATGTACAGAAACATCTTACAGTGAAAGAAAACTTAAATGATGCCGAATTGCAGGAAGTACGAGAATTTATTCGTGGCTGCGGACAAGAGAAAAGAGAGGCAAACAGACAGTATTCTTATATTACTTATCTTCATAGCAAATTAACAGATTATGATAAGTTGCGTTCAAGAGCATTGGAGATGAACGGATATATTAAAGGTATGAACTTTGGTATTAAAATGATTGATGAAAAACGATCAACAGATGAATATTATTGTGTCAAATTACCGTACACAAAGAAGTATGTTTATTTAAATAAGAATTGTGTGACATGGAAAGAACATGGAGTCCGTGCGACTATGTATCTCATTGATGATGAAACATACGAACTATATAATGAAGATAATCAAAAGATTGGAGAAGTATCAGGAGATCAATTAGAACAGATTTCTAACGAGGAAAAGGAAGAGGTAAAAGAATACTATGCTTCATTGAAAGTAGAGGTGTAAGGAATGAAAAAGAAGTTAATCCTTGGTGGACTTATTACTTTGCTAACAGTTTCTTTAATTCCATTCATAAATTTGTTTTTTAAGGAACAAGAGAAAAAAGAAATTGAGAATAATGTGAAAGAAGTTGTGCAGGAAAAAGAATCAAAAAAGGAAGGAAAGAAACAAGAAAGCAGTACCTTGAGTTTTGCAGAACTTAAACAAATGAATTCAGATCTAGTTGCTATTATGTATATTCCTAACACGGATATTTATTTACCAATCGTACAAACTGCGAATAATGAGTATTATCTAAAGCATAACTTTTATAAGAATTATGACGAACAGGGAAGCATCTATATGGATGCAAAGGCATCAGCAGACTTCGGCAGTAAAAATACATTTATATATGGACACAGTGTTTTAGGAACGGGTGGTATGTTTACATTTCTGAAAAACTATATGAGTGCTTCTTATTATCAACAGCATCCAATCATTAAGATTATGACAGAAGAGAAGTTGTATGATGCCCATATTGTATCAGCGTATAAAGATGTAGATACTTCTGCATCCTATCAAACCAATATTACGGATGATGTCAGTTACACTTCATATATTGATGTGATTGCAGGCAAGAGCAACTATGTAACAAATGTTCAAGCAACGACAGATAAAAATATGGTTACATTTTATACTTGTTCATTGGATGGAATTACAAACAATAGCCAACTGGCATCTACCAAAGACAGATACTATATTCATGCAGTATTAGAAGTAATAAATGAATAAAGTAGGTAAAACTAAAAAAACTTAGCTAAAACTTGAGGATATTCATGATAAATATCCTCTCTTTTTATGCTCAAAAAATGTAAAAAAGACTTTGAAATAAAGCTAAAAGCATTGAAATAATGCTTGCAAATAGGTGGTTGTTTTGCTATAATATAGGTATAAGGTGTAGTATTGCTACACCTAAAAAAAATAATGTTATGGTGTAGCAATACTACACCTAGAAAGAGTAGGAATATGGAAAGAACGATCACGAAAAGAAAAACAATCAACAGAAGAAAGGTTTTATATAATTTAAACCTTCTGATTCTCGCATTAGGAAAAATCATTGTGATAACAACAATTATGATGTTTGTGATGTTATGTATCGCAGAATACTGTTTATCTTAGATTTTTTAACAAGAAGAAGCACGAATAAAGATTATAACTGTAAATAAGACAAGGAGAAAATTATATGAAAACTAAAGAAATCATTAACATAGTAACACAAGATGAAAATATATGTCCTGTTTGTGGGGCATCAATAAAACCTGAATACTCGAATTGGAATGATTGTTATGAATATTATAATTGGGAATGTCAGCAGTGTGAGGCTAAAGGAACTGCTGTATATAAAATGATTAGAAATTTTGAAGAACATATTGATATTGAAAAAGGAGAACAATTATAAAACATGGTAGATACTAATCAAAATGGAAAGTTTGCTCACTCATTAGAGAGTGAGCAGGCAACACCACAAAAGGGCGAGATATATTGGGTTGATATGCCGTATTATAGCACAACCGTTATTTCAAACATAAGACCTTGTGTAGTGTTATCCAATAACCAAGCGAACAAGAATTCCAAAACCATTTTGGTTACACCAATCACAAGAAGACTTAAAAGACCCGAATTACCTTGCCATGTTACTTTGAATGACAAAAACATGGTTAAGTTAGAAGTTATTATACCAGTAGAAAAAGAGAAAATTACTGGATACTATGGGAAATTAACGGAAAAGCAAATGCGTGAAGTGAATCAAGCAATGTTGATTGAATTAGGGATTATATAGAAATAACCAATATTGGGATTAGAAAAGAGGTTAAAAAATGACATCAAGTGCCTATCAAGATTTATTAAAGACACAAAAAGAGATTTTAGAATTAGGAATGTATTGTAAAAAATTCAACATTACAAAAGCCGAATTACAGGATCTTGCATCAAAAAAACGATACGAAGAGGAGAAAGAAGAACATGACAGACGAACAAAGGGTCGTTGCTAATAAATTAGCAAAACAAAGGGAGTATTTTACTCATCTTGCACCAATTGGGGAAACAAATAAAACAAAGACAATTTGCTTTGATTTAGAAACAACAGGTGTAAATAACGAGTTGGATGAAGTATTAGAAATTACAATTTTAGATGGCAACTTCAATATACTGTTAAACACATATGTAAAACCAATTTTCACGACTTCTTGGAAAAACGCAGAAGCTGTACATCATATTTCTTATGATATGGTAAAAAACAAACCAACATTACAACAATTAGCACCCCTTATTAAAGGAATATTTGACAATGCAGATGTGATCGTAGGATACAATGGAAGTTTTGATTTAGGATTTCTTGAAGGATTATATTCCTTAGAAAACAAACAAGTGATTGATGTTATGGAACTGTTTGCTCCTATCTATGGCGAAGTCAGTGAAAAGTATGGGGGTTATAAATGGCAGAAACTACAAAATTGTGCTGATTACTTTGGATATAAATTTAAAACACATGACAGTTATGAAGATGCAAAGGCTACATTATACTGCTATCACAAGATAATGGAAAGAAAGGAAGTGTAGATATGAGTCTATTAAGTGAATTTGAAGCAACACCTCAAAAGGGTACAGTTGGTTCTCATATGAGAAAAAACAAACAACAAATCGAAATGATACACATCAATGATATTCGTCCAAATAAATTAAATTTCTTTCACATCAACGAAGAAGATGTAAAATCATTAGCTGATGAATTAGAGAAGAATGGGGTAAACAATGGTCGTGTATATTATCAAGAAGGGGAAGATGGAAAACACTATACTTTAATTGGTGGAGAAACAAGATACCATGCCTTAAATCTTCTATTCCAAGAAGGAAAGCATGATGGTATGTTTCCAATGTATGTGATTGAACAAACACCTGAAGACGAAATCAGTGAATTGGAATTGATTATGAGTGACAATCATCAACGCAACTTTTCAGAAGAAGATAAGCGTATCATCATTCAAAACTATGAGAAAATCTATAAATATCATAAATTAAAGGATAAGGAACTCGATAAAGCGATTAAAAATGCTGAAAATCCAATGCAAGTAACCATTTTAGAAGAACAAAGACGAATTCCTAAAGGGATGGAAAAGCGAGATTGGATTGCACAGAAAACAGGTTTTACAAATCGCAATGGAACACCTCTAACGGGAAGGCAAATCCAAACATATTTAACTGGAGAGTTTTCAGGAAAAGCACAAGAAACAAAACCAAAAGAAAAAGTTGTTAGTCAAGAAGAGTTGGAACAAAAGGAAGTTTTGGGTACATTGAAAAAATATCTAGTTGAAATAACAGATGCAAAAATATCAATTACACCGACAAAACTTTCGATTGGATATGCAAATCTATACGACTTAAATAGAATCTTGCAGACCTTAAAAACAGACAATGAATTAGATCATATTACGAAAACATATTTAAAAACGAAGAGAGGATAAAAAAATGGCAATTACATATAACATTCAAAACCGTAAAGGTGGAGTAGGAAAAACAGAAACAGCATTGAACATGGCTTATGGAATTTCACAGGCAGGATATAAAACGCTTTATATTCCTTTTGATCCACAGGCGAATGGACAATCTACTATGATGAAATTACTGTTGAACAAGCCATGAAAGTAAGAGAATTCTATGATAAGTCTGAAGATAAGCAGGCAATCATGAAAGCCTATAAAGCTCTAGCATCTAGTGGATTCTCAAAAGAACGCAAGTATGGAATTGACATCAATGATGTATTAAAGACACCAACAATGATACAACAGGCAATCCATCAAACTTGCTATCCAAATTTGGATATTATTCCTGCATCTGATGAATTATCAATGACGGATGGTTATTTGAAACTATCAGGTAAAAATCCAAGTGGAAGACTTCGTACTGCATTATCATTGATTGATAACGATTATGATGTAGTTATCATTGATAACAGTCCGTTTGAAAGTTCATTAACATATAACTCTATTTGTGCCTGCTATAAAGAAGGCGATACTATTATTATTCCAGTTACGATTTCTGATCGCAGTATTAAAGGGTTAGGAGCAACACTTGAAATTCTTATTGAATGGCTGAATGAAGAACGATTACCATATGACTGCAAATTATTGATTACAATGAAGCAGAGAAACAAATTGACAAACGAGTGGATAAAAACACTTCGTCATATTTTCCCTAATCGAGTATTTACACAAGAAATTCGATTTCAGGGTAAACCAGTAGAAAGTGCATCATTAAAGAATGTTATTCTATTGGAAGATAAAGATAAATCGAATGTTCAATCCGATTATCGTGTATATGTTGATGAAATTTTAGAGGATATTAAAAATAAGTTGGGAAGATAGATTTTAAAGGGGCTGTGACGAGTAAGAGAAATTAGTATTTCTCTGAAAATCACAGCCTTTCGGGAGTATCCCAAAGATTGTGTAAACCTCTAAACTGATGTAAGATAAAATTACTCGGTTTGGAGGTTTTTAAAATGGTAAGAAAAAAGGATACGCCACGAAAAGCAATAATGCGAGAGTTCATGCAGAATTACCTGAAAGAAAATGATGTAAAGGTCAAGGATGGAAATGATGTCAATGCTATTATGCGTGATATGATGTCAGTTATCCTTGAAGGCGTTTTAGATGAGGAGCTTGATCAGGAACTCGGCTATAGCAAGTATGACTATCGTAACAAAGAAACTGACAATAGCCGTAATGGCCATTCGCAGAAAACGATGCATACCAGCTATGGGGATATGCAGATAGAAGTTCCCCGGGATCGTAATGGTGAGTTCCAACCGCAAATCGTAAAGAAATATCAAAATACGATCACCCAGGACATGGAGGAAAAAATCATTTCCATGTATGCGAAAGGTATGACAACATCAGATATCGAAAGCCACATGAAAGAGCTTTATGATATCGATATTTCAGACAGCACCATAAGCCGTATCACGGATAAGATCATGCCTATCGTAAAAGAATGGCAAGACAGACCATTAGAGAGCGTATACGCAGCGGTATTTATGGATGCTATCCATTATCATGTCCGCAGCGAAGGGCGTATCGTAAAAAAAGCCGTATATATAGCTCTTGGTATTGATATGGATGGACATAGAGATATTTTAGGGATGTATATAGGCGAGAACGAAAGTGCGAAGTTTTGGCTCTCTGTGCTTAATGGTCTTAAGAACAGAGGTGTTGAAGATATACTGATCGTTTGTGTAGATGGGCTCAGCGGATTTCCACAGGCCATTGAAGCTGTATATCCACAGGCAGAGATCCAGCACTGCATCATCCATCAAATACGAAACACCACAAAATTCGTATCCTACAAAGATATCAAAGAGCTGATGGGCGATTTGAAACGAGTATATACTGCTGTTACAGAAGAAGTAGCTTTGAATGAGCTTGAAGTTTTCAACGATAAATGGGGCAAAAAATACCCTAAGATTTACCGTTCCTGGAGTGATCATTGGGCGACCTTATCCACATATTTCAAATATCCGGATGCGGTCAGAAAACTCATTTATACAACTAATGCAATCGAGGGATTCAACCGTCAGCTACGCAAAGTCACCAAAAGCAGGACTGTATTCCCTTCCGATAACAGCCTTCTAAAAATGCTCTATTTAGCCACTATGGACATCACTAAAAAATGGACGGGCAGACGCCAAGACTGGGGTGAGATCCGCTCGCAACTTGAGATCTATTTCGAAGAGAGATTGGCGGACAAGGAGATCTAAAGTTATATTTTTTATTGACATGTATAAATACTGCTGTATAATGCAGACAAAGGGCGAAGCCTATTAAATCAGCTCCGCCCATATCGTTAATTCTTATGGTCTTATATCAGTTTCTTGAGTTTACACAAACTTTGAAACGCTCTCGATTCAAACAATTCTTCTTTAGAAATATTATGTTCCTTCATAAATCTCACACATAAGATACTTATAAAAATATCGACTTCTGTTTTCGTATAATTACTTACTAAAGTTTCGATTTCTAAAAGTGCTAACTCAGAGTCCATTTGTTTTTTATCCATAAGAACACCTCATTATTTTAACATGGTTATTATATCATGGACATTATTACAAATAATGCTAATTCTTTCAGAATGTAGTCTATTTGCTCCAACTCTATCAAAGGGAGTATAAATATACTAGACAAAGTGTCAGTTGCTCTTAGAATTCATTTAAAGTGGTAAATAAGACATATGTGGGTTTTTGTTCTATGCTTTGAAGAACATATTTAATATTCTATAGAAAATCTCTTAATTTTTTGGTTTTATAAGGTTTTCTTGGATTCTTTTCAATCTCTAAGAGTCTTTTATCTTGTGGGTCGGATAAATAATAAACACAGATACTCAAATCTTCCAAATCTTCTATTTTCTTAAACCCTCTACGAATGTAATCTTTCCCACCATCTACAGTAACTGAACCACAACTACAAGATTTAATATCGTGTGTTGATGTACTTTCAATAATATCTCCACAATTTATGCACCTAGCTCGATTTTTTACAATCTTCATTTCATCCTTCTCCTTCAAAAATATTATTTATATTTATAATTATAACATTCTCTTAATAATTCTGATTAAAAGATGAAACAAAATAGCATAATGCTATTACTTAAAGAGGGTACAATGTTCAAAAAAGTTTGTTTTTCTATAAGATGATATATCCTTGTTTATAAACTTGTTTATATTCTTGTTTACGGAGTGTTGAATGTTCAGTGTTTATCGGCTCAAAATGAATTTAATGTCCCCATGCAACAGACGAAATGTCCCCATGCAACAGACAAAATGTCCCCATGTAGCAGACGAAATGTCCCCATGTAGCAGATGATGGGTATATTTATGTCCCTGTTAAATTTGACAAAGGGACATAATAAGTATATATTTCTTAATATAAGGAATGGTAAATCTATGTTGAATGATGAAAATATTATATCGAAATCTAGATCAATCATTGATTTAAGAAATGTTAATTTTACTATACAAGAATTCCGATTGATGGAAGTGTATTTATCGAAAATCAATCCACAGGACGAAACAACAGCATCTGTTACTTTTACTAAACAGGAATATTGTGATTTGATGGAAATTCAATCTAGATTATTGGAATCGAAACGATTAAATAAATATATGCAACATTTATTTAATAACAGTGTTACTGAATGGTTGGAAGATGGAGAAAGTTTTGAAATGCATCCTCTGTTTGAAAAAGCAAAGTTTGATAAAAAAAATAGTACGATAACTTTAGAATGTGGCAAATCGGATTATGTACGAAAAATGTTTTTTGATATATCCAAAAACGGATATATTAAATACGCATTGAAAAATACTTTGTATTTACAAAGTGTCTATTCAATAAAACTATATCTGTATTTGTTGGAAAATAGATTCCGTTCAACTTGGAAAATTGAATTAGACTGTTTAAAAGGAATTTTTGAATGTACTTCTGATTACTATAATGATTTCAGAAGATTTAATTCAAAAATCTTGAAGACATCTATTGATGAAATAAATGAAATGACAAATGTTTTTGTTTCTTATGAAACAATACGAAAAGCTCGAAAAGTTGCAGAAATTGAATTCACTTGTCATTTTAAAGATACGAATGAAGTGATCAATGGAGAATTTGAAGAAAAGGATATTCCATCTATTTTTAGCACTTTAGCTTGGGATGAAATAGAAAATAACTTAGAATATGGTTCATTGGAATATGTAATCGCTGAAATTCAATACACATCGAAAGAATTATTGGGAAAAGAAGAATTAAGCAAGGCAGAATTAAATATCATTAAAGAATTATATGATTTGTACGGTGGACGAATGATGATTGTTGCTTCAAGAGAAGCAAGTACTTATGAAAAATATTCTTTGTATTACATACGAGAACTCATGAAGACTTGGATTATGAAGGGGTATAGTGTAGAAGATGTAGAGAATGGGAAACGATAAGAATAGGAGAGAATAAGATTTATGAAAAAACAAATATCAAAGATATTACTCATTTTATTAACAAGTATATTTATTACTGGATGTTCGTTGGATTTAAAATCTGACAAACCTATAGAAAATGGAATAATTCAGGAGAATGTGCAACTTACTGATATTCCTGAATTTAATGATGAACCGTATATCGTACTAAATGAGAATGTACCAATGTTTACTGAAGAAGAAACGGCAAGTACAGAGATATTTGAAGACTACTCTGATTTAGATAGATTCGGTCGGTGTGGTATTGCTTATGCTAATCTTCATCAGAGCATTATGCCAACCGAAGATAGAGAAAGTATTGGAATGATAAAACCATCAGGTTGGAAAACTGCAAAATATGATTTTGTAGATGGGAAATATTTGTACAATCGGTGTCATTTAATTGGTTTTCAATTAGCAGGAGAGAACGCTAATGAAAAGAACTTGATTACAGGAACTCGCTTCCTAAATGTAGAAGGGATGCTTCCATTTGAAAATATGGTTGCTGATTATTTGAAAGAAACAAACAACCATGTGTTATATCGTGTTACTCCTGTCTTTAAAGATAATGAATTGGTCGCTAGAGGGGTCACGATTGAAGGGTATTCCGTTGAAGATCATGGAGAAGGAATTCAATTCTATGTGTATTGTTACAATAATCAACCAAAAATAGAAATCAATTATCAAACAGGAGATAGTAAGGAAATTGCATCTTCTTCTGAAAATGAGCCTAACGATAGTGAAAAAAGAACCTTTATCGTAAATAAGAATTCAAAGAAATTTCACGAAGAAGACTGTGAAAATGCAAACAAGATTTCAAGCAAAAATAGAGAAGTTGTTGAAAGTGATGTAAATGCACTGATTGAAGAAGGATATGAACCAGCACAATGTTGTGTAGATAATTAAGAATATTATACATGATACAGAAATAAAAAAACTTATACCTTTATTTTCTTTGGCAAGGTATAAGTCTTATGCTAAAATCATGGTGGACAGATTATTTAGGTAGTTCAGGTCGCTAGACCAAGGAGCGTTGAGCCTTGTTAATATAAATGTATTTTCGAGGAGTGATGCTTATGAGTACATATGAAGCATTATCAATAATGTTATCTATACTAACTCTAGTCGTTGTTCTTCTAATCGAATTGATTAAGAAAAAATGACAAATAAAAAACTACCTAAGTTTCCGAGGCGAAGGTAGTTTTTTATAGAACTATTCAAAACCCTAAACAGAATAATCTGTCCACTTTTTACATCTTTATTATAAGCGATAAATTGATAAATATCAATAAATTCAAAAAAGGAAGTCACTTCCTATTTTTCTATTTGAGTGCAACAAGGCAGAAAAACTGGTAAATCAAATAAAGATTCTGTAGAATAATCATGGAGGTATATGTATATGTACTATACTATCCAAAATAAGCACTCATTTGGAAATGTTTCAGTTCTTAACCAATATGGAATTACAGTTTTTGACTCTAGTAGTCATACTGTTAATTATCAGAGAGTTAAAAAAGTAACCTGAAATATGTTCCAATGGGTGCAAAAAAAGAAGAGGATTGCCGTCCTCTTCTTTTCCTATGGGAAATCCACAGTTCTTAACCACTATTATTATATGCTATAAACTGAAAAATGACAACTGATTTTAGATTTTAAAAACTGTAATTTTACCTGTGGTTGCACTTTTGCTTCACACCAAAATATGCTAATATGATAATGTGGTAAAATATTGAAAAGGCAGAAAACTAAGCGTTTTTTGTCTTTTTTTATTTTCAGAAAGGAGAGAAATTACAGTGAAATGGTATTTTAAACGAAGGCATCCGTTTGGATGCCTTGAATCATTTATCTAGGAAAAAAGGGAACGGATGAAAACTCGAGATTCATTCGTTTCCTAAAAAAAAGGAAGTCACTTCCTATTTTTCATAAAAAATACAAAAAAAGAAAGGAGAAACTTTATGAAAAAGACATTAAAGCGAATTGTAACTTGCATATTCTCTACGCTTTTAACTGTAAATGCTGTGATGCCTACTTATGCAAATGAGCAAGTCGTTGCCGAACCATCTCCTACTTTGAATATTACTGTTGAAGGAAATGGACAGGTTAAAGTTACAGAAAATGAAACTGAAACGATAGTAACGAAAGAAACTCCATTTACACAATCTTATAAAGAAGGTACGAAAGTGACGATTGAAGCGATTGCTGATGAAGAAAATGTAATCGAAAACTTTACAAACAATGATGTTGCAGTACCTGAATTTGTGGCAGAACAGAATAGTTTAAAGATTGAATATGTTACTGGTGTCGAAAATTCAAACTTTGTAGTTACATTCAAAGAAATTGTTTCTAGTGAAGAACAAGAAACAAATGAAAAAGTAGATACAGAACCGATTGAACAACCTGAAGCAGAAGGAGAAACTACAAAAGAAGATTCCATTGAAACGGAAGAAAAGGATAAAACAAAAGATAAAGTAGATAAAAATAGTAAACTGCTAATCAATGACGAAACCTTTATTCCAAATCGTCCTGTTAGTGCTGAAGAACAACAAATTTTAAACGATTATCAAAATGGAATGACTATGAAAGAAGAGTATATTCAAAAGCGTAAAGAAATTGTTGATAAAATTCATGCGTGGAAATATGTGGATGATAATTATTTTATTACGGCTAAATTTTATGAAGATTATGATACAGCAAATCTATTGCTAGGATTAGGTGCTTCTATTTTAATTGCCCCTGATTTTAGATACTCCGAATCTGCATCAAGCACTTATTCTTCTGATCGCAGTTTGAGTAGTCCTGTTGTTACTTATTTTGAAGAAGGTGGACATACCTCTATTTCGAATGGAATCGGAACAGTCTGGGGAACTGGTGGTTTTTGGAAAGTTGATGGTCATGTAGCCTTTTGTGGAGAAGCCATGTTTGCACCACCTCGAGCAGGCTCAGCATTAAATTCTGCTGTGGAAGTACATGATGATAGAGTACGAAAAGTTATCTATTATGCATATGGATATCCGAATAACCAAGTTTCAAATTATTTCAAAAATAGAGATCAATCCTTGTTGGCTACTAACGAATTTTTATCTGCTGTGGCTAGTGGCACTTCACTAGGAGGGTCTTCAAATGGGCAACGTTATCATGTTGCCTATGAAATGTTAAAAGGTATTTTGAATTTACCAAGTCCACCATCTGATTTTAAAGTATATAAGGCAAAATGCCCTGGAACAGGAACGAACTTCCAAGGAATTGTAACAGAAAATCAAACGTTATATTGGGGTCAAAATGAGCCAAAAGGAAATCTAACGATTGAAAAATCTTCATCCAATCCTTCGATTACAGACAATAACAACTGTTATAGTTTAGAAGGTGCAGAATATGGATTGTATAACAGTGAAGCCGATGCCAATAAGGATGTCAATCGAGTAGGTACATTTACAATCAAGGCTGATGGAAAAGCAAATACCATCAAGGACTTGAAGGCAAAGACATATTACTTGAAAGAAACCAAAGCAGGAAAAGGATATGATTTAGATAAAAAAGTGTATCCCGTTTCAGTAAAAAGTGGAAAAACAGAAATTAAAAAGGTAAAAGACAATCCTCAAGCTGACCCTGTTGGTATCTTATTGAAGAAGCGTGACAAGGAAACTGGACAGGATGTACCACAAAGAGATGCGAAACTTGAAGGTGCTGAATTTACTGTGAAGTACTACAAAGGGGATTATGCTGAAGATGTCGATCCTGCGACACAGGGAGCAACACCTGAACGTACTTGGGTATTAAAAACAGATGAAGATGGTTTTACTTATTTACAAGATAACTATAAAGTTTCGGGTGATGAATTTTACTATAATAGCACAAATTTGCCAACAATTCCGATTGGAACAGTAACATTACGAGAAACGAAAGCACCTGAAGGGTACAAACTAAATGATGAAACATTTATTGTAAAGGTAATTTCAGAAGGTTCAGATGAATTTTTAAGCACATACCAAGAACCAATCGTACCTGAACAGGTTATCAAAGGAAAAATTCGCATTGCTAAGAAAGACAAGGATACAGGAAAAGTCATTCAAGTGGCAGGGACAGTCTTTGATATTTATTTCAATGGACAGAAAGTAAGCTCAATGACAACGGATGAAACAGGATATGCTACATCTGAAGACTTGGCTTACGGAGAATATGTAATCAAAGAAGCAAAAGCTCCAAATGGATATGTCGTTGATGTAGATCAAGAGGCTGTCGTAGATATTACAGCCGAAAAGACATACGATACAGAATTAAGTGATAAACGAGTGAATGCGACCATCAATCTTGTTAAAGAAGATAAAGATACTGGTAATCGTCCTCAAGGGGATGCAACACTAACAGGTGCTGTATATGGACTATATGCTAAAGAAGATATTCTTGACCCATCTATGGATGGAACAGTCATTCATAAGAAAGATTCTTTAGTTGGAAAAATCACGACAGATAAAAATGCAAGTGGTACAATTGAAAATCTATATTTAGGGGAATATTACTGGCAAGAAATCAGTCCAAGCGAAGGATATGAATTGGATGAAACAAAATATCCTTTCACTGCAAGTTATAAAGACCAAAATACAATTACAGTTACTGTGGATAGTACAGTGAAGGAAACAATTCGTACTGGAGAATTTGACATTATCAAAACGATTACAGATGGAAGTCAATCTGAAATCATGACAAATGAAAAAGGTGCAGAATTTGTTGCTGTATTGTTAAAGGATTATGAAGCTAATGGTAAAGACATTCAAAAGGCTTTACAATATGCAAAAGAAAACCGAAGCGAAAAAGAATATGCTGTATTAACAACAAATAAAAATGGTTATGCGACTTCAGGCAAATTAGCGTATGGTAAATATATTATCCAACAGACTAAGAAAGGCGAAAACGCTGAAGAAACAGATATTCTTGAAGGAACATTCACATTTGAAGTAACCGAAGCCAATGGACAAACAATTATTAAAGGTGGAGATACTTCAGGAAATTCTCTTGAAGTCGGAGATGATGGTAAGATGCATTACCATATCAATAACCGACCAAGTGATTATTTCTTAAAACTTGTGAAAGTAGATGCTGAAAGTGGAAAACAGATTATCTTATCTGATGCTACATTTAAAGTTAAAAATCTAGCAACTGGCGAATATATTCGTCAAAAAGTAGCAGGTGTTTGGGTTGATGAATTCAATACAGATAAAAATGGTTATGTTATCCTTCCTTTAAAATTGAAATCAGGTAAATATCAACTTGAAGAAATCAAAGCACCACATAACTATTTGTTAAATGGCACAAGCATTCCATTTGAAATTAAAAAATCGGAAGTGACTTCCGAAGATGAAGATGGAGATGCATATATCGTAGTAGCTATGGAAGATACACGAGTAAAAGGGTCTATTTCTTTTGAAAAACGAGGAGAAGTGTTAGTGGGTTCTCATAAAGACGAAAATGGAAATATCGTATTCGATTATGAAGAACATGGATTAGCTGGCACGGAAGTTACTGTTTATGCGAAAGAAGACATCATTGACCCTGCGGACGGAGAAGTACTTTATAAAGCAGGTGAAGTTGTTACAACGGCAACTACAGATAAATCAGGAAAGGCTCAAGTAGATAATTTATATCTAGGTAGCTATCTAGTGCGTGAAACAAAAGCCCCTGAAGGTTTTGTAGTATCTGATAAAGAGTACAATGTTACTTTAAACTATAAAGACGATCATACAGCAATCATTTCTGATTCCGTTTCTTATGTGAATGAACGACAAAAAGTAGCAATTGACTTAGTCAAACTAGATGATGAAACAGATACACCTTTAAGTGGTGCTGAATTTGGATTGTATGCTACGGAAGATATTTATGGCTATGACAATGAACCTCGTATCACAGATATGGCTAAAAAATTAGTCGTTGAAAAAGGTACATTGATTGAAACTTCAATTTCTGATGACAATGGACAGGTTGTATTTAATGCAGATCTTCCTTTAGGAAAATATGAAATCCGTGAATTGAAAGCACCAATCGGATATGCTTCTAGTGATAAAGTCATTGAAGTGGATGCAACATATCAAGGACAAGATGTAGAAACAATCGAAATCGAAGCAGAATTCAAGAACAGCATTACAAAAGTTGAATTCTCAAAAATTGATGCAACAACTAGCGAAGAATTAGAAGGTGCAACACAAGTTGTATATCCAAAAGATAAACCAAACGAAATTTTTGAAACATGGGTATCTACAAAAGAACCTCATATCATTAAAGGTTTAGAAGTTGGACAAACTTATATTTGGGAAGAAATTTCTGCTCCGTATGGATTTGCTCTTGCTGAAAAGATTGAATTTACTGTAGAAGATACAGGCGAAATTCAAGTGGCAGGAACAATGAAAGATGAAATCGTATATGGACAGTTAACTTTTGAAAAAGTAGGTAAACAATTCACATATACAGACATTGGTATGACGGATTTAGGAGTGGTTAATACACCAGTCTTTGAAGAAATGAATATCTTAGGTGCTGAAATTACTATTTACGCTTCAGAAGATATTACATTAGGAAATGGAATCACTTATTACAAAGCTGATGAAGAAATCGAAACTTTAGTAAGTGATTTTGAAGCTGTACAGTCTATCAAACTTCCAGTTGGTAAATACTATTATGTTGAAACAAAAGCCCCAATCGGTTTTGTGAAGAACGAAGAAAAACATTACTTTGAAGTTAAAGACAATCAGATCAACGAACTACAAGTAATCGAATCTACATTGAAGAACGAAAGACCAGTGTATAACATCAACATGACGAAACAGATGGAATTCTCTGATACAGCTATGAACAAAGAAGCCTATAAAGATGTAGTCTTTGGTATCTACACTCGTGATGATACATATGATTGGAAAGGGAATGTAGCGATTAAATATGACACATTACTAGCGACATCAGGTATTGATGAAGAAGGTCATTTAGTACATACCCCTGAACTTCCAGTTGGTAACTACTACATTAAGGAATTGGCAACAAATTCAGCGTATAAGTTAGATGAAAAAGAATACGACTTTAGTATTGAACAATCTAATGATAAGGCTGTCATTGTGCCAATCAATGAAGGTAAACCAATCATCAATAAATTGAAAGAATACTATGTTCTAGTCAATAAAGTAGATGAAAACACAATGAAAAACATCATCAGTAAGGAATTTGAATTCACATCTTTCACAGATGCAGAATGCAAAAATCCTATCGAAACAAAACAAGCAAACACAAAAGACGGAACTGTTAAGTTTGTATTGAACTACGGAACGACATACATCAAGGAAACGAAAGCCCCTCTAGGTTATTCGTTAAGCCCTGAAGTTGTGAAAGTAGAAGTCAATGATGATGGATTGTTTGTAAATGGTAAGAAGGTAGAACGAAGTGAAGACTTGTTGTATTCTATCATCTATAAAGATAGTTTGCTTCCAGTTATTCAAACAGGAGCAGGTAGTGATTCTATGTTGTTTATCGTTGCAGGTCTTGGAGTTTTAGTATCTTTGATCGGTATCTTAGAATACAGAAGAAGAAATAGAAACAAGAAGTCTGAAAATACATCAGAATAAAGAATTGTTTAAAATCTATTTCACAAAAATAATAAAATCTCTGATAGTTCACAGTGAGGTAGAGAATATAAAACAATGATTTATCTTCCTGAAGCCCTTGCTTTTACGCAAGGGCTTCAAATAAAAGGTATCAAAGCAATTTGATGCTTTTTATTTGAAAAATAGGAAGTCACTTCCGAAAATTAGAAACAAGGGGGTTATCATGGTTACAAAAATACAAGATGGTTTAGTTACTTATATTGGTTTTCACGCAAACAAAAATAAAAAGTTTATTGTTGAAACAAAAGGAAATTGGACATATATAAATTATCAAAAAGATGAATTTACACGAATTATTTGTGGCTATGTGGTTAAACAAGATGATGGAAGATATAGAACGCATAGACTTGGAACTTTTGATACAAATTTTAAAGATAGAAATGTAGGATATTTCGATTCACTTAAAGATGGAATAGCATATATGAAACAAGTGTATATTCAAGAATTATATCCAACACATAAAGACTTAGGGAAAGAAATTTTAGATAGTTCAAACACATTTGTAGAAGTTGAAGAAGACTTAGATGAAATTGAAAAATAGGAAGTGACTTCCTATTTTTTGCAGAAAGCATAAAAATGCTATCTATTAGAGTATTTAGAAATCTGTTATAATAAGAATACGAAAGAAGGTGGTTTTATGGCACAATATAAAGCTAATGTTTTTGTTAAAGATGAATTAAGAGAAATAACAAATCCTGAAAAAGATAGACCACAGCGTATTATTGGAGAAGAATTGAAAGACTATTTATTTGATTCTAAAGATACCAAAGTCTGTATCTTGTATGGATTGCGAAGAACAGGAAAAACAACTTTGATGTTGCAAACAATTTCTGAATTGACACAAGATGATTTTGAAAAAAGTGCATATATCGAAGTAAGTAATAGAGATACAATATCTTCTTTGTATAGCGATCTTGATATGTTGAAAGAAGAAGGATACAAGTATATTTTCATTGATGAAGTTACTTCTTTAGATAACTTTATTTCCATGTCTTCCTTATTTCCTGATGTATATGTTAGAAAAGGTATGAGAATTGTTCTGACAGGAACAGATTCTCTAGGCTTTTTCCTATCTTCTTCTCGTGAGCTTTATGATAGAGCTAGATATATTCATACAACATATATTCCTTTTTATGAATTTAAACATCTGTTTCCTAATAAAAACATTGATGAATTCATTGAATATGGTGGTACTTTAATTCCTGAATATAATGAAGATTATCCGTTCTATAATGGAAAAAATGCTGAACAATATGTAGATTCTGCAATCGCACAGAACATCCAGCATTCTTTAGAAAACTATGAAGAAGGCAGTAAATTCCGTTCTTTGATAAATCTGTATAATCAAGACAAACTTACTAATGCTATCAATCGTGTTGTACAGAATAGAAACCATCAATTCTCTATCAAAGTAATTCAAAGTACATTTAAGTCTTCTGATTATAACTCTGTTAGAGATATAATGACTACTCGTGTTAAGAAGAATATCGAACCTAACACAGATATTCTAAACAGAATAGATTCAAGCACGATTATTGAATCATTGAAAAAACAACTTCATATTTATGATGCAAGAAAAGATGAAATATTAACAGATTCTGAAGTCTATGAGATAGAACAATATTTACGAAAACTAGAGATTGTAGATTCCTACACTGTTGAATCAGGTGACTTTAATATTTCGCCAGTAGAAAACAATATTATTACACAATCAGGGTTGCGATACAGTCAGTGCAAGGAATTGTTGAAGATTTTAGAAAATCACAATACTTTTCGATTGGGAACAGATAAAGAACAAAATTTAATTGTTTCAACTATTGATAACAATGTAAAAGGGAAGATATTAGAGGAATTGACAATTTATAATGTCCAACAGTCTTTGGATGCTGAAAAATATGAAGTATTTCAACTCTCTTATCCACCAATGCCAAGTGAAGGTGTTACGGAAGGAGAAATTGATTTAGTTATTAAAGATAAAGAGGCATATACTGTAGAATTGTTTGAAATTAAACACAGTTCTGAAATCGTACCTAGTCAATATAAACATATGATTGACCCTGCAAAAATGAAATACTTTGAAAAAAGAGGATTAGAAGTAAGTGGAAGAACAGTGTTATATATGGGAAAAACACAAGGACAAGAAATTGAGGGTGTGAAATATAAAAACATATCCGAATATCTTGATGAATTAAAAGTTTATGATCGTAATTATCAGAAGATGTTTTTAGTACAAAAAGAATGTGCAAAAAATGTAGAAGATGGATATGATGAGAATGATTCATTGGATACAAAATGTTAATGTAAAGTGGAGAGAAATCTTCACTTTTTTTCATAAATAGGAAGTGACTTCCTAATTTGGCTAGATGGCAAATTAAAATTAGTTTGCAAATAAAAATTACTGTGCTATACTCTAATTGAAGATAACATTTTTGTTATTATTCATGTGAGGATTGCCTTTTGTAGTTGAAGTACAAAACAAAAGGGTAAAGCTCAAATCTCTAAGGTGCTTCGCTACCATTCCTATAAAATATAGGATAGTCAAAGACTAAAAGGCGAATGATTTATTCGGGTGCTTCGCTACCATGCCTATTTATAATAAAACGAATAGGATAGCAAAAAGCTAAAAGGCGAATACAAAGTCATGTAGAGATGCATGGCTTTTTTTATGTTTGGGGGTGCTTGCATGAGTGAAAAGCTAGATTTTTATGAAGTGAATATAGATTATGTAAAATATCTAAAACAATTTGATTCTCGAATACCTGATGTAGTGTATCAAAATAGAAATAAATTTGTATGCGGAACATTATTCAAAATCAATGGGTTGAATTTTTTTGCCCCTGTATCCTCATTTAATATAAAGCAAAATTCAAACTATGTTATTGAAGTTGGAAATGTACCAGTAGGTAGTGTTCGTTATTCTTTCATGTTTCCTGTACCTGATTCAGAAATCAAACAAAAAGTCATAAATAATGAAAGTGATTATCAATATAGATTCCTGCTAAGACAAGAATTAAAATATTGTAATAAGAATAGAGAAGTCATTCAAAGTAAAGCAAAAGCAATCTATCATAAAGCGTTGGATAAAAATACAACATATCATAAATTTTGTTGTGACTTTCAATTGTTGGAAGAAAAGTGTAAAGAGTGGATTTATGATAAAACCATAGTGAAGCATGAAAAAGGAATTCCAATGTATAAGTTTTCTTTTCAAGAGAAAATGACATTGTTGGAACTCACGAAAGACAGACATACAATTGAGTTGTTCGCTATAGATCATAATGAAGTGATTAAAAATAAAGCGACAGACAAACTAAAAAAATTAGATGAGGCTACTAAGAAAATATCTCCAGTACATGAACACTTAAAGAAAGGAATAAATGTACCTCATAAGATTTATTTTGCTAATTATCATACAACAATTCGATTAGAATTGATAAAAGATAATATATGTTATTACAAGGATGAATTGAATAATTCTATTTATGTATTAGAACGAAAAGATGCACATTTACCTCAAGTGATGCAGAGAATGTTAGAACCATATTTAAAGGCAAACGAAAAGAATACAAATGTATATGTTCTAACAGATAGTGAACTAGCCAATAGCAATTATCATAATCTTTTGATTGAATATCAAAACTATCCAGAACGATTTGATTATGTGCGAAAAGGATTAGTTACTTCCAGTCAAAAAACAGCAACTATGGAACAACAAAATCAACTTAATAAAGAAGATGAATTCGGAGAAATTGAAAAATAGGAAGTGACTTCCTATTTTTGAAAATGGAGAAAAGATATGGAATATCATTATTTTACGATAGAAGATGTAGAAATGCTTAAATTTAACGGAATCACGCATTTACATAACCACTTGAATTATTTAATACATACAGATAAGGATCAAAAATTTACAAATGAAGATTCTGTGCGAAATGTATCCTTTATATTTGATAATAAAGGGAATCCAAAAGCGTTAAAATGGACTGACGATTTAGGAAAAAGAATAGAATTAAAAAAGTATGTTTTTCGTTATATCAGAGATTTATATAAACGATTGTTTTATGCAAGGGTTGAATGTCCTAGAAGGGATGTTCATAACTGGAATAAGGAAATGGTTGCAGAAATGTTTGGTATCATCCGAGAAATGAAAAAAGAAAAGTATTATCCGTTGTTTGTGCAAATACATGATGACCAACCAAATTTATTTTGTCATTTTCATGTCATATGTTTCTATGACAGAAGTAAGAAAAGCGAAGGAGAATGATTATGAAGATAGTATTTACAATTTTGGGATTAGCGTGTTGTGGGTATGCGATATGGAATATCTACCAATTAGATGCGAAGAAACGAAGTCATCATATATCCTATGAAACATATCGTGAAAAGACAAAACAATGGATTGTTGTAACAATCGTAGGTGTCGTATTGATTGGATTCTTTGGTATATAGAAAGAGGTTAGCACAAATGGATTTAAAAACACTATAAGAGGTACAATGATTCAAAGAGGGAATTGTAAAGGTACACACTTCAGTAGAAACCTTAATCAAGAAACTTCAAAAAAAGAAACAGAAGATAAAGAAATGGATTTAGAAGAGAAGGAGTTGTGATGTATGGACAATCAAACAGTTATTACAGCAAGAGATATAAAAGAAATTCTAAAATCATTAAAATCAGATGAAGAATTAGTTATAGATGATGAAGGTATTAAAATCATTAAGAAAGAAGATTAAGTATGAAAATAGATGTTGTAGGAATTCGATTGGTTAAAGAACGAGAAATTGATTATGATAAATCAATTCATCAACCAATAGATACTGTAAACTTTGTTTTAGAAGAGATGCAGGACTTAGATAGAGAAATGTGCATGACATTAAATTTAGATGCGAATAATTGTGTACTAAATGCTCATGTTGTATCTGTTGGTGGATTAGATAGGGTGGTTGTAGATGTAAAAAATATAATGAAATCAGCATTGTTATCAAATGCTCATGGAATTATTATGTATCATAATCATCCATCAGGAAACAGCACACCAAGTCAAGCTGATTTTTTAATTACAGAAAAAATAAAGAAAGCCTGCGAGATAATGGATATTCAATTTTTAGATCATATAGTTATTGGAAAAGAAAACTATCATTCGATGATTGGTGGATATACAAATCCGTATGATGTTTCAAAGCGAAAAACTGAAAAAACAACAAGAGTATTAACGATTCAGTCTTCGGATTTAGATGTATCGAAAAAAGTGTATGCCGATAAAGATAGATGTAATTATCAAAAAGCATTACCAATCTATAGGCGATTGTTTGATGATTATAATCGGATGAAAGAAACAGATTATTCATCTTTCTTTTGGGGCTTTTCCAAATTAAAAACAAAAGATATGGATAAGGCAATTGAAAGAGCCTGTGATATGATAGGAAAAGAAGCAGATGATTCTAAAATTTATGTACTGGATATTCCTAGTGAACTTTGTTTAGAAACTGACTTTTATAATTTTGCTGATGAAATTTATGCGTATCAATATCCTAAAGAAGTAGAAAGTGTGTGGAATTCAATTTATGAGAAAAGGAATTCTGAACGGCAAGTGATGTTTCCGTATATTGAACCATCTATGGTTGTTGGAGAAATCAAGCAAGGCAAATTTATTGAATTTAATCATGAAGAACAAGATTTAGAACTAGATGAATTTGAAAAATAGGAAGTCACTTCCTATTTTTTAGAAAGAGGTATATCATGACAATGTTAGGATTTTTACAAGGTGAAGAAAAAGACAATAAAGGAAGATACTTATTTGATTATTGGGAAGCTGATAACCAATGGCTAGAAGAAACACATGATTATATTCAATGGATGTTTCCATTAGATGTAAGAAGTTTCCATCATCCTTTCGTTGCTCCTGCTTTAAAAAATGATGAAATAGAAATAGCGAAACATGATGAGAGTATTCAGAACAATATGATAATGTCTTTTCAAAGAATTTTGGAATTTTATGGATTAAGATTAAATGAAGTAGAAAACAAAATTGAGAAAAATGATTCTTTTCAAGAAAGAAGTAAGGTGTGGTTAGTTGTAAAAAATCACAATCACTTACGATTGACACGGATTATTAAAAGTATGCGTTTGTTAGGATTGGAAACATATGCGGAAATGCTATTGGATTTTTTGATTGAGTTAGTAAGTGAAGTGGATTGTTTTACGAAAACAACTAGGTCAATATGGATGGAATTAAAGATTAAAAAGTAAGTTAAATTTCCTTACTTTTGCATTTTCATTTCACAAAGAAAGTGCTAAAATACTTATAGTGGAATTAGTATGAAAACTATTCATAACAAACAGGCATTTACGAATAATCGTAGGTGCTTTTTATTTTATTTGAGTCATCAGAAATGGTGGCTCTTTTCTTTTATACAAAGAAAGGTGGCTATCCTATGAAAAAGAATTATCTATCTGTGTATAAATGCAATGAATTTAGAGTGGTAAGTAATGAGTTTGTTGGTCGTATCGAAGATACACCTGAAAATATTTCTGCTTTTGTTGTATCAGCTGATTTTAATTGCAATTACGCATTAGTGGACGATATGGATACTGTTAAAGTATTCACTATGGGTAACTATTTAGATTTAGTACCTGATACAGAATATTTAGAAAAGGAATTAAGACCAGTCTTATTGCAAATGCAGTTTGGAGAAACAGAAGTACCTAATGTAAAATACGAACCAATTAAAAAGAGTTTAGAAGAGTTTTTAGGAGAAAAAGATTTGCAACTTGCTACAGAAGATACTTATAAAAGTATGTCAGAAACAAGTAAAAGTTTTGAAGAAATAGAACAAGATGAGTTCAATCATGATGATATAGAAATTTAAAAAAACTATATTAAAGGGCAGACCAAAGTCCTAATTTCTTGAGTTTATTAGAAAATTCAAGATAAGAAAAAGTGAATCTAAAGCCTATATGACTGATGATTCACTACTTGTAAACAAGTATAGATACGAAATATACTGGATTCTACAAGGGGTTGGTAGGGCAACAGAGTGAAAATCCAACAAGTGCAGGCACGAAACATACTAGATTACAACTATTGGTGGACTAAAAATGCGTGAATTTATTAAATGTCAAAAATTTACAGAAGTAAAAAAAATAGGAAGTGACTTCCTATTTTTTTTGAAAGAAGGTGCAATAAATGGAACAAATTGGATTGTTTGATTTTTTAGAAGAACAGGAAGTAGAAAAGCCAAAAGAAATATATTATATAGCAAAAGAAGATTTAGAAACTCAATTCATTGATGGTTATACACTTGGCTATCATTATGAATGGACTGTACAAAAACCGAATTATAAGGGAGAAAACTTTATAGGACTTTTACCAAATAATCGTGTTTATAAAAATGGATTCATTTATCAATTCAAAACAGAGAAAGAAGCAAAACAAATGATTGTTGATACATATCAAAAATGGAAAGATTCTTTTGACAGAATGAAAGCTGACAAAGAAAGTTATCCTGTTGTCGAATATGATAATGAACCAAGAGTTAGAGGAAATCTTTATTTGTTGACTGAACCAGTAAAACAACTAGATGGCAGTAAAATGTTATTCTCTGAACATTGGTACAGTGGACTAAACGGCTATTTTTATACATTGACTTTACCATATGAAGATAAAATGGATTTACAAGGCAGAATCTTATATCAAAAAGATAAGATTGATAATGTGTCGAGGTATATCAATCGTGATTTAAAAGATAGACATAAAGCCCCTATCTTTTATACATATATTGATGAACTTATAGAAAGATGCGATTATCTTGTGAATGAGTTAGGATATAACGATTCTGAATATATGGCTACATTGCCTGATTTGAAAATGTTAGTAGAAATGTATGAGAAATACGAAAAAGAGCGTGAAATATATTTAAAAGATCATCCAATGGTAGAACAAGAAACAGATGTAGAATATGAAGAAATCGAAGAAGGTTTAGATGAGATGGATATGGAAATATAAAGCATATCTTAGAAAGTAGGTAAATATGCGAAAAGACAGAGTTTGGATGAAATTTAAGAAAGATGATTTTAATCAGCTAATGGGAGTTCTATCAAAACAAATTGAAAGATATGAAGAAATCGAAGCACAGAATCTGAACTTAAAAGCAGATATACAAGATGAAAAAGAATGTTTGCTAGATTTACAAAATAAGATTTGGCGATATTCACATTTTGAAAAAGAAAGTGAACTGATTACTATGGATATGTTTCCATCAGAAGTTAAAAACTTGTTTTTGACATTTTTGGAAAATTCATTCTATGAGCATGACTATACAAATGAATCCTATTTTGATGAATATTTAAAGAAACATGAAGAATGTATCTATCAAGGAAAAAAGCTGTCAAAAGGAGCAATCCAAGAATTATATGATATGAATGGAGTGGGGTATGATTGGTTGATTTGCAATAAAGATGGAAGAATTTTCTTTGTAGATCATGGCTTATATCCTTTGGAAAAAGGCGAAAAAGTTTGGAATAATAAAAAATTTGATGGATATAGTATTTCTGCTTTTGTAGAAGATAAGAAAAAGAGATATAAATCGCTTGTTTCATGGGAAGATGAACAACCATTTAATATTTATGAATTTTTACTCGCAAAGGATATAGACATGGAAATGTGATTACTTGGTCGCATTTTTTTATATAAGCAAATAAGGTTTAGAAAGAAGGTGTAGCAATGTTAGAGAAAACAGTATTACAACAATTACAAGAAATATTTCCTATGGAAGTAAATCGTGAGCAAGCTGACACAGGAGAAAAGATTCGATTACGAAATGATGAACAAAAAGTAGAGATAGATTTTCTTCTTGATGGACAGTTGGAACAAGGGTATGGATATAAGAATTCAGAAGCCTATAATCGAGATGTCTATGAAGCAATGGTACTATGTCAAGATTTAAGACAACTTAAATATCTGTTTTTTTAATGTTTATG
>OHKW01000452.1_pt1 | contig 29051 bp, 52 predicted proteins | sample 1568931 | NCBI WGS metagenome assembly OHKW01 (sample SAMEA3879536, study PRJEB24766) | human gut metagenome | biome: human-associated habitat; feature: feces | place: USA | collected 1985/1987 | reverse complement strand
TGAAATATTGAATTTTCAAGGTTCAACACACCTTAACGGTGTGGGAAGTCTTAGTTATTTACTAATTACAATGCCTTAAATGCATACCAAAATAAAAATCGAATAGAAAATTAGGACATCTAAATAAGCACTTATCAGTTGTAGAAATATGATTGATGAGTGCTTATTTTTGTGCCTTAAAATCGAAAGATACCAAATACCCACTAATGGTCATAAAGTGCCTGTATGAGCCACAGAGAGCGTCACAGAGCCTTTATATGACCGAAATAAGAAATATGCATTTCATTGGAATAAAAACTAACCAAAGGAGGAACATCAATGTATGGAGTGATTACAAAATACTTCAACGACAGGGGATATGGGTTTATTCAAAGTATGACTAACGGAGAAACCTATTTTATTCACAAAAAAGATCTGAATGGTGAATATGTAAGAACAGGTAGCGTGGTCTACTTTTCGCACTATAAATCAAAAAATAGAAAAAATAATGCAGTGATTCTCAATGTGATTGAAAATCCAGAGGATTAGCAGAAAGGATGGAATATGGCAAAACACATAAATAATATGGATGAATTAGAAAAGGCATTGCAGCCGACAATGCAGAAAATGGTTGATGGAATGGCGAATAGAGTATATGAGACATTGAATTTCTTTCTACAGAGATATTACGATTCATATGATCCGATTTATTATCGCAGACAGTATGACTTCTTGAGGTCAGGCTTTAAGGTTGATGCAAGAATCATCAGAGGTAAGGCGATAGCATCGGTTTATATTGATGTGGACTATATGAGTAATTACTATGGTATAACTGGTCAACAGGTCGCAACATGGGCGAATGAAGGGTTACATGGTGGAAAGAATTTAGCATCTAACACACCGCATGTATGGGATGCAACAATGGCAAATACTGTAGACAATGGAGCATTGTTAAGAGATGCAGTTGCTTATTTGAGAAGTCAAGGATTTACAGTTAGAGTATAAGGAAGGAGGGTGACACAATGAGATTACTTAAACAGGATGTAATAGACAAATTAGCTGAAAAGACAGGCTTATATAAAAAAGATGTACGAGCTGTATTAGATTCATTCCATGAATTAGTTTATGAAGAATTGGATGCAGATAATTCAATTCTTATCACAAATCTTTTTAAGGTTGAGCCAATAACAGTTGATTCAAGAAAAAGATACAGTCCGTATGTTGATGATAATTACTACATTGAGAAAGAACATAAGACAGTAAAAATCACACCAGCTTCAAATCTATTGGATAGCTTGAAGAAAGAGGAAGAGTAATGAGTAAGATTTTACATATCAAAGATGCTTATTTTGAGTTACCAGAGAAGTGCAAGGATGATATAGGGTGTATGGTAACTCTTCTAGGTATGTACTTACAACGGAATAAGGATGTATCAGAAGATGATACGTGTAACATTGAATATGAATTGATAACAAAATAAGGACGCAAAGCATGAATAAAATACCAGATTGCAGTAAATGTGAACTCTGTAAAAGTATGGAATATTTATTTGATGATTATTATTGTTGCGAAGAAAACGAACCGACACAGATATATGGATTGCTTGGTGCGTATAGTCCACCAGAAGTCAGTCCTGTATGGTGTCCAAAGAAAGTAAAGGAGATTAAATATTATGACAAAAGAATTAAGCATTGAAAACATTAAGAAGGAACTTATTGACAAGATTTCCAATAACTCTGATATTTTAGAGGTTTTTAGAAAACGTGAGTATTCAAAAGATGAAGGAAAATGTCTAAGGAAATATGGTGATAGTTTTATAAAGGATAATTATATATTTGACCATTATGTGTTAGACATTGCAGATTATATATCAGTTGAGGTAGCTGAAGACGAATACCCTATTTATGGAAATAGCAAAAAAGAAATAAGAAAAAGTTATAATGTTTCTATTTTAGTAACACTTACAGATACAAGTGAATTGGATAGAATATCTGTATTACTTGGAGATATGGCTACTGAATTATATCCAGATAGATATAACTATGGCAATCGTTCATATATTATTGAAAAGCAAAGTGTATATGGAAAGTTTACACAGCCAGAAAGAGCAATTATGTTTACAATCGAATAATCGGCAGACATATACCGATTCTAAACAAATGTATGGATATTTCCCAACAGGCAGGAAGTAAAAGAAAGTCTGTATCGGAGATCAAGAATATCTAACGTGCAATTCTGCACATTTCCAAATATGAGAAATTGAATAAATTTGACTGCTGCATATAGCAGTCTATATGACTGAAGGGATAATTCCTTTGAGTTATTTTAACGAGCTAAAAAATAAGTTGGTTAATTATATTTCCACATGTGTGCGACATATAACAGTTTATTAGGGTGCGTCATTTATGTCGCACCCATTCTTGACCTTCTGATTCGATAAAAAGGAGGAAAATGATTAGTGACAATAAGATTAAATGTATGTATTTCAATAAACGATTCAATGAGAAACCACAAGGAAAACAATGTGGATGGGTGCAGAAAAGTTTAATTGAGACAGAAATTGCAATAGAAGATTTGGCAGATGCTTTATGTCATGGAGCATCATTTAAGCCAGGAGTTTTAGTTGGCGGTATGAAAGCTGATAACTGGACACAGCAACAGTTATTTGGCTTGGATTTTGATAATGAAATGTGCATAGAAGAAGCATATAACAAGGTCATTTCTCTTGGAATTGTACCATGTTTTATGTACACCACATTTTCACACAAGGAAGAGCATCATAAATTCCGCATGATATTCTGCACTGATACAGTTATTACAGATGGCAGTATCAGAGATAAATTACAAGCTACACTTATGGGTGCGGTAGGTGGAATTGATGAGGTATGTTTTAATAGAGATAGATTGTTTTTCGGTGGAAAGGGGAATGAGGTATTATATCCATCTTATGACAGTAGAATCAATGCAGAATCAGTTATTGATAAATACTGGAAAGATGAGTATGAGCAATATATATCAAATGCACAGCCAAAATCAAAGAAGAAGCCTGCTGCAAAAAAGGAAAAAGCTGATACGGAGGTAAAACCTGTATATGAAAACTTAAATGTCAAAGCAATTAAGGATCATGATGTTGAATATCTGCGTACAGCATTAGCGCATGAACCGATTGAATTTGATACAAAAAATGAATTTTGGGATTATATCTATTCGGAACTTGATATTGCAGAGCTGATAGATATTGATAATCCGAGGTCTTTTTGCTGTATTCTGCATGAAGATCATAACCCTTCTGCAAACATCTTTACTACGAAAAATGGAGTTCAAAAGTATAGATGTTGTTCTGAAAATCTTACTCTTAACGTAAAACAGTTGATTGAAATGTTAGGAGATTTCAAGTCTGAATTTAAAGCAATTCAATTCATAATGGATATTTATAATCTGTCCATAAAGGAATCACAATGGAGCATTGAACAGCGTGAAAACATAGACATGATGATAAGTAATATCACTCTGAATAAATTTCAAGAACTATGTCCACAAGCTGATAAAAATATCAAATATGCAAAGGACACATTTCTTATGATGTTGTCTATTGCACGAAACAATATTTATAGCGAGAAGTTTTCTAATGACGATGGAGAAATAATCTTTTACGTTACCAATAAAAAGTTGGCTGAATACATGGGAAAAGGTAATAGCCAGAAGAAGATTGACAAGATCAATAAGTATGTGAAAATGCTTATCTATCACGATTTAATACGAATATTAGATAATGACCAGATACCAAAGGAATTATTGAAAAACGCATTAAAATATATGAATGGCAATAAGAATCGTGTCAATTTCTATGCTATTCCATCATGGGTAGTACAACAGTTGAAAACAATAGAAGATAACGGAATCCGTTGGAAAGATAAAGGTTATAGAATTGGCGGTGTATCGTTTGATATGTTCTATCGTTCTGAAGGTTTTGAGGTAGCCGCCTCATTATATCCACAGTATAAGAAAAAGAAAAATGAATATGGTGAGATTGTAAACAGAACTACCACAAAGGCTAGTGATGAATGTACATTGAAGATTTCAGAAGTGATTTTGCATTGTATTCAAAGAAAAGGATATTGTACCGAGAAAGAGGTTGTTTATATTCTTGGTAATGAGTACAGATACGAAGTCACAGAGACACAGATTAAGCGATGTTTAAATGAGATTATGGATTGTTATGGATTGAAGAAAGTCAAGGCTAATAAGGTATTAAAGGAACAATTTGATATAAAATCAGACGGTTATCCCTACATAATAATTGAAGATGAGATGTAAGGGTAGGTAAAAGGGTAGGGTTGTAAACTAAGATATATATATGTTACTACCCACCCCTTTTACCCCCTATTCGATAGATGATATTGCAAAAAGAAAAAGGAGAAAAAAGGAATTATGGCTTATATAAAGGTTAAAGATAGAAGAAGATTTGAACGAAAAGAGTTCAGAGATTACATAAAGTTATCAGATGATAAAGTGCTTGATACAAAAAAGAATAATATAGATTTACTTGGAGATGATGAAATATTCGTACAGGTGGATGAAACTAAGCATTATTGGATTTCAAATCACGGCAGACTTACAAATAATATGAGGAAAGATAAAACATTCTTCTTTCATAAAACAGATAGTGGTAATCCAGAAAGAAGTGTTCATTGGACGATTGTAACCTATGATATTGACGGAACTGCTTTACATGAAGAAACAAGTCCAGAAATTCTTGTAGCAAAGTATTTCTTAATCAAGCCGATAGGATGTAGTAAAATATGGCATATAGACGAAAATATGAATAACAATTATTATAAGAATCTGATTTATGTATCTGCGGAAGAGTATGAGGTGTTACGTAAGCACGTCAAAACAGTTGCAGAGATTGGCAGAGAGCAGGAATATCATGATTACAATACTGTAAAAGGCAATCCAGCTTATAAAATTTATGAGGGGATTTATGCAAGATGTTATGGTGGTAGTTCGTTATTTGTAAATCAATGCTATGATGATGCTTATATGTGTGACGAGTGGAAGAATAGCAGAGATGCTTTTGCTGAGTGGTATTCTGCTAACTATTATGAGTGTGACGGAGAACGCATGACAGTTGATAAGGATTTATTATGTCGTGGCAATAAAGAGTATGCACCAGACAAGTGTTGTATATTGCCTGAGACTATCAATTCTGCCTTGGCAAGTGCTACAAAGAGAAGAAGCCGTTATAAATCAGCAAAGGTTTATGCTATCGGTGTTGATTATGACAAAGCAAGAGACAAGTTCTATGCAAGGATTACACCATTCGGGCATGACAAACAAGTTAAGCTGCATTACTGGAATACGGAAGAAGAAGCTTTTCAAGAATATAAACTATTTAAGGAATCGGAGATTAGGGTATTGGCATTGAGATATAGAGATATAGAGATAAGATACCAGACAGGCTATTTGATGCATTGATTAAATATGAGGTGCGTCCTTATAGTCCGTATGAAAGTTGAAATTAGGGTATATTGGATATTGATTTATCTGATATGCCCTAATTTTTTACCTTTTTTGTATGATGTATGGTATAATTACACAATAAGGGGAATTTGGTTTTGTGTGCGATTTTATACTTGGAATAATTGGATTGCTGTAGAGAAAAAGGAGTAGTTGCATATATGGCTAAGAATTGTTTGTGTTGTGGTAAAAATATTGGATTACTTACAGTACGCATTCCTTTATTAGAAAATGAAGAGTTGGTTATATGCTCTGATTGCTTTGAAAAAATGCCTTCAGTGCTTAATGATTTATACCAGAAGAGAATACATCCGACAAAATCAGAACTGCTTACAATAAAAGAAGAAATAATTGAGCAGCTTAATTTAGGATGTTATAACAAAGATGTAATCAATGTGGTTACAAAGTATTTAGATAATAAAATTTCAAAAGCAAAAGATCCAGAGGTTAGTGAAGATGGGGCAATATTAAAGAAATGCCCAATATGCAACAAGAATGTGAATTATGATGTAGAAGTGTGTTCTGGCTGTGGTTATTCTTTTTCATCTGGGTATGAGTTTGTAAATAATGAGATTGCCAATATATACAATCAGAGAATGGAACAATATAAAAGGAATCCATTTTATGAATATGATTATATTGTTGTCCCTAATAAATCAGATGGATCTACAGATAAAGAGAAGATAGAAAAAATCATCCGTAATCATGCAATGCAAGGATGGAGGCTGATTACTATGTATTCAAATGAGATTGGTAAAAATGCAATAGCCGGTGTAAATGCAACTATGTGTGAAGATATTATGGTATTTGAAAGATGTATAAAAGGTGAAAATGTATGAGCAAATATTGTCCCAAGTGCAAGATGAATTTCTCCGATGAATTTGATGAATGCGTATATTGTGGAGAAGATTTAAAAGGTGGGATTCTTGAAACAGAAGATACAGTGTCAGAAAAATCAATTAGTGAGCTATCTGATACTGAAATACTAGAGAAATACTCTGATTATAGAAAAAGAATTGAGAAACAAACTGGTAGACAAATGACGGATTTAGAATTTTTGTCTGGTATCAGGGAAGCTAGAAGAGATAGTTTAAATCATCAAGCAGAAACATATTTTGCAAGCAACAAAGAAGCAAATGTTAGTAAACCGAAATGCCCTACATGCCAAAGCGAAAATATTAAAAAAATTTCTACTATAACAAAAGCAGGGAGTGTAGCATTATGGGGAATATTTTCGCAAAAGATTAAGAAGCAATGGCATTGTAATTCGTGTGGAAGTGAATGGTAGAGGAGGTGTCAGAGAATGAAAAATAAAAAGGCAATCATTATATCATTTTTTGTGATGACCTTAATCTTATTTCTATGTATTTTGATTATGGTAATATCCAATAAAAATGCTAAGTTCCAGAGTAAAGATGAAATGTCAGAAGTGATAAATGGTATATGGAGAACGGGTGCTTCTGAATATGATTTTGTTTTCACCATTGATAACGACAGTGCATATTTGAGCAATGGAGATAAAGTCGATGATCCATCTAAAATAGTGTTAGTTCCTGAAAAGGGATATTTTTATTATGAATATAAAGGTGATACGAAGAAGTCCAGATATAATGTTGTTTACGAGGATGGAGAGTATTTGATTAAGGATAAATATTGGACGTTTAAGAAAACGGAAGAGTAATTTTATTGGTACGTCTGCTGCTGTTAGGTACTTAATATAGCATAGTTTAAGTGTACCCCCTCCCTGTATTATATGCTATTATCCTTTGTGAAAATAAGTGATTTTTAGGGCAAATCGGCTTTGTAATTGTGTAGGCGAACAAGGTTATCTATGATGGATTTTGAAGCGGATTTGGTGCGATTTCTATTGATTTTCTCTAAGGATATGGGGTAAGTTCTCCGTGGGGAACTGGGGAAGAATGAATCGGAATTTCAGATTCCGAAAAAGCGGTTAGTCCACAGTGGTACAGCGCAATTTTGCGCTGTTATCTGAAACAGATAGTGTTGGTTTAGAGATGTTTCATATTTGCAATAGTTGAAGGAAACTAAATTTCGTTCCCCATGAGATACCGCCAGAAGTGGCGAAAACTTTAAACGCCTTGTGTTCAAATGGACACACCTTGAAGAATAAAAATCTTTCGCATACAAGTGTGCGAAAAATTTTATCTTCTAAGTGGAACAGTTTCACTTAGGGGAATTTTTCCTTTAGGTGGGAATAGAAGTGTTGTAAATCCCACTTCCGTAATAGAGGTTTTATAAATAATACTTCCGTTCATTTCAAAGCGACAGATTTTAGGATTGAAAATATCGTAGGGGTAAATTTTTCAAGTCCGTGTCGAGAAGAACCAACTACAGGGCGGTGGAGAAAAACAATATCAATTTTTAGTTTTTGATACCCGGACTACACAATCCATACTAAACCAGTAGGATATAATAACAATAAAAAATATCAATAGAGCATATAAAAAATAAGGGTGTAGGCTTGTTATTGTCTACACCCTTATTTTTTAGGCTTCTTTTAGTCTCTTTGTTGCTTCTGTCTGTACTTCTGTACTACCATAATAATTTCTTATATCATCCATAGATAATTTTTTGTGACTTCTCTTTCTGAATGCTTCAGTATGAAAATACCATTTTTTCTTTTCCCTAGCCCATTTAAACCCTAGAGCCTTCAAAGCGTCTTTGTGTTCGTATGTGTTACCGTCAACCCATATCCAACAACCTACAATTTCAATATTGATATTTTCCATTGTAACAATGTGCTGTAATACTTCCCTTAGTTTTTCATCTTCTGAAAAATCATACTTCATATTATTATAATCTGTTTTGTTGTCGTTGGTGTCGCTTGCTCCGTGTTCGTGTCTGTCTTTTAATGTCTTGAATAATGTATCATATTCAGCATTGACTTCTTGCGTTGCTTCTGTAGATCCGTTTGGGTTGTCTGGATGGTACTTCTTTAATAGTTCTTTATATTGTTTTCTTAATTCTTCCAGTGTTTCTACATTCTTAAAATATTTCATATTAAAACCTTCTTTCTGATGTTGTAGGCGGTATATTTCAACCGCCTATATTATTTAATTGTTTCTTTCTAATGCTTTAACATTGATTAGAGCATCCAATATATAAAACATATCTTTAGTTGTTGCGGTGGCTATTCTGTTGTTATCTTCTGTATAAAGATTGATAGCACCGATTACATCATCATTAAGTTTTAACTTAATATCTGAAATACTGTTGTAACTGTTTACCTTTGTTTCTAATTGTTTTCTTGTAATTCTCATAAGAAAACCCTCCTTTAAAAAATTGATAATGTTTTGTTGTTGATATAAATATACACCATTATTCGTGTATTTGTCAACACGAATATTCGTGTACTTTTGCACAAAATTTGCTAGGCATTTTTGTGCACTTTTTTAGGTGTATTCACGAAAAAAGGTGTTGACAGTGCACGAATATGGGTGTATAGTGTAGTCAAGGTCAAGGACAACAGACCTACAACAACAAAATAATTTCATCATTAAGGAGGTAGTCATTATGTGCATGACGGTTAAAGAAATGAATGAAGCAATGGAGCAGATTCAAGAGTGGAAAAGAATCAAGGAAGAAGCAGAGGACAACATCACAACTTTAAATTCAAAGGTTATGGAATTTCTTAATGAAACAGAAGAATGTAAAGCAGTTGATGACAAGGGTAAACCAATCCGTAGATTTATCGGTAACATTTTCAAAGCTACACTTTCAAGTGTTGAGCGTGAAACAGTCAACAAAGATGAAGTAAAGAAATTACTTAGTAAAGATGATTATACAAAGGTTAGTAAAGTTAGTAGGTATCAGTCTTTAAGAATCAACTAACAACAAGCAATCAGCAGGGCAAGGGTGGAAAAATCCACCCGATACCCTAAAGAATGGGAGTGATTGACAATGAAAAAATATATAACCTATGAAGATCCATTACAAGGAAGAATTTTTACAGAAAAACAGATGCATGAAGTCTATAGAGACTTAGCAGACAAAGCAGAATATCCAGACTTTGAGTGTTGGTTTACAGATATGTTGAGAAGCGGAGTATTTGAGGAGGTGCAAGCATGAAAACGTGGTACGAGGATAAGAAGAAAGCAGACAAACAAGCACAACGAGGCGAGCGGTCAAGCCGTGGTATTCAATTACAACTTGCCTATCGGCAGTAATGCCACATTATAACAAGAAAGAAGGTGAGACAATGACAAGTGCAGATTTAACAGTATTAGAGCCATATTGTAAAGATAATATGCGACTGCTAAAAAAGTTATCAAAGTCAATCTTTTTGAGGCTTAACGAGCCATTGACAGAAGCAGACTATGACGATTTTTACAGCATTGCAAATATGACATTGTGGCAGTGTTACAACTCTTATAGTACCGATAAAGGAGCAAGTTTTAATACTTTTCTTTGTGATTGCTTAAAGAAAAGATTTAAGACAGAGATAAGAGACAGACACAGAGAAAAACGAGTTATCAATCAATTTACAACTTCATTAGATGCAACTAATGACAGCGAGGAAGAATGTAGCATACTGGATTTTATACCATCCGATTTTGACACATTCGAGGAAGTAACCAAAAACAACAACGAACAATTTCAAGACAAGGTACAACAGTACATTTCAAAACTTTCTAATCAGCAGGTAAATATATTAAACCTTTTGATTGATGGGTACACACCTAAAGACATACGGCAGATTTTAGAAATTTCATCAACTGAATATGCTGAAAATATGAAGATTATGAGAAGTTTTGAAAATGTAAAGATTTTATTTTAGGAGGTAATCACTATGAAGAATATTAGAAAGCAGACATTTACATTAGAACAGTATTTAAAGGATATGAAGGCAGAGAAAATCAGAACGGATCAGGAATGCCAGCGTTTAAGTGGACAATGGAATCCGAATATGGTTAATGAATTGATAGCGTCAGTCCTTACAGATGATTATATCCCACCTATTATTTTAGGCGAGGAAACAACATCAAACGGAATCACAAGACAATGGATAATTGACGGATTGCAGAGAAGTAGCACATTATCATTATTCAGATATGGAAACGCAAAAATCACAAAGAATCTTGATGAATATATGGTTACTTATCAGACAAAGTCAACCGATGAAGATGGAAATATAAAGCGAGACGAGCAGGGCGAAATCGTATGGGAGAATGTAGATTTTGATATTCGTAATAAGACATACGAGCAGTTACCAGAAGAATTGAAAGAGGCATTCAATGGCTATCAGTTAGAGGTTGTAATTCATCAGAATTGCGACACAACGCAAATTTCAAAACTGGTACGCAAACTGAATAACTGCAAGCCGATGAATCAAGCCCAACGTGCTTTTACATATATTGATGCGTTTGCAAGGGAGATAAGAGAAATTGCAGACAACAGATTTTTCAAAGATATGTACTCTTGCAACAACAAAGACAGAATAAACGGAACTTTTGAAAGAGCCATCGGAGATATGGTTATCTTATCTGAATACCCTAATCAGTACAGAAAAGATACAAAGATAGGCTTCAAGTGGTTAAATGAAAATGCAACCATTCTTGATTTTGAAAATCTTGATGATTTACTCACAAGGTTAGTAGAATCAACGGAAATCACAAGCGAGATAAGGGAACTGTTCAATAGAAAGAGTGCATATATCTTTGTGGCAGCATTTAAGGCATTTACAAAGTTAGGAAGGGAAGATAAAGCGTTTGGAGAGTTCCTGCATTGGTTAATTGCAGAAGGTAAAAATACAGAAATCAATGGAAAGACATGGACTGAATTAGATATAGACCGTTCTACAAGGGATAGCAATGTAGTACACGGAAAACTTGATTATCTTACAGCACTTATCAATCAGTATTTTACAGAGGTTAAGAAAGTAGCATAAGGTAAAAGGGGAGGGCAAACCTCCCCGATATAAGAGAAATTGAGGTAAAGCATATGAATACAATACCAGATATTTTGATGGATATAGACAGAGGTTGCCTTGCTAATAATATGATTGAGGATTGCTTCACATACAGAATTGTATATTTTGTCAATGAGGGAAACAACGGAAAGAAATATTATCTTGACAGCTCATACAGAGATTTACGGAAATCATTGGAAAGTATTATCAGAGGGAATTTAACCTTGACAAATAATGTTGTTATAGCAGAGACAACAGTATTAAAAAGAGGGAAATGTACTTGCTTACAGAGTAGGTCATATTCATTCAATTTAGAAGAGTATTTCAAGCGGATCAAGGGAGAATGTAACAGTAACAGAAATAATCAGTATTGCAGATATGCAGGATAAACGGAAGGCAGGATATACATATATGTTTAATTTTAGAATAATTACAACAGCAGACGGAAACCAGATTATAGATAGAAATTTGAAAACACCATATGAGGCATTAACACCTTTGCAGATGGTAGAGTACACGGAAATGGATAACAGGCTTTTAATCATGGATAGAATGGAACGCAAGGCAAGAGAGAAAGCGGAGCATATGCGTAAAGTTGCAAAGAATCCATTTTATAGAATAGCTTGCATGGTTGGGTTGATATAAGAGAAAGAGAGGTAAAGCGAAATGATAACATCAAAATTTTTCAATATGGGACAGGTAGTAACAACAAGATCAATCAATGATCTTATGGCAGCGGAACAGAAATTTGCGGTTGAGGTCACAGTTGCATTACAGAGATTTGCGGTTAAAGACTGGGGAGACATAGACACAGAAGACAAACAGACAAATGAGGATGCTTTGAATTATCCAGATGATTTATACCTTATGGGTGCTTATAATACCTCAAAAGGCAGAAATTGGATTATTACAAATCGAATCTCCGAAACACCAGGAGACAATGCGACAACAGTTTGTTTCCCGGATGAAAGATAAAAGGGAGCTGTAAAGGATAGGGACAGTCTGAAATATGGCTGTCCTTAATGGAAAAGAGGTTGATATTATGGCTTATGTACTTACTAATGGAAGCTATTATGTAAGAATGACGAAAACTGGTGGAGTAGCAAAGACAAAAGATATAAACGAGGCACGAATATATATTACTACTGAAAAAGCGAAAGAAAGATTGCTGAAAGCACCGGGAAAAACAAACGGATATTACATACAGGATGTAGAAACTAATGCAAAATATAAATTAAGCAGAAGTAAGGGAAGAATCAACTTCCCTAAAGAAGTAAGAGAATTGATATACGATACAGCAAAGGGTAGATGTGCTTTATGTGGTAGGAAGATAACATACGACAACATGACATTAGATCATATTGTACCGCTTGCTATGAATGGAGCTGATGATGTAAGCAACCTTCAATGTACTTGTGAGGCTTTCAATCTTTTCAAAGGTTCGGTGCTTCCAGATGATTTTATGGAACGGATAACAAGAATTTTTCTATATCAGATGGATCAGAAAGAAGGCAAGCGGTTATTATGGAAGATTGTGCATAAAATATTAAATAAGATGATATAAGCGAAAAATCGGCATTAGTTGAGGTGTAACAACTTCTTTTAATGCTGATTGAAAATTAGGGAAAGGAGTGTTATAATATACACGAAAGATAATGTATAGTATTTGAACGGAGAATGTTAATGATAAATTATAATAAATTGATGAAGAAGTTGGATGATAAAGGCATAACAACTTATGTTATAAGGAAGAAAGGTTTGATACCACAAAGCACATTGACAAAATTAAAAATGTGTAGTGGTGATTCAATGGATCAGATAGAAAAGAAACTGCAAGAGTATAAAGAAAGTCACAATGGAAAAGATTTTATGTGTGATGTATCAACAAAAACCATTGAGGATATATGTCAACTCTTACAATGTCAGCCACAAGATTTAATTGAATGGAAAGTAGACTTAAAACCAGAGTTATCTTATGAAAATCGCTACAAAAATGCAAAATAATAGCATATAAAGAAACGACGATTTCATCCGAAAATTTAAAGGAGGTATGACCTATGACAGCATTAAGACAGAGTGCAATAATGGAACTGGAAAAGATACCAGAAGATAAGTTATCCTTTGTAATTCAGATTATGCAGGGTGTAAATGGATTATACAATGATTCTAATAAGGAAAGGAAAGAAGCCTTTGCAAGATTAGAACAGTTACGTAAAAAGGGAACTGTTACCGATGATGATGCAGAATTAGCTTCTTACAGGGAAGATAAATATGGTAGGTAAAATTCTGATTGATACCAATGTATTACTTGATTATCTTCTTGAAAGAGAACCCTTCTTTGAGGATGCAAAGAAAGTAATCTCGTCATGTACCGAGGGAAATACAAAAGGTTGCATTGCAGCGCATTCTATTTCTAATATGTTCTTTATATTAAGGAAAGATTATACTGCAAAGGAAAGAAGAGAAATATTATCAAACCTATGCACGATTTTTGATGTAGAGGGCATAGACAAAGCAAAATTATTATCTGGTCTTGCAAATGAGGAGTTCTCTGATTTTGAGGATTGCTTACAAATGGAATGTGCAAAAAGTTATGGAGCAGAATATATTGTGACAAGAAATGTATCGGATTATTCAGTATCAGACATAAAGGCAATTCTGCCAAGTGAATACTTAGGACTATAATAAACAAAGCACCAACGGAAAGAAGCATATCTTTCTGAAGGTGCTTATTTTAATCCTGCTGCTTGTTATGAATTTTATCAACAGCCTTTTCTAATTCTATTGTCTGCCAGCGTTTGCGGATGATTTGACTTTGTAATTCTGATAATCTTTTATTTGTGTAGTGTTCCATCCAATTCATAAGAAAAGATGGTATATGCTTTTCTGGTATCTTTTGAATGATAGCGAATATCAAATCTTCTAAGCGGTCATAAATCTTATGTAACAAGTCTTTGAAGCGATTCGGCTTCTGTATCTCAATATTTATTTGTATCAACTCCTTCCACATATAGTATAGCGGTAAAAATGCAATGCTACAAGTGAAAATGGAAACTGTCTATAAAGGTGTCATTTTACGGAGAATACTTATTATGTAAGGAAATGTATTTGTAAAGGTGTCAATTCTATTTACAGATATATCCGAAAAGTGACAAGTGTTTTATGAACAGAAAGGACAGTAATATGAAAAATGAAGTATGGGGATATGCAAGAGTTTCTACAAAAGAACAGAATCTTGTACGACAAATTGAACAGTTAAAAGAGTTTGGAATATCTGAGAGAAATATTAAGTGTGACAAAATAAGCGGAAAGACATTTAATCGAATGGAATACAACGCATTAGTTGGAACAGAAACAACAGCACCAACTTTAAGAGAGGGAGATTTGCTTGTTATTGTCAGTCTTGATAGGTTGGGCAGAAACTATACGGAAATCAAGGAACAGTGGAACTATATTATCAATGTTATTGGGGCAGATATTGTTGTGTTGGATATGCCATTACTCGACACAAGGCAATCTAGTGATAATCTTGATAAAAGATTTATTGCTGACCTGGTATTACAGATTTTGTCTTATGTGGCACAAAAGGAACTTGAAAACACAAGACGTAGACAAAAACAGGGAATGGACGTTATGCCAGTAATCAATGGAAAGAAAACTTCTTTAAAGACAGGCAGACCAACAGGCAGACCAAACGCACAGTTTCCCGATAATTGGAAAGATTACTATGAAAAATGGAGACTAGGAGAAATGACAGCAACAAAGTGTATGGAAATACTGAATTTGAAAAGGTCAACATTTTATAAGCTGGTTAAGATTTATGAAAAGGATCTGTGAATTTAATACAAGGATGTAGAAATATAGAGAAACATTATATGAAGCATTTACCAAAGATGGGAGGCATAGACAGATGAAAAGACAAGTAGCATATAAGCAAGGATATAAAATTGTAATCTGTGGAAAATTTTATGAGGTGGCAGATATAAAAAGGATTTTACATTATGGAAATCTATCTCATATACCGACAGTACAAGAGGTATGGAATAAAACAATAGGAATACAGTTAGCAGAAGAGAATTATAAAGTACATAGGAATAACGCATATAGCAGATTGAGAGGAAAAGCCCTTGGAGCATAAAGAATCAAATAATCATAAGTGTATCAGATTTGTTATATCTCTGATTATACTTTGCGGTTTATTTTATTTATCGTGGAGGTGGAAATTATAATGGATGGAATTTTTGAAAGTCAGGCTTTTTGTAATGGAGTTGCTGTAGGAATCAACCTTTATCAGCAAAAGGTTATTATGGCACATGAAAATAATGAAGCTATTAAGATTAATGGAGAATTATATTATATCCAAAGCGGAAAGGAACGATTGCAGGAAATGATTGATAAAATGTGTAAATAGCTTATCGAACCATATATCGCAAAATGCGGAAATACGTGATTTTCCTATACTTTTTTGCTTAGGAAGTACGATAACCTACCTATTCACTAGGGATTAAATGACATCGTAAAAACTTTGTAACTACAATGTAATTATAAATTGATATGTAAAATGTTGAATTGTATATACAATTTGGATTTTTGCTGTAAGTACAATGGATTTTAATAATTTTTCTTGAAAATAGCTTATCGTTAATAGAAAGCAATTTTTAAATGTAACCAGTAATGTTACAACAAAACCACAAAAAGAAAGAGAGGTCAACACAATGAAAATAAACGTAGAAACAAAATTTGAAGTAGGACAGGAAGTTTTTCTTATTAAGAAACAGAAAAAAGTAATCGAGACAAAAGCTACCTGCGACATATGTTTTGGAACTGGTAGTATTTCATATAAAGGATATGACATGAGTTGTCCTAAGTGTCATGGAAATAGAAGCATTGTATTAGATTCAAAAGATAGGATGATATATGCAGTAGAAGATCCATGTAAAATTATTAGCTGTAGATATATGATTACCCAAAAGGAATCTTGTTTATATTACAAAACAAGCGGTAGAAATAGTCTTGTTCCAGAAAATGAAATATTTGCCACACAGGAAGAAGCAGAAACCAGATGCAACAAACTTAACAATGAGGTACAGTAACCATGATTAAAAATATAAAAAATAATGATATGAAAAGCTATGCAAAGAAATTGAAAGAATATACCTATTACTCTTATATATCCTTAACAGCATGGATATTAAGCGGTGTAATACTTGCGGTTTTACTTATAACCGACATTAAATTACCAATTATCAGTTTAATTGTGTTACTGGTAGCTTGCGGAATTGATTTGTATATATCTCATAAGAAGAAACAATTAGGAGTAGAGGAAGGAATTACACAAGCATTTCTTGTAAATGATGATACAGGCGAAAAAATCAAAATCAACATGCTAAAGATTGACAAGATGGAAGAGTTGTTAAATTTCTTAGGAATCGAATTTACGGAAAGCACTGTAGAGAATTAAATAAGGAGGTACAAGATGAGCATAAAAATTGAATACGACTATGACATAAACCAGGTATTTATCAGCAACAATAATAAATCAATTCCAATAGACAGGACAGAGGTAGCAAGAATTGAGACTATTCTGGAAGCATTGGAAATTCCATACACTGAAAAGCTGGGTAAGGTCTTTCTATTTGATAAGGAAATAGCCGATGAAGATAGGCAGACAATGTTAAAGGCTGGTTAGCATCATAGCATTATAATAAGGAAGAAATAGGTTATATTATGATAGATACAAATATTAAATCATTAGCAATCAAAGCGGAAATTAAACAGAGACTTAGAAATGAGATGGAGAATAGTATATCAGAGGATGATATGAAATTCGTTCTAAAAACATTTGACGATGTATCAAGCCGATTCAGATTTTCCAAGGAAAAGTAGATAGAAAAAATCGGCAAGGTATGTTATACTCATTAGGTATTAAGGGCGTGATGAACCCTTGATATACATTTTTTGATCATAGGATTACCTATAGATTGAAATTGTTTTGTTGTTGAAAAGTCATGGCTGTATTAGGTCATGGCTTTTCTGTTTTTATGGAAAGAATTGTATTTGTGGAAAATCTGTAATCTGTTATAATAGGTATTACATAGAAATATGAAAAATAAGATTTGCAAAGGAGATATATGTAATACATATAAGCAATTTGAAATAATGGATATACACTATATAGGTACTACATATAAATAATATATATGAGTGAAAGCAAAGTATCGGATTCGCAGAAGCAAGCCCAGAAAAGATATGATAAGAAAATAAAGATGGTGTCAGTAAAATACACTCTTTCCGAAATGGAAGAATACACACAGCTAAAAGAATATCTGGAAAAGACAAATCAAAGTATGAACGGATTTGTTAAAGCTCTAATCAGAGCTTATTTTGAATCAGGTAAGGGTACAATATATGAAAGACCACTTGAAAAGAAACTTCATAATACAAGAACATACCATAACTACAAAAATATAACTATAGATGATATGCAACCTTTGATAGATTATTTTGGAGAAACACAAACACGGGCGTTATTATTCAAATATGAAAAAATTTTTAAAGATGCTGTTTTAGCTGAAAGAGAAGAGTATGAGACAAAATTATTGATATGGATGGAAGATGTTATGAAAAGAGTTGAACAAGGTGAGTTTGAGGATATGAAACGAAATGAAAAATACCATAAGTTAAAGGCTGAATTGATTGAATTGATGAAATAGAAAAAATAATCAGCATAGGTATTACATATAAGCACTATATAAAGATTTTGAAATATAAGTCTTTGTATGGTGCTTTTTTAATTTGCACAAAAATACAAAAACAAGAATATTATGTTGAAAGGGTTGATTGCAAAACATTTCATAAAAATTTTCTAATTCTATGGAAATCTGATAAGAGAATGTTTTGAAAAAAATTTTTGATGGTGTAGAAATTTTGCAAAAAACAATTTTCAAAAGGCGAATAAGTATATAGAGGGCAGAAATGCCAATATATTTTTTTACATTTAATGACGAGAGACAAGGAGGTGTGGAAAGTAATGACAAAATTTGATTATGAAATTCTAATGTTACTTTGTAATCAGAATGTGGACAATCCATTAAAAGCTATGAATATTTCACAGATATTAGAAGAAATTTCAGTAGCAAAAAGAAAATCATACAGTACAACATACAGGCATTTGCAGAGTATGAGCAAACAAGGATATGTGGAATGTGGTCTGATAGATGGATTGGCAAGCACTTATTACATAAGTGAACTTGGTAGAGCTTATTGCAAATCATAAAAGAATGGAGATGAAGAAATGTGAAGGTAATTAGTTATCTGATACTTAGCTGGTTATACAGAAATGATGCAAAAAGTAAGATTATAGCAGCCACAAGAAAAATGATACTTGATGGACTTGCAGAAGAAGGAACAAGTTATTGTGACAGAACCATTCAAAACAACCTAAAACAGTTGATAGAAGATGGATATGTAAAAAACGGAATTACCAAAGGATGTGCTTATACATATTACATCACAACAAAGGGTATGAAATGGTTGAAAGATATGGAAGAGGAAGAAACGGAGGAATAATTACTATGAATAAGAAAATCAACGCAGGGCTTAAAATTACAGGCATTGGATGTGGTCAGTGTGGAACACAGATTATCGCAGAAATTGAGAAGGCTGTAAATCTTCTTGATGGGGATAAATCAAATCTTTCCTTTATTGGAATCAATACAAGTACAGAAGATTTATCATCCGTAACATTATCTCACAAGATTCACATTAACAATTCAAAAGGTGCAGCTTGCGACAGGAATAAGAGTACAGAAGCATTAGCAGATGGCATTGACGAAATTCTGGAAGAATTACAGTCATACATTATCGAAGATTCCATTATTTTCATTGCATTCTCATGTGGTGGAGGCACAGGATCAGCGATAGCCCCTATTCTTAGTGGAATTTTAAAGGAAATGGGATATACAGTTGGGATGATCCCAGTATTACCGGCAGATACAGAGCCATTAAAGGTAAGAGATAATGCAAGATTGACATTCAATGAGATTGAAGAACTGAAGCCTGGCATGGGAAGCATTTTTATCCTTGATAATAATGCAAGTGACAAGATTACTGTAAATAAGGTGTTTGCATCACTTTTCACAGGTATTCTTTGCATTAACAATAAATCACAGGATGGAAATATGGATCTGGCAGAAATTGAAGCTTGCTTGAAATGTCCTTCATTCTCTGTGATTACAAAGACCAATGCGATAAAGGGAACTACTGCAAATATCATTGATATTCTGAACAAGGAAAACAATATCTTTGCTAAGAGAGAAGATAAGACAGTAACTATCATGGGTATTTCAGAAGCAGTTTCCGCAAAAGACAGCAAGATAGATATCATTCAGTTGCGTAAAGAAATTGGAACAGCACCTACAGAATTTCATGGTTATCTTTCTGAATCGGAAGAGAATGTGATTATCCTTAGTGGTCTGACAATGCCATACAGTAGAGTAGATACAATGACAGAATCTATTGAGAAAGAGGCTGTGAATGTTCAAAACTCTATGAAGGCATTAACAGAAGTGCGAACTGCAAAATCATTGGATATTTTTGGACAGAAAGCAGAACCAGTTGCAACTTCACCAAAGACAAAAGGCTTATCAGCATTAGAGGCATTAAAAGCAAGAAGAATCACCAAGTAAAACAGAGAACAATATTATAGTGGGTGGTGGAAATCCACCCTCACGAACCAAAGAAAGGACTTTGCTATATGGGAAAATCAAAAGTAATACAGATGAAGAAAGCAGATAAATCACAGGAAGCGAGACAGATTCTAAAGAATGGTATCGTAAATGGAATGTGTATTGAAAAACTAATTCAGATGACAGAATTTGGGCTTGTTGGAAATATAGACAGTGTAAATGGTACGAATGGCACAAGTCATTATTTTAATCGTATGAAATATGTTGTGGCTGAAAATGAAAGAGGATTCGATCTTATAAATTATTTCTTCACAGATAAAGAAAACATCATTATAGCAACAACTTCCATCAGCATTGACCATATAGACAATATTTCAGGTTGTATCAATAAAGATAATCCTGACAATGTGCTTGATATAAATATTGTTATGGTGGATGGCGCAGAGATTACAATCAACGTGATTTATTAGACAGAGGAGGACTAATTACATGGAACTTACAGAATTATCAAATTTATTAAAGGAACAGAATGAGAGTGGCAAAGGTTTTCAAATTCATTTGAACAGTGGAAATCTTGATGAAAAGAGCCAGCATAACACAGATGTTGAGTTTGGTGATTTATATTTCACTAATTGTAGGATGTTGGGAAATACAACACTTCTGTCATTCGGTAACAACGAAAAAAAGCCAGTAGGATTCAATGAGGAAATCAATCAGCCACTTTATCCAATGGAGATTAATAGCAGTATGTTCATTGATATTGCAAGGATCGAAGCAGTTGAGGCAGTAGAAAATTTTGAGGACTGGTTTATATTTACATCATCGAGAGTCATTAATCTGTACATGCTGCCTCAAAACAACAATGTAGACGGACACAGAAATGTTGTAACAATCGGTTTTATTGAGTAACAAACAGAGAATGTATATAGGAAGGAAACAGGCATGGTTAAGATATGGATAAGAGCAGATACTGGTAAGTTATCACATGTAATCGAGTATGAGAACGGACAACGAGTACAGATACCAATAAACAAAGATGGCACTATTAAATGGCTGTCAGATAAGATTAAAAAGCATAAATAAATGGAGGAAAATTATTATGACAAACAAAGATTATGAAATTATTATGGGTTACTTTAACGGAAAGCACATTGATCGTGAGGGATTAGAGAAATCTTGCGATTTTGATAATTTGACAATGACAAAAGATGTTACAACAGATATTACAAAACTGCTTTCAGATGAAGGATATAAAAAATCTGAATCACAGAATGCTATCAAACAGTTCGTTGGGTTTGTAAAAAGTAGAAGTGGTTCAGGTGAAATTACATGGGATGGTTTAATTAAAGATTTAAAGAATTTAGAGCTTGCAGAATCAGAGTTTGGTATTAGAGTGCAGAATTTTGGAAAGGCATATTGGGAAGTATTTTTCGATCACTTTGATATAGAAAAGTGTGAAGATGGAAATGTAAAATTAACATTCGACCATGAATATTATTATGACACGGAGAATGAAAGAGCATGGGAAGTATTAGATAAATACGGTATTGATGGTAATGTTCCGACAGAAAAAGCACTTTCTATCATTAGCGAGAAATGGACTGGTTTATCAGATGAAGAAAAAGACGAGTTGATTTCTGCACTTTCAGTACCGACAACTACTCATTATGTGGATAAATCACGAATGGTAATCTTAAAAGAGGATATCGAAAAGATTAACAGGACAAGTGCAGATTTAGTACCTCAGGTGGGATTGCGTAATTATACAATCACTTTCACAAATGGAGAAAATGTGTATCTGAGATTTTAAAACAGAGAGCAAATACAGTAAACGGTCAGCCAGTTAAGCAGATAAAAGAGAATTATATGGGATTTCCATATCTCTGCCAGCATAGAAAATGGAGGATTAAAAGATATGACAAATTTAAGTTTAGACAAATTAAGAAAAGGAACAGGCGCATTTATTTCAGAATCAGATTTTCAGGTTATTCAGTTAGAATACCTTGATTATTTGGAAGAGAATGGTTTGATAGACGCAGAAGCTAATGATGAAAAATTTTGTGAGATTTGGGTAGAGGAGCAAGAAAATCTTGATACATTCAAGCAGACATCAGATGGAAAGATTGAGTATTACAGCATGGATGATGATACACCTATGACAACAGAAGAATATCTGAATAATTTGGATATGACCTCATACCATTGGGAAAATCTATGCCGTAGTTATTGGAAGATTTTTGAGGACATTCTTAACACGGGTAATGTGGATATGAAATTGCTTGCAAATATTTTAGCAGAAAGAACAATCTCACATGAGCAGATCTACGAATTGCAGAAGATAGTTAAAAGCAGAAGTGCAGAATTGGTATTAAATCAGTAAAAATCAATCTCTGAATAGAGAATATATAAAATAGATGGGAGTCCTGATAGGGTAAGTTCCTATCCCGTCAAAACATTAACATAGAGGATCAGCGAAAGGCTGATTCTCACCTATAAAAATTTGGAGGACAAACGAATATGAACAGAGAACAGAGAAGAAAAGCAGTAAGGAAGAAAGCAACAGAAGTTATAAGACCAAACAGTAAAAAGAATTTTGTTGAAGTAGGAACAGTAGAGTTGCCACTTTCAGAGCTTCACCACGATGAAAATTTAAAAGAATGTGATATGGAAGTGGTTGATCTGATTACTAAGAGAATGGACTGGGCAGAGCAGAATTTAGTAGAAAATGATTATTCAAAGGCGATTATCATTTTGGGATGCAATTATTTAGATGCATTATGCTCCTTAAGATTTGATATTACGCCACAAGATGATAAAGCGGCTATCAGAGACACCATGAATTATGTTGCAAATGTTACCAATATATTTTGCGGTATGTTAATAGATTGTGATGATGAAGATTATAATGTTTCAGATTATTCAATCAGTGAAAAAATTAATCATGCGAAAGAACAAGGAGAAAGAGATATACCATTTTGTATGATTCATGCCTCATATTCTGGTTGGGAAATGCCTGATGCGGAGATTGTTGATGACATCTATGCCAGCTTTGTTGCAAAACATGCAAGTGAATTACTTCCATATTTGCTTAATACCAAAAAATCAATGGTAGAAGGTGATGAAGAATATATTATAGAAGTTTTGCAAATGATTTTGAAAAAGACAGATGAATTATTACCAGAAGCACAGGTTAATTCTTTTCGATTTACAGTGAATATGTAGATGTGTTTCTATAAACAGAGAATATTATAAATAGACAGAGATATTGTTGCAGTGAGACGAAGCAACCGACTATTGAAGCGAATAGTTACAATCGTTGTACGGAACGGACTCGTTGATGATACTACTAGAAATATATCAGTGAAGATGCTGGTTACCACGAAACGGAATCACAATACCATTGAAGATAATGGTTACTTATATTTGACGGAATCACAGGCACATTACCTTTATGGTGGTGTGCCTACATTAAATTGAAAGCGAGGTAAGGGATTATTTTTAAAGAATTTTCTGAAAGTGCAAATAAATTGTTAAAGCACACAGTATGGATTGTGTGTGATGATGGTAGATTAAAGAGAATGTGGATTACTAAAAATAACATATGGAAGATGTTAGCTTTATGGGAAGAGGGCAAATTACATTTCACATTGGAAGAAGCAGAAAGCAACGAAAGGAATAAGAAAAATGAAGTTTAAGTGGTACAAAATCCCTCTTGGAACAGAAGTAGAGATTATCAATAAGGATAGCAGATATTTCAGAAGAAAAGGAATATTAGCATCACCAGCACCAGGAGGAGCAGGATATTGTATTGAGTTAGAAAATGGAGAAGCAGATTTTTTCTGTGATTATGAATTTTTACCAGTACAAAATATTTTAGTCTTGGACAAACTGGATGTAGAAACATTATCGCAAATCTTCAATCAGAGCTATCTATATGAGACAAATCGTGTAGTGGTCTACTTGGGAAAATTCACGGATGGAGATATAGAACAGGCATACAAAAACCTTGCAGAACAGCTTGCAAGTGGAGAATGTAAATATAGTAAGGCTGAATATGTGCTTGCTTTATTAAATGAAATGCAAAAATATGATGCAGAAGCAATCGAAAATCCTATCGGAGAAATGATTACATTTATTCAATGGTGGGTAGAAGGATTGAGAAACCATGTAACAAAGGACATGAAAGACAAGAGATATTTTGAGGTGGAACATTTCAAGATTGATTTTATCGAGTTAGATTAGGAGGAATGAATTATTAGTACAGAACAGAAAGAGAAGAAAGCAATTCCTATTTATAAGCAACGTTTAGCAGGATATTTAATGTTGTGTGGGTTTAGGCTAATGGGAGTTGAGGAAAACGAAAAATACAAAGGAAAAAATGTATTCTATTTCATGGAATCAGAACGATTACATAAATGCATCCAATCTTATTTTGGAAATCCAAGGTAAGTAGAAGGAGGCACAAACGATGAATACAAATATAGAAAATTGCAACCTTGAATTATTAAACGAGCAAAAAGAGCAGCTTACATATGAGATTACACAAGGAGAAAGTTCTGGTTTCTTTAATGTGTTTGATATCGAAGCTGGTTGTAGAAAAACAAGAACTGCTGAGAGTGCGTTAATCGAAGCATATTATAAATATGGTCGAAAATCCATTTTGGTCAGACGAAATGATGAAGATTGTAGGGAATCCATGAAAATTATAAATGAGGCAGCCAAGTCAGATATTGCTTTTGCTTATAATAATGAAGATGTTGCATTGTCAGATCTAAAACATATTAATAAAATTCTTAGCACAATTCCAATAGTGATTATCACACATCAAAAGTATAGAGTACTCATGAAGGATAATAACAAAAGAAAATTGTTCTCTAACGATAGAAAAAATCTGATAGTAGATGAATTTATATCAACAGTAGAGGTGATTTCAGTTTGTGAATCAGATATAGAAACTTTTAGAATCCTATTCAAAAGAGATCCGATAATTTCCCAGGCATTTGAAAAGGCTATGAAGTGGATAGTTGATTTCTTTATGACATGGAATAAAGAAAATTCATGTAGACGATTTGTAAATATTGATGATGAGCATCCATCAAAAAATTTCAGTGAATTAATAAAGCTGATTAAAGCAAATGTTACGAATGAGATATTAGCTGAATGGAAATACGGAATAGTTGAATATACAAATCCAGTAGAAATCAATATTGACTTATTGACTTCATTAAAAACTGTGAAAATGCTTTGTGATCGACTTATAGAATATAAACAGTTATTTTCAGAAATGTGCGTTTACAGTGATAAGAAATTATATACCACAGATCCGCGTAATAAATATTGGTTTTTAGATAACAATATTATGCTTGATGCTTCTGGAGAGTTACAAAGTGCATATGCTCTTAATCACGATGAATTTTCATTACAGCATTGTGAAAAGGTATTAAATCATAGTAATTGGAAAATTATTAATATTCCAGTAAATACCACAAGTGCAGGTAAAGAGAAAATTATTAATTTTTATGAAGTCGTGAATGAAGAAATAAAAAAATACGGTAAAGATATTCTTGTTATTGGCAAGAAAAATGAAATGGACATGATTAATGTGCCAGAGGATAACAAGGGATATTTTGGAAATGTTACTGGTAGTAATAAATGGTATGACATAAAAAATGTTGCCATTATTCAAACTCATAACCTTAGTGATGTAGATTACATTTTAAAATATTTGCATTATGGAAAGAAAAAGATTGAGGAAAAAATCAATCTGAATGGATATCGTTCAGGACGCACAGGATATTCATCGTACAGTTTTAAGGATGAACGACTAGAAGAAATACGTGTAAGATGGATTGCATCTGAAATATATCAAGCAATAAAACGTGTAAACCGTAATATGCAGTATAACACGGATGTATTGATATTCATAAATAATGAGAAAGTAATTGAACTGTTAAAAAGTCAGATGAAAAATTGCAAATATGAAGTAATCGAGTATGATGATGATAAATTTTCCTTTATCAGAAATAAACAAGATGATTATATTGATAGGTTACAAAAAAGTAGCTATGCAACAAAATTTATTGATTTTCTGGCAGAAGTGCAAAATGGATTGCATCAAGAATTCATTGATAATAAAAACAGACTTTCTAAAGTGAATATTAGAAATTATTTGGGGATAAATTCAAGTGGAAATTTCAGTAATAAAGTCTTAAAGAAAACGGAAGTGATTAAATATTGTCAAGTAAGAAATATAGATTTGTCAGGGCAATATATAAAATTTCCAAGGACGGGATAATCCAAAATGATACCCCATTTCTATATAATAATATATTTATTAGGAATGGGGTAACAACTCGAAGAATTTTTGGAAATGATACCCCATTTCTATATAAATATTACTTTATAGGAATGGGGTAACACTTTGAAAATGTAGATGATTTTCGTTTGGTTGGACTGGCATATTGCGAGCCTCAAGCGAAGCAATGTGGCAGGACATACCAACGAAAAAGGCAGACAGATTAGATTGACACCCCTCAAGGGTGGCAAGCTAAGATGGCTGACTAACAAGGTGTGGGATGTTCCTTTTGGTATTTGGGTTACAACACATAGCTTTGAGGTAATAAGTTCTATGAAATGGGAAAAAGCATATAAACTATGCACTCAAATTACTGGAAAGATTATTGATGATAGTGTTAAAAACTGCTGCATTTTTGTCTATTTGGATGAAGCTAATTATGACTATAAGGGTGGTAAATTTGTTGAAGTTACATGGGATGAACTTATGAAAGAGTGTACACCTGTAGAAGTAATTGTGTATGAGTAAATAGAAAAAGCATATGAAAAATTTTATAAATTATTGGAACAGATCGACAATTCAGATATTCCTCCGAGTGAACAGTATGAACTATATCAAGATATAGAATCTGAAATTGAACAGAAAAGGCAACAAGCGTATGCAGATATGTACGAGTATTAATAGGTAAAGGAGAATTTAATAATGGGATATAAAAAACCAATTCCTGTAGAAATAAATAAAATTGTTATCGGGAAAAATATTATACATGTAGTTATTATGGGACTATTAGTGTGATTATTTTGAAAATATTTAAAGATACAAATTCTGTATTAGTAAAAATTAATTCAAAGAAGAAAGAGAGTAATCCATTTGTGCGTCATATGAATTATATTTTTGATAATCCAGAAATGGCAAAATCTGCTGGTAGAACTTGGGAACATGATGAGCGTAAACGTAAAAAGGAACAGAAAAAGAAACAGAAGGAAAAGTGTAAAGGAGATTTTATAAATGGCGAAAAATAATCAGTTTTGTTATATGTGCGGTAAATCCGTAAATGAAGTAAATAAGTTAATCAAAGGTGAGTATGGTTACATTTGTGATAGCTGTATCAGTATAGCAAGTGATTTACTCAATGATGAGGAAGAGGAATCTATCACAAATAATATGCAGTTGGCTACACCTTCACAGATTAAAGCACATTTGGATCAGTATGTGATTGGACAGGATGAAGCAAAGAGAACACTTGCAGTTGCAGTCTACAATCACTATAAGAGATTAAAGCAAAATAAAAAATCAGATGTTGAGATACAGAAGTCCAATATCCTTATGATTGGTTCAACCGGGAGCGGTAAGACATATTTAGCACAGAGCCTTGCAAAATTTTTGGGTGTTCCATTTGCTATTGCAGACGCTACAACACTTACTGAAGCTGGTTATGTTGGTGACGATGTAGAGGTCATGTTAAGAACACTCTTACAGAATGCAAATTATGACATTGAATCAGCACAAAGAGGAATTATCTATATTGATGAGATAGATAAGATTAGTCGTAAAGGCGAAAATATGTCAATCACAAGGGATGTATCTGGTGAGGGAGTACAGCAAGCACTTCTTAAAATTATCGAGGGTACTATTTCAGAAGTGCCAGTGACAGGTAGTAGAAAACATCCACAGGGAGAGACAGTTAAGATTGATACAAGTAACATTCTATTTATTTGTGGTGGTGCATTTGATGGCATTGATAAGATTATCGGCAAGAAAGAGACACATAATTCTATTGGATTTGGTGCAAATGTTTCCGATAAAAAGGAATCGGTTGCCGATTTGTCAAAGGTTGAGCAGCACGATCTTGTTAAGTATGGTCTTATGCCAGAACTTATAGGCAGACTTCCTATCATTACTGCATTGAATCCATTATCTGAAGAAGATTTAGTGCATATTCTCACAGAGCCTAAGAACGCTATTACAAAGCAGTATCAAGAATTATTGTCAATGGATGGTGTGAAACTGGAGTTTGAGGGCGAAGCATTAAAGAAGATTGCTGAAATGGCTATTAAGAAGAAAACAGGTGCAAGAGGTCTTAGAAGTATCATTGAATCGGCTATGCAGAAAGTCATGTTTGATGTTCCTGATATGGCAAGTGCAAAGAAGGTTGTTGTAACTGCTGATTGCGTGGAAGGAAAAGCGGATGCACTTGTGTATGGTGCAAGAAACAAGAAGATTGCGTAAATGGAAAGGGATTTTATGATATGGATGATAATTTAGGTAACAGTTACCAAAATAATAACAATGAAGAAAAACGAAAAGTTGGTAGACCACAAAAAATTGATCCTAAAATGATGCTGAAATTGAAGCAAGTATATTCTGGAACAAAAGCAAATAAAAGACATTTGCAAAATCATTATTATCAGATGTGTTCAGTAATGCCAACAATAAGATACAATAGCGAACATCCTATAGATAATTTTTCGTTTTTGTACAAAGATGATGTTTACTTTAAACAGACTGTTTTTACAGAATTGGGTAGAACGGAACAAATGTTAGAAGAGTTCTTTTCAAAAGAAGAAGCTGAACAATATATTATTAACTAAGACTTCCCATATCTAAAATGGGTTTCGTACCTTGAAAATTCAATATTTCA
>OHKW01000432.1_pt1 | contig 29874 bp, 27 predicted proteins | sample 1568931 | NCBI WGS metagenome assembly OHKW01 (sample SAMEA3879536, study PRJEB24766) | human gut metagenome | biome: human-associated habitat; feature: feces | place: USA | collected 1985/1987 | reverse complement strand
CCCTACAGCCAATCCGCTGGCCTTACTGAGCCTTGTAGAACGCGCGGATGCTATCGCCGGAGGCGATGGGCTGTGGTTAACCCCCTGAAAGCTAAGCGCATCATGGTGTGTGTTGCATATATAGGCATTTACTTTTGTAATAAACTTGTTACTAACAAACTTGTTACATTGGTTAAATATGTGATAATCAGAGATGTCATCGAATCCTTGTCCTTGACACACGGATTACATCCGTAACTGTTTAAAATCTTGGCAATCGGTGGAAAATGCGTAAATTTGTGCAAAAAGGATATGAGGACTTGTCTCACGTGCCATAGGCACGTCCCTACACATGAGAGGAGGGCCGATTATGTGAGCCGTATGGATATAAATGACTGATATTTAATATTTATGTGGACTGAAATTTTGAGCGTCGGGGCGGGGAGCTGCGTGGGCGGCATGGCGCGCTATGCCGTGAGCCGCTGGGTGCAGCAGGCCGCAGGAGCGGCAGTGTTTCCGTGGGGCACGCTGACGGTGAATGTGGCGGGATGCTTCATTATCGGCTTGATTTACGGATGGCTCGACCAGGGGCTGTCGCTGTCGCCGGCGTGGCGGCTGTTCCTTACGGTGGGTTTTTGCGGCGGGTTCACTACGTTCTCGACGTTTGCCAACGAGAATTATCTGTTGTTTCAGGGGGCGCATGCCGCCATGCTTGCGCTGTATGTGGCCGTGTCGGTGGCGGCGGGTTTTGCCGCGGTCTATGCCGGCTACGCCCTCACGCGCCTTTGATTTTCACAGCCGCTACCTCTCCGAGGTGCAGCTCTACGTCGCTCCTGCACCCCCCACGATGCGCTGTCGTGGGTTAACCACAGCCCATCGCCTCCGGCGATAGCATCCGCGCGTTCTACAAGGCCCAGTAAGGCCAGCCGGATTTGCAGTAGGGTCGCGACCTGTCGCGACTGCAACCCTGTAAATTTAAAATCATTCCCTTGCAGGCTCCAATCGGTGAGCGCGGCCTAATCCACCGCCAGGCAGTCGCGACAGGTCGCGACCCTACAAATGAATGCCATCCCGATTTCCCCGTAAGTCGGCAAGCACCCCCCACTGTATCGCCGGAGGCGATGGGCTGTGGTTAACCCCCTGAAAACGAAGCGCATCATGGGGTACAGAGCCACAAACAGGCTGCCCCTCGAAGAGGTAGCAGCTGTGAAAGCCCCCGGATAGAATCATAGTACATCCGCATCCTTACTCACGGCGCGTGGAGGTGTGCTGTTCTCTTGGCAAGAGAGAGAAATGTCGTCTACACCGCTATTACACAGGGTATTACCCGCAAGCATCAACCGACAATTCTCCACGCAGCATTGGATGCATTATTTTTTTCAAAAAAAGCATAAGCACAAAATGCTAATTTTGAGAAAAAAACGCTAATTTTGCGTTACCTTAAAATCTCTTGCCAAGAGATTTGACGTTTCATCTGCGCCGCAGCGAATATGCGACATCCATGAACCGCTTGACCAACAGACTATTATCTACATTTATCTTACCACTCCATGAAAAAAATAATTTTATTTCTATGTCTGCTCTGTGCCCTCCCCATCATGGCGCAGAACTCAAAGACATTCAAGGTGGCCTGCCTCAATATCGACGGCTTGCCGCCAAGAGTTGATGTCACTGGAATCACTGAAGTCAAACTGAATCCGGAGGGCCCGCAGGCTGCCGGAACGGCAAAAATGAGCGAACTGGTGGCTCAGAAAGGATGGGATTTCTTTGGAATTTCAGAGGCATTCAACTTCAACGAAGAGTTTATCTCGAAAATCAAGGATCTTTACAGCACCGGAACATTCCGCGATGCCATCCCGACATCACTGAATGGCATTCAGGCATTGCAATACATAAACCTCAGCGGTCTGAGTGTCAGCGAAGACACTGTAAAGAAGTCGTTTGACACCGACGGTCTTAACATCCTATACAAGAACTCTGTTTCAGTCAGCAATGAAAAGATGGTTGGCTGAAAGATGCGCAACGGCGTTACCAAAAACGGCGCAGACATGCTCATTGACAAGGGCTACCGTTATTACACCGTGTCGCTCGGCCCCGGTCTGGACATCGACGTGTATCTGCTGCACATGGATGCAGAAACAACGGAGCGCGACAACGTGGCCCGCGCCGTGCAGATCAAGCAGCTTGTGGAAGCCATCAAGGCAACCGACAACAAGCGCCCCATCATAATCATGGGCGACACCAACTGCCGCTACACCCGCGATGACCTGAAAGGCCTGCTGATCGACAACATCAATTCCGACCCCCGTTTTGAAATCCACGACCCGTGGATTGACTATATGTGGGACGGCAATTATCCCCGCCTCGGCTCAGGTGCCCTGATGGTAGGCACCTACGGCTACCAGAAAGGCGAGGTTGTCGACAAGATTTTCTACATCAACAACAAGGATGCAGATGCTCAGCTCACTGCCCACGGCTATCTGCAGGATATGGATTTTACCAATCCCGACGGTTCGGAGATCTCCGACCACTTCCCCATCGTCATCAAATTCACCATCGAGAATACCCAAACGGGAATTATGCCTGATGCAGAATATTACATTCGGAATGCAGAAACCAAAACATTCATACATGGCGGAGCAGACTGGTGTACGAGAGCTGTTATGTATCATACGGGTGACCGATTCAAGTTCCAACCTGTAAATGAAAATGATAGCGAGTATATAATCAATTCTACGTATTATGCGGATGACGAGTCTAAAACACAAGGACACTTATCGCATGGATTATATGTGGATAATGGTGATGAAAATCAAATATTTACATTGACACAGAATAAAGAGGGTAAGTTTTATATTAAATTTTCAGATAATAGCACACTTAAAGCCCTTACGGTTGATGTGCTAACTAATAAAGTTGAAGCAGCTGAATTATCCGAAACCGACCCATTACAATTGTGGGAACTGGTAACTTCCGACCAGTTGAAACAGGAATTGTTAACAACTGCTCAAGGAGAAGAAAAAGATGCAACTTTCTTTTTGCCCGGTGCCGAATTCAATCGAAGAGACCGTGATGTAAAAGTGTGGGAGGATTCCTATAACTCGAACGCATCATCGAAAGGAGCTAATGTATATTACCAATATTGGGGTATTAACAACAACTTCGTTGCCAGAATAGGCAGTAGTAAAACTGGTATTACAGATTTATATGCGGATAGATCGAAATTTACTTATGTACATACTGTTAAGGGGTTACCTAACGGAAAGTACAGGATTTCATGCAATATCTTACGTGATGTACATCAGTCGTCATTGTATTTTAACTCAAATAAAGTAGAAATAAAAGAATACAAGAACTCAGGAAATACCAACTGCGAGGCAGCAGCCCAATTATTCCTTGATTCCTCGGATTACAGAGTTTCAAATGAGCTGGAAATCACGAATGGAGTTTTGGAGATAAAAATTGAAAAGGGAGCTGCAAAAGAAGGTGGCGTCACGGCCTTCGACGGTTTTCGACTTACCTATCTCGGCCCGACTGCCGAATCGCAGGCTGCAATGGATAAGGTGAAGAAGGCCATGGACGATGCAGCAGCAAAGGCAGAGGCCGCAGGCTACACCACCTACGATAACTCCGTGGTGCAGGAACGCTATGACAACCGCACCATTATGGGCAATGGCGACGAGGAGGTTCACATGACCTATCTGCAGCTCGCCAACGCTGCCCGCAAGCAGACAGGCGAAATGCCGGTGGATATGCGCTACGCACTGCTGAACAACTCGTTTGAGATGGGCAGCCTCACAGAATGGGTAGCATCGAATGCCACACCCGATGATGTCAAGACATATGAGCCCGCCACCGACGACGAGACCTATTATGTAAGCACCCAGGCAGGCAGATTAACACAGACCATACAGGTCACCATGCCCGCTGGCGTTTACTCCCTGAAAGCAAAAGTGTCGCCCGGAGCAATCCTTGTGGCAGATGCAAAAGAATCCACTCCCGCCGAAGGCGACGGCGAATGGATTGAGAAAGAATTGAAATTCATTATCAACAAAGGAACAGCCACTGTTGGCGTGCGCTGCGACGGACCGTTCAGAGCCGACCAGTTCATTCTCTCTCGTGTTTCAGATGCAAGCTCAGTAGCCGGCTACGAACTGATAGAGCTCGCCATGCGCGACGCGACAGAGCGCGTGAAAGCCATGGGTTCGCCCTACAATGACAACTGGGACCTCTCGAAGTATCAGCAGATCATCGACGAGCTTTCGCTCGAAGGCGACGGCACCAAGGAGTTCTACGAAATCTATGGGCTGCTCCGTGAGCAGGTCTACAAGCAGCCGCAAACCGAAGGCGTCAGCTACACCAATGCCCTCATCAATCCAAGTTTCGAGTTCGGCACCACTCTTGGATGGGACACACAGGCAGTTGGTGATACCGGTGCAAAAGAATGCGCGAACGAAACCTACACCATGCAGGGTAGCGTGGGCACCTATCTCTTCAACACGTGGGACAACGGTAGCGGCGCTCCCATCTCGCAGACCATCTCCGGCCTCCCTGCCGGCCACTACCGAGTTATCGCCACCATCGGAGGCGATCAGGACAACTATGTGTTCTTTGAAGTAAACGGCCAGCGTTCGGAAGCCAAGAAGATTGAACGTGCAAAAGGTATCGGCGAGGACAAGGCGTTCGAATTCGATGTGGCCGACGGCACACAGGAAGTCACAATCACCATTGTGGGCGGCAACTCCGACGGCACATACAACGAAACCGGCGGCTGCTGGTACAAGGTGGACAATGTGCGCCTCACACGCCACGGCGACACCAAGGTATGTTTCTTCTACGACCGCCTGCAGCGCGCCATCAACCGCCTGAATGTTCTTGCAGCCGACCTCCCCGACAAATACCGCGTGCAATGGGATCCGAGCGACTATCAGGACCTCTACGACAAACATATCAATGGTCCCAGCCACAACAACATCACTGAGGAGGACGACCCCATGAACGGCAGCAACGGCGTGGCTGAAATCAACGACCTGTATGCCCGCTTCCGCGCCGTTGTGTTCTCGCAGACCGAGACCGGTGCCGACATGACTGGCGCAATTGGTAATCAAAGCTTCGAGCTTGGCAACCTCTCATTCTGGAACACCACGATGGAGCCCGCTTCCGACACGCAGGTTACCAAGAACACTGGTGCCTATGCTGTGGATGCCTCCGAACTGGACGGTGAATATCTGTTCAACTCATGGCAGTCTGGCTCATCCACACCTGTAACCCAGACAATCAGCACTGTCCCGGCAGGTATCTACCGCCTCACGGCCAAGGTGGCCTCTGACCCTGGCAACCGCTTCCATCTGGCAGTCAACGACCATCCCGGCGAGATGCTGACCATAACAAAGGACAACACCCACTTCGAGGAAATCAGTGTTGAGTTCGAGGTGACAGCCGATGAGGCCGGCACTGACGGTGCATCAATCACCATCGGCCTGTATCCGTCGGCCTACGGTGATTTTGATCCCGAACTCAATCCGATCGCCAAAGGCCCCTGGTTCAAGGCAGACAACTTCCGCCTGCAGCTCATCGGCCGCAGAATGGACATCAAATGGGCGATGGAATATCCGGAAGAAGGCATCGGCACCATCATCCTCCCCTTCGACGCCGAAGTGCCGGAAGATCTGGAAATACACTCGCTCATAGCTTCAAAGCCATCCGATGCCCTCGGCGACGAGACATACTACCAGATTGCCGAACTTGCAAAACGAACCGAGATTAAGGCCAACACCCCCTACATCGTGACCCGCATCGCCGGAACGACCAAACCGGAAGGAGCACCGCAACGACGCGCCGCAGCCGACGCGAACGGAGTGTACACCTTCTCGGGAATCACGACCCATACACAGGACACCTACGAAAGCGGCTTCCTCACCGGCTCGCTCGTGGCTGCCGAACCTACCGACGGCGACCGTCACCTGATGATGAACGACGGCAACCTCGGATTCATTCTCCACGACAATTCCGACGGTCAATACAAAGTAGAGCCCTACCACGCCTACATCTCCCGCAACACCAAATTCACCGATGGTGAAGGCCACGATGCCTTTGTATCGGACGTCTATTTCGACGAACCCGAAACCGTGGTGGAATGGACAATGGAGACTGCGCTCTACGGCACCATCATCCTGCCGTTTGATGCAGACGAACCTGTGACCCAGGGTCTCACAGCCTTCGAGATAACCAGTCTGGGAGATGATGGCTCTTATCTGCCCAAAGGCGGTACGATGGAGGTAGAATACCAACTGATTAACCTCACCCAGGTGGAAAATGAGATTATGAAGGCCTACACTCCATATCTGCTCTTCGGCAAAATCACCTCTGAAGCCACTGCCGCCGAGGACGACACAGAGGAAGCTCCCCGCACCCTCACATTCAAAGGCAAAGCCGCCGACGGAACCGGGGCAACACTTGAAAACGGATTGCTGAAAGGCGTACTGACCAGCGGCGCGCAAGCGGAAGCGGGCGACTTTGTGCTCACCTACGACAACCGCAACAAAGAGGTGTTTGGCAATATTGAAACTCCGCAGGAGATAGCCGTTAACCACGCATACATCCCACTGGATAAAGCCACCGGAGACGCACCCGGCTATCTCTTCTTCGAAGCACCCACAGCCGATGACATCCAGAGCGGCCTGCAGGTGGTGGCCATCGACAGCGAGGCCATCGTTGATGTATTCTCAATTGACGGCATCACGCTCCGCACCGGAATCGAGGCCGCAGAAGCGCTTGAAGGTCTGGCACCCGGCATCTACGTGCTCCGCACCGCCTCCGGCGCCACCCTCAAAGTCCTGAAACGCTAATCCCCCGCTGCGCAGCGGCACCCCATCCCCCTGCGGACCATCTCCTCTGCGCAGCACCACATCCCCACAAAAAAGCACCGGGCTCTCCGCCCCGGTGCTTTTTTATGTTTCTCCGCTCAAATTTACTGCGTTTTCCATAGATTTTAAGCCCAATTTTACTGCGTTTTCCATAAAAATCAGAATTTTCTATTTCACAACCATTCCCTGCGCAGCTCATCATCCCCAACAATTGTTCACCCATCGATGGGTCGCAACTGCAACCAAGCGAAACGCCATACACATCAGGCATACCACCTTGCAGTCGCGGCAGGCCGCGACCCTACAATTTGGCGGAACGTTATTTTACCAAATACATTCTTGTCTTTGGTCTCTCACTGCAGAACAAAAAAACACCCATAGCTCAGTGAGCCATGGGAGTTTTGGGGTACCCGGACCCGGTATATTGATATGAAAACGCATGAAAATGAATAGAACCATTCGCAATGGTTTTCAGATAGTTATATGTAATCAGTCTTCTATTCATTTATAGCCGTTTTCGATATTTTTTGCCAAGTAGTACACTTTTAGTACACCACAGTTGTTATAGAACTGTTAATGACTCTTTAATGCAAATTTACGAATTACTTTTGAATGTGTAATTTTGTGGAAAAGAAAAGTTTACACTTATGGCAAATATCAAGACAAAGAACAAACAAAACCCTAAACTACAGCAGTCCGTACTGAGCGACGGACGGGCCAGCCTTTATCTTGAGTTTTACCTCGGGCGAACCGAAACTCCCGTCGTTGATGATGACGGCAACCCGGTGTATTACACCGAAGGTGCGATGAAAGGCAAGCAAAAATACAAAATCAAGCATGACCGCCGAAAAGAAAATCTGAACCTATACATCTGGATTGCACCCCGTACCCAACAAGAGCGCATCCAGAACAAGAATACGTTGGCTCTTGCCGAGAAAATCCGATTTGAGAGAGAACAGCGTCTGCTTGAAGACCGGGAAGGCTACCGATTGAAGAAAGAGCGTATCGCCAACTTCCACGATTTCTTTCAAGAATACATAGACACATACACCAAAGCAGACAAACGCATGATTGAAATGGCTCATCGTCGTTTCCGTGCTTTTCTCAGCGAAACTCCGGCATATATGATGTATGACCGAATCATAAGACCTCAGCAACTGACTAAGTAAATGATGCTTGCCTTTGTGGAGTATCTGAAAGCTCACGGCAAAGGTGAAGGCCCACAATCAGTATTCCAGCGTTTCAAGAAAGTCATAGCTTATGCCGTTGAAAAGGAAATCTTGTCGAAGAACCCTTGCATGGGTATTACAATCAAGGTTGACGAAAAGACTTTGAAGAAAGAAATCCTTTCTCCCGAAGAGATAGAAAGGTTGATGGCAACACATTACGCCAATGAAAATCCTGTCATACAACGAGCTTTTCTCTTTAGCTTATTCTGCGGGTTACGCTGGTGTGATGTAAGCGATATAACTTTCCGGAATATTGATTACGCCAACAAACTTCTGATTTTTGAGCAGAACAAAACACGCGGGCACAGCTCGGCGAGTGGTGTGGTAATCCCTCTTAACGATGATATTCTATCGCTTGTAGGATACCCGGCGACAGAGGAAGAACGCGATAGTCTAATATTTCCGCTACCTTCTCATACCGCTTGCCTAAAGGCTGTGAAAAGATGGGTTAAAAGAGCTGGCATTAGCAAGCATATCACATGGCACTGCGCCCGACATAGTTTCGGGGTTAATTTGCTTAATCGCGGAGCGAATATAAAGACGGTATCAACCCTTTTAGGGCATAGCAGCTTACGGCATACGGAAAAATACACACGAGCTAACGACGACCTTATGATGAAGGCTATAAACAGCCTCGGCAGTGTCAGTTATGCAAGCCCCGAATAACTTTCCACGGGATTGAGTGTTATATGGTTGTAGATGTGAGCTAAAAAGCTTAACTTTGCATACGGAATCGCAGTCAAAATAATTTTGATTGTGGATTTAGTGGTCGGACATCGGGAGGGATACCCGGTGTCCTTTTTCTTCTCATCGCCCGTTTTCGCTCCACATTTGCATAATTCAAAAATTTTTCGTATCTTAATATAACAATCCGACAAGGGTATCAGTCATTTTCAGTCCTACGACAGTCAAACGCAGTCGCAAGATGCTGAAAATTTGGATAATCCGTGCCGGGGTTGTAGTTTCGTTGCCACCGAAAGGGGAAATGACCGCCGAAAAGAAAAAGCTGGACGCATGGCGGAATAACGCGGACAAAGCCGGACACTGCGAACCATCGCGGATTTCTCCTTGTTGAAAGTAACGGAGCAATGGCAGCCGACGTGCCGGGCACAATGATTAAAACCGCTATGATGATTACAGCGGCATCAGTGTTCCCCCTCTGCCGACCGCACCCTTGTGAAAGGTGATTATCGCCGATATAATCAGGCAGTTTCAAGACCGTTATCAACGCGGAAAAATCCGCACGCGATAACAGGCAGCCCCGTTATTGCCTTATATCCCGTGGCAAAAGCCGGGCATCAAAGCCGATATTTCAGTGGTTTTCATCATTTTACAAGCACACGGACGAATGTCCGATATTAGTTTAACCGCCGGCCTGCCTTATCCCTCCGGGTGTAGTCATGGGCAGGAAGGCACATATTAACCCTATTGACAACACCCCACATCTGTATGATGACACCGCAAACGTTTTTAATCCTTAAAAGCCCATGCCCGATGCGCTAAACAATCTCCAGACCACTCAAACATCCACAATCCGAATGAACATGACTGACTTTTTGCATCTCCCTCTGGTGGAAGTCCTCAAACTTCTCGTAAGGGGGTCGGTGGAGGAATATCTCGCCGAAAAGGAAGCCAACGCTTCCGCACGCGCCGTTACCACGGCAGACAACGAATGTGAATCACTTGACATGAAGGGTGCTTTGGAGTTCCTCAACTCCAACGGCTACCCGATAAAGAAAGGACAGCTCTACAAGGAAACGAGCGCGGGAACCGTGCCGTTCCAGAAATTCGGCTCCAAGCTGCATTTCAGAAAATCGGAGCTGTTGCAGTGGGCGGAGGCGCGCCTCATCGACGGAAACGCCGTCGGCGTACTCGTACCCGCCACAACAGGGAAAGGAGGGAGGCGATGAAAAAAGAAGAAACTACCACAGAAAAGACCTCCCGCAATCCCTTTCCCCTCGATGTGCTTCCGAGAAAGATGCGTGAAATCATAGACGAGGCGAACACGACCCTCGGATTTCCTAAAGACTATCTCGCCATGTCGATGCTGACGGCGGTTGCCGCCGCTGTCGGAAACACACACAACGCCGAACATATGGCAGGGTGGCAGGAATACTGTATTCTTTTCGTCGCACTCGTAGGGCGTCCGGGAGCCAACAAGAGCCACCCGCTGAGCTTCGCCATGCAGCCGCTCATAGATTTCGACGCGGAGCAGTCTGCAATCTTCTCCGAGGCTATGAAACGCTATCTTGCGGCGATGGAGCTGCCGCCGAAAGAGAGAGCCGCAAACGGCTATGAAACAAACCCGACCGAACCGAGGCGCGTCCGCTTCACTATGCAGGATGTAACGCCGGAGGCGGTACACCGCATCCTTTCGGAAAATCCGCGAGGGCTGTGCCTCTATGCCGACGAGCTTGCCGGGTGGTTCAAGAATTTCAACCGCTACAACAACGGCTCCGAATCGGAGTTCTGGATGTCGGTGTTCAACCACAAGGTAGCAATGTCAGACCGCAAGAGTAGCCAGAGCGGTGTGTTCATCCGCAATCCGTTCCTCTGCGTCATCGGCACGATCCAGCCCAAAGTGCTGGGCGAGCTTGCCGCAGGGAACCGCAATTCAAACGGTTTCACCGAGCGTTTTCTCTATGTGGTGCCGGACGACCAGACAAAGGCGAAATGGAACAGCGAGAGAAAATCGCCCTCATTCGACATCGTTTCGGCGTGGCGTGAGATTGTCGGCAAACTGACCGGGATTGTTCCGGCGGCTGACACCAGCGGCTACATAATGCCCGAAAGTGTGCCGTTCTCGCCGGACGCTCTACAACGCCTCTATTCATGGCAGAACGAATCCACGGAGCGGTGCAACGCCGAGGGGAGCGACACGCTCACGGCGATTGCCAGCAAACTTGAAATCTATGCCGTGCGGTTCTGCCTTCTGCTCGCTATCTCCGACTGGGCGTGCGGGGCAAAAAAGAAAAAGGCGATAGAGGCGGCGACCGTCGATAGGGCAATCCGTCTGACGGAGTATTTCCGGGTAACGGCGACAAGGGTGCAGGGCATCATCGGAGAGGACGCGCTGACCGATGTGCAGCTTGCCGTGATGTCGGAACTGCCCGCCACGTTCACCACCGCCGAGGGAGTTGCCATAGCCGGGAAATGCGGAATGGCGGAACGCACGTTCAAGAAGTTCATTCGTGACAGACGGGGCGTTTTCTTTACCCGCGATGCCTACGGCTCTTATTCCAAACTTTGAATTTACCCCATGCACACCTTGCACTCTTGCACACTCCCGACTGTGCAAGAGTGCAAGGAATGCACGGGGGTTATCCCTGAATTTGAAATGATGACAACAGAGTTTTTTCTCGGTGTACCACTATACCCATTACAGTGGTTTACCGCCCTGCGACCCATCTCCGGGGAGCAGTCCCATCCGTGCTGCCGCGCACGGAAATTACAGCCATGCAGGAAATTCCTTAGCATATTAGGGAATTTTCCGAGCCGCATATCGTTCCGATACGCTGAAAATATCCCCAATATGCCAAAGAGGTCAACCCCTTTGGAATCCCCGCGCCAACGAGGGCAGAGCCGGGCTTGCCCGGACTATGCCGAGTGCAGCCGGGGAAAGACCGTAGGTCAATCCCCGGAACGGCTTAACATGAAGCCGTACACTCCGATTGCTCCGCAACTTAAACTCGTCCGCCTATGAGCTACGCAGTGTTGCACATCATCAAGGCGAACTCGTCACTGAACTCGATAGCCAAGCATATCGAGCGCACCGCCCATCCCGAAAACGCAGACCCTGCGAGGACGCATCTCAACCGCTACAATCTGGTCGAATATCCCGACGGGATAACAGGGCTTGCGGCGGCTGTCGAACACCGCATAGCCAATGCCGGGATTACACGAAAAATCTCCGACAGGCAGGTCCGGTGCCTTAACCTGGTTATGACCTCCGACAACGAAGGTATGCAGAAAATCATCGACAGCGGCAAGCTCGACGAATGGATTGCCGACAACATAAAATGGGCGCGCGACACATTCGGCGGCGACAATGTTGTCGGAGCCGCACTGCACATGGACGAGCGCACTCCGCATCTTCACATCGCGGTCGTTCCGATAGTGACCGCCGAGAGAAAGAAGAAAGCGAGGGAGGCGACGGCAAAGAAGCGTTACCGCACCAAAGCCGCCAACCGTCCGAGGCTGTGCGCCGACGACATAATGGAGCGCGGAAAGATGAGCCGCTATCAGGACATCTATGCGGAGGCTATGGCGAAATACGGTCTGGAGCGTGGTATCCGTGGTTCCGAGGCACGACACATCGGGCAGCACGAATATTACCGCGACTGCATGGTGAAGAAGAAAGGTCTTGAAGAAGACATCGGCAATCTCTCCATTGAGAAAAGAAAGCTCGACAAAGAGAAAAAATCTCTTGAGAGCAAGGTGGAGAGCCTTGAGTGTCGGACAACCGCACTCGACACCCGGAAGAAAATGCTCACGCAAGTCAACGAGGAGATACGGCAGCAGAACAATGAACTCTATTCCGAAAACTCCCGGTTGACCGAGGCTAATTCTTCTCTCGCCGCCGAAAACAAATCGCTTGAGGCAACATCGTCAAAACTGTCTGATGATGTCTCTCGGCTCCAAATGCGTAAACTGAGCAGCGAGGCGGACGGAGATTTGAAGAAATACAAGGCTGATATTGCCCGGTATTTCCCCGACCTTGAAGATTTGTTGAATTGGGGACGATACTGCACCCACATCGGATTTCCCAACCGTTTCACGCAGCGCATACTTGCCCAAGAAAAGGTGGGATTTGCCGGAGCCCTTTTCTCGTCGGAACACAATCAGACCTTTCGCACGGAAGGTTCGGTTGCCAAATTGGAAAGAGACCCCGAAAACGAACACCGTTTCATCTTGAATATTGACGGCGTGAGCGTCTTTCAGTGGTTCCGTGATATGGCTCGTAAACTCCTTGAAAAACTCGGTTTCAGACCAAAAGAGCCAACGCAATCCCACGGCATTAGACGCTGACATTACCACCGCAACCACAATGGCTATCTCTCCACAATTACCTCAACCGGAGGGATAGCCGTTATTTTTATCTTACATTATAAGAGTGCGTAGTACCTTGATTATTACTAACTTTGTGGAGAAAAACAAAAAATCTAAAAAAATTATTCGCGTATATGAAACTTTCGGGGCTAAATCTGCACCTAACGAGGCAAAGCAAACAAAACAAACGAAGTATGACAGACCCACCAACTAACGAAAGGGATTTTGCCTCGCTCATAAAGCAGCACTCCCGAATCATCAACAAGGTCAGCTATTTCTATGCTACCGATAAATTGCCGTTTGATGACCTTCGGCAAGAAATTTATGTCAATATCTGGCTGGGATTAAAACAGTTTAGAGGTGACAGCAAAATATCTACATGGATTTATCGGGTAGCAGTAAATTCGGCACTCATGGCCTTGCGCTCGTCAAAATCAACCATAGAAACCGTGTCGGTTGATTTTGGTCTGCTCGACCTCTCTTCCGAGATTGACGATGCACAAAAGGAGAATCTTCAAGTCCTGCACTCACTAATAAATAAACTTGAAGATATGGAGAAAGCTATTATACTCCTTTGGCTTGATGAGTATTCCTATGATGAAATAGCTGATGCACTCGGTCTTAAACGCAACACTGTTGCAGTTAAAATCCACCGAATTAAAGACAAACTTTCAAAACAAATGTAATATGCAACTCAACGAACTTAAGAAAAGTATGTCAACGCTTGAGCAGGTGCTCGCAAAGACAAACTCTGACATCAAGATAAATGTGTCAACCTCCCAAACTGCCAAAACCAAGATACTCAAAAAAATCCGTCAAGGATTTGTATCCTGCATCATCCTCGCTATTGTTTTCACAGCAATGGCACTCGGCAACGTAGAACCTCAATCGTTCCCCAACTATCTTAAAATTGGCATGGCTGTATGTCTTGCTGTGGGTGCGGTGTGGTACATCTTTGTGTATCTCCAACTAAACCGTATAGATGTGGCGTCTCTCTCTCCGGCCAATCTTTTTTCCAAGACGGCAAACATAAAGCTGATGATGATTTCGGGAGAGGTGTTCTTCATTGTTTGCCTCGTCATCTTCTTTACACTCCTTTTCCAATCCTTTTGGAGTTATAACCACACAGGTTTTTGGGCGATGGTTGCTACTATACTGTTTGCTATCGTTTACGGCATAGTCTATATGTGGCCGCAATACGTAAAACTATTCCGTGACCTCAATTCCATCAAGGAATAAATCCAGCCTATTCATACTCCCCAAGTAAGCCGCTCACAATCCGAGCGGCTTTTTATATTGTCATACAACAAGAAAACAAAGGCAATTAAATATAACGAATGGCTGTTAAAAATTACAAACTCATTCGCTTGAAATTGCGTGATTTTCGCCGATAGTACACTTTTAGTACACGTTATAAAAGAAATAATGACTGAAAATCAAGCAATTATCAGTCATTATCAGTACCCGGACCCGGGATCGAACCGGGATGGATTGCTCCAACGGTGTTTGAGACCGTCGCGTCTACCGATTCCGCCATCCGGGCTGATAGACAGGGCGTGCTGCGCCTTTGGCGCGGCCGCTTTTGCTGTGGCAAAGTTAATGTTTTTTTTATAATCTCACAACCCGCATTCGTTTCTTTTAAGCAGAAGTAAAATACATCCACTTGCAGGGACGTGCCTTGGGCACGTGAATCAGGCGTGGGGTTTCCGGCGGCCGCCGAAGTAGTCGTTATGGATCTTGATGCCGAACACGATGGCCGAAGATACTGCCGTGATGGAGTTGGTGATGATCAGCGGCCAGTTGACGGGGTTGCTGAAACATCCCTGCACGATGAAGAAGATGCTGCCCAGACCCATGAGCAGAAATGTGGGAAGGGCGATGGCGTCGGTGTCGCGGGTGCGGATGGTGTATATGGCCTGAGGCATGTAGCCCAGCACCATGCAGATGGCTGCCAGATAGCCGAAAATTTCAAACAGTGTCATTGTAAGCGCGTTAGTCAGCTGAAAAGTCACAAACTTTGCGGGCGTTGCGGCAACTTGTGCCGCAGTTTTCCGGTCAGAGGTTCATTCCGATGCCGAAAAGGGCGTAATCGTAAAGCACGGGATCCTCGCTGTTGAAACGCCTGAGATTGCCGGTAAGTTCAACCACTGCCTTGCGGTCGGCCGCCTTGCGCGTGAGCAGCCCGAGCTGACGGGCCGTGTCGTTTACGTGCACATCGAGCGGGATATAGAGCTGCGATGGCTTAAGCACATGGTTCCAGAGCCCCATGTCCACAATTCCGTCGGTGCGCACCAGCCACCTAAGAGCCATGTTAACGCGCTTCAGGGCCGTTGTGGCCAGATTCTGCGGCAGGCAGCGCGAATTACACTCGCCGCCGTTGGCCTCGGCCAGCTCGGCGTTCATATGCTCCACCAGGCGCCATGCCGGAGCCTCGTCGTCGGCGATGTGGCGGGCGAGGGCGAAGTCGGCCAGCGAGCCGTGGGCGGCATATATGCGCCGCAGGCCGCGCATGTAGTGGCGGAAATCGCGCGCGAAAAACGTGCGGTGTATGTTCATGTCGGGCAGGTCCTCATAGCCTTCGTCCATCAGGTAGCGGTATGGCTCGAAGTCCATGAGCTGCATCATCTTCATGCCGTTGCGGCATATCATCTTGCGGTTGCCCCATGCTATGGAGGCCGCCAGCAGCGCCGCTATCTCCACGTCCTGAAGCCGGGAGAACATGCGCGGGAACTGCACCGGGTCCTCGGCGATGAACTCAGGAGAGTTGATGCGGGCGGCCTCTGAATCGAGCAGAGCCTTGAGGTCGGCCTCCGTCATTCCTTGCTGCGGTTGGTGCGCGGTCGCGACAGGCGGAGCACCTGTGCCGAACGTGCGGGCATGTAAAGTTTCAGCCACTCCTTGCCTATGGGCTGGTAGAGGGGATCAAACTGGGTGAGATGCTCAACGGATTCGTCGATATTGCCGAAGCCGCCGAACTGGGGTGCGTCGGACGACAGCACCACCTTGTACTTTCCGGCAGGAGCCAGAATGCCGTAGTCGCTGAACGAATGCACGGGCGAGAAATTGAACACAAACACCAGATTGCCGCGGCGGAAGGCCAGCACCTGGTCGTCGTCCTTCTCCCAGAGTTTCTCGATGCCGAGCGACTGGAAGTTGTAGACGCCCGAAATCAGTTCGACCATGGCGTTGTCGAACGCGTTGAGGAATTTGTACTGCAGGTCCTCGCGGTCCACCAGATCCCACTGGCGGCGGGCATACTTGTAGCTCCAGCCGTTGCCCTCGCGCGGGAAGTCGATCCACTCTGGATGGCCGAACTCGTTGCCCATGAAGTTGAGGTAGCCGCCGTTGATGGTGGAGGCGGTGACGAGGCGTATCATCTTGTGGAGCGCGATGCCGCGGGTCACCATGGGATTGGTGTCGCCCACCATCATGTGCCAGTACATCTCCTTGTCAATGAGGCGGAAAATCACCGTCTTGTCGCCCACAAGGGCCTGGTCGTGGCTCTCCACATAGCTTATGGTCTTTTCGTCGCTGCGGCGGTTGGTAAGCTCCCAGAAGATGGATGTGGGGTGCCAGTCCTCGTCCTTGCGCTCCTTGAGGGTCTTGATCCAGTAGTCGGGGATGCCCATGGCCATGCGGTAGTTGAACCCGATGCCTCCGTCCTTGAACTTGATGGCCAGCCCGGGCATGCCGCTCATCTCCTCGGCGATGGTGATGGCATGCGAATTGACATCGTGGATAAGCATGTTGGCCAGAGTGAGGTAGACTATGGCGTTGGTGTCCTGGTTGCCGTCGTAGTAGTCGGCATAGCTGCCGAACGCCTTGCCAAGGCCATGGTCGTAATAGAGCATGGAGGTCACGCCGTCGAAACGGAAACCGTCGAAGTGGTATTCCTCAAGCCAGTATTTGCAGTTTGACAGCAGGAAATGCAGCACCTCATTCTTGCCGTAGTCAAAGCAGAGCGAGTCCCAGGCCGGATGCTCGCGGCGGTGGTCGCCGTAGAAATAGAGGTCGTAGGAGCCGTCGAGGCGTCCCAGGCCCTCGTTCTCATTCTTCACGGCGTGCGAGTGCACGATGTCCATGATCACGGCGATGCCAAGCTCATGGGCGCGGTCAATCAGGCTCTTAAGCTCCTCTGGAGTGCCGAAACGGCTCGATGCGGCATAGAAATTGCTCACATGATAGCCGAACGACCCGTAGTAGGGGTGCTCCTGTATGGCCATGATCTGAATGGCGTTGTATCCGTCCGCAGCGATGCGGGGCAGAATCTTGTCGCGGAACTCCAGATACGAGCCCACTCCCTCCTTCTGCTGCGCCATGCCTATGTGGCATTCGTAGATCATCAGGGGCTTGGTGTCTGGAATGAACTTCTCTACCGTCCAGCGGAACGGCGTCGGCTCCCACACCTGCGCCGAGAAGATGTGGGTCTGCTCGTCCTGCACCACGCGGGTGGCATAGGCCGGGATGCGCAGCCCCTCGCCGCCGGGCCAGTGCACACTCATCTTGTAGAGGTCGCCGTGGCGGATGCGGTCGAACGGCACATGCAGCTCCCACACGCCGTTCTTGGCGGGATTGAGCTTGAATTCGGGCAACTCCTTCCAGTCGGAGAAATCGCCGACGAGATAAATTTCGGTGGCATTGGGCGCCCATTCGCGGAACACCCACCAGTCGCCCACACGGTGCAGCCCGAAATACTGGTGCGCGTTGGCGAAGTCCTTGAGCGAGTTGCAGTGCGTGGTCAGCTCCGCCTCCTTGCGCAGCACGTCCTCATGGCGCCCGTCGATGGCGGCGGCATAGGGTTCGAGCCAGGGGTCGTTTTTATAGATAGCAAGCGCCTTGGCCTTTCGGGCGGCGCGTGGCTGCGGCGTTTTCGCAGCAGCCGTGGTGGATGTTTTCTTAGCCATTATATGTGTTTGTTTTATATATTCAGAAAGAAAGCAGATTGTTGGCGGCGGCGAAAGGCGACAGACGGTTGGAGAGCACCAGACGCTCGGCCTCGGCAATGCGGCGCGCGCGTTCGGGGTCGTCGTAGAAGCGGCGGCGCAGCTCGGAATCGATGGTCTCGTACATCCAGTAGCGCGACTGCTGGCGGCGGCGCTCCTCGAAATAGCCGTTCTTGTCCACGAATTCGAAATAACGGTCGATCATATCCCACACCTCGTCGATTCCGAGGCCGTAATAACCCGAATAGGTCAGCACCTCGGGAGTCCATCCGCTCGGCGGGGTCGGGAAAAGATGGAGTGCGGCACGGAACTGAGCCTGAGCCAGCTGCGCGCGCTTAATGTTGTCGCCGTCGGCCTTGTTGATCACAATCCCGTCGGCCATCTCCATGATGCCGCGCTTTATGCCCTGCAGCTCGTCGCCGGTGCCGGCAAGCTGAATGAGCAGGAAAAAGTCGACCATCGAATGCACGGCCGTCTCGCTCTGGCCCACGCCCACGGTCTCCACGAAGATGTTGTTGTAGCCGGCAGCCTCGCAGAGCACGATGGTCTCGCGGGTCTTGCGCGCCACACCTCCCAGCGAACCGCCCGAAGGCGAAGGGCGTATGAACGCCGACTCGTGTTGCGACAGCTTTTCCATGCGGGTCTTGTCGCCCAGAATGCTCCCTTTGGTACGCTCCGACGAGGGGTCGATGGCCAGCACGGCCAGCTTGCCGCCGTTGCGCAGCACGTGGAGGCCGAACACATCAATAGAGGTGGATTTGCCCGCTCCGGGCACACCGGTGATGCCGATGCGACGGCTGCGGCCCGAATGCGGCAGGCACTTTTCAATCACTTCCTGCGCGATGGCCTGATGCGCCGGAGCCACGCTTTCAACCAACGTGACGGCACGGGCCAGACGCATCACATCGCCCTTCAGAATCCCCTCTACCAGATCCGGGGCCGACGGCAACTGCTGACGGCGGCGAGGCTTGAGATAGGGATTTACAACAGGGGGCTGTTTCACGCCGGCATTCACAGCAAGGCCGACGTATTCGGGAGAGTTTTCAGGATGTTTTTCCAAGGTTAAACGCGGGATTGAGTGGAAATATCTACTTAATTTATTCAACGCTGCCGGAGCCTGTTTTGTTGGCACGTGGCGGCACAGGATCGTAGCCGGACCCTCCCCATGGATGGCACCGCATCAGACGCCTGAAGGTGAGCCACAGGCCACGCAGCGGACCGTGCACCCTCAATGCCTCCAGAGCATAGGCCGAGCACGTTGGGGTGAACCGGCATGAAGCCGGAAACATGGGCGAAATGGCCCCCCGGTAGAACCATATGGGCGCCTGCAGCGCTTTCACCATAAGTCGTGAGAACCAATTCATAGGCAATGACGGCAAGCCAGTGCCCGCGTGCGCCGGTCAGTGGAACGCACCCCGGAACATTGGCTAACGCAAAAATACACATTTTTCCCGAAACCTCACCATCCCCGCCCCCTTTCCCGCAAAAATTTAAGTTAAATCTCCCGGTAAACCCCGCAGATAGATTCTGTCCGTTTGGCAGTGGCATTAGAAAGGAGAACGTGGCGGGTGTTATAATTACAAAAAGCTCTGCTGTTTCCTGCAAGAGATGTTATCAGTCGTTTTGCTCGTAGTAATAGGAATAGTCGATGCCTTTCATGAACATGTCGCGGTCATCGATTTTAGTGGTGAGGGCCGGCATTACCAGTTGTTTTATTTGATAACTGTCGCTGACGCTCAGGCGCATGGCAGCGAGGTATTCGTTCTTATCAATCTGACTCCAGTCCACACAGAGTTTCAGAGAGCGCTTGAGCATGAGGTCAAGCCAAATGCGTGTGCTTCGTCCATTGCCTTCCATAAAAGGATGTGCTACGTTCATTTCAACGTATTTATCCATGATTTCGTCAAAGGACGTTTCAGGCATACGCTCAATCACTTGGAGCGTACCGGGGAAATGGAGGCAGTTGGCAAATGTAAAGCCTCCTTTCGATATGTTCTTTGTGCGAATTTGCCCGGCAAAATCATAAAGACCGCCAAATATGTAGGCATGAATTTGTTGGAGGCATTTCAGGCTGCCTGGTTCCAACCTGCGCAACAAACCGCTCTCATAGAGCTGATAGGCTTTTTTACGGCTTTGCCCATCGAGGGTGTTGTCGCTATAAGTGAACCAGTCAAGAAACGCTGCAGCACGGTTGTTGGGGTAATGCTTGGCTAAAATTAAAATATCTTCTGCCAATAGGGCATCGCTATTGTATTTTTTGCCGTCGGCAGCGACAATTTTCAGCTTGTGAGTGCCACTCACGAACTGGATTCCTGATTGAGACAATTTGCGTTTGAGCCAACGCCAATAATTAGCAGCCTTTACATATTCAGGTTCGTCGTTGATGGCGCGGACAATATCGGTAGCCGAGAACCACCAGCAATTGCGCTCATCGTCCCACACGGCACGAACTTCGCGGTCATTGAAAAATCGAATGGACTTTTTGAATGTTTCGTTGCTCATATCACTTGTTGTCTTCAATAGCGAGCCGGAACTGGATTACGCCGTGAAGGTAAAGTTACAAATAATTTTGGGACGTAGATCTCTGGCAGCGGAGATGCAACGACGGAACGGAATTTATTTGCAGTCGCGTTTGAGAAAATCTTCGGCCTTGACCGTTACGGGTTGCCCGTTTTCGTCAGCGATCACAATGCTCTCGCCGAGTTTGGCTTTGCGCTCAAAGAGGTTTATCTGCGTCTGTTGAATATTTTCGCGGATACGCTCAAATAATTTTATTTCTTCTTGTTCTGACATGAAGCGTGAATTTTAGTAAAAAGAGGAGCGTTAACAATAATATTACGTTCAACTATAGGCGATAGTTCCTTGGTATTATCGTAAAGAGACCAACGGTCGACTATCGGCACAAATATGTCAAACAGATTTCGCAATCCGGCCCAATAGCGCCGGAATATAATATCTATGGGGATATTGTGCCCTCCGGACGCCACACGCTGGGCAACGCGCATTTCGGCCATCTCTGGCGATGAAAGCCAGAAGAACAGCAGAATCACCATATAACCTGATGCTTTAGCTCTCTCCACAAGATTCTTGTAACTCTTTGTGGCGAGTGTTGTCTCTATGGCAAAAGTCACATGCCTTGAAAGCAGATAATCAATGCGCTGAAGCATTAGCCGTCCGGCTTCCACTGCCACCTCCTCAGGCTTGAAGGGGGATAATCCTTTTGCAATTTCATCGGCATTGACAAACTCCCTGCAATCAAGCACGTCCGGCAAAACGCTCATTGAGGCAGTGGTCTTCCCGGCGCCATTGCATCCTGCAATAATGTATAGTATAGGCGTTTCCATGCTGTTTCTCATTTGAGGGGGCAATTCCAGGTCAGTGGTTGCGCTGCGCGGGTAAAGTTACGAATAATTTTGAGACTTAGACCATTGGAGGCTGAGATAATGAAAATGTAATGAAAACCGGAACAGAAGGAGCAAAGTGTATAAAACAGTTCTTTTGGCGTGCCTGCAAGCTCTTTCAATCGGTATCGTTGTCTGGGCTGGATTTTTTGACCCGTTTAACGGTGTGTTTGATCTTACCGATAATGAAATTCTGTTCAAGAATGGATTCGGTTTCCTGAGTCTGCAAATCTGGCATCACGATTTCTGACAGGACTTTTCCGAAATGCTGCATTTTTGAGGTCTGTTTTATCCGGTCGGTTTCGCGATGCAGTTCAATTAACTCCTGTTTGAGGTTCCTTACTTTGGTGAAGGTTTCAATTATGGCGAAAGTGACATCCAATGCCATTTTGCTTTTCAGAATTGTTGCCAACATATATAGTCCCTTCTCCGTAAAGGCTTTGGGCAGCGACCGACTTTTGGAAGATACTTTTGTGGACGAAAATTTCGACCGCAAAACTTTTACCTCGTCAGAGGAAAGTGTAAACATGTAATCGTCTGGGAATTTGGCAGGATTATTGCGTACTGCTTCATTCACCCTTTTAGTCTCGACTCCATATAGTGAAGCAATATCCGCATCAGTGATGACCGGGATATCCCGAATAACAACAATGCAATTGCGGACATTTGAAATAAGATCCGGAGTTAACTCCATCTGCCGCTTTGCTGGATTTAATTGGTGTGTCATACTGTTACGTTTTACAAGTTCGCGATTAATGGCATCAATCTCGGGATACCCCTATATTGCATCGAAAGTCGGCCATATATGGCCATGGTTTGCCCTACGAGGGAGGAATTACCCACGTCACTCTCCACAGGATTGTGATGGGTTCTGCAGGCGAGCGTACAAAATCTTTTCTTTGGCAATCTCGACAGCCTTCTGGAGTTTCTGCTCCAACAGCTTCTTGTCGGGCAGTTTCATCAGATACTCCGCTACCCTGATATTACTTTCGTGGAGATGCATCAGCTCAACGTGTTCCTCGTTCTTGCCGGTGCAGAGAACTAAGCCGATAGGTTTGTTCTCGCCCTCAAGCATCTCGTGCTTTTCAAGCCAGCGCAGATAAAGTTCCATCTGCCCTTTGTAGGCCGCTTTGAAATCTGTTAATTTCAAGTCGATCGCCACCATGCAGCGCAAGCGCCTGTTGAAAAACAACAGGTCGATATAATAATCCTCATCATCCACTGTGATGCGCTTCTGGCGTGCCATGAATGCGAAATCGTTACCCATCTCGGTTATGAATTTCTGCAGCTCGCCAACGATTGCCGATTCAAGGTCTTTTTCGGAATATTCACCTTCGAGGCCAAGGAAATCAAGGAAGTAGGGGTCATGGAATGCCAGGTCGGCCGACATCTCCCGCTCATCGCGCAGCAGTTCGAGGTCATGCAGGATAACCTCATCAGGCTGCTTCGCAATGGCAGTCCGCTCATAAAGCATTCCGTCAATCTTAGCCTTCAGAGTTCTCACCGACCATCGCTGGTCGGCGGCCATAGACGCATAAAACTCTCGCTGCAATTTATTTTCCATAGGCACAAGCAACCTGATATGCGACCAGGTCAATTGTCTACACACTGTGTATACAATTTTTTCATCGGGAAATGTTTCGGCAAAACGCATCATTTGTCGCAGATGTTTCTCAGAAAAAGAGCCCTTGCCATATTCGGATTGCAAGGTTTGTGCTAACTGGGCCACAATCTGCTTGCCATAGGCTGCCCGCTCACCTCCGAGTATCTCCCGGTTGATGCGCTCGCCGATGTGCCAATACATCAGGGTCATGCCGGCATTGACAGCCGCCGCTACCTGATGGCGCGATTGTTCTATCAAATTTCGGATGTCAGAGATTATCTTGTTCTCCGACCTGTGCATCATCTGTTCCATAAGGCTATGCGGTATTAAGTTGCGCGGATAAAGTTACGAATAATTTTGAGACATAGGCTCTTGGCAGCAAAGATAATAACGACGAGTAATAAAATCATATAACTTGGATCAATTTTTGATGGTGGGGAATTACTTTCAGATTTTTTACGACCTGAAAATTCGTTTACATCAAATAAAAGTATAACTTTGGAATTCCATTACATCCACTGAAACCGCTGTAGGCAACATTACATCTCATGGTATGGATAAAAAGACACTTGAATTTGTAACATATTGTATCAGCAAGCTTTCATTTCATCTGAAACTCAGCCAGCAAGAGGTGTACGACCGGTTGAAACGGTCGGGTATTCTCTACGGATATATCGTGCCGTCCTACGACGTACTGCATACGTTCGGCTCCCGATATCTGATGGACGATTTAACTGACTATATGAAAGAGAAAGGAGTATTGTCCTAATGAAACTATATCATTCATCGAACCTATCTGTCAAACAGCCTGACACAGTCCATTCTCGCGATTATCTTGATTTCGGGAAAGGTTTTTATCTCACCTCCATATATGAGCAAGCTGTTAAATATGCACAACGATTCGTACGCCGCCAACAGGACGCCTGGCTCAATTCCTATGAACTTCTTTTCAATCCCGCTGAATGGAAAGTGCTTGAATTCACCGCCTACGATAGAGCTTGGTTAGATTTTGTGTCAAAATGCCGAGCCGGGAAAGATGACACTGATTACGATATTATAATCGGAGGTATTGCAAACGACCGTGTAATCCAAACTCTCGACCGCTACTTTGAAGGAGAATTATCTGTGGACGAGACTCTTGGATTGCTAAAATACGAGAAACCGAACAATCAGTATTGCATCCGGTCGCAACAGATGCTGGACAAATGCCTCAAACACATTGAGAGCCTACGGTTATGACAAAAGAAAGTACATTAGCAATGAGGGCATCTAAAAATGCCAGAATCATCTTGAGTATATGTGATTTATTTGGTCTCTCCCTACAAGAAGCCACCGATGCATATTATCATTCTGCCACTTCCGCTATGATTGAGGATGGGGTGGCAGATCTTCAATGTAGAAGTGATAAATATCTTGCCACTCTGGTTTGGGAAGAATACAGCGAAAATCACACAAACGAGAAGGCTTTGTAGCCTAAGGAATCAATCACGTACTCCTTAAAGACAGTGACCGGCTGAAATCTCAATGAAAAAGCATGCAGACTGCCGGGAGTGAACCGGGAGTCTGCATGCTGAGCGGTAGCCGAAGTGGGACTCGAACCCACACAGCCGTAATGGCCAAGGGATTTTAAGTCCCTCGTGTCTACCATTCCACCATTCGGCCGCCTTGCGGCGCCCCAAACGGGGGCGACGGGGCAAAATTACGAATAAATATTGAGTTGCACAAATCCGCAGCCACGACTCGTCAGGCCGCAGGCAAATCTGACAAGTGCAGAATCAGGGAAACCGGAGATAAGAACGACCATACGTGATGCACCGCTGCAGCGGATATCAGGCCAGCGGACGCGGACCCTCACGCAGAATTTCAGGCGAGGAGGAGTCGGTGAGGTCGACCACAGCCGACGGCTCACCGGCCACATCGCCGGCATCAACAAAGGCATCCGGCCCGAGCGGCTCGAACTGCAGTTTCACCTCCTCGGCCAGTGCCAGCTCCTTGGCTTCGGCATCGGGCCAGTCGGCCGTGGCGCTGAGGAGGGGGTTGCCAAGCTCGTTGGCAATCCGCACGGCAATGGCATTGTCCGGCACTCTGACGCCCACCTCCTTGCGCCCTTTGAAGGCGCGCGCAAGCCTGTTGGAGGCCGGAAGAATGAATGTGAACGGTCCGGGGAGATTCTTGCGCAGCACAGCGAACGCGCCGTTGTCGATACGGGCGAACTCGCTTGCCTGCGATATGGAGCCACACACCATCGATAGGCGCTGCTTGGCCGGATTGATGCCGCGCATGGCGCACACGCGCTCCACAGCCCGGTTGTTCAAAGCATCGCAACCGACAGCATAGAGTGAATCGGTGGGATAGATTATGATTCCGCCGTTGCGGAGAACAGACACGATTTCGTCAAGATATTTTTCATTGATGCTTGACTCATACATCCGGAAGTTTTTCATGCGCTATCAAGTGAAATAACATATCAGGGCAGAAATAACGCGGACAGCCCCCGCGCTGCCGCCTCAGATTACACGGCATTTAAGCCCCATGGCGCGGAGAGCATCGGCCACGGCCGCCCGCTTGTCGCCCTGAATCAGGATTTCACCTCCGCGCGCCGAGCCGCCGGTGCCGAGCTTCTGCTTCAGGCGCGATGCTATGGAGGTCACCTCATCGTCGGGCAACGTGAAGCCCGCCACAATGGTGGCTTCCTTTCCGCGGCGCCCCTTGCGGTCGAGCAACACATCCAGCCTTGGCTGCGAGGCATATGCCTCACCGTCGGTAGCAGTGGAGGGTGCAGTTTCCCCGGCTCCCTCTTCACTTGCGGGGAGGTCGGCCTTCAGGGCCTCGAGCGATGATTTCCAATCCATTTCAGAATATTCTTTTGTAAACCCAATTATAATCTTGATAAGACCAATTATAATATTTGGCAGAAACCATCTGCAATCAGTGTATGCTGTCAAGCTCCACCACCGAATCGGTTTCGGAGATCTGTTCCACGGGGTTGTCGATTGACAGCCCAATGCGCCGCAACAGGACGAAGCGCGGGGTGTCCTCCAGAGGCAGCGACGCGAAGAACGCTTTCAGCGAATCGCCGGAAAGACGGAAAGCGCGGCGGATGCACTGGGTGGCATCGGCCACATTCTCATCCTCATGCTGCTTTTCCGAAAGCTTCATGAACAGCAGCCCGAGATGCGCCGACTCTGTTTCCCCCACGGCATCCGAATCGGCCGTCATGGCAATCTCAAGCATCTCGTTGGCCATGTCCTGAGCACGCTCGTAGTTTCCATCGGCCAAAGCGGCATCCGCCTCGGCCAGACGGTCGGAAAACGCTGGTGCCGTGCGCGTGGCACACGCCTGCATAATCATTATAGCAACGGCTGCCAATGCAGCCTCAAACAAACGTTTCATAATCAACCATACTTATAATCTTGAATTTCTGGTCCGTAACCTATGCACGCCGGCGCCAAAACCGTCAGTTTCCGCGCCTGTGGTAATCGTAAATGGCCCCCTGACGCTTTATCCGGAGGGTGGTTTCCTCATAGGCAATGATAGGATAAGCCACACGCTCTGCCACGGTTCCCACCAATCCGGGGTCGCCGTCTTCGATGGTTATCGATGATATGTCGTTGACAATCACAAGCGAATCGCCAACCACATGCCACTGGCCAGCCACCGAGAACGAAAGCTCTCCGGGGCGGATGGCGCGCATCACCGACTGATTGTCCTCATTCAGCTCGAGCAGGGGTGACGTATCGCTCACAGCAGGGATGTAATATTTTCCCACCATCTCTTTCTCCCGGCTGCTCATTCCGCCGCATGCCGCCACAGAGGCCGCAAGCGTCAGTGCCGCAGCCGCGGCAGCACATTTAGAAATCACGCTATTCATAAATCTCAACATTGTGACCGGGGCGCCTGACGCCCCTGACATCTGCTGCAAATTTAGCAATAATTTTTGTAACTTTGCAGCCGATTATGAACCATACATTAGTTATCGCTGACAAAGACAAAATCGTTTCCTTTCTCTGGCAGCATTGCCTGCTTTTAATCTCCCTGTTCATCCTCACATTAGGCGTTGCGCTGTGCATCCGCTCAAATCTCGGCAGCAGCGTAATCTCGTCAATCCCATTGGCTTTTACCATCGCAGGCACCGAAGGTTATGTTCCACCTCTGTCGCTCGGCATGTACACCAACATCCTGAATGTACTGCTCGTAGGGGCGCAGATAATCATTTTGGGCCGTCAGTTCCCGCCGCTCCAGCTCCTGCAGCTTGTGATAAGCCTTGTGTTCGGTGTGCTCATCGACCTCAACATGGCCCTCACCGCCCCGCTCGAATGCATCACCCTGTCCGACCAGATTGTGACCCAGGTGGCCGGCTGCACCATCATGGGCATCGGCGTAGCGCTGGAGGTGCGCTGCGGTTCGGTGACCATGGCGGGCGAAGGTGTGCCCATCGCCATCAGCCGCAAATGGGGCATCCCCTTCCCGAAGGCGAAAATCTCCCTCGACACCACCCTTGTAATGCTTGCCGCCGTGGCCAGCATCGGCTTCTTCGGCAGCTGGCAATGGAACATCGTGGGCATCGGCACGCTGTTCGCCATGATTTACGTAGGGCTTGTGGTAAAATTCATCGGACGCCGCATGGCGTGGTTCGACCGCCTGCTTCTTTACCGCCCCGGAGTGCGCCGATACATCTACGGGCTGCTGCGCTTCCTGCACCCCGACCGGGAATGACCCCCGTCTTGCTCCGGCGGCCGGATTTAACAATACCGACCCGAAATAAATCGTCATAGAGGGTTGCGAAGTTGGTTAAAGTTTCCTAATTTTGCGAACAGAACGGAAACGCATTGCCGCAAGGTGCGGCTGCGGAATCCACCGACACAGCAACGATGAATTATTCGATACTGGATTTTCTCGGGCTCCTGGGAGCCGTAGGCCTCTTCCTTTACGGAATGAAGGTGATGAGTGAGGGGCTGCAGAAAGCCGCGGGCGACCGCCTGCGCAACATTCTCAGCGCCATGACCCGCAACCGGTTCACCGGAACCATCACAGGCTTCTTCATCACAGCCCTGATCCAAAGCTCGTCGGCATCGACGGTGATGGTGGTAAGTTTCGTCAACGCCGGCCTCATGACCCTCGCACAGTCCATGGCCGTGATCATGGGTGCCAACGTGGGTACCACTTTCACTGCATGGGTCATCGCGCTGTTCGGCTTCAAGGTCGACATCTCCGCCTTTGCCCTCCCTCTCATCGGCCTTGCGGTGCCCCTGCTGTTCTCCTCCAAAAGCAAAACGAAATCGATGGGTGAATTCACCATCGGTTTCGCTTTCTTGTTTATGGGCCTTGACATGATCAGCAAATATGTGCCCGACCTCCAGAGCAACCCCGAAATGTTCGCCTTCCTGCAGCGCTATGCCTCGATGGGATTCGGCTCCGTGCTGATTTTCTGCCTTGTGGGCATGGTGGTGACAATGATAATCCAGAGCTCGGCGGCCATGTTCGCCATAACGCTCATAATGTGCAGCAAAGGCTGGATAACCTTCGACCTTGCCTGCGCGCTGGTGCTCGGCTCCAACATCGGCACCACCATAACCCCGCTGCTTGCGTCGATGAGCGGAAACGTGGCGGCCAAGCGCACCGCCATGGGCCACCTGCTGTTCAACCTTTTCGGCACCATCTGGACCCTGGCCGTGTTCTTCCCCTTTGTGGAGCTGAACTCCTGGATTACGGAAGAGATAGGTCAGGGCGACCCGACGAGCCTCTACCGCTACGTCACCGACCTCCAGAACACCGACCCGGCCATGTACAATCAGGTGATGTCCGCCGGTGTTCCCACCGACGAGGTGCTTCACCACCGCACGGCCATATCGCAGATGCAGGTGAGCGTGTCGTTCGGCCTGTCGATGTTCCACACCGTGTTCAACCTCATCAACCTGAGCATCATGATATGGCTCACCGGAGTCTACGTCAAGATTGTGGAATTCCTTATTCCGGCCAAGCATTCGGGCGACGACGAGTTTCAGCTCAAATTCATCTCCGGCGGTATCCTCTCGGCATCTGAGCTCAACATATCACAGGCCGAGAAAGAGATGTACGTGTTTGCCGAGCGCGTGGGGCGTATGCTCCCCATGGCACGCGACCTCGTGCACACCAAGGCCGGAAGCGACGACTTCAACAAAATCTATTCGCGGCTTGAGAAATACGAGGAGATATCGGACCGCATGGAAATCGAGATTGCCAACTATCTGAACCGATGCGCTGAAGGCCGCCTCTCCAACGAATCCAAGCGTCGCCTCACAGCCATGCTGAGCATCGACTCGGAGATTGAAAGCATTGCCGACGCGATGCTCGGCGTGGGCAAGATTCTGCTGCGCAAGCAGCAGAGCGGCGTACACTTCAACGAAGAGATCTACGCCAACATCGACCTCATGTTCGGCTACGTGGAAAAATCGGTTAACTCCATGCTGAAGGTGCTCAACAACATTGAGAATGTGGACGAGCACGACATCATCGCCTCCTACAACCGCGAGCGCGAGATTAACAACCTGCGCAACCAGCTGCGCACCGCCAACGTGGAGAACATCAACGAGCGCCACTACGAATATCAGTCGGGCATCTATTATATGGACATTATAAATGACCTCGAGAAGACCGGCGACTATATAATCAACGTTGTCGACACTATCAAGGAGCAGATGAGGACACGCGCCTGAGTACCCCGAAAAAATCAAAAACGGTAACAAAGATGTAACAATGAGGTTACATATTTGCTCCCGCTGCCGACTTTTTATATTTTTGTTTGACGGAAAAGGATAAATACCC
>OHKW01000388.1_pt1 | contig 32510 bp, 25 predicted proteins | sample 1568931 | NCBI WGS metagenome assembly OHKW01 (sample SAMEA3879536, study PRJEB24766) | human gut metagenome | biome: human-associated habitat; feature: feces | place: USA | collected 1985/1987 | reverse complement strand
CGAGCCGCTCCAGCCTGCAACGGTGTAGTAATGCAGCGAGATGCCGTCCATCTGGTTCTTTGCGTTGCGCATGAGCACATCGGTCCAGTTGTAGTCGTAGTCGCTCGCACCGGAGGCAATCTTGTAGAGCTTGTTGCCGTTGAAGTTGCGGCAATACGTCTGGTAACGGCGGTATTCGTTTGCATAATGCTCAGGGGTGAACGAGCCGCCGCAACCCCAGCTTTCGTTGCCGACGCCGAGATATTTAAGGCGCCAGGGCTTTTCACGGCCGTTCTGCTTGCGGATTTTGGCCTGCGGGCCATCCTCGGCGGTGATATATTCCACCCACTTCGCAAGCTCCTCAACTGTGCCGCTGCCTACATTGCCGCTGAGATAAGGCTCGATGCCGAGCATCTCGCACAGATTGAAGAACTCATGTGTGCCGAAACTGTTGTCCTCAACCGTTCCGCCCCAGTTGTTGTTGACCATACGGGGACGGTCCTTGCGCGGACCGATGCCGTCGGTCCAGTGATACTCGTCGGCAAAACAGCCGCCGGGCCAGCGGAGCACGGGGACATGCAGTTCCCTGAGGGCGGCAAGCATGTCGTTGCGGTAGCCGTCGGTGTTGGGCACGGACGATTCCGTGCCTACCCACAGACCACCATAGATGCATGTGCCGAGATGCTCGGCAAACTGGCCGTAGATTTCTTTGTTTATCAGCGGCGCAGCCGAGTCGGGCTGCAGTGTCACCACCACCTTTTCGGCCGCATTGACCGATGTAAAGGCGGCAAGGGCAATTGCCGCGGAAACTATTATCTTTCTAATCATTGTTTGTCAGGTTTATACGTGTTAATGCGGAACGCCCCGTTATTCGGACACAAGAACCGCGCCGCCGCCCGAAGGCAGATTGAATTCATAAACGCCCGAAGCGGGAATCGAAGTCTTGGCAACCGAAGGCACCGGCAGCACACCCTCTTTCTTTTTGGGAGCGCGTTCGGTGTAGGCATCCACCTGTTTTCCGGCAAGCATGGGGAGGGTCAGTTTCAGCTTTTTCGCCTCGGGTTCGGCATTGATGGCAGCCACATACCAGCGGTCGCCATGACGGCGTGCGAGCACCACATATTTGCCGGGATACCCGTCGATGAGGCGAGTTTCGTCCCATGTGGTGGGTACAGCTTTCATGAAATCAATCTCAAACGCAGGCTGAGCTTCCAGATCCACAGGCGTAAGGGCAAAATTCTGTATTGCGCTCTGGAACAGGATGGCCGTGGCAAGCTCGAAAATGTCGCCGGTGCGGCGGTGATTGCCATGCTCGGGATAGCGGTTGAGGCGTTTCTGCAGCAGGGTGCCGCCGAATTCCATCGCACCGAGCGAGTTGCGGATAAACGGATGGAGGGCGGCGTTGAATGCTTCCTGATCGCAGTCGCTCTGATTGAAAATCAGATTCTCGCTTGCGCGCACGGCCTCCGACGAAATGTAGTTAGGGTACATGCGCTCCCAGCCACGAGGCATGGTGCAGCCATGGAAAATGACCGAAATGCCGTAATCGTTGGCGTCCGACAGAATCTGCTCGTAAAGCTTCATGGTCTCCTGCTTGTCGCCGGCAAAGAAGTCCACTTTAATGCCCTTAACGCCTTGGTCGCGCAGCCATTTCATCTCGGCCTTACGGGTGACGGGATTGTCCATGGCCAGACGCAGCCCCTGGGGGGCATCGTTCCAGGCACCGTTTGAATTGTACCATACCTGCGGTTCCACACCTTTCGATTTGGCGTAGGCAAACAGTTCCTCCATCTTCTCACGGCCTATCTGCTGCGACCACAGGCCATCGATGAGAGTTGACTCCCAGCCCAGATCGGCGGCAAGGTCGATGAAGGTCTTCTGGTCGTCGAAATTGATGGAATTGTCCTGCCACATAATCCAGGACCAAGTGGAACGGCGTCCCTTATAGGGTTCCGACGGCTCATAGAGTTGGTCGACAAGGTCGGTGTAAACAGTTGTCTCCACAATCGGTTTCAGGTCGGTGCCTACGGTTATAGTGCGCCATGGAGTGTGCATGGGCAGACCGACCTGTGCACCTGTCGAGCCGAAGCCGTTGTTTTCACCGGGATTCGGGAACGCGATGGTGAAAAGACCGTCGGCGGTGGGATCGCTCAGATGCGAAGCACAATAGCGGCCGGTCACACCTGTCTCGCCGATGAGAACCCAACCCTTGTCGCCCACATGGAAAAGAGCCGGGAATGTGTAGCCGTTTTTGTACTTCGACTCCTTCGTCAGAGGTGCATCAGCCTCATAATACTCCTCATAGCTGGGCTGGGTGCGCTGCCATCCCTTCATGGGGAGAGCAAACGGGGTGAGGAATGTCGTGGTGCCCTCGGGCAGACGGAAACCTGACATCTCTTTCTCCACCACGGCGCAGCGTGTATCCTTGTGGATGGGAAGCGAATAGCGATAGCCCATATTATTGTCCGACACCTCGAATTCAATACCGAACTTCTTGCCGTCGGCATTTTTCAGGTTCACCTGAAGCGTGTTGGCGGCATAGTCGATATCTTTCTGCTTACCTTGCCAGATGCTGTAGCTGTCGGAGCGTTTGCCCTCCTCCCAGCCTACGAGGGTAAGACCTTTTGAGAAATCGCCCATCTCGGTAACAAATCCAAGCGGAGAGGACTCTATCATGGTGTTGACGGTATTGGCCGCCGGGTCAAAGATTTTGACCGTATAGGTAACCGTGCTGTCAGCCTGATTGAAATCGACATCGACAATCGTATTTGTATCCGGCGATTTGATTGTAACGGCCTGCGCCGACACTGCGGCCGCAGCCGCAAACACAGCTATTACGTTTCGTATGTTCATATTGAGTTTTTGATTGGTTTAGATTGGTTTGACTGAAAGCGCATCACATGGCGAAGGCGTTGAAACCTCCATCGACCACAGCCACCGTGCCGGTGACAAAGCGTGATGCATCGCTCATGAGATAGTGGATGGTGCCGCAAAGCTCCTCGGGGCTGCCCATGCGTCCGAAGGGAGTCTGACGGATCACATCCTGTCCGCGTGATGTCAGCGACCCGTCGGGGTTGGTGAGCAACGTGCGGTTCTGCTCCGTAAGGAAGAATCCGGGTGCAATGGCATTCACACGGATGCCCTCGCCGAACTTCTTAGCGCATTCGGTGGCCATGAAAGCCGTGAAATTGGAGATGCCTGCCTTGGCTGCGGCATAACCGCACACACGGGTCAGCGGACGGAAGGCCGCCATCGACGAGAAGTTGATTATCGCACCTTTACCCGCATCAACCATGGGCTTGAGGAACACCTGAGTGGGGATCACCGTACCCGTAAGATTCAGATCAAGCACCGTGCGGAACTGCTCGGGATCAAGGTTGAAAAAATTGCTGTCGGGGCCGATTGTAGCGCCGGGCATGTTGCCACCTGCGGCATTGAGCAGAGTGTCGATGCGGCCGTAGCGTGCCATGATTGCATCCCGGTTGGCTTCCAGCACCTCGCGGTTGAGCACATCGGTTTTCATAAACTCGATACTTCCTGAGGGGTTCTCGCTGCTTATGCGGTCAACAATCTCGCGGCCAACCTCCTCTTTGCGGCCCATTATGATAACCTTGGCTCCGTTGTGGGCGAGGTAACGCGCTATCTCACGGCCGAGCACACCCGTACCGCCGGTGATGACGGTGACATTGCCCGTTATATCGAAAAGATTATTCATCATATCTGTAGTAAACTGCTTGTAAAATTAAACGTCAGCCGTAACTGTAAAAATTTAATGTACAGCTACTTTTTGATCCAGTTATGCCTCCGTATTGACGGTGGCCATTATGCCCGACACCATCCCGAGCGCAAGCATGCGGCCATGGAATGAATATCCGGCGTTGTAGCCCATCTTCTCGTCGCCAAGCATAAGCGGGGCATGGTCCACGCGCATAGGCACTCCGGGATTCTCTTTCTCGAAGATGCGCACAATCTCGATAAGGCGCGGATCAAGATGCGAACTCTCCTTGAAGTCGCCTCCGGGAAGCACGCGGCATATGCGGATGTGGGCGAAATGCGTGCGGCGCGCATATTTGCGTGCAAGCGCCACAACATCGTTGTGTGCACCGGCGCTGAGCGACCCGGCACAGAATGTGAGGCCGTTGTGCGGATTAGGCACGGCGTTAAGGAACGCCTCTATGTCGGCATCGCATGTCACTATTCGCGGAAGTCCAAGAATTGGCATGGGGGGATCGTCGGGGTGCACGCACATGTCGATGCCGTATTCATCGCACACGGGCATGATGGCATTGAGGAAGTAGGCCATGTTGGCACGCAGCGTGTCGGCATCGATCCCTTTGTAGAGGTCGAGCAATGCCCGGAACTTCTCCACAGGATTGAGGTCGTTCTCCGATATGTTGCCGTTGACGAATCCCTGTGTCTTCACAATGATGTTTTCCACAAGCCTGTTCTCCCCCTCCGGAGTCATCGACTCCTTCAGTTTCGCCACCCGCTCCAGCACGTCAACAGAGTAATCGGCCTCCGCGCCGGGACGTTTGAGAATATGTATGTCGAAATAGGCGAACTCCGCGCGGTTGAAGTACAGATTGCTTGTGCCGTCGGGGTTGGGATATGTAAGGTCGGTGCGCGCCCAGTCGAGCACGGGCATGAAGTTATAGCAGATGGTCTTTACGCCGGCCTTACCGAGGTTGGCAAGCGAGACCTTATATTTTTCAATCAGTTCGTCGCGGTCCGGGCCACCGTATTTGATGCTTTCGCTGACAGGCAGACTCTCTACCACACTCCAGCGAAGACCGTGGCTCTCAATGAACCGTTTCATTTTCTCCACCTCCTCAGCGGTCCATATTTCACCGTTGGGGATGTGATGTAGAGCCGTGACAATCCCCTCCACACCTATCTGGCGCAACATTTCAAGGGTTATGGGATCATTCGGGCCGAACCATCTCCAGGTCTTTTCCATAACAAGAGGATAAATAAGATTAGTATTAGGGAGCTATCTTAGCTAAAGTAGCTATAATAGCTATGGTAGCCGATAGCTCAGATAGCTATAAATCCTGCGGAGCATAGTGGCTCCGCAGGATTTATGAGTGTCTATGTCAGGCTTTGGCCTCGACAGCAGCCTGCTCGATGGCGAGGCCGCGGGTATAATTGCGGATATAGGCATCGAATCCGGCCACATCGGCAGGATCAGGAGCGATTTCAACTCCGGCATTTCCAAGGAACACAACTTCGTCGAGGAACGAAGCGAGCGACTGCTTCTTGGTGTTGTTCACAAGGTAGGAGCCAAGCAGAGCAATGCCCCATGCACCACCTTCGCCGGCGGTTTCCATTACGGAAATCGGCGAATTCAGGGCTGCGGCAAGGATGCGCTGACCAACACCGGGAGTCTTGAACAGACCGCCGTGACCTGTGATACGGTCAACTTTCACTTTCTCCTCCTTGAACAGGATGTCATTACCGATCTTGAGCACGCCCACGGCGGCATACAGATTGGCACGCATGAAGTTGGCAAGTGAGAACTTGTCGTTGGCCGAACGCACGAACAACGGACGTCCCTCGGCCAGACCTGTGACAGGTTCGCCGGAGATGTAGTTGTAAGAGATGAGACCCCCGCAGTCGGGATCGCCCTTGAGGGCGTTGTTGTAGAGCAGTCCGAACACCTTGCCCATGTCGACAGGCACTCCGAGCAGCTCCTGGTATTCCTTGAAAAGATTGACCCATGCATTGAGGTCGCTGGTGCAGTTGTTGCAGTGCACCATGGCCACAAGCGAACCGTCAGGTGTGGTCACCATGTCGATCATTTCGTAAGGCTTCGACAGCTCTTTTTCAAGAACTACCATCGAGAAGGACGATGTGCCGGCGCTGACGTTACCGGTGCGCTGGAGCACCGCGTTGGTGGCCACCATGCCTGTGCCGGCGTCGCCTTCGGGGGGACACAGGGGGATGCCTGCGCAGAGATGGCCGCTGACATCGAGTTTCTTTGCGCCCTCGGGAGTGAGGAAGCCTGCATTCTGGCCTGCAAGAAGCACGTCGGGAAGAATGTCGGACAGCACCCACGAGAAACCTCGGTCGGCAATCAGATCGTCGAATTTCTCGACCATGGAGGCATAATATGTCTTTGTGGCGGGATCAACGGGAATCATACCGGAGGCATCGCCCACGCCAAGCACTTTCTCGCCGGTGAGCTGCCAGTGGATGTAGCCTGCCAGTGTGGTGAGATAATCGATTTCGGCCACATGCTCCTCGTTGTCGAGTATGGCCTGATAGAGATGGCTGATGCTCCAGCGGAGCGGAATGTTGTAGACGAACAGGTCGCTGAGCACAGCGGCAGCCTTGGCCGTGTTGGTGTTTCGCCATGTGCGGAAAGGCACAAGGATGTTTCCCTTCTTGTCGAAAGGCATGTAGCCATGCATCATGGCGCTGATGCCTATGGCAGCAAGGCGTTCGATCTCTACGTCGTAGGCAGCCTTGACGTTGGCCCGCAGATCGGCATAGCAGTCCTGTAGACCATACCAGATGGCCTCGATGCTGTAGGTCCACAGACCGTCGACAAGCTGGTTCTCCCATTCGTGACTTCCCTGGGCTATTGGGTTGTTATCCTGATCGATGAGCACGGCCTTGATGCGGGTAGACCCGAATTCAATGCCGAGAATGGCTTTGCCCTGCTCAATGGTGGTTTTGGCGTCCATAATAGAAATGTGAAACTGAAAAAGCGCCCTTGCCAAGAGCCGGAGGGCGCTTTTTCAAATGTTGGTTAGGTTAAATCAGCAAAGCGACTTGTTGAGGAGATAGTACACCTCGTTCCAGCGCATTGTGTTCTTGAACTCGGGGATTGTGGTGTTTGCATCGATGTGGAGCATCTCGATACCGGCGATTTCAGCGTAATCCTCCCAGTATTCGGGTGTGAGGTCGTAGCTGAAGCAGCTGTGGTGTGTGCCGCCTGCCAGAATCCATGCACCTGCGCCAACTTCGAAGTTGGGCTGCGGAATCCACAGAGCCGATGCAACGGGGAGTTTGGGCATAGCCTTCGATTCGATGCACTTCACATCGTTCACAATCAGGCGGAAGCGGTTGCCGAGGTCAACCACAGTGGCTGTAACGCCATTGTCGGGTTTCGAGGTGAACACCAGACGTGCGGTCAGGCTCTTGCGGATGCCGATGCCAAGGAAATGAACTTCGAGGCTGCTGCGATGAGCGGGCAAACCTCAAGCATGTGGGCCTGAAGGATGGAGCTGTCCTTGCCGTTGAAATTAAGGGTGTAGTCCTCCAGGAACGAGCAGCCCTTGGGCAGACCCTGGCTCATGAACCATACGGTGCGGTAGAGAGCGGCCGATTTCCAGTCGCCTTCGGCACCGAAGCCATAGCCGTCGGCCATCAGGCGCTGCGAAGCAAGGCCGGGAATCTGGTCGAAGCCCACAAATTTCGGGTCGTTGATATCCTGTGTGCCGAGGTCGTCGAAGTTGGTTGTGAAGCCCTTTGCACCTTTGGCAGTGAGGATTGCGCGCAGTGCCAGTTCGGCCTTGGCAGCATTCCATACCTTCTTATATTCCTCTGTGTTCCTGTCCTCAAGGGCGGCATCGTGGGCATATTCCTTGAAGTAGGTGGCCACAAGCTCGTCAACATCTGCATCGGCCACTTTCTTGAAATATTCCATCAGTTCCGACACGGGGGTGTAGTCCACGTGATAGCCAAGACGCTGTTCGGCCTCGACCTTGTCGCCGTCGGTAACGGCAACGTTGTTCATCTGGTCGCCGAATCGGAGAATGAGCATATCCTGCGAATCTGCCCATGCTGCGGCAACGCGCTCCCATACGGCAATTTTCTTCTGAGCCTCGGGATCTGTCCAGTGGCCGACAACAACCTTGCGGCGCAGACGCATGCGGGCGCAGATATGGCCGAACTCGCGGTCGCCGTGAGCGCTCTGGTTGAGGTTCATGAAGTCCATGTCGATTTCATTCCAGGGTATCTCGGCATTGAACTGTGTGTGGAAATGCAGCAACGGCTTTGTGAGCTGCTGCAGGCCGTGAATCCACATTTTAGCGGGTGAGAATGTGTGCATCCATGTAATCACGCCCACACATTTCTCGCTGTTGTTGGCAGCCTTCATCAGCTCGGTCACTTCGCGCGACGAGTTGGCGGTGCCTTTATATACAACTTTTACAGGGAGATTGCCGGAATTGTTGAGGCCATCCACCATCTGTTTCGAGTGGGAATCCACTTTCACAACGGCGTCGCCGCCATAAAGAAGCTGGGCGCCGGTGATCCACCACACCTCATAGTTTTCAAATGCATTCATAGGTAAGAAGTTATATTGTTGATATTTGTTTACTTATTTTTTCTGGCCATAGTAGGCATTCGGACCATGCTTGCGCGAGAAGTGTTTCTCGATGAGCAGCGGGGTCATAGTAAGGCGGGGGTTGACACTGTAGGCCACGAAAGCCATCTTGGCCACCTGTTCCATCACCACGGCGTTGTGAACGGCCTCGTGGGGGTCCTTGCCCCAGCTGAAGGGTCCGTGGTTCTTGACAAGCACTCCGGGGGTATGCACGGGATTGATGCCGTCCTTGGCGAAACGGGCAATGATGACGTTGCCGGTCTCCAGCTCATATTCGCCTTTCACCTCTGCTTCGGTCATGTCGGCGGTGCAGGGGATGGCGTTATGGAAATAGTCGGCATGTGTGGTGCCGATGTTGGGCAGATCGATGCCGGCCTCGGCCCATGCTGTAGCGTAGGTGGAATGAGTGTGCACCACCCCGCCGATTTCGGGCCATGCGCGATAGAGCGCCAGATGGGTGGGTGTGTCGGACGACGGACGAAGATCGCCTTCCACCACCTTGCCGGTGTTGAGGTCGACCACAACCATATCTTCGGGGCGCATGGTCTCATAGTCCACGCCGCTGGGCTTGATTACTACAAGTCCGCGTTCGCGGTCAATGCCGCTGACGTTGCCCCATGTGAATATGACCAATCCGTAGCGGACCAGATCCATATTCGCTTTATATACCTCTTGTTTTAATTGTTCAAGCATATGCAGCTGTTAGATATTGTCAGATTTTAAATTTCGGATTTACGGAATACACTTCGACATCGAAGGTGTGCAGACGCGCACCTCGGCGTGAACAGCGCTTGTCAATCATGTCGGTAGGCACGATGCAAGGCAATTCGCCCACACGTTTGCGGAAATTCCTCTTATCAATCTCCTCGTCGAACACTGTCTCGTAAAGCGACTGAAGCTGCGACAAGGTGAAGAATGCCGGCAGCAGATTGAACGCCACCGGCTCCGTGGCGAATTTAAGTTTCACAAGGTTACGCGCCTTCTCAATCATCTGAGGGTGGTCGAATCCAAGCGGGGGGAGCTCGTCGAGCGGAATCCAGCTGCCGTTGTGCGACGAGGTCTGGCCAAGCACACATTCATCGATATTTATCAATGCGCCATAGGCCACGGAAATCACGCGCTCGCCGGGGTCGCGGTCCACTTCTCCGAAAGCTCCAACCTGCCACATGTACACATCTTTCAGACCGGTAAGGTCAGTAAGCACCCGCTGTGCGGCCGCGTCGACACTTTCCTCCTCACCGACAAATCCACCCATGAGCGACCATTTGCCCTTTTCAGGGGCAAAACTACGTTTGGTAAGCAACAGACACAGCCGTCCGTCGTTGATTCCGAAAACCACACAGTCAACGGCCACATAATGCCGCGCGTATTGTGAATAGTGTTGTGACATTATCAGATTCGATACTATTGATCCGCAGTCGGCTCAGTATGCGGCTACGGGAAGAACACTGTTGTTAGAGTCTATGGTACAGCATCCCGCCAGTGGCAGGCAAGAACGTTGAGACGCCCCGACGGGATGCATCATAGATTTTTACCAGAAATAGATATAGAACGCTACGGTTATACCGAGGATGATAACCGAGTGGATGATATCCCAATGATTCCAGCTTGCGCGGGTGGCGGCACGCTGCTCGGGAGTTGAGGTGCCGAACACCAGACCCTGGATCTTGGCCGACTCCGGAGCCTTTGTGCAGAGCGACACAATCACGCCAACTGCAAGGCAGAAGACGAGCATCCAGCCGCAGAAGAAGAGCCAGTTGCAATCGAAGAAAATCTGCTGGAACAGGCTGGGGTCCGTTCCGCCGATTTCGGCATTGCTATAGTAGATTTTTGCGCCAAGGCGTGTCAGGCCGACAATCAGGCCGGACAGAAGCGCCCACATGCCGCCGAGAGCGGAAGCACGTTTCCAGAGAATACCGATGAGGAAGGCGGCAGCGATGCCAGGAGCGAGCACCGACTGAACATCCTGCAGGTAGAGATAGAGCACATCGCCAACAGAACGCATAACGGGAATCCAAAGGATGCCGAGAACCACGATAACTACAGTGGCTACCTGACCGATGCGGACAAGTTTCTTGGGATCGGTCTTGGGACGGATGCGCTGATAGAAGTCGATGGTGAACAGTGCGGCCGAAGAGTTGAACAGCGACGCAAGCGAGCTCATGAGCGCTGCAAGGATACCGCAAACAATCAGACCCTTCACACCGGCGGGGAGCAGCTTGGCCACAAGAGTGGGGAATGCAGCGTCAGAGTTGGGGTTGCCGTTGGGAAGCATGGGGAGAAAGTCGCCCAGATTCTGATGAAGAGCGAAGGCAATCATACCGGGAATGAGGAACAGGAATACGGGGAGCAGCTTGAGGTATGCGCCGAAAATGGTGCCTCGGCGGCTCTCTTTTTCATTCTTTCCGGAGAGTACGCGCTGCACGATGAACTGGTCGGTACACCAGTACCAGAAACCGATCACGGCCGAGCCGATAAGGGCGCCGAGCCAGGGATACTGGGGATCGGAATTGCTGCGTATAAGGTTGGTCATGGTGTCGCCGTACTCTTTCACAGCCGAGCAGATGCGCATCATTTCATCCCAGCCGCCCAGTTCACGCAGACCGAGAACAAGGATAATGAGCGAACCGAGAAGCAGAATGGGTGTCTGAAGCACAGATGTGTAGAGCACGGATTTCATACCGCCGAAAATGGTGTAGAGCGCCGTGATAAGCACAAGCCCCACGGCTGCAATCCAGAAGAAGTCGATGCCCCAGAGCTCATCGATTCCAAAAACCTGCTGGAACACCAGACCGCCGGCATATACCGTCACTGCTACCTTCGTCAGCACATAGCTGATGAGCGAGATGGTGGCGAGGATTGTACGTGACTGGGGATTGAATCGTTTTTCAAGGAACTCAGGCATGGTGTAGACCATGGAACGTGTATAGAACGGCACGAACACCCAGCCGAGAATAAGAATCATCCATCCCTGGATTTCCCAGTGAGCCATTGCCATTCCGGATGAGGCACCGGAACCGGCAAGACCGATGAGGTGCTCCGAACCGATGTTCGAAGCGAAAATAGATGCACCGATGGCAATCCATGTTGCATCCTTACCGCCGAGGAAGTAGTCGGCGGCATTGTTCTGTTTTTGGCGCATTACCCACCAGATGATGCCGATCAGGGCAACAAAAAAGATGGCAATGACAATCCAGTCAAGTAATTGCATGATTAAATTTTAGGTTAAGGATTATGATACGATTGATTATTCTGCTACGGAGAATTTATAGATGCACTGCGAATTGTAGGTTTCGCCGGGACGGAGCACCACCGACGGCCACTGGGGTTTGTTGGGCGAATCCGGATAATGCTGAGTCTCCAGACACAGACCGGCACGCTGATTGTAGACTATGCCCGACTTGCCGGTAACAGTTCCGTCAAGGAAGTTGCCTGAATAGATCTGGATGCCCGGTTCGTTGGTGAACACCTCAAGCTGGATGCCCGACGCGGGGCTTACCAGCCTTACGGCCGGCTTGGTAACGTCGCCGGCGGTGTTGAGCACCCAGTTGTGGTCATAACCGTTGCCGTTGTGAATCTGCTCGTTTTCGGCATTTATGTCCTGCCCTACCGGTTTGGCCGTGCGGAAATCGAAGGGTGTGCCTTCAACGGTGGCTATCTCGCCGGTGGTCATGAACGTGCTGTCGACAGGGGTATAGTTGTCGGCATCCACCCAGAGCACATCGTCGGTGACAGGAGCAGTGAGGTCGCCCGAAAGATTGAAGTACGAGTGGTTGGTCATGTTGATGATGGTGGGCTTGTCGGTAGTAGCCGTGTATGCAATGTCGATGGCATTGTCGGGCGTGAGTATGAACTTCACTGTAGCGTCGACAGTGCCGGGGAAGCCGTTGTTGCCGTCAGCATCGTTAAGTGTAAGCGTAAGCGATGTATCGGTGGCCTCGCTCACCTTGTACACGCGATATTGCCATCCGCGGGTGCCCATATCCGTGCCGCCGTGCAGGCAGTGTCCGAAATTGTTTTTGGGGAGGCGGAATGTGTCGCTGTCAAGGATGAACTCTCCCTGATTGATGCGGTTGGCATAGCGGCCGACAGTAGAGCCGAAATCCGACTGATTGACTTCAGGGAAATAGGCCTGCACGCTGTCGAAGCCGAGCACGACATCGCGCAAACGGCCTTCACGGTCGGGCACTGTCACCGACACGATGCGGCCGCCAAAATTAGTGATGCACACTTCCATGCCGTTGGCGTTGGTAAGCGTGTATAATGCTGTAGAATCGCCGTTGTATTCGGCTTTAAAGTTTTCCGGGTCGAGCCCCGATGCGGTGAGTTTCACCTCTTTGGTGCCATTGTTACATGCAACAAAGCCAGCCAGGGCGCAGGCCAATGCAGGTAGCATCAAAAACTTTTTCATGGTTGCAAAAAATTATATTAAGCTTAAAATTATTTTTCCGATTTCCATGTGTATTCATGGATTTTGCAAGCGCTAAATGACCGGCAATATCACTGCATAGGCAGTATCCATGGCATCCCACTTAAAGCGGTGTAAAGTTAGCATCCTTTTTCGGCAGCACAAAATAAATAAACATGTTTTTCAGCATAAAAGTGTATTTTTTACACTTATACATCAACCAACTGTTTTTAAACCCATTATAAATCCAGCCGCCAGGTACTAAAATGAAGGTGCCCCCATGCAGGCACCTCCATGTCATTTCACAATGCAGAATCGCAAGAATCGCCATATGGCGACTGGTTATTATTTCAGGCTGTCGATGACCTCGAGCAACTGGGCGCCGGCATTCTTGGTATCGACCTTGCGAATCACGGCAACAACGTTGTGAGCTGCATCGGTGATGAATGTGGTGCGCACTGTACCCATATATTCACGGCCGGCCATCTTCTTTTTCTGCCATACGCCGAAGGCCTGGTTCACTTCGGTGGATTCATCGGAAAGCAGGATAAAATTCAGATTGTGCTTGGCGATGAACTTAAGATGCGAAGCCGGAGAATCCTTGCTGATGCCGATAACGACATACCCCCGGGCGGTAAGCTGTTCGTAATCGTCGCGTATGGAGCACGCCTCGGCAGTGCAGCCAGGAGTGTTGTCCTTGGGATAGAAATAGATTATCAGCGGGCGTCCTTCAAAATCGGAAGCCTTCACAGTGCGTCCTTCGGCATCAATACCGAGAATCCGGGGGATTTTTTCACCTGTTTCCATGTCTGTCAATATGTTTTTATGTAGTCATGTAATTATATGTTGGATAAAACAAACAATCCTTGCCAATCGGTTCAGATCTTGACAAGGATTGTACACTTAAATTCTTATACCTGTGCGCAGGGGGGGACTCGAACCCCCACGACCGAAGTCACCAGATCCTAAGTCTGGCGCGGCTACCAATTACGCCACTTGCGCCTGCATGGAACTCAGTCCGCATGCAAAGTTACTACATTTTTTTGAAAACGCAATAAAGTTCTGCCAACGCATCTCGCCACTTGCGAACGTTCCACGGGCATAATTATGCCGCTATATGGAATCAAAGCACCGCCTGACGGCTGATTGCGGATTTCAAACGGTCGAACAGCCCTGCCGAAATATCCTTGACATGCACATGAGCCGAGCCGTCCTCCTTCGAAAGGAAAATAATGGATGAATGCAGCACCACGGCCACCGCCTCGTCAAAATCTATAATCGCATGAATGTGCGACACAGGTATGGAATGCAGAAGTGAACCTTGATCTATACTCCCAATCACCAGATTGTCACCATCTATCTCAATCCCCGCCTGTTCGGGCAGTTTCTCGAACAGCAGGGGGATATCAAGCTCGTCGGGCGACGCCGGACGCGACTTGAATTTCTTATAGATGGCATCAATAACTTTCTTGTGAATCATATGGTCTGGATATTAAAAATTCCCGGAGCACGACCGGCATAACGTTCCTGACGGGAAATACACATGTTTGAAATGGACGACATGGCCGTTAACGGCAAGAACAGTTTTTATTGTTCTCTCACACTTAATAACATTCGTACATCCGAGATTGTTGCAACAGACGCACTAAAATTCACTTTTTCTCACCCTTTTCTCACATTGCGGGAATATAGAGCTTGTTTAAAAACAAATGTGAATGAAAAATGAGCATCAGTCGGATGCTCAGGCATTTATCCTTTGTGGATTGTTTAAATAAATGAACAAACATAAACAAACACAAAGAATTATGTATCTGACCGATTTGACCGATGCTCAGAAGGAGTATATAAAAGGAACAATTCTCATGGATAACTGGCGTAGCAAATATGATTTTTTTCTCATACTTGACGCGATAATCTACATAGATGTGAGCGGCTGCCAATGGCGACTGCTTCCGGAAGAATACCCCAAGTGGCAGACGGTCTATTACTATTTCAGGCGCTGGGGCGCAATGGATGCCTTTTCTGAACTCGAGGACAGTCTTGTGGAGAAAGTAAGACTCAGAAGAGGAGAATCGCCACACCCGACCATTGGAGCCATAGACAGTGAGAGTTCCCGTTGTGCTCTTCCTCGTTCCCAAAAAGGAATTGACGGGAACAAGAAGGTAAAGGGCGTAAAACGCAACATAATAACTGATAAGGACGGTGACATTCTGGAGGCGTCCACAACCCCTGCCAATATTCACGATTCCAAATCCGCTTACGCTCTTGTGGCGATGCTTGTCGTCGCTTTTCCATGGATAAGACGCATCTATGCTGACAGAGGCTATCGTGGAAATTTCATAGAGGAGGCCAAACATGATTTTGGAATTGACATCGACATTACGCATTCAAATTATTCCGGTAAGTTTGTCCCGGCAAAGAAAAGATGGGTTGTGGAGAGGACTTTCGCATGGCTTGAAAATTTCAGACGATTATGCCGAAACTACGAAGAGACGACAGAATCCGCCAACGAAATGCTCATGGTCGCAGCGGTTGTGATTACCCTACGCAAACTCACTTCCGTTAACAATCGTTTTTAAACAACCTCTATATATCCACGAATCCTTTACGCCATACTTCTCCCTGATGTCGGCACGGGTATATAACTCGTTTATCGTTTTCTTTTCATTGGATTCCCTCTTTTTGTATGGGGAGCCATCGAGCATTTTGTCGATACTATCACGCTTAATAAGAGTCAAGCGAGAACTAAGTTTGGCTGCTACCAAATCACCGCGATAAATCAGTTTATATACGCCCTGCCGGGTAATACCCAATACTTGCGCTGTTTCTGCGACTGTCAAATAATCTTTCTCCTTGATAGCAGATATTTTTGAGGGTACCGCAGAGTTTGCCTGTTGTATCTTCTGCTGCCTCATACGCTCCTCATAGGAGTGTTCTGCACATCGCTTCGAGCAGAAACGAGTGACGGTTGTTTGAGCGGTGAATTGTTTGCCACACCACTCACAAGTTTTCTCAATTCTAATGTTGCTACTCATTTCATTTGTGGAGATTTCTCCGTCGTTTGTAAATGTTCGTAAACCATTGACAACTATTGTCAACTTTCTCCACCACCTTGCTGACGCTTGGGGTGAAATGAGTCGCTGTCGTACAAAATCCGTACAAAATGGTGCATAAAAACGCCTAACACTGACAGTTATCAGCATTAGGCGTTCTTGTAAGAGTTAAGTTTTATCGTTCAGTAACAGTCAATTGTTATCAATATAAGTTATTGATGGCCAATCAATTACTTGCCGATGCATAGTGGAGAACTATTTGATATTCAGTGAATTAAAGCTAACAACTAACGGATGTAACGCCGTTGCATTCAGTAGGTTTCGATATATGGAATGTAACAACCAATCATCTGGCTGATATGCAATTCTTTACGCTTTCTATCGCAAATCGACTGATTTCCTATTGCAAAAATAGATAAAATCTGTGGATTCTCAAAACTATACCAGTGTTTCTTATGAAAAAGATGTAAAACGCAAAGTAGTTGAATAATTGATGCGATTTATTTTTGAAACATCACGTATTATTTGTAATTTTGAAGACTAATATTGAATGTTATGACAGATACTGACATTAATAGGATCAAAGTTGTGCTTGTTGAGAGGAAGCGTACGGCGAAATGGTTGGCAGGAGAAATCGGGAAAGATCCGGCTACCGTTTCAAAGTGGTGTACAAATAAAGCACAGCCTGCGATAGAGACATTCCGCAAGATAGCAGAAGCCCTTGATGTGGATGTGAAAGATTTGCTTTGCTCAACCAAGTAAAAGTTGTTGTTATGCCGGCCAATAAGAATGCTCAATATCGTTATCGTGTCTTGAATGATTGTTTTCGGGACTCCATGCATAAATATTCCTTTCAGGACTTACTTGAGAAGGTAAATGATCGTTTGTATGAATTGAATGGTGTCGGTTCCGAAATCAAGACTAGGCAATTGAGAGATGACATTGCGGCAATTCGGAATATGCTACCTAAACATGAAGTTTCACTAGAGACGCCGATTCTTGAAGGTAAAAAATGCTACTACCAATATGATCCGGTAGACTACTCTCTTTATGATGATGACTTGACGATAGAGGATGTTCAGAAATTAACGTCCACAATCGATATGCTTAAAAAATATAGTGGTCTTCCTTCAACAACATGGCTGGAAGAGGTGATAACTAATCTTGAGCTTCGATTTGGCATAAAGGCAAATCCGGAGAACCTCGTTTCATTTGGTCAAAACGAACAACTTAAAGGTCTTGAATTTCTTTCCTCATTGATAGATGCTACCTTGAATCATTCGACATTGCTGCTCTGTTATAGGAATTCTAAAGGAATTGAAAGTACTGAAACGGTTTATCCTTACCATATGAGGCAGTATAATAATCGGTGGTTTCTGATTGGACGAAAAAAGGGTAAAACTGAAATCGATAATTTTGCACTTGACCGAATACAGCATTTCCAGACTTCTGATGAGCCCTTTATCCATAACGATATTGCGGATTTCTCAGAATACTTCAAGGATATTATAGGAGTTTCTGTCCCTCGAAAAAATGAGGTGAGGGGAGTGGAGACGATTATACTTCGGTTTAGTCCTCAACGCTTACAGTACGTATTAACAAAACCTCTCCATCACTCACAAAAGAGGATAAGTGACACTGATATTTCAGTAAAAGTAATCCCGACGAGAGAACTTTTTCAACAAATTTTCTCGTTTGGCCCGGATGTGGAAGTGATCGAGCCACAGGGTTTTAGAAGTGAGTTCGCGAAAAAAATCAAAGAAAGTTATAATAAATATTTTGCTATGCAGAATGGTTGCACAGTTCATTCTTAACTTTGTGGCGTTGATTCAATTCAATAACGGATATTCGATTTGGCATGAAGACTGTAATTGACCCAGAGATAGCTGCAAAGACAATTTGGGACATTCTTAAAGGCAAGTCCAAGGAAGTTTCTAATGAAGCGTATGTCTTTGGGCTAAAGTGGTTATACTTTCGCCACAAGGGATATGATGTAACAGAGATTAATCTTCCAGTTGAAGGCCTTGATGATAAAATTGTTGAATTGCTAAATATGTATATCATTATGAATGATGATATTGAATATGGCATTCGACGATTTATCGAAAGTATACCTTTAGACTTTTATCAGGAGATTTATCCCAAATTACTTGTCGAGCTTTTCAAGTTGAAGGCGTCAGTAGTGTCTTATAGTGCAAGTACGACTTCGTCCGAAATCGACAAATTGCTGTCTCATATTGCCATTATAAATGATTGCAAGACAATATTTGATCCATTCTGTGGTTCTGCTGGCATTCTAAATTTTCTCCCGGCTGGATTCTCTTATTCGGGTCAAGAATTGTCACGTGTTTCGTTTATTGAAGCGGCTCTGACGTCTGAGATCTATAATAATCGTATTTCAATTAGTCTTTCAAATGATAATTCTATTTGGAATTGGGACAATAATATTTATGATGGTGTGATATCTATTCCGCCATTCGCAGCTTTCCTCAGAGAGAATGAAAGAGAGGCCGTAGAACAAGAAACGAATGTCCATTGCAATTTTCTTGAAGATCTACCAATGGTACGAGGTTTTCTTATCAATCATGCGAGAGTTACTATTGTATTACTCCCATATAATTTCTGCTATGGCAATGGGCATTTGGATGTAAGACGATTTCTTGTCGGGAACAACTATGTTGATACGATAATATCATTGTCCAAGAATATCTTATATGGTATCGGTCTGAAGCCTATTTTACTGATTTGCAAAACGGATAGGCAAAATGACGATCCGGTTAGATTCATATTTGCTGACGACTATATTATTGGCAACAGTACCCACAACACTCGGTTGGATTCAGATCGTCTTATAGCAGATCTCGATTCATCATTTAATATAGAAAACAGTTTAATTCCGCGAGATGTAATCAAACAGAATAATTATATTCTTACACCTGAGGTTTATTATCCAGTTATACAACCAGAGAATTCAACTAACGAATGCCTTTATAATCTGATTAAACATACACAAGGTGAAAGAAAAACATTAATTGAGGGAATTCGCATTATAGATGGTAGTATCCTTTCGAGTAATAGCGTAGATGTTTTCTTAAATACGTCTCGCACATCAGGACGCGAGATTTCCACCAAAAATCTTAGGTATTATGAGAATAAGGGCAGTCATAAATTCCTAATTGATTTAAACTTGGGAGGAAGGAGGAGTTTCGCTCTTCACACATCATCGGAACCTTTTATGTGTTCAAGCAGTTTCAAGGTCTATACTATCAATGAGGGAATAGTTGACCCGGAATATCTTGTGCATGTATTGCTTACTAATCATGCTTTAAAACGATCGGTTGCACCTTTGTCGGTTATGTTAGACATAAAACTTCCGCTCGTTCCAATGAGGCAACAGATGGAAATTGTTAAGCGTTTAAAAGATGAATATATAGAGCAAACGGAACATGAGGCTAAGGCTGACCGTGAGAGACTCGGCAAAAAGACGGTTCAATCTGAAATAGAACATATTTTAGGTGTGACCCAGCATAAAATAGGTCGGTTGTTGGACAGTATGCTGTCAAATAAACCATCAGATGATCAATACTTTAATTATGTGAAGAAACTCAAGGATAACTTTGACTATATGGGACGTGTGATTCATTTCACTAATATGCCCATTGAATCTTTTAATTTGACTAAGGGTGATTTTTCAGCATTTATGGAAGAGTATGTAAACTCATGGCAAAATTATGGTTCTGGAGTTTTTTCGATAAAGCTTCAAAATAATCTTGAAGAAAAAACTGAAGTGAATTTTGATCGGATGATGATGACCGTGATGCTTGACGCTATTCTTGATAATGCAAGTCGTCATGGTTTTCAAAAAAGGAAAAGTGATGCTAATGAGCTAATTATTTCTTTGGATCTTGTAACAGAGAGCGAATCCGCATATATAGTTATTTCAATAGCGAATAATGGTCGACCTATGGCAGATGGATTTACGATTGACGATTATATTTCTCGCGGTCGTTATTCTGCAACATCAGGAAGATCTGGACTTGGAGGTTTTCATGCCTATCAAGTTGCCAAAGGTCATGGCGGTTTTATCTCTCTATCTTCAAATAATCAGTGGAGTGTCATAATCGATGTACTCATCCCGGCACTCAATGTTAATATTGAAAATCTTCCCACATATGGAAAAGAATATCGTTAATATTATATGGGCTGATGATGACATAGATTCAATTCTCGATGACATTTGCATCGGGGATTTGAAATCTAAAGGATTCAAAGTTGTAGGGAAAGCACATGATGGGATAGAATTAAAACATCTACTCGATAGCTCCGTAAATGCTAATGCTGTAATCGTTGATGCTAATTTCTGTGAAGAAGGCATTCCGGAAAACGATGAATTAGTCTCAACAGGTTTTGAGTATGCACGATTCTTACAAAGAGAGAGGAATGGGCGCATCCCGTTTTTCTTATTTACGGGCCGTTCAGAGAGTATCCTTAGAGAAAAATATAAATTATTAGGTTCAAATGCTTTGGATGATTTTCCAAGACACGTCCGTTGGTTCAGCAAAACAATTACAGCCGAATTCGACATGATGTTTGATGCCATACGCTCAGAAGTTGAGAGAATACAGTCACCTGAATTCATTATTAGTAATAGATATTATAATGAGTTGAAAGCAGCAGCCTTTTTAGGAAAGGACTGTGAGGCAAAAATCCTGAAATTACTCATTCAGGATTATGAAAACACTCTTGCGGAGAATGACGATCCCTTCAATAATCTAAGGAAGATTTTAGAACGTGTCTTTCAAGTTCTTAAACGTTATGCTATCATACCTCCATATAAGAGAATTAACGAAATCGCATCATATTTACTTTTCAACAATCCATCCAAAAAGTCAGAGGATTTTGATAAATATGTTTCTTTGAAGAAAAACGTACTATCTAAGCCGTTGGCTTCCGAGGTATATTCAATGACAAAACTCCTGCAGGACGGTAATCACGACGCTGGTGATGACTTGGCGGGTTGTGCCAATAGTGATGTTGACAAGTGCTCAGAAGGAGCATTGGAATATGAAGTAGATAAATATTGGAGAAATACAAAAGATACCAGTTTCTTCAAAGCGATGCTATGGACAATGATCGGTTTAATTCATTGGACATATGATATTTGCATGAAGCATCCAAATGCGGAAGAAAACAGAGAACAAATATGGTGTGAATGCAGTTTCCATTAAAGTTAATGACAATCTATTATGAATAAGCAGCAGCTTGCTAATAAGATATGGGCTTCGGCGAATGCCATGAGAGCCAAGATTGACGCCAACGAGTATAAGGATTACATTCTCGGTCTGGTGTTCTATAAGTATCTGTCGGATAAAGAGGTGAATCACCTTAAAAGAATTGACTGGACAGATGAGGACCTGCCTGACTTGAAGGAAGACTTCTCTGACCCCGACATGCGAAAAACAATAGAAAATTGCAAGGCCAATATCGGTTACTTTATATCTTATGACAATTTGTTCTCTACTTGGCTGAAGCCTGAGTCAGAGTTCTCAGTGGCGATTCTCAGTGGCGCTCTCAGTTCGTTCGAGAACATGATAGCCGAAGAGTACCGGTCCGTCTATGGCGGCATTTTCAAAACTCTGCGCTCCGGACTCGACAAACTGGGCACAAGCGTAAGTGAACAGACTAAAGCCCTGAAGAAACTGATTTCACTTATAAAAGAGGTGCCTACCGATAATTCTCAGAATTACGATGTTCTCGGATACATCTACGAATATCTTATCAGCAAATTTGCCGCTTCTGCCGGTAAAAAGGCCGGAGAGTTCTATACTCCGAGCGAGGTTGCTCAGCTTATGAGTGACATCGTTGCAGAACATCATAGGTTCAAAAAGCAGATCGAAATCTACGACCCAACAAGCGGTTCGGGCTCATTGCTCATCACTATCGGTAAATCCATTGCCCGACATATCTCTGATCCTAACAGCATAAAATATTATGCTCAAGAACTGAAGGCTGCTACCTATAATCTGACGCGCATGAATCTTGTAATGCGTGGAATTTCGCCCTCCAATATCGAAACCAGATGCGCTGATTCTCTTGCTGAGGACTGGCCTGTAATTCTCCATGGTCCTGACAGCGGTAAGGCTCTACGCGTGGATGCTGTAGTATCTAATCCGCCCTATTCGCAACACTGGAGCAACGGTGATGCCGAATATGACTCCCGTTTCAAGGATTTTGGTGTGGCACCCAAATCCAAAGCTGATTATGCCTTCTTGCTCCATGAACTGCATCACTTGCAACCGGATGGAATCATGACTATTGTGCTTCCTCATGGTGTACTGTTTCGTGGTGATCCCGAAGATAATGCCGAGGGACAGATCCGAGCAAGACTTATCGAGAAGAATCATATTGACGCAATTATCGGCTTGCCCCCTAATATTTTCTTCGGCACCGGTATCCCTACATTGATTATGGTGCTTAAGCAGCATCGTGATAATGACGATGTGCTAATTATCGATGCCGCGAAGTGCTACCTTAAAGGCAAGCAGAATGTATTGCGTGCATGCGATATCAAGCGTATATCCGACGCATACCGGGACCGTAAAGACATAACTGGTTTCTGCCGTGCAGTTAGCCGCCAGGAGATTAAAGACAATGGTTATAATCTCAATATCCCCCGATATGTTGACTCATCAGAGCAACCAGAGCAGTTTGACATCTACGCAACCGTCTATGGCGGTATTCCCAATGTCGAGATTGATGACTTAAAGGAATATTGGTCGGCTTTTCCATCTTTGCGGACTGAGTTATTCAGTACAGATGCCGACAAGCCATATTCTACCATTCTATCTGAGGATGTAGGAGCTGTAATAGATTCCAATGAGGATGTAGCTGCGCTTTATCATAGATATGATGACGCTTTTGCAGGTTTCGGCGATTGGCTGCACTGTATGCTAATTGATAATTTGGTTACCGTAAATTCTCAGAAGTCTCTTGACAATATATCCGACGACATCTTTGGTCGACTGAACGGACTGCCGCTGGTAGATCGCTATGATGCCTATCAGGTGCTCCATGAACATTGGTCTGGAATAAGTGGGGATATTGAAATGCTTCAGACCGAAGGTCTCGATACAGCCCGTATTGTTGAGCAGACTTACAAAATTGTCAAGACTGACGACGGAGAAGAAGAAATTCCCGCAGGCTTGGAAGGTCGTGTTATACCTTTTGAGTTGATTCAGCGCGAGATGTTTCAAGACAAACTTCGCACAATCAAAGAACTGGAAACTGAGCGCAGTGAAACTGACTCGATTATTGATGAGCTTAGAGAGGATTTCGATGAGGATGAAACAAAGACCTATGTCATTGAGGACTCTGATAAGCTTAACAAGCCTCTTGTTAAGAAGGACGCGAAGGATAAGTCCGGCAATGTTGAACCCGATACACTTCGCAAGTTAAAAGATTTAGTAAATCAATGGGCATTGCAAACCAAACTCAATAAAGAGCTTAAAGATGCCCGTAAAGAACTTGAGAATGCGACTATTGCTGCCATCAGATCTTTGACTAATGAGCAAATAGCTCACTTCTTACACATTAAATGGATTGATCCCATTTGCTCCGGAATTCAAAGACTGCTTCACGATCGACTCACAGCGATGGAGAAAAGTATCATGGCTCTTGAATACAAATATGCTGAACCGTTAAAAAGTTTGGATAAGAATCTTGCAAAAGCCCAAAACGACTTTGCAAATTTAGTTTCAGACCTGACAGGAGATCCATATACACTTGAAGGTCTTCGTGGACTTATCAACCCATCAAACAACTAAGATATGGCAGAACCGAAATTACGCTTCAAAGGATTTGAACAATCATGGGAGCAAGATGATTTTTCTGGAATCGGAAAATATCGGAAAGTTCCAAACAGTTCGGTTCATCATCAGAACCTTCTATCCTTAAGTTATGGCAAAATCGTTAGAAAAGATATAGATTCTCGAAAAGGTCTATTGCCAGCATCTTTTGACACATATCAAATAGTCGACAACGGCACAGTAGTTTTTCGATTTACTGATTTACAAAACGATAAACGAAGCCTTAGAGTGGGGTTGTCAGGAGAAGAGGGCATAATTTCCCCTGCCTATGTATGTGTTGACGTTCAAAATATGCTTCCTCAATTTTTCTATTATCAAATGTATTCATATGATCTTAGAAAAGTGTTTTATAGGATGGGGGATGGGCTTAGGCAGACTTTATCTTATAATGAAGTTAAGTGGATGCCTATCTATTCTCCGACAGAGGCCGAGCAAAAACTAATTGTTTCTTCAATCGGGTTGATTGAACAACGAATAGCTATAATTGAAAAAGAAATAATGCGCCTTCAGCAGACAAAGGTCGCGGCTATGGCATCTATGTTTCCTCAAAAAGGAGAATTAGTTCCGCGTGTCCGCTTCAAGGGTTTTGATGAGCCGTGGAAATCCATCAAAGCCGGAAAACTTTTCAAGACTTTCAATGAAAGGAATAGACCTGATTTGCCTGTCCTTTCTGCTTTTCAGGATAATAGAGGTATGGCTGTTCGCGAAGATAGTGGATATAGCATATCTCATGACATAAGGAATGAGGCAACTTATAAACATGTTCTTCCCGGACAGTTTGTAATGCATCTTCGCTCTTTTCAAGGAGGTTTTGCTCATTCTTCGGTTGAGGGTATTACTTCGCCAGCCTATACTGTTTTTGGTTTCATTGATGAAGACTCGAATTACGATTTTTTTTGGAAATTAATATTCATGTCGAAGGCTCTCGTTAAGCGACTTGAAACCATAACTTATGGAATCCGCGATGGCCGGTCAATAAGTTTTGATGAATTCCTTAATTTGTTTTTTCTTGTCCCGTCTAAAGCTGAACAGCAAAAGATTGCTGAGTTTTTCCAAAATCTTGATCGACAGATTGAATGTCAGACTCAGATTCTCGAACGGCTTAAGCGAGTAAAGGCTGCATGCCTTGACCAAATGTTTGTTTAACGTAAATGTCCACAAGAGCAAAGTAAGTATGACTACAGATGCATATATAACCAATGGCGGCAACTTCAAGCCTGATGCTGAGTATGGTACATGGCTCCTGTCTCTAAAAAGTAGCTACCGTAAATCGCAGATAAAAGCTGCAGTTAAAATCAATTCGGAGAAACTGCGTTGGAATTGGAGTGTCGGACGTGATCTTGTGTTGCGTAAAGCTGAAGAGCACTGGGGTTCCGGAGTTGTGGAACGTCTTAGCCTTGATTTAAGGGATGAGTTCCCAGGCGAAAAAGGCTTCGGCGCTGATAACTTATGGCTGATGAAACGTTGGTATTTGTTTTATTCGCAAAAACTTGAACAGGTTGGTCAAGTTTTGCAAGGAGCAGATAATCAAATCAATGTATCTCTTGAACAAGCTGTTCAAGTTTCTCATCCAAATGCTGATAACACAAGTGCAGGAATGGACTTCCCTGAACTATTTTCATTAGTTCCGTGGGGGCATCATGTCGAGATTATAAAAAAATGCAAGACCGGGCAAGAAGCTCTATTCTACATTCGAGAAATTATTAAAAACGGATGGAGTCGCTCCTCATTGACGCATTTTATCAAGGCAAACTTATATGCCAAACAAGGAAATGCGATATCAACATTTTCTGATTTTCTTCCGGAAGCCCAGGCGAAGCTCGCACAGGAGATGTCACGTGAAAATTATGATTTCGGTTTCGTGACTGTCCCTGAAGGTTATGATGAGCACAATCTGGAGGATGAACTATGCAAGCAAATGACGCGCTTCTTGTTGGAGTTGGGTTCTGGCTTTGCTTTCGTTGGACGTCAAAAAGAATTGGTGGTTGGAGACATTTCGCGAAAAATCGATTTACTGTTCTATTTCATACCTCTGTCGTGCTATATAGTTCTGGAGCTCAAGGTAGTTCCATTTCAGCCCGAATTTGCCGGAAAGATAAATTTCTACATATCTGCTGTTGATGACCTTCTTAAATCGGATAAAGACAATCCCACCATTGGATTGCTGATATGCAGCGATATGAATGAGACAGAAGTGCGATATGCCTTCCGGGGTGTGAGTACTCCCATTGGAGTTGCTACTTATTCCAATGTGCAGATAAAGCAGATTCAGGACATGCTACCGTCAATAGAAGACCTTAAGGCTCAAGTAAAACTCATTCAAGAGGAAATCAAAAGACGAGAAAAGGAAGAAGAGTGAAAAAACTCACAAAATAAAGTATTTTGCTTATGCCAGCTGATAACGTAAACCCGACATATTTCGTTCGCGAGAGTGATTTTGAAGCCGCTCTTTGCCAGTTACTGCCACGTCATGGTTGGACAGAGGAGGTAATAATGAATCCTACAGAAGATGATCTTATCCGCAATTGGGCTGATATTATATATAGCAACAATCGTGAGCGCCATCGTCTTGGCAATTATCCGCTTACCGAGAGCGAGATGGGTCAGGTAGTGGCTCAGTTTCAAAATGCGGCTACTCCATACGCCATCAACAAGCTGATAAAAGGTGGGGAAATATGTATCCGCCGAGATAATGCTAACGATACTGATAATTACGGTCAGGATGTATATTTGAAAATATTCGACGCACACGAGATTTGCGCCGGACAGAGCCGTTATCAAATTGCCCGACAGCCGAGATTTCAGGGAGCCGACGATTCAAATCGCCGAGGCGATCTTATGCTGCTTATAAACGGTATGCCACTGATTCATATCGAGCTAAAACGATCGAAGGTAGATGTCAGTCAGGCAGTATTTCAGATTAAACGCTATATGCACGAGGGCGTCTTCAGCCATGGTATTTGGAACATGGTTCAAATATTTGTGGCCATGACTCCGGAAAAGACGCTGTATTTTGCTAATCCAGGCACTGAGGATCGGTTCAATAGCGAGTTTCAGTTCCATTGGGCTGATTTCAACAATGAAGAGGTGCATGAGTGGTATCGCGTAGCGCAGGATCTGCTCAATATCCCTATGGCTCATCAACTGATAGGGTATTATACTGTGGCAGATGACCAGGACGAGGTGCTGAAAGTGTTGCGTAGCTATCAGTATTTTGCCGTAATCAACATCCGCTCGGCAATAGAGCATACGGACTGGGATATGCACAATCATAGAGGCGGTTATATTTGGCATACAACCGGTTCTGGCAAAACCTTGACAAGCTTCAAAACGGCTCAACTTGTAGCTCAGACCGGACAGGCTGACAAGGTGGTATTTCTTATGGATCGCATCGAACTGGCAACTCAGAGCAGTGATGAGTTCCGAAACTTCTCCGATGACCCAAGAGAGATTCAAGATCCGCAGAATACATCCACACTGGTTGCACGACTTCTTGATCCAGACAGCAAATTGATAGTCACATCTATTCAGAAGATGTCGAGAATCAATACTACTAACGGGATACAGCAAGATACACTTGAACGTATCAACCGCAAACGAGTGGTCGTAATTGTGGACGAGTGTCATCGCAGTGTATTCGGGGATATGCTTATCAGTATCAAGAATGCCTTCAAGAGAAGTCTTTTGTTCGGATTTACTGGCACACCGATATTTGAGGAAAATGCAAAGAACGAGATAACGACTGCAACGCTCTTCGGCGACATGCTTCACAAATACACGTTGCGTAATGCAATACCCGACGGTAATGTACGTGGCTTTGATCCAACAATGGTCAATACATACAATGAGATGGAGCTTCGTGAGAAGGCTGCTTTGCACTACCTGAAAGTGGATGACGTCAGCGAGATAGATGGAGATCCCAACAAGATGGAAATCTACAACCGCTTCATCGATGAATTGCAGATGCCATCAGACTATAATGATCCGACCACCGGCAGACATATGCATGGAGTGGAATATTATCTTCCGAAGGATCTCTATCTGCAGGATATTCATCATCAGGCTGTGGCAAATGATATAGTCAGCACTCGCGAACGATTGAGCCATGACTATAAGTTCCATGCCATGCTTGCCGTGCAGAATATTCCTGAGGCTGTCGAATACTATCGTATATTTAAAGAGCAGCATTCCGGACTTAATGTCGTGGCCGTTTTTGATAACAACATTGACAACAGTGAAGAAGGTATTGCCCGCGAGGACCAGATAAAGGAGATGCTGGATGATTATAATGTGAAATACCATACATCGTTCCGGCCAGAGCAATATGACAAATACAAAAAAGACGTTGCAAAACGGCTTGCCCACAAGCGGCCATATTCACACATCGGCCTCAATCACGACGAGCAGATTGACCTACTTATAGTCGTGACACAGATGCTCACAGGCTATGATTCCAAATGGGTAAACACACTCTATGTCGACAAGACTTTCGAATATGTGAACCTGATACAGGCATTTTCGCGTACCAATCGTAACTTCGGTCCAGAGAAACCCTTTGGCATCATCCGATATTATACCTTTCCTTGGACGATGAAGCAAAATATCGAAGATGCTCTCGAAGTCTATGCAGATGGTACAATGACACCTTTTGTTGATAAGCTCGAGGTTAACCTTGACAGTATCAATCGATACTTCATGCATATAAGCGACATTTTCCGCTCACACGAAATAAAGAACTTCGACCGTCTTCCTGATACCAGAGAGGATCGGAATATGTTCGCAAAGGACTTTATTAAGATTACCCATTTACTTGAGGCTGTAAAGCTTCAGGAGTTCAAATGGGAAAAACGTGATTATGAGTTCCGGCATGGAGACACGGTAACGACAGTACGTGTCGAACTTGATGAGGAGACGTATCTGGTGCTGTTGCAACGTTACCGGGAGTTATTCTCCGATGGAGGAGGCGAACCAACTGATCGACATGAATTCGATTATCCGGTTGATACATATATCACAGAGATGGGAACAGGTACGATAGACGCCGAGTATGTCAATTCCAATTTCAGAAAATACTTGAGAGAGCTATTTGCCACCGGTCCAGGCAGCGAGCTGACCGTAAGGGCTTTGCAGAACCTCCATAAATCTTTTGCCTCAATGTCGCAGCGTGACCAACGTACGGCAACCGTTATCCTAAGCGATATCCAAAGCGGCGTTCTGAGGTTGGAGAAAGGTAAGACGATTCAGGACTACATTGCTCTATATCAACGCAATGAACTCATTAATCAAATTGATGAGTTTAGCCAGGCTATAGGTGTTGACGGTAGTATGTTAAAGCATATTATTGAGACTGATCCAACTGAGCAAAATCTCAATGAGTTTAATCGATTTGACAATCTGAAGGCAACCGTAGACAGAAATCAGGCAAAAGTCTTTCTGCGTAAGATTACTAACCGGGAAGTGCGTCCCAGAATGGTAATGATTAACGTTGAAGAATATCTTAAGAAATTTATCCTTCATCCGTCAGAAAGACAGAATATTATTGATGCTTGGCATGGTAAAGGTTCATTACAAGCACCAGCAGATTATCAGGAGGAATCAATTGACAATACATTCCGTCGGCTTGAGAATCCTCAAACTCTGGCAACTGTCGAACTGGACAATAATACAATAGCTGAGAAAATAAAAGAAATTATAACGATTTCGCTCAGTGATGTTGCCGGATATTTGCCTGATATGGGAAAGATCGCACAGTCTATATTGACTATAATTGATGCCACATCACTCCCAACTCTTGATGGAATAGGTGGCCTTTTGCATCGTGCCTTCACAAATGCATTTAAGCCGGAAGCAAATAATATTGACAAATCTGTGGCATTCAATATGCTGTCAACTCAATTTGAGGCTTTCTTGAAGAAACTATATTATTTGATTCATCATAGTGAAATACAGCCATCTGAACCCGGGCAAAATGTATCCTGGAAAGATTCTGTTAAGGCTTTCCGTTGCCTTTGGGGACTCAAAAACAATTATTCCGCTGGTTATCAAGAACTTTATCAAAAGCTTGAACTTGCCAAGTCTTGGCGCAATGACCAATCTCATATATCGCCAACCTCGACGGACGAAGAGCTTAACTTAGGGCTGAGTGTAATGATTACCCTTTATGCTTTTGTTGCTGGTTCAAGTATCAGAGAACTGGAAATGGCGGAAAATGGCGAGACACCTCTCTTCGAAGTTCGTCACAAGCGACAGCGCATACAGAGGTTTATAACTGAGTCAATGCCTAATACCACCGGAATGGCGGCTGAGCCTTCAGCGAGAGATCTCCCATCGGAAAGTCGTGATGAAATTCTCAAAAAGTGTATCAACCAACTTATGGGATACAATCCGACAACCTCGCCTCTTGTAAAACAGCGCAACTGGGAGGCAATCTATCGTATTGCTGCTGATTATGGTTTTACCATTGATGGTGATTATCAGGACTTCATGGCGATTGTGAAGCGGATGAATATTACAGCTGGCCCGTCGAGAATTGATGCCGATATACTTGCTCGCCTAAACACTGGAGTATATGCTAATGATTTCAGAGAATGGTCATCAGAAGGTCTCACAGGTCGCAAACTCGCCGAATACGAAGATATTCGTGCCTGTGCAGAGCGTTTCCGGGATATTGTAAGACAAAATTTGGCTGCGATAGGAAGAAATTGATATTTTCCCGAGAAAAAATTTCATTTTTCTTGTTGCTGTGCAGATAAAATGCACAGATAATTGCTAACTTTGTAAAAGAAATTAAATCATCCATTAAAAGTTAGCGATGCAGACTATAAACATAGTAATCAAGGCCGTTTGCCCTAACTGCGGAAGTCCTGACCATCTCGAATTCTCGGAGGACAGAACTTCCGCAACTTGCACGTTTTGTGGTAAAACTTACCCAGGTGGTAAGGGAGAGATAAAGGAAAAGATGCTGGAGAAGCCCGAAGTACAGGAGCAGCTTCGCAACGCTGCAGCAAAAGAAGCAGAGAAGCATCTACACGAGGAGTTAAAGAAGGCGTTAAAAGGCATAAAAGGAATCAGAATTAAATGATATGGAAGAATTAATGAAAATCGTCCTTGAATGGGGAGGCCTCACAACCGGTTGCCTTGGCATTGCTGGCAGCATCTTCGTGTATTTCCATTCTGACAGAAAGCTGAAGGCGCAGCAAAAGGTGCTGAATGATCTGCAACTTGAACTATTATCAGAAGAGAGGGCTGACAAAAAGAAAGCACACCTTAATGTAGAGTGCCAAAAACGAGGCCCGGGTTCGTATGACCTCGTCATTGCTAATGCGGGGAAAAGTGCAGCCAATAATGTGAGCATTAAGATTCTTACTCCAATTTTTGGCATCACGCCTGGCAATGATACGCAAGATTATCAGAGTATAGCACCGCAGGGTGTAAGAAAAAATATTCGGCTCCACAAGACAACCAGTGATCCGGATGAGTTTGAAATAGAAATCTCATGGGACGATGAATTTAAGGTTGGCAATAAGGAGAGAATGGTGATAGGTTACAATTAAGAACTAAGAGATTGGTCTGACATAGATTGGTATAATTATTGCTAATTCATTTTTGTAAAAAGATTTTTTATGAGTAAAACAAAAATTTCTATGAAAAGCCGACGGGAGCTATGGTTCCGAGCTGCCGGTCGTTGTGAATTCAAAGGTTGCAATGAACCATTGGATCGTCATGGTGTAACTATGGACACATGTGATTGTTCCGAATGTGCTCATATAATAGCGGATTCTCCAGAAGGTCCCCGTGGTGATGCAGAATTATCAAATAAACTCGCTCAAGACATAGATAACATTATGCTAATGTGTCCTAAATGTCATAAATACATTGACACCGAGGGTGCTGAAAAGTACGATGCACAGACTCTTCGAGCTATGAAAAAACATCATGAAGACCGGATGCGAATGCTCACTGGAATACCTGAGGATAATCAGGCTTTGCCGGTTACTTTTGGATCTCCAATAGGAGATAGTACGCCTATATTTAACTTCAATCAACTCTCCGCGGCAATGGTTCCGGATTTTTATCCGTCAAAGGAAAAGTCCGAAGATTTAGGCGGCGACTGGTATCATGGGGATAATTGGGATAAATTTTGGGCTCATGAGGCTGATGAGATTGAATATAAAGGACATCGTCTTCTTAGAGATTTAAGTCATGAAGAGCATAAGCGAATAGCGCTGTTCGGATTTGCTCCAATGCCCTCTCTGATAAAGCTTGGTACTGTTCTCAACAATAAACATGAGGTTGAGGTATATCAGAAACAAAGACGCGGGGGATGGGTATGGCCTGAGAAAGACAAGCACATTGACTTCCATTTTGAGAAAGTTCAAGCAGGTTCAGATGGTGTTGTTTTGGTGCTTTCGCTCAGTTTCCCAATTCTTTCTCGTATTCTTGAAGAACGGCACAAGGCCAATATTTGGCATCTTACTATAGATGAACCAAATCCAGACTTCTTGTCAGCAAAAACCATGCTCTATGATTTCGGCAGGAAAGTTGAATATGCCTTAGACACTATCAGCAAAAACTGTCCAGGAAGTCCTATAGATTTATATCTGGCAGTTCCTGTTGCTTGCGCCATAGAATTTGGACGAGTATGGATGCAAAAAGCCAATTCTCCACTTAGAATATTTGATTATGATAAGCGTGAGGGAAATACAGACAGACTTGCAATCACCATTAATAATTATTACTGTCCGCTAAACCATAAAGCAATGAGTCCAACTTTCTGATAAGTAGAAGTTGGGCTTACTTTTTGTTTTGGCCAAGCCCCCTTAGTCAAATTCAGGCTATAGAGGAGGTGATTCAGAAGCCTCGGCAAGCATGAT
>OHKW01000369.1_pt1 | contig 33678 bp, 39 predicted proteins | sample 1568931 | NCBI WGS metagenome assembly OHKW01 (sample SAMEA3879536, study PRJEB24766) | human gut metagenome | biome: human-associated habitat; feature: feces | place: USA | collected 1985/1987 | reverse complement strand
ATCCTCGTACGAGGACTAACGCATTTGTTCGTATGTCTATATTATCTTTGTTCCTGTAGGATACATAGCATTACTAAATTTTGTGCAAAGTAACGACTTATTTCCAAGATAACAAAATAAATCAAGATCTTTGTCAACACAAATTAAAATAAAAGTCTGAAATCCTCTCCGAATGTTCTGTTTTTTGTATATTTATTCGGATACTTCTGTATCATCGGCATACGAAAAGCGGAATGAATATCCTATATTTTCCGATCCGCCCATCAGGGTCATATCTTTTAGTCTTCCATCCTGCCGGAAACTATAGTCGTATATATAATAAGTGTCTTCCAGAATATTGGCGCTTCTTTTCCCTAGAATTTCGGCCATCTGTCCGAAAGTGTTCATTACGGTGGTATAGTTTTCACGGTCATCAATCCATTGTGCCAGTGTGTTCAAGTCCAGACTATAATCATTGGCGATATTGGAAACTCTGTAATCACTGTTGTAAGTTCCTCTTGGAGTAGTGGTTATGGAAGATAGATTTCCGCTTTCCCAATTGTATTCCAATACGGTTCCATTGTTATTGCAGCTTTTCAGATAACCTTCATTGTCATAAGAATAGGTTACCGGATTTTCCCGGTTGGAGAATTTGCATACATAACTTCTGCCGTTTTCCAACGAGGTGCTTATTTCTACCAAAGGAGAATTTTCCGTAGAGTAAGTATAACTGACTTCAGAGTTCTCTTTGTACGTGTAATTTACTGCCGCTAACGGTGAACTGCTATAAATGCGGGTCAGCCGTTTGTTGTTGTCGTAAGTGAGGCTTATCATTCCCTGATAAGTGATAACATCTGAAATTTTATGCACTTTAATTCCGGTAATCATCCGTGAAGGTTCCGGTACGGGAATACTTTTATCGTCATCATCGGAACATGCGGCAAAGAACAGGCTTGCTACAGAAATAAATAGAGCTAGTTTAATGGTCGGTCTTAGTTTATTCATCGAAACAATTATTATATGTGAAATAGCGGTTCAAAGTTAAGTGTTTGTGTCAGAATATTCCTATATTTGTGATAGTATGAAGTACTTTATTTGACTATCAACGAATTATATTCAACTCGCATGAGAACGGGCAACGGATAAGAAAATGCCAAGCTGTTCAGAATCACTATATTCCTCATGCTTTCAAATAACTCTTTTTCTTGATGCAAAGGTAGCATTTTTTGGTGATTGCCGGTAATTTTCGGGCATAAAATATCACGGTCATTTCAAGAAACATATACAGCGGACATGACAGCCATACCGTAGCCGAGTCCCCGTAACTCACAGGCAAAGGTAACCCGTGTCCTGCTCGTACAAGCAAGGTCAAGCCCTCCGGGTGTCGTGGAAAAATCATCCTCGCCCGGAGGGCTTGCGGTATTTTTCCCGCCAACCTTGCATGTACGGGACACGACCTTTTAAAGCCTGTAGTTACGGGAACTCCGGCCCCGAAAAGCCGGAGCAATAAAAATAAATTGTTATGTCACAGCAGGCAACAAAAGAAAAGTACAGTATCGAAACACTCAGAGAACGGAATGTTTCATACGACCATCAGCATTGGCTGACACAGGAAGATGTGGATATGGCCAACAATTATGTAAAACTCATCGAGCGGACGCGCTCTGAAGTCACACCGCAAATCGGCGACAGGCTGGTATATGTAACCGAACATGGGGACTATTACGGCCACGCCCTTATTGACAGCAGGAGCGCAAAAGAAGGATACCTTTCCGTATGCGAACAGCCGTATGTGCCTTTCGTGTGGGAAGAGGACGGCAACATCCGTCTGAGTGTCAGCGGAGGCGCATTCCACTCCGTGAACCCGAAGGAACTGAAATTCCTGAAATGGACGGAAGGCGCGTTCAAGGACTGGGGACATTGCGGGGCGTGCGGAAACGGTTCTGTTACATTCCTGGCCAAAGTACCGTTATGGTTCTATGCCGAACCCAATTCCAGGTATGGAAACTTCACTACCGAAACCTACCGGAAGTTTTATCTGAACAAAAGGGAGGAATCGGAAAACGGAAACCTCTATCAAGGCTTTGATATCGCTTTCCGGGACGAAGCCGAGTTCCAACAGTTCCTGAAGGATTACGAAGGAACGGTATTCAAAGGGAATTGGGAAAATCAAATCGTGTTATGGTGTTTCCGTCGGGAATATGTGTTCCTGCCCCTTGCCGAATGGGAAACGGTTGATGCTCCTGCCGAAGAACGGAGGCTCAACTTTTATCCCGAACAGGTAAAGATTGTCAAGGACATGGAAAGGCACATCACCTATTTCTACCGAATCAAACCACAGAATTTCTAACATTTAAAATCCAACAGATATGCAAACGACAACAGCGACCAAGGCCGGTAACGCTCCCGACCTGCTCCAAGGCATTCTGAGCGTACAAGTGAGAAACGAGGACAAGATCACGGAACAGGACCGTGTCTATTGCCAGCACCAACAGGACATGCTCTACAAGACACTCGACCAGATTGACCGCTGGTACGCCGTCTTCAAGGAGGAGGCGGAACAGTATCAAGCCGAGCGCAAGTTCCATTACGAGGAGAACGGCAAGGTTTCCATGCGTGATTTCTACACTTACCATAACGACAGGGACGACTATTCACACAACGAGTTCAAGCCGTTCGACCTGATTAACGACCTGGTGGATAAAAACCGAAACGCCAACGCGAACTTTGCTAACCGTATTATCTCCTATTTTAATAAAACTTACAACGTGTCGGTTCCTGAGTATAAAATAGACGAAAAGACCCTTCCGATGGGCTTCCGTCCTGTTTATGACACATATGTAGATGTAGTCATCGAACACTTGGGTGGCAAGAGTTTCCGGGAAACGGCCGTGGAAGAACTGCTCGCACGCCTGAACAAAGTTGTCAAACCGGCATACTGGAGCAAAGTCAAGACGGAGTTGAAGAAGGACAAGATAATCTTTCCCGAAATCATCCGTTTCGACGATTTTTCCATGCAATACAACCAAAGGAACAGAATCTCCTACAACTACGGCGGAGAACTGGAAACCCTGTGTGCCGGCATTGCCTACGGTGCGGATGACATACTGAATGGAAATTCAAAGATGATTATCCGTTTTGATGACAACGACATTTCTGTCACAGACTGGTACGACCTTACGACCACCAATGCCGAGCAAATCCGATTTTACAAGAACGGACGTATCGATGTCCGGTTCAAGGACAGCGCGGCAGCCGAAAGTTGTTTCAAGCGTCTGCATCTGGATGAAATCACCCTAAGAGAAAACTGACCATGATAAGATTTACACAGCACCCCGTAAGGCAATCCTTGCGGGGTGTTTTCATTTTCAACCGTAAACAACCGACAGAATATGTATGCCATCATCCCCCAACAGATACCGCAAGGTATGCGTGCCGAAGTCAACGAGAAGATACTTTTCGCCATAGACTCCGGCAAGGACCTCATTCCGGCGGAGAGCATCTACAACTGCTATACCGGCATCGGAGGGTTGCACAACCTCAAACAGTCCGACTTTGCCAGCTACCACGAGTATGCCGAGGCCAAGAAAGAGTTCGAGATGGGACAGTTCTTTACTCCGCATGAAATATGCCGTGACATGGTGGATATGCTGAGTCCTGTCTCATCCGAAATGGTTCTTGACATGTGTTGCGGCATGGGCAATTTCTTCAACCACCTGCCCAACCCGCATAATGCCTACGGCTTCGACATAGACGGCAAGGCCGTGTCTGTCGCACGATACCTCTACCCGGAAGCCCATATCGAGAAATGCGACATCCGGCAATACTATCCGGAACAACGCTTTGATGTTATCATCGGCAATCCTCCTTTTAACTTGAAGTTCGACTACAAACTGTCGCAGGAATACTATATGGACAAGGCTTACGATGTGCTCAATCCGGCAGGAATCCTGATGGTCATCGTACCATGTTCCTCCATGCAGAGCGGGTTCTGGGAGAAGGCACGGATAGCCGGCATAAACGGCAGATTCTCATTTGTCGGTCAGACGAAGCTACCCCCGTCAGCCTTTGCCGCAGTCGGAGTCCATGACTTCAATACGAAAATCATGGTATTTCTCCGTAAATCAGTCCACATCGAGATGCAGGCTTACAACGCGGAGGAATTCATAACGGCGGACGAGTTGAAAAAGCGCATCGGCGAGGCAAGGGCGATGAAACACCGGTTGCGTTTCGACCTGATGCGCGAAACCAACCGGATCGACAAGGAAGAACTTGAGCTGTTCGAGTACAAACTTGCCAAGTACCTGTACGAACTGAAAGCGCACGCCAAATTGAACAAGCATATAGACAAGGCGGAAGCGTTGGTCACGAAGTTCCGTAACCAGAAACCGCCTGAGAATGCCACACGGGAGCAGGTAAGCCAATGGGAGAAGAACAAGCTGACCCCGAAGAAAGTGCTTGCCGTCATCCGCAGGTACATCACCTCGCAAAATACCGTACCTCGCAAGGAAGTGGCATTGGTGAAGACCTCATACGGCTTCAAACTGAAACAATATGCCCCGCGACTCCTTGACAAAGTTCCGCACAAGGCGGCGAGTATCAACGACCTCGTGCTGGAACGTGCCGAACTGCCCATGCCGGAAGTGCCGACAGAAAAGAACATGCGTCAAATCCGTGCGGCGGAGAAACTGATACGACGCAAGCGGAGAGAGTATGAAATGCAGAACAGGCAGTTCTCGGAAATGGAGGAAGATGGCAGGTTGAAAGAATGCCTGGACCGGTGTGCATTCATCAACAAGGACGGCGAGACCTGCGAGTTCACCACGCTCCAGAAACATGACCTGAACCTCGTCTTGCAGAAACGCCACGCGCTGCTGAACTGGCAGCAAGGCTCGGGCAAGACAGCCGCCGTGTACCACCGTGCCAAATACCTGCTCAAATTCCGCAAAGTACGGAATGTCATCATACTGGCTCCCGCCATCGCCACCAATATGACATGGATACCCTTCCTCTCGATAAACAGGGAACAGTTCCGGGTGGTAAGGAGCAATGCCGACCTTGAAACCGTACCGGAAGGCGTATTCCTTGTGCTCTCCACCTCCATGCTCGGAAAACTGAAACGGGGGCTGGCAAGGTTTGTCAAACGCAGTTCAAGAAAACTGTGCCTTGTTTTCGACGAGTCGGACGAGATAACCAACCCGTCGTCACAACGTACAAGGCATATCCTTGGTCTCTTCCGCCGCCTCAAATACAAGATACTCGACACCGGTACGACCACACGTAACAACATCTCTGAACTGTACAGCCAGTTCGAGCTGCTGTATAACAACTCCATAAACATGATTTGCTGGAGCGGCAGGGTGTACCACGAGAACAGGGACAAGGAGATAGAGGAAGAGAACAACCCGCACTATGGCGAGCCGTTCCCTGCCTTCAGGGGGCATGTGCTTTTCCGGGCCTGCCACTGTCCGGGGAAATCCACCGTGTTCGGCATTGAGAAGCAGAACCAGGATGTCTATAACAAGGAGGAACTGGCCGGGCTTATCGGCAAGACCGTCATTACACGCAAGTTCAGGGACTTTGCCGGAGAGAAATACAAGATACGGACACATACCGTCAGCCCGTCCGACGTCGAGCGTGAGGTTTACCGTGTCATCATCGAGGAGTTCTGCCGCATCTGCGAGTTGTATTACAACAGCACGGGGGATGCGAAGAAAGATGCGGGGCTGAGGCTGATGCGCCAGATCAAGCTGCTCATCAAGGCCTGCTCCGTCCCACACCTGATAGAGGGCTATTCCGGAGACGGGATTCCGAACAAGACAAGGTACATCGAAAGGCTGGTACGGAAGATACCCGGCAAGGTGGCTGTCGGCTGCACGTCCATAGCCGCATTCGACCTTTACGAGAGCCGTCTTCGCGAATGTTTTCCTGACCGTCCCGTATTTGTGGTCAAGGGCGACGTGGCGTTCAAGAAACGGCAAAGCATCGTGACGGAGTTCGATTCCACCATCAACGGCATACTGGTATGCACGCAGCAGAGCCTGAGCAGTTCGGTGAACATACCCACCTGCAACGACGTGATACTTGAATCCCTGCAATGGAACATCCCGAAGATGGAGCAGTTCTACTTCCGTTTCATACGCCTTGACTCCAAAGAGCTGAAGGACGTGCATTATGTCACCTACAAGGACTCCGTGGAGCAGAACCTGATGGCGCTGGTGCTTACCAAAGAGCGGCTGAACGAGTTCATCAAGACGGGCGAAGTAAAGGAACAGTCGGAAATCTTCGAGGAGTTCGACGTCACCATGTCCGTCATCGAGAGCCTGCTGGTCAGGGAGCGGGACAGCGAAGGGAAAATACATATCAGCTGGGGAAGCCAGCGCATCATGAACTGAAAAATGGAAAAACAAATGAGAAACCGCAGATTCCATTCCACAGGCAAAGGTAGCCCGCCCCCTTACCGGCAGGGCAAGGTCATGCCGCAAGCGGTTTTCGGGAAAATCATCCTCGCCGGAGGCTCCGGTATTTTCCCGAAAAACCCTGCACTGCCGGGGTGCGGACCTTTTGGAGCCTGTGGAATGAAATCCCCGGTTCCGAATCATAAACTATAATGAAGAATATCATGGACTTGAATCAGGCAGAAGTGGCAGTGACCACGCAGCATCTCATAGACATGGGGCAGGAAAAAGACAACCTGCTGCAAATGTCCGACTTCGGCGACATGGGGGAATTCCTGTGCACCTGCTCCGAACTGTTTCCCGAAGAGGAAACTCCGGAATACAGGTACACGAAATGGGAGGAGATCCCGGACCTGCTCATCAACCGGGAATGGCTGTGTCCCAACTTCTTCGAGATAAGGGAGGCGATGGAACAGCTGGAGGAACCCGACAAGGATTGCTTCTTCGACTGGTGTGACCGTTACGGGCATGACATCAGTACGGAAGACCCGCACCTGCTGGTGGCGCACTATATCGAACTTTATGGAAATGCGGCCTATATCGACGATGAGCCTTGCCCGGACAGCGGGGATGACAGCCTGCTGTACTATCCGGGCATATCAAGCAACTATTTCGACACGGGTATTCCCCGTTTCGAGGTATTCGATGACAATTACGATTAAAGCATATAAACATATACAAGATGGAAATCAACTTCAAAGGACCGGTAATGCCGGTTGACCCCTATTCGCAAATGGCGTTTGTGGAGATACTGAACATTCTCCTGACGGCAGGGCACATCGTGGATGTGAACAGGTTCCTGATAAACAGGAATGCCAATCCGCTATTCGGCTCGTTGTCAGGATATTTCAGATGGTCATTCTCCGACAACCACTTTACCCTGTGGCAACGGGTGGAATACAACTCGCCGCTCTGCTTCAGCCGGCGCATATTCAGCATCCATTTCGGGATGCTGGCAAGCCGTGATAGGAAAAGAGACTCACTCGCATTGAACTGAAAATGACGGTCATGGATACGATAACGATAGCAAACAGGGAGATCGCGCTGATGGCTTTCGACAGGCTGCGCAAGGAAGACAAGAAGGATTCCGCATTGAAACTTGCCCGGTGCATGTTGCAGAACGCAAGCATATCGCTCGGCATAGGTGATATCGACTGGGACATAGACATGGCGATACGGCAGTGCGGAGGAGTGCCAAGAACAGGATACAGATACACGGCTTATTTCCACTTCAACCGGAATACGGAAATGGCAAAGGAAATATATGACAAGATCGTGAAGGAACTGTATGGATAACGAGAGTAATAAGGAGGCGGCCGGAAGGTCGCTTCCGTCATTTATAACGGTATGTACGGGAAAAGGAATCCTGCCGTACACAGGTAACAAAAATGGATGAACAGAAAACATTGACATTGGATTTCATCAAATCCCTGATGGAACCGGCCTATACGCTGGTATGGACGGACTACAATGACAACCTTGACAACCATCGCGGACTGATTCAAAAATGCCTTGACAGCAAGAGCCGCGAACATTTGTGGGAAAAGGCAGACGAGTGGTACAGCGATGCCGAATGGGAGGCTGTCCGTGAGATTATCGCGAAACTGAAAGAGGAATGTACCGTATTCCATGACTTTGACGAAGAAGAGGTGGATAACTTCTTCGATGAGCACGAAGATGAAATCCGTGACGAGATTTATAACCGCAACGATTCGGACGTGGTGAAGGAATTGATAAGGCACACGGACGACATTCCTATCCGTGTGGAGATGCTTTCCCACTATGACTGCATCAACTCCAACTGGTTTGAATCACAAGGCGGTTACAGGTACGAGGAATCCTACTTCGGGGATATGGTGGACAGCCTGAACCTCAATCCGGCAAGAGTAAAGAAACTGCTGACGGAACGCGGCTACAGGGCTTACGGGCGTTTCCCGAACCGTAAGAACCGGAACGGCAAGGAGCAGGTTTCCTACGAACAATTCTACGAGGAGCTTATCAACTCCTGCTGCGGGGCGAACCTGCTGACATATATCGGCAGGGTAAGCCTGAAAGATTTGTACGATGCCGGTTTCTCTCTGAAAGAAGTCATCATACCCAAAGGGAACTGCTGCGGACTTTTCAGTTCGACGTATGGTGGTGGAAGCCTGCTTGAAATGGAACTGAAACGGGACGTAAAGCTGAAATTGGAAGTCAAGGACTATCACGGTTTCCGTCTCTGTCTGGATAACGAACGATCCAACAATGACTGTTCGGTCCGGCATGTATATGGGGTGGACGACTCCTTTTTCGGTGAGAGGATAAGCCTTGTCGCCTCATAAAATCAAGTATCCACCATTAAAACCATAAAGTCATGAAAAAGAAATATGTCATCATCCTCTCCGAAGGAAAGGAATACCTGTGCTGTCACGAAGACGGCTGCTATTATGATGTATCCTGCCCGATGCGGTCATTTACCGAGGGCGAAGAAGATTTCGAAATCATGGATTCCGGTCAGAACCGGCATGGCAATACATATCCATACCATAAAAGGAAATTGAAACTTGTCCCTGGTTTTTATCCGAACGGCTGGCTTGCCTTGAGCCTGGAAGTACCGAAGACCGGGGAAGCCTATACGGTACTGACCGTCAACCTGGAGGATTTTCCGGCTTTCGGGATTCCCGACAGGGCATTCGTTGACATCAACAACAATCCGGAAGCGATGGACTTTCTCATAAGATACAATCTTGCCGGAGATACGGGTTACAGGCGCAGGAGCGGATGGATGGAATACCCGATGGTAAAACTGAACCTTCCCGAACTGTACCGGATATCACCGGTATTCTTCGAGGAATCGGGACAACAATCAATCATGTAACATCAACAACCAAATTATAGGAATTATGGCAAAATATGAAGTAAAGGTAAGATACGCCTTCGAGGGTACTTACACGGTAGCGGCAGGGGACCGCGAAGAAGCACAAAGAATGGTAGAGGAAGACTGCGGTCTGGTATTGGGCGGCAATATCCACACAACACGGGATGACGATGAAGTGACGGACTGGGATTTCGGCTGCCATCCCGACATGGAAATTCTCTCCATAAACCGGAAAGGCGGAAAATCCCCCGTGTCACTGTTTGGAGACAGGATCGAGAAATTGCGAAAGGATATCATTGACGCGATACGGCAGTTGCTCCATGCTCACTGCATGAAAGAAATTCGTCTTCCGGAAGAGGATTATGATCCGGTCTGGGTGATATGGTTTGGCAAGAACGGAGAACCATATGAATGCAGGGTGACAGGACTCCGGGTAACGGCGGACAGCCTGACCGTCCTTGCCGAAGAGAAAGAAAGCGGTGACGAGGTGCAGTGTCACAGCCCGTTTGAACTCGGCGCAAAGAACATAGACTGGCTTCATGAGATGTATGAGGCTGTGTGGCATCAACTGAGAGAAACAAACAATGTAGAATCACAAATAGAAGAACCATGAAATATCAAGCGGAAAATACCGTCTCCAGTTTCTTCTACTACATGTGGAACGCCTGGAGCGAGGAGGAATGCAAAGTCGTGTATGGCGGCATGTACCCGCATTTCTGGGAAAAATGGTGCGTGGCGACAAACAAGGGCACATTCGGCGCGGCGGAACGGTTCTACCTGGAACTCTCGGAAGACAACCGCAGGATTCTGGTGGAACGGGCCGTCTCGATATATGACGGACGACGCTTCAGAAACAGGAACAGTAACCAAAAAAGTCAAACAGTATGCAAGGAAACATTATCAGTCTGATCAGCAGCTCATGCGGTTGCAGTCAAACGGAAGCACGGGAGTACCTTGACTCCGAAATCCGGTACCTGCGCGAATTGCAGTATGCAGACGACCTGAGGGAAGATGACATGGAAACGACCTGCCTCAACCTCGGTCTTGACCTTGACTACCGGGAATATTTTATCAACCGCCTCGCAGGGGCATAAAAAACTTATGGTTATGACTTATTTTCAGAACATACACTCATTGGCGGACTTGAAGAAGGAGTACCGCCGACTGGCATTGCAGCACCACCCAGACAAGGGTGGCGACACCGCAATCATGCAACGGGTAAACACCGAGTTTGAAAGGCTCTTCGACGTTTGGAAAGACAAACCGGATATTACCGCGACTTCAACCGGATATGAATATGACTATTCGGGAGCCACGGCAAAGGAATACACCGAGTACGTGTATAACGAATACCACTGGAAAGGCCGCAATTACAAGGGACAGCATGCGCCGGAAATCGTGGCGCTGGTACGGGCATGGCTCAAAGAGAGCTATCCGGGATACAAGTTCTCTGTCAGACGGGAGAATTGCCACTCCATCCATATCCGGTTGATGAAAGCGGATTTCGAGGCGTTCACCAAAGAGTCCGGAAAAGTTCAAGGTGATGTCAACCACCATCATATCGCCTCAGACAAATCATTGACGGACAGGGCAAAAGAAGTAATGATGAATATCTGCGATTTCATCATGTCGTACAATTTCGATGACAGCGACCCCATGACGGACTATTTCCATACCAACTTTTACCTGACGCTCGGAATCGGAAGTTACAAACAGCCGTACAAGGTGGAACCGCCCAGACTCGACAGCAAAGACAAACCGGAGGTATTCAAGCATCCGGAAGGTCCGGCACACAAGGCAATGCGCCGGGCATTGGGCAAAGCGCGTTTCGGCTTCATCGAAAGCCGGAAGTATGCCGGGGAAATAATTCTGGGGGAAGACTGTTTCGGCTCACGGGGCGAACTCTATTTTTGGCCGAAGGAATATTCAAGCGCAAAAATGGCCCAAAAACGCATCGACAAACTGGAGGAAGCCGGAATAAGGTGCGAACTCACCGGCTATAACGGAGGATACATCCGCCTGCTCGGGTACACCCCTGAGATGAGAGATTCCCTGGAACGGGAACGTCAGGAGTATGCCGCCGCGTATCAGGCATGGTACTCAAAACAGAATTTGAAAACAATCTGATTCAGGAATTATGGATACAAACAATTTGGACAAGTGGTGGTACGGACTTCCGGAAAACACCAGACAGGCTATAGGAGACGATGGGATATGGGAAAAACTGGATATGCCATCCCGTTCGGCGCTACACCGGTATTCCCTGCTTAGAATTTACGGAACGGCAAAAGACAGGGATGAGGAACGCACGCTGCTCAATGAAATCGCGTGTGGACTGGGCGACCTTGCCCTTGTCCGTAAAAACGGCATCGCGTTGGAGGAAATGTGCAACGGGAACGGGGAATTTTACGATGAATACCAGGAACAGTTCAACATATTATATGACAATTACGGACACATACTAGAAAATATAAGCTGGCCGGACTGGATCGGACATACAATTCCGACAAACAGGGAACTGGTCCGGTTATTGGAACACCACGGTTACAAGCGTATGGAAATCGATACCGACAGAAGAATCCCGAAAACTTTCTATGTTTTCCGTCGTGGGTTGCACATCAACGCAAGCGAGGACTTGTCTTACCACATCATACCGCAACAGGACAGTTTCGGACTAGGGCGTTTTGCGGTATGCGCAACCAAAGACGGTGAAAGCTCCCAACAGGGAACTGACTGTGCCCGGCTCTTTTTGAGGCGCTTCCTTGCCTTCCTGAAGGGTGAAAGAAGCGGGAGAGAGATTATAGATGAAATATTCAACAACCGACAAACTGAACGATAATATGAAAGCAAAAGTGTTCAAGTACAAGTCTGACGGGAATACCGTCGTGGCTCCTTATATGGAACTGGAGCCGTACGCAGAGAATGTATATCTCTCCCTGTCGAGAAAGAACGAATATGGGAATGAGGACGATGACTGTTTCCATGTGGTCTGCCGGATTGAAAACGTTTATTTTTCCAGCGGGCAGTATTCACGCCGGTTTCTCAAGGGAGAAGGTTGCAGAGAGGAAGCCGCCACCTATTGCAGGAACTGGATCGCGGATACGCTTCAGGATGCGGAAAGAGGAACCTTCGTCAGGTTGATCTCCGTCCGCGTGTTCGAGGCTCTCGGACTTGACGCCACCCCCTTGGTGCAAGCCCGTGAGGCGTACAAAAGGAAGCAGGAACAGAAACGCAGGGAGCGGGAGGAAAAAGAGGCGGAAGAGCGCAGAGCGCAGGAAGAGCAACATCAGCTGCTGCTCGATGAACAGAAACAGAAATTCCTGGACGGGGAACGGATCACGGGAGGAATGTTCCTTCAAATCACCGGTAGGGACGGTTTTGACATCCATATCAGAACCAAAGGGACATTCAACAGGCATGTTATGGGCATAAATAAGGAAGGAACCATCAGTTACCGGAAAATCAAAGGTCACCGGACTCCGGACTTTACCGGATGCCATAAGGCCGTGTCCGCCTATCTTGCGTTCATAACAGAAAAAGAGGGCAAACAATAAATGCTGGCGGTAACGGCCTGCTCCATGCAGCTGTTACCGCTGCCATCTTCCGGCCTCACAACTCACGGTTCAGCGCCATTGCCAGCGGAAACATCAACCGATTATAGGCTTTAAGCTTTTGCAGGTTCAGCACATATCCGGCATAGGGGTTGGTCAAATCGGTGTAGAAGAATACATCGGTAAATCCTGCATGTTCTTCCACAATTTCACCCTCCAACGGAATTTCCTCCACATTGAACCGCTCCAAAGTCAATTCTTCCAGACGGGCCTGTTCCGCATTTCCCAACACATTGAGGTTGCGGTTAAACAGGACGAAACCTTTCTTCCTGTAATCCACACGCATACCGTACGGACGCTCCACAAGAAAAGCATCCGCCGCTTTCTTTATATAGTTTTCCATGATCCTGAAATTAGAAATTGCAAAAATACATCTTTTGTCCGGCAATGGCGAACAAATCAGGAAGAGAATCGCCACAGCCCATGCAAAGCACACTACCGTGTATTTTATTTCCCACCCTGCAAAGGTAGTCCCGTGTCCGGTGTACCCGGCCAAGGTCAGGCCCCTGCGGGGTTGGCTGAAAGAAAATCATCCTCGCCTGACGACTGCGGTATTTTCTTTCGCCAAACCTTGCGGGTACTGCCACGGGACAGTCAGGCAGGTGAGAAATAAAAATACCGGCTCCCGGAGCCGGACGTGTTTAACAGATAAAATACAATGAATCATGAAAATCCTGAATGAAGAACATTTCGAGAATGTTAAGCGTTATGCCGAATCCATCGGTGACACCTCACTCCGGAAATGCCTGGAACGGTTGAAGAGCTGGGAGGAAAATCCTGATTGTCCCAGCGAAATCTCACTCTACTATGACCATGCCCCGTACTCGTTCGGCTTCACCCAACGCTATCCCGACGGAAGGACAGGCATCGTGGGCGGTCTGCTCTATCACGGAATACCGGACCGTTCTTTCGCCGTGACACTACAGCCGTTCCATCGATGGCAGATACACACCTGATGAGAGGCAAACGACAGTATTAACTTTATAAAATTCAATTCAATATGGAAACGACATTGGCAGTAATGGAAAGACAACAGCAGTTTGACTTCCAGAAAAACGGAATTGAAGTGATGAACTTCGAGACACTTCAACGCACCTATAAAGAAAATGACATCTACAACAATCCGGTACAGGGCATCTACCATTACCAGGTCATACGCCGCATGATGGACATCTGTGAGAAATACAATCTCGATTATGAGGTGGAAGAAATCTTCGCTGCCCAGAACAGAAACAAGACACAGCCGGGAGTGAGCATCCTCCCGCAGGTAGAACAGACACATGGCGAAAAAGCCGTGGAAGCCCATATCCTGCGCCGTATCTTCGCTACCATCCGGATCAAGGATTGGGAGACGGACGAGCTGACCACGACATTGGTCATCGCCTACCACCAGGACGGCATACAGGCAGCCATAGGCCCCTGCGTGCTAATCTGTCATAACCAGTGTATCCTTTCACCCGAGCGAAGCGTCTGCAATTACGGCAAGAAGAAAGTCTCGACGGAAGAGGTGTTCGAAACCGTGGATGGTTGGCTGGCCAATTTCGAGGTGAACATGAACGAGGACATCGAACGCATACAACGGTTGAAACGCCGGATTATATCTATGGAGGAAATCTATATGTACATAGGTCTGCTGACCGCGTTGCGTGTCTCCCACGACAGTTCGGACAGAAACCTTTCATCCTCCGTTGAGACTTACCCGCTAAACCAGGGACAGATTTCCATCTTCACGGAAGAGGTGCTTAAACTGGCCATGAGCAAAGGACAGATTACCGCTTGGGAATTATACAATATAGCCACAGAGATATACAAGCCCGGAAAGACAGACTTCCCGGCCCTTATTCCACAGAACGGAGCCATGGCGGAACTCCTGCTTTCCCGTCTGCCGGAAGAGCTGGAAGTACAGGATGCCGTTCAGGTAAACTGACATGCAAGCTTCTCAAACCAAAGAAACAAGGGAGAACCTGACAGTGATAACAACTGAAAGGTTCTCCCTTTTTCATTTACTCTTCAAAAAGCAGCATGAATTCCACCTTCCTTCTCCGTTCAATGCTCGGAACCACTTTCCCTTTATAGCACCTGAAAGAGACATATTCCTTGTAAATATTACGGTCGCCCGACTCCAGTTTCTTCAACAGCCGGCTCTTCGGTCTTTTCCCATATCCTTTTAATCTGTAGGGTCCCACATTATATGAAAGGACCGCTGCCAACAAAGAATCACGTCCCAGATAACTGAACATGCGGCACAACTTACGGAGGTCTGCTCTCAGAATGGAATCACCTTGTGCTTTTGTAATACCGTTGGTAAACCTCTCCCCGGGAAGAACCTTGTGACCCCACCCGACATAAGGCCAATGCTTTTTCTCTCCATGCCAACCCTCGAATCGCTTGACACACTCGACCGCAAGACTGAACTTGTCCGGACTTACCTTTACCGGATTCTCCGCCCTTGAAGGCATACCTGAAAAAAAGACCGCAGCGGAAAGCACCGCAAACCATATTGCTTTTAACTTCATCATAGGCAGGACCGGCTTAGTGTCTGACTGTTGTGACCGGCAATTCCTTACTATCCGCAGTCACGACGGAATCCTCGTCCTCCGTCTCGTTGTTGAAGTCAAAAGTCAATTGGCAAAGCTGTGCCGGTTCGCTATTGTCCTCGAAATAGATGTCTATCGTCTGCTGGTCCTCGCTTTCAGAAGTATAGTATAGCCTGAACACCTCCCTGTCAAGGGGATAGCGGTCATTGGGCAGCAGCACCATCCCGTCATCCATACGGAGCGTACCCTTGCCGTCCGGCTGGAAATATCGGATGGTGTAGCGGGCATCGGAAAACCGTCCCTCACGTTTGAGTTCACACCGTATTTCCACCGTCTCGCCTTTCACAATACGTGTGGGGACAGGCAGGGTCTCCACCTTGAACGGATAGGACTGCTGTACATCCACTTCATCATTGCAGGCGGACAACAGACAAGCCACCAGACCCAGGAACAGGATTGCCGTCATTCCGACCAATCCTCTTTTTTTATTCAATGCATTCATATTCAATCAGATTTTAAAACGTTATACTTAATTCTATTTTTACAGAAACTTGTTTTGCAGGTATTCGTTCAGATCCTTGTATCCTTTGTACAAAGAGGAACAGTCCACTATTTTATCCGCGTAGCGTTTGCGGAGAGCCTCCAGCGTGCGCCGTCCGGCTTCGTCCCGGTCCAGGTAACAGTTGACTCTCTCATACCTGTCAAGAACGGGGAACGAGCGTTCCAGCAATGCCACCGAGTTCAGTACGAGATAGTCGTCGCCACATCCCAATTCGAGTTGCATCCACGAGAGGCAGTCGATAAACCCCTCGAAGAGATTGCAAGTATCCGAACCGTTGTCCATCAGCGAAATGTCTTTCGGGGAGAGACTGGCCTTAAAAAAGCGGTTGCGCAACTCGTATCCGTCGCTGACATTCCTGAATCCGATGGCGAAATACCGTTTCCCGTGCAAGGTATATCTGACTTCCCGACAGTTCGGTGCAGCCACATCGCTGCTAATGCCGCGTTCCGCCAGATATCGGAGCAGGACTCTGTTGTATAGAGGCCCGAAGCGTACATCCGTGAAACTCTCCTTCTTGATGATATCCTCCCTGTCATTCCCATCAGTGCGGGAAACGGTCTTGTGCTCGGGGGCGAGGCCGCCCCATGTCTCCGTGATGAACCTGGCCTGCGCCTTGAAATCCCCGCTGCCGATAAACTCCCCGGCAAGGGTGAATATGTCGCCTCCCTGTCCGGTACCGAAGTCATGCCATATATCCTTACGGACATTCAGCTGGAACGAGGCGGTGCGCTCCTCCCGATACGGGGCCGGATACCAATATTCATCCCCCCGTCTTTTTGCCGGTTCATATCCCATCCGTGCCAGAAAAACGGCGATAGGAATGTCTCTTATCTCTTCTATAGTCATAAGCGGTACGGTTTTAATGGATTATGAATTTTACGCCCAGACCGAACTGTGTCGTGAACAGGTCCAGCGAGCTTCCCCACAATACACGTTCCCGGATACCGGCAAGAAGGACGATGCGGTCTGTCAGGTATGCCTCAAGCTCCAGGGTTATCGCGCCGCCATAGACAAACGCATCCTTGGCGAGCAGCCTCGAACCGTCATAGAGCATCCTCTCGCCCCAGTTCACAGTCTCATAGCCGGCCAGTGCGGAACCGCCGACCGAGAGGAAGACCGTCTTTGTCGGATCAGACAGGAATTTCAGGTAATAGCCGCCTTCTGCCGTGAACTGCGCACGGGGTACGCTCGCATTCCGATACCCGTAGTTCTTCATCAGATACTCGGCGCCTATGACCCAGCGGTTGGCTTTTGGGGTGTATCCGGAAACGGCAAATCCGGTATAATAATTCAAGGGGGACTTTGAGCCGTTCGCAAATCCTCCGCGCAGTTCCACGCCCTTCATCCCGGGCAGGTACCGCTGGGCGTGCGCCCGCCCTGAAAACAGGGCAAGCGACACGACTGTAACAAAAAGGAACAGATACTTCTTCATGGCTACTTCACTTTAAGTTCGTTGATAACCCCGGCTCTCACGATGTCCTCACTTTCCACGGTGAAGGTCTGGTGTCTGCCACCGCCTTTCTCGTGCATCTCCACCACCAGTACCTTGTCCGAGGGGATGGTGAATTTGTCGAAGACAAAAACGGTGCGCCCGTCCTTTTTTCCCGCGACGGACGTTGCATAGTCGTAAGCACGCAGTGGGAATATCACCTGTTCCTGGATGGCGGTACGTTTCATTAGCTTCTTGTCCACAATTTTAAAAGTCACGAAATCCACCTCATAAGGCACGTTGGAGCGGTTCTTTATCTGTGTATGAAAATAAAGCAGACCGTTGTGCGTATAGAGTCCGCGGAGCAGGTACTGGATGCCGAACGCCTTGCACCCGATATGCTTGATGTGCCGTCTGTTGTCCTTGTGGATGGACTTCGAGATAAGGTGTACCAATTTAGGCGATTCGCAGCCCAATTCCTTCAGGTAGATGTCAAGGGCGTTGTTGGGGCGGTTCACCTCACTTCCGTCATGAATGAAATCCTTCATCTCGATATTCAGCAGCAGCGGCTCTTCCGCATACTTCACATTGAAGGTGTAAAAACTTCCGCTTTCGGTAATCACGGACATGTTGGTCTCCTCACGGAAGTCCTTCACGGTGGCCTTTACACGGATGACATTCTCCGCACCGTCCGCCTTGCCTGCAATGAGGTTCGGAGAACCGAGATCCACATAACGCACCGATGACGGGAAAATGATGTGCGTGGTCTTTCCATAGGTCACTTCCAGCCCGTATGGAGGTATCATCCTGTCAAAGGTGAGTTTACGGGTCAGACCGTGATAGAGGTCTCCGTCCTCCTCTTTTTGAGGATACACTTCCTTGGCCAGTGTGACGGCATTGTTTACCGCCGCTACGCTGTCGGCTTCATTTTGGGCGAAAGCGCCCACAGTGCCCCATGCAAGGGCAAGCATTACAAAAAACTTTTTCATGTCGATTGAATTTTAATGGATTGTTATTGATCGTTGTCTTGATAAAGCATCAGGGTATAGCCTGACTTGAGATGCACCTTCTCCTCACGCATCTTCCGGGATATGTACTGCGAGACACCTTGTATGGCACCCTTTCCGAGTTCGGAAAGCAGCTGGTCACCTGCCGACTGGTTGGTGATGGAGATGCTCGTGCCGAGATTCTGCCCCAGATTGGCGGCAACCTCCCTGACGGCGTTAGCCTCCATTGACCCCGGAATGAAGATGCCGCCCTGTCCGTCATTGTCATACACGGCAAGTTCCACGGGGATGATGGTACCGCCATATTCCACCTGAAGGATATTGACGTGAAGCCTTTCACCCTGTATGCGCCCTTCTCCGGTAAGCAGGGAGTTTTTGGGCAGGATATGCTTCCCTACACGCATCGGCTCCAGCAGTCTCATCCTCACTCCCTGACCGCTGATGACGGTCTGGTCCCCGTGGATGCAGGCCCGGATGGTATTCCTCACGTTTCTCTCTTCTTTATTACCGATTGGCGTGTGGAATCTTTCCGGTTGTGCCATTCCCGTAAGCTGTATAGAATCACTGACAGGCTGCGGCAACGATGATACCACCGGTGTGGAAACCAGTCCCACGGGAACGGCTTTTGCCTTTCCGTTCCGCCCGGGACTTTCATTATCGGAACGGCTGTCCGTATTCACACCGCCATTGCCCGGCATATACCTGGCCGCAAGCTCATAGGATTTTTCCAAGAGAGCCACCTGCTCCTCGTAACCCGGCTGCGCGTTCTGTGTGGCGACCGCCTGCTTGAGTTGTTCCACCTCGGCTTTCAAAGCCTCCTTCTCCGGATCTTCCTGAGGCGACTCGTAAAAGTTGCCGAGCGTCCTGTTGATGTCATTGTAGGCGGAGACGGATGAAGAACAGACTTCATTCCTTCTGTCACCTTCACGTGAACTGCCATCCTTGGCATCCGCATCCGGTGACAATTCCACGACAGTCCCGGAGTTCCCATCTGCCATCTCGGAGAAATCCTCCAGCGTACGCAGTTTTTCCATCTGTTTGCGTTTCATGTCAGCCCGCTCATAGGCGGCAATCTTGTCCCCTTCTATGCCCGCTCCCCTCGGATCGGGAAGCTCGGTGTTGAATCCCGCATTTTTTTCCTCTTTCCTTTTTTCCTCTTCGGACGGTGCGAAAATGAGCCACATCGCCCCGAGGAACAGGAGGAACATCCCGGCAAAAACCAGGTATTTCCTGATTTCCAGCCTCTGTTTCAATTTATTGACATCATTACCCATTTTCTTTCTGATTGAATCGGTTAAAAAACTCTTCCATTTCCTGCACCCTTTTATCCGGGAGTGTATCGGCAGGAACGATATCCGGAATTTCCATCGGGGGTATCTCTATGATTTCCGGCCGTACATCCTCCCGTCCGATGTCATGGATGGCACGGAAAATCATATAGAAATTTCCGATGGCAAACAGGGCAGCCAGCACGACAATTGCCGGCACTCTCTTTTCCGGGCTAAGCCCGGCACACAGCTTCCGCAGCTTTTCTTCCACGGATTCCTTGATTTTTACAAACATCTTTTTCATACATTCTGAATTTTAACGGTCATACACTCTTATATCCCTGTTCTCCACCACACGGAAAGCTTCGAGGATGAAGCCGTGCGGATTATTGTCGCTGCGGGTGGAGTTCAGCAGCCTGCCCCGCGTGACGAGGCTGCGCTCGGTCACGCTCTTCTCCCTGATAATGGAAAGCTTCGCGTAGGTCACGACCTCATACGGATAGGTATGGAAATCGCACTTGACGCTGTCAATCCCTACACGCTGGTTCACGTTACCGGAAATTATCCGGTTGTAATATCCCTGCTCTGCCAGATCCACATAATGGGCATAGGCGGAACGGTCACTGAGGAACATGGCCCTCCGGATATTGCCTTCAATCGCATTCTTGTCAGGCGAGAGCGTAAAGAACAGTTCGTGGAACCGTCTGACATGCTCCCTTGCCTCTACCGGGCGGTTCTGCTCCAGGTCTTGTGAAAGGGCCAGCATCAGTGACTTGCCTTCATCCAGCACATAAATCTTCTCCCGTTGCGCTTCCGCGAAGCTGTAAGCCTTCCATACGGAAAATCCCACAAGCAGGGTGCATACACACAGATAGACGATTCCGAACAGACGCAGGTGTCGGAAGCTGGTCTCGATATTTTTCAATGATTTGAATTCCATTCTGTAAATGTTTTATACTGTTATTACTTGATAAGCCTGCCGGCAATGTTTCCCACCGCCGCTCCGGCAGTCCCGGCCACCACGGAGCCAGTCTTGGATGCCGCCTGGTTCACGTTCTTTCCATAATTGCCCGCACCGCCTCCGGCCTGCACAATCCAGTTCGATACGGTCGGGATGGTGAAATACCCGATGATGCCGATAATGAGGAAAGTGATGTAAACCCCGTTTGAGCTGTCGGGGATGAAATCCGGATCGGAAAGCCGCTCGATGTCCCTCTGCAGCATCAATACCTGGATTCTCGCCAGCACGCTGCTGAACAGGTCGCTTACGGGAAGCCACAGGTAGATACTGATGTAGCGGACGAACCACTGGCTGAGAGAAGCCTGGAAACCGTCCCAGCAGGAGATGGCAAAGGAAACGGGACCGAGTATCGAAAGCACGATCAGGAAGAATGTCCTCAGCGTGTCGATGACCAGCGCCGCCGCATTGAACAGGAGTTCCAGCAGTTCGCGGAAGAAATTCTGCACGGCCCTTTTCATGTTGTACATGGCACGGTCCACATACATTCCGCAGGCTTCTATAGCGTCAAACGCGCCCAGCTCGTTCAGCCTGTTGTCAAAAGTCTCCTTGTCGACCAGATAGGCTGTCTCGGGATTCCGTTTCATCGCCTCAGTCTCCAGCTTGTCCTTCTGCGCCCTGTACTCGTTCATGTCAAAGGTCTGCGACTCCAATATGGTATGGGTCCCTTTCACGACGGGCGAGAGGATGCTGTTCAGCGTACCCAGAACGAGTGTCGGAAAGAACATGATACAAAGCCCCAAGGCGAACGGACGTAAAAGCGGAAAGACATCCACAGGCTCGGCACGGGCCAGAGCCTGCCATACACGATACGCCACATAGAAAAGCGCTCCCAAACCGGCAAGGCCTCTTGCCACACCGGTCATCTTTGAGCAGAGCGGCATCATTTCCACATACAGATTCTGTAAAATCTGATGCAGGTTGTCAAAATCTATAGCCAACAATAACATAATGAAAGCGGATTAGGAATAATTACCAATAACGTTCGTTCGGTGAGCCGTAGAGTGCCATCACGCGGTCCAGGTCGTTCCGTTTCTTGGCGCGCAGGTAGGACACCCCGATGTTCTTGTTGGTGTAATACTGTACCAGACTGCGGTTTTGCAACATGTCGTTGTAGCAGCGGTCGATGATATCCATCCTTTCCTTGTCGTTCATGGAAAGCCCGTTCTCGTTGACCACCGTCTTCAAATCGTTCAGCAGATGGGCACTTTCTTCCAGCAGTTTGGTGTACCCCAAAGCAATCGCGCTCAGTTCTTCCGGCGTAAAATACGGGTCGCTGAGCATACGCTCGAAGCTGGTGACATAGATGTCCGTGATATCGCCCACCATCAGGATGGTCTGCTGAACCTTGCGGGCATCCCGGACAAGGTTCTTGACCTTGCGAAGCCCGTCGTAATACTCCTTGCCCTGCCGGTAGATTTTCACGGTTTCCTGAAAACTATTCGCCATATTGGTGGCAGTGGAGGACGTGTGAACGATGTTCTTGGCGGCATTGATGATTCCCTGCGCCAGATTGCCCGGGTCGCTCACTACCCATTGGGCTTTCGCTGTGAGGCTGACAAGGAAACAGCCCATGCACAGCATAAGAATTTTCTTTTTCATGATGTTCCTGTTTTTAATTGTGAATAATTCTGTTAAAAGTCAGATTCCCATTTTCCGCCCTTTGGACGGCGGGTTCCTGAGGATGGTCCGTTGCGCCCGTCTCGGCCGGTTCTCTATTCCGGAATCCTCCCTCTTGCGTCTGATGGAGGCGAAGAGTTCGTCTGCATACGGCCTGCGTCCGGTCATTCTGACGAAACGGGCGTCCAGCTCCCGGTAGGCTTTCTCCGCCTGACACGAGCGTTCCGTGGCGGAAGCGTTCTTGTCTATGCCGTACTTGGCGAGAAAGTCAGGACTGATATGCAGGATGTCGTGGACCGCATCCGGCGAGGCCGCAATCCGTCCCAAATTCTCCAGTTCCTCATTCAGCTTTTCCAGGTAGAAATCCGGCAGACGGACATCCCCGATGCTTTCCGCTGCCTTTTCCGCATTCCTGCACAGGCGGCTTTCCAATGCCACCCCCTCGTCATATGCCGGTTCCGGTCCGGAACGGTGCAATCTGTCAAGCCTGTCATAATCATCCGCAAGCCCGTACCTGAGCGCCACATACCGTGAGGGCGGCATAAGATACACTGCCAGGTTGCAGAGTTCCCACACGTCGCTCTCTTTCCGATGGAAATCCAGAATCCGTACAGATGACCGTACTTCTTCCGGTGACGGCCGTTCCTGCTTGCTTTCAGGATATACCTTCGAGTAAGCATCCCGCATGAACGTGTGCATGGCGAGCATTCCGTGGACGGAATCGGCTTTTTCGGGATTGACATCCGCAAGCCGGCAACCGTTCTTCTCCATGAAATACGTGTCTTTCAATGCCGTCATCAATTCCGACCTGTCCGTTTCCACCGTTTTTTCCGGCGTCGGGAACAGGTGCGAGTCTGACAACAGGCAGGCAACTTGGGTAATCACATCCTCGGACTTCCTGTACCGCCTGACCAGTTCCGTCAGCTTCCGGTACTCCTTTTCCCGGACGAACTTCCTTATCTGTTTCATCACTTCCGTCAACTCCTTGAGGCGTGGCTCGTCCAGATAGCGGCGCTGCTGTTCTTTTATCCATTCTTCCATTCCCATAATTCATGATTGTTTTTCGGTTTCCATATGATTCCACTCCCTATCACTTGGCTTCGCTTGCTTTCTGCCAACTGCTTGATGGCAAGTTCGATATTGCCACCGAGTCTTTCCGTAAGCCGCATAAGTTCAAGTTTCTCGGTTTCTTCAGTAGTGTAGCATATGTACTCCTCAAGTGAGACTTCCGTGGCATAGACCGCCGACTGCGTACCGCCCAGACCAATCCAGACTTCCTTGTATCTCCGGGACGGATTGTTCGCCATGTTGATGGAAAGTATCTGTGCCCGCTCCTTGTCGGTCAGGCCGAGCAGCGTCTGAATCTCGTCGAACTTGTTCATGTACTTACGCTGGTCAAGCAGAATCTTGCAGTCGCTGTTGTTGATGATAGTCCCCTTGACAATAGGAGAAGAGATGATATCTTCCACTTCCTGGGTCACGACCACGGCCTCGCCGAAAAACTTTCTGACGGTCTTAAAAAGATAGCGGATGTAATTGCTCATATTGGCGGATGCCAATGCCTTCCAGCACTCTTCGATAAGGATTATTTTCCGGGTACCTTTCAACTTGCGCATCTTGCTGATAAAAGTCTCCATGATGATGATGGTGACAATCGGAAGCAGCACTTTGTTATCGCGAATGTTGTCCAGCTCAAAAACGATGAAGCGTCTGTTCAGCAAGTCCAACTGCTTGTCGGAGTTGAGCAGGAAGTCATATTCACCGCCACGATAATAGGGTTCCAGCACATTCAGGAATCCCCACACGTCAAAATCCTTCTCACGGGTTCGCTTCTCTTTCAGGATATCCTGATACTCGTCACGGATAAACTCATAGAAGGTATCGAAGGAGGGTTTTATGCTGCTGTCCCTGCGGATTTTCTCCAGAAAGAGATTGACCGCATTGGATAGCGCCACCTCCTCGGCACGTGTCGGCGGCTCGTCGTCACGCTTCCACAGGGTAAGGATAAGCGTCTTGATGGATTCTTTCTTCTCGATATCGAAAATCCCGTCTTCCACGTAAAAAGGATTGAAAGCTATCGGATCTTTTTCTTCATAAGTGAAATAAATCCCGTCCTCGCCGTGTGTCCTGGCATGGATAAGGCTGCACAGTCCCTGATAGGAGTTTCCGGTATCCACCAACAGCACATGCGCACCCTGCTCGTAATACTGGCGTACCATGTGGTTGGTGAAAAAAGATTTCCCGCTGCCCGAAGGTCCGAGGATGAATTTGTTCCGGTTGGTGATTGTGCCGTTCTTCATCGGCAGGTCGGAAATATCCAGATGGACGGGTTTTCCGGTCAGGCGGTCCACCATACGGATGCCAAACGGGGAGAGCGAGTCCTTGTAGGAGGTTTCCCCGATGAACAGGCACAGGGCCTGCTCGATAAAGGTGTGGAAACTCTCCTCGGACGGGAAATCTCCGGCATTGCCGGGTATTGCCGCCCAGAAGAGGGTCGGCACATCCACCGTGTTGTGGCGCGGTTTGGCTTCCATCAACGCCAGCTGGCTGCCCACATCGTTCTTGATGCGCTTCAACTTTTCCCGGTCATCGCTCCATGCCATGACATTGCAGTGCGCACGGATGGAAACCAGCCCCTTGCTGTGTGCCTCGTTCAGGTACTCCTCAATCCATTCGCGGTTGATCTGGTTGGAACGGCTGTAACGGGAAAGCGAGTGCATGTTCCGTGCGGTCTGCTCGAATTTCCTGAGAATTTCAGCCGAATCATCAATGAAGAGATACTGGTTCACCACATGGTTGCAGGTATGCCTATCGGTGCGGCAAAGGACAGCCGGCAGTCGCTCCGGTCTGTCGAGAGCCTTTCATACCGGCAATCGGTTGACACGTTCGACGGCAGGTCTTCCGGATCGGAAAGCGTATGAAGGCACAGGTAGTTGTCGCCCACCTTCATTTCCCCGGCACCGAGTGACAGATCCTGCAAGCAGGTAGCATCTTCCTGCGACATGGAAAAATACTTCTCGATGATGCCGGCGGAATTGTTGCTCCCGATGATCTCCTCATCCGTCAGGCGGATGATACGTAGCAGGCCGCTGTCGTTTACGATGCGTTCGAATTGTCCGCAACACTCCATGAACCGGGTGACGGTTTCCTTGTCCTGCATTTCCTTGGGGATAATGAATCCCCTTGTAAGTGCATTGAAACTGCTGGTTGTCCGGCTGTGTTCCTTCGTGGTCTTCGTCAGGAACAGGTAACAGGTATGCTGCAAATACGGCCGCTCGTTGAAATGGCGTTCGAAACTGCGGCTCAGAAAGCTCAGGTCTTCCTTGCAGATATCCGGCTTATATCCCTCTTCGATGAAGAAGTCCTGCTTGTGTACGATGCTGTAGTTCGGCAAGACCTTTACCGCTTTTGCCCAGGTGGAGTGCATGGACTCGTACTCGGCACGTGTCAGCGTGAACAGTTCCGGCAGTTCCACCCGGTATGCCACGGTGATGTCCGCATCCTTGCTGATGATGCAGCCGTTCTCCACGGCCAACAGCGGAAACTTGCTTTCCAGCGTGGCTGTTTTCATTACGTTTTTCATGCTTTTCTGTTTTTAATGGTTGGAGAAAACAACCGGAGGAACTTTCTCCGGCTGATGATGTAGCGGGGATGGCTGCGCAGCGCATGGAGTTTCATAAGGCCCCATTCACCGTATTTCGAATTCATCCTGAAAGTGCCCCAGACCAGCACCGATGCGGAAACGACCCCGAAACTGATGCAGACCCACTGGTCGATACCTGCCATGTACATGATGACGAAGATTACGAACAACGCGAGCAATCCTCCCGCAAAGATGAACAGGTACTGGCTCTTGAGTCCCTTGAACTCCGGGCTGCGCCCAATCCCCTTGTTGACATTGAATTCCGCCATATTACAGGAAGAATGAGCGTAAGATGGTGGCAGCGACAATCAGGAAGATACACGCACCGAACCAGCTGGCGGCAGTCTTTGAGGTGTCCGGGTCGCCTGACGAGAACTTGGAATAGACCTTCACGCCTCCGATAAGGCCGATAACGGCACCGATGGCGTAAATCAACTTGGTGCCGGGATCGAAATACGAAGTGACCATATTGGTAGCTTCCGTAATTCCACCGATACCGTTGCCCTGGGCGGATGCCCCCATTGAAACTAGCAGCGTCATGGCTGCCAAAAAGAATCTTTTTTTCATGTGTCGAAACTTTTAATTAGTGAGACAAAAAAATCATTTCGACTGCGAATCTATAGCACTTAATTCATTGATTTACAAACTGTACGACTTGTGACACCTTATGACATCACGTTACATCGGCAGGGAATTTTCAACCATTCAAAAAGGGTTTTCCCGGCAATATGAAACAGTAAAAACAGGATAAGGAGAAAGCGGCATTTCATTTCTTCCGGCAAAGGTAGCCCCGTGTCCTGAGAAGCCCGGCAAGGCGGCCCTGCGGACTGGTTGCCGTGAAATAATCATCCTCGCTGCGCTTGCGGTATTTTTTCACGGCAAGCCTTGCGGATTCCGGACCGGGGCGGAAAAGCCTTCAGGAAATAAAATACCGTTCGGTTTGAATGGATATATGTAAAACAAAAAACAGAAGATAACATGGAAACAAGAAACAATCAGACAGTGGCTTTCACGGGACACCGTAAGGAACGTATTCTGCAAGGGTTCGGAAACGATCCCCGGATACTTGCACAAATCAGGGAAGCTGTGGCTGGAATGGTAACAGAACTGTACGAGCAGGGATACAAGGAATACTACACCGGGATGGCCAGCGGATTTGATATGACTGCTGCGGAGGCGGTCTTGCAGGTCAGGGAGAGATACGAAGGTATCAAGCTCATAGCGGCAGTACCTTTTCGGAAACAGCCCTTGTGGTTTGAAGCGGAAGACCGGCTGTTGTATGCCCGTCTGTTGGAAAGGATGGACCGGGTGGTCATGGTTTCCGAGAATTACCACAAGGGCTGTTACCTGCGCAGGGATGAATACATGGTACGTAAGGCGGATGTTATCGTTGCCTATTGGGACCTCGTACCGAAAGGGGGGAACATTCTACACGGTGAGCAAGGCGTTGGAAAGCGGAAAGCCGGTCATCAACCTTTATGAAAGGATGAAATAGCGGCTGTCTGTATTGGGATGGAAAAGCGAAGTGTGAAAGCCGACCGGCTTTCACACTTCGATCCTTGTATATTATATTACCTATTCCTCAGAACCGGAAGAGAGGGCACGCTGTTTCCGTAGTTCCTCCTTCTTCGCTTTCTGTTGCTTCTTCTTGACCTCCATTTCAGCCATAATCTGCTTTAAGGGTTTGACCGTTTCCGGGTTTTCACGCTTGAACCGTTTGAAATAGATACTTTCAATGAACTGCGGAAGCGGGGCTTTCCATGCCTCCTGCTTGTGGTTGTCTATCTTGCCGAGCTTGTCGGGGTTCAGACCCAGTTCACGGGCCATCTGTACTTGCTTGTCTGAAAGACGGTGACGTTTCTGCGCCACCAGCCATTTTTCCAATATCGCTTTTGTCATTGCCATCGTTCATTTTTTTTGCAAAGATAGAATTTTTGCATTGATTTCTCTTAAATACCTGTTGGTCAGCATTATCTTATAGTCCATAATATATAAGTGCCAATATTAGCAGAAATTTAATATGACGATGGAAACAAAAAGAGACAGTTTGGATATATAAATCTCCAAAAACAGGAAAAGGCACACCGATATCACATCGACATGCCTTCTGAAACTATGACAGCAAAAAGAAACAATTAAACGAATTCATTTATATCAAATGCCTCTGTCTGATTTTTTGTATTATCCATTGCTGGAGTATGTGAGTCATCACAAAACATACTATCAATAAGATTTCCTATCTTCTTTTTGATAGCGGCTTCTTTCCGCATAATTCTGATGATTTCTTCTTCAGATAGATAGATGCGTGGGGCACGAATTGCAGGATTTCTTTTTATGCCAAAAGATTCTGCTTCTGACTTCGGCATTGCTTGTTGTTTTTTGTTTTTCTCATTCGATTCCACATTTACATGTATTTATTCCAATCAATTCCAATCTGTTCCAAAGACTGTTTTGATGTCTCTTTTCCATTTGGCATATTTTCCTTGAGCAGTTTTTCCAATTGGCTTTGAGTACTCAATTCGGTTGAAAAGAACCTGAACAGGTCTGTATCCTGAAGTTGGTACAAGGTTTCGGCAGCATTTCGGATTTTCTTTCTGTCATCCGTCCCCGAAATAAGCACATCAGCGACATTGTCCAGTTCCTCAAAAGTCAATGCCCTTGAAAAATCCGGGTCAGGAACGCACCCGTCATTTGACATAAGTTCCCGTTTTTCCGATTCTGTCAGTCCTTTTTTGGGAGTAAAGTCATCAATCACGTCATCCGGATTTATATCCTCATCCTCCTCTATGGGTTCCTTTTTCATAGGCTCAGAACGTGTGGGAGTTTTTCTCGCCACTTCCGGGTCTTCAAGATAGACTATCTTCGTCTTGCCGATTACTTCATTGTACTCGTTCAGGGGATTCGGCTGCGTTTCGGTATTCTTTTCATGCCCGACTTTAAGGATATCGTTCTCCGCTTGTGCAATCCATGCTTCAGCCTTGTCCAGTCTTGCCCTATACCGGGCTTTCCTTGCTTTTTCCGCCATCCGTTTTTTGCGTAATTTCCATAACCGGATACGTGCAATGCCCATATAACGAAGCTGATTGTTCCAGAATTTATAAACTTTCGGACTGAATATAAACATCCATACCTTATATAATATATAAGTTGCCGACACGGCTTTTACTGAAAAATAAATTAATGTTGTTTCCATGACTATTGAATTTTAGGAGGTGAAAAACGGTCTTTATACATTCGGGTGATTTCCTCGATATTGAGTTCTATATGCTCGGCTATGATGTTACTGATATAGCTCGCAATACTTACTTCGGGAGCTATCACATTGAGATAATTCTTTATCTCGTCGTACAGCTTGCGGTTCAGGTACACCTGGATACGTCCGGGCATGGGGGTATTCACCAGATACTTTTGACGAAAGTTACTGTCACTTTCAGGCATATTGCAAGATTTGGAATTTTTCCGGGCAGTTTCTTTTTCCGTATCCTGCCTTTCATTGTTTCCCTCTTCCGGAACCTCAACCACTATGATATCCTCGTTCTCGATGGCATCAGGAATGTCACCGACCATATACCCCCTGATTTTTTCTTCATTCACTTTTACAATTTTCTTTGCCATATCTCAATTACAGGTTAAATTTTACAATCAGTTCATTTGCCAGTTCCTGCAATCCGCTGCCTTTAAGCTGTCCTGCCGGCGGTGGAAGGAGCGAGCAGCGGAAATAGGTGCGTGTCCGGGATGAGAGTTCCTTGTCATAGCGGCAGAGATCGGGAATCATTGAATCCAGAATTTTCAACCCCTGTTTCTTCATCAGTGCCATATAGTTGTCAAGCACCTCGGTGTTGCTTCTTTTCTTGACCTTGGTCCAGAACAGGAACACGTCTTTCAAGGGAATGTTCTTCCGGTTTTCCGCACACTTCATGACGCTTTTGGCAAAGACAAAACTGCTGTCCATGACAAAATTGTCAGCGGCAATGGGGGTCAATACATAATCCACATTGAAAATGGTCTGCAAAACGCCGGATATGTCCATAGATCCCGGCAGATCTATGAAAACGATATCAAAATCTGCTTTTGCCGCCAACTCTCCGGCCACCTGGCGTGCATTCTCCGGTTTTGCCTGCCTGATAGGATAAATCCTACATCCCCTGAGTCTCTGTTCCTCCAGCAACACCATGTACTTCTTGTTTATCTCCACCATCTCCATGTCCCGTTCCCTCAGATTGAACAGGCTACGCTGGGTGGAGTCACAATCAACGATGGCCACATTCTTGCCCATCGAATAATTCAGGAGACTGGCAAGCGTTATCAACATGGTACTTTTGCCGACCCCACCCTTTTGATTGCTGACCGCAACGAATAACGGATTCTTCTTCATAACTGAACTTTTTTAATGGTTTATTATACTATTATTTTACTTGTCTGTTGTTTGCTTTGTGACATGGTTTGTTAGTGATACGGTTGCTTTGTGCTCACCAACCGGCAAACCGACCAACCGATAGTTCTCTGCCTTAACAAAGCAAGCATCCAATCATTGCCCGCCTGTTGCAACAAGTGCTTTCGCTAACCGGCAATACAACGGACAGTTACTTGACTATTGGTTTGTTTTACCGTTCATGCTGCAAATAAAAGGGTATTTTTTCATACCGTCACCATGTTTCGAGGGAGGTGACGATCTGTGTCACCATATGTCATCACGTTGCATATAACCCGCTATTTTACAACAGGATAAACCGCAATAACTTTGCACCGACAACGGAGCGGATACGGCTGCGAGGGTTTTCCGAAGCCGAAGAATGAGGCTGAAGGTCAAAACTCAATTTGACGAAGGAAAATTCATTACCAAGCGGTAATAGCAAGTTGTGTTTTGGGCAGCCCGAAATATTTCGGGCTGCCCAAAACAACTTGCCGCTCGCCTGACGGCTCGGGGTGGGATTCACTCCAAAGTCGTGAATCCGGGACGGAAGATCAGAAACAAAAACATCAATGCGTATGGAAGAAAACAAGAACAGAAAAACAAGAAAAAGTGCAGGCCGGAAATCAAAATCCGATCCTGCCGTGTACCGTTACGGTATCAAATTCAACTCACGGGAGAACGCGCAATTTGAACTCTCGTTCCAGAAATCGGGTATGGCTTACCGTGCAAGGTTTATTAAATCGGTACTACTTAACAGGGAAATCAAGGTGGTCAGAATCGACAAGGCGACGATGGACTACTATGTCCGTCTTACCAATTTCTACCATCAGTTCCAGGCCATCGGCAACAACTACAACCAGACGGTAAAGGCAATCAAGAACAACTTCGGGGAGAAACGGGCATACGCCCTGCTCCGCAATCTGGAAAAGGCGACCATAGATCTGGTGGTGCTGGGCAAGCGGATCATCATGCTGACCCGTGAGTTTGAAGAAACCTACCTTATCAGAAAACAGAGGGAGGAGGAATGACATGGTGGCAAAAATCAACAGGGGCGTGTCGCTCTATGGGGCTGTCATCTACAACCAGCAGAAAGTGAACGAGTCCATGGCACGTATCATTTCGGGCAACCGCATGATTGCCGATGTCACGGGCAATCCGGAGCATGTCATGAGGAACACGCTCTGGGCTTTCGAGAACTACCTGCTTGCCAACAGGAACACGGAGAAGCCGGTGCTGCACATATCGCTCAACCCTTCGGCGGACGACAAGCTGACCGACAGCCAGTTCGCAGACCTGGCAAGGGAGTATATGCAGAAAATGGGGTACGGCGACCAGCCCTACATCGTGTATATCCACGAGGACATAGACCGCAGGCATATCCATATCGTTTCCACCTGCGTGAACGAGAAAGGGGAAAAGATTGACGACGCCTACGAGTGGAACCGCTCGATGGAGGCCTGCCGAGAACTGGAACGGAAGTTCGGACTGAAGCAGGTGGAGGACAAACGCAAGGAACTGTTGGAGCCGTACCTCAAGAAAGCGGACTATCGGAATGGCGATGTAAAGCAACAAGTTTCCAACATCCTCAAAAGCGTGTTCTCCACTTACCGTTTCCAGTCATTCGGGGAGTATAGTGCGTTGCTGTCCTGCTTCAACATCGAGGCGAAACAGGTCAGGGGCGAATTTGGAGGAACACCTTACAACGGCATTGTCTATACCCTGACAGACAATGCAGGCAAACCGGTATGTACGCCCATCAAGTCCTCCCTTATCGGAAAACGCTTCGGTTATGAAGGACTGGAAAAGCGTATCGGTTACAATACCCGTGAATACAAGAACAAGAAATGGCAACCCAAGATACGGAACGGGGTGGCACTCGCCATGCACGGCTGCCGGGGCAACCGGGAGGATTTCATCCGTCTGCTCAACAGGCAGGGAATAGACGTGGTATTCCGTGAAAATGATGAAGGACGCATTTACGGCGCAACTTTCATCGACCACAGGAACCGGGAGGTCTATAACGGCTCGCGGCTCGGCAAGGAGTTCTCGGCAAATGCCTTTGAACGCCTGTTCAACGAACCGGGCAATATCCCGGACCTGGATGCTCCCACACCGGATATCAGCGGGCAAAGCAGTTTCTCTGCCGGCATGGAAGATGCCATCGGACAGGCTTTCGGGATCTTCAACTTTGAAGCAAACGGTCCCGACCCGCAGGAAGAGGCTCTTGCCCGAAGGCTGCAACGCAAGAAGAAAAAGAAACGCCGTTCACGGGGTATCTCCTGAAAACAATATTCATTCACCATTAAAATTATATAGTTATGCAACAGGAAGATGATTTGAGAGGATTGGCAAAGGTCATGGAGTTCATGCGTGCCATATCCATCGTGTTTGTTGTCATCCACGTCTATTGGTTCTGTTACCGGGCGTTCGTGGATGCGGGTATCAATATCGGAGTGGTCGACAGGATACTCCTGAATTTCCAAAGAACGGCAGGGCTTTTCAGCAACCTGCTGGTGACAAAAGTGTTCGCCATCATATTCCTTGCCCTGTCATGTTTAGGCACGAAGGGCGTGAAGAACCGGAGGATGACCTGGCGGAAGATATATACCGCCTTCCTTTCGGGGCTTGTATTGTTCTTCATGAACTGGTGGATGCTCGACCTGCCGTTCAGTCCGACAGCTGATGCCGCCATTTACACGGTAACGCTGACCGCCGGGTACATCCTTCTTTTGATGTCAGGCGTATGGATAAGCCGTATGCTGAAACACAACCTTATGGAGGACGTGTTCAACACCGCCAACGAGAGTTTCATGCAGGAAACACGCTTGATGGAGAACGAGTATTCCGTCAACCTGCCGACCAAGTTCGTGTATCAGGGCAAGGAATGGGACGGATGGATCAATGTTGTAAACGTTTTTCGTGCGTCCATCGTGCTTGGAACACCGGGTAGCGGGAAGTCCTACGCAGTGGTAAACAACTACATAAAACAGCAGATCGAGAAATCCTTCGCGATGTATATTTATGATTACAAATTTCCGGACTTGTCCGAAATCGCGTACAATCATCTGCTGAAACACAGGGGACATTACAAGGTGAAGCCGGAGTTCTACGTCATCAATTTCGATGACCCGCGCCGCAGCCACCGGTGCAATCCCATCAACCCCAAATTCATGGTGGATATCAGTGATGCCTACGAATCCGCCTACACGATAATGCTCAACTTGAACAAGACCTGGGTGTGACCTGTAAAGTCACGTAATTGATTGTTAGACAGC
>OHKW01000328.1_pt1 | contig 37254 bp, 42 predicted proteins | sample 1568931 | NCBI WGS metagenome assembly OHKW01 (sample SAMEA3879536, study PRJEB24766) | human gut metagenome | biome: human-associated habitat; feature: feces | place: USA | collected 1985/1987 | reverse complement strand
TTGTTTTTGCTTTGCCCTCTAAAGTATCTTGTTTCATATATATTCCACCTTCCTAATAAAATACTAATAATTTATTCTACTCAATCATTCTTTCACTAATATCTGCAACCTCATTTGTATGTAACATAACCAATGATATATGCTACTTTATCATCAAAGTCACATAATAACCTTATATGTTTTACCTCTCTCCGTAGTTCCTCCTGCTTTTCACATTCTTATCAACAACAACGATAAAATGCCACACAGTTATTAACAACCATGTGACATTTATACTCTTAATACAATTTTGCACCTGCTGGAATTGCATCATCTAACATTACCAGATTCAGTTTTTCTTCTCCATTTACATTGTGAATTGCAGAAAGAAGCATACCACATGAATCTATTCCCATCATAGAACGTGGTGGAAGATTTACGATTGCCAATAATGTCTTTCCAACAAGTTCCTCTGGCTCATAAAAAGCATGTACTCCTGAAAGAATCGTTCTCTCATTCTCAGTTCCATCATCAAGTGTAAATCTAAGAAGTTTCTTACTCTTAGGTACTGCCTCACAATTTTTTACCTTTACAACACGGAAGTCTGACTTGGAAAATGTATCAAAATCAACTTGCTCCTCAAATAATGGCTCAATCTCAATACCTGTATTATTTTCAACAACTGCTGCCACTTCTTCTGCTACTACTTCATTATTATCCATTTGATTGTAGCTCCTTTGCATTAATTTCTCATCATAATATGTAATGCCGGTTGGAACCGCATTACTATTAGCTAGTATAAAATAAATTAAATAACTGCCATATATCTTTTTGGGATAAAATGTGGTAAAATAGTGTTATCTAAGAAAGGATGAACACTATGAAGAGAACATATCTTGTCCTGTCAGATGAAGACAAGGATTACCTTAAATCATTATCCAAAAAGAGAACAATTCAGGCACAAGTCGTAGACCGTGCCAGAATCCTTTTATATAAAGCCGATGGAATGACATTCCAGGAAATTGCCGAAAAGCTTGCAATCAGCACTGCGACGGTACGCCTTTGTATTACTAAATTTAACAAAGGTGGCGTTGATGCTGCGATTTTTGATATTCAGCGTTCTGGACGCCCATCAGAAATTACCGATGATGCTAAAGCATGGATTATCAGCGTTGCATGTCAGAGACCAACTGAACTTGGTTATCCGCAGGAACTTTGGACTTTAACAGCACTTCACAAACATATTCAAAAGTATGCAGAGGATGCTGGTTATCCAAGACTTTCAACTGTTACGAAACCGTATATCCAGAAGTTTCTCAAGGAACAAAACATTAAACCATTTAAAATCAAATATTACTGTAAAAAACGTGATCCTGATTTTGAATCAAAAATGCATGATGTTTTACTTGTTTATAAACAGATTGAAATGCAGTTCGACGAAGATGGTAAACTCATTGTTCCAGATGATTATAAACTGACAATCACAGTATCCTACGATGAAAAACCCGGTATTCAGGCAATTTCGAACACTGCTCCGGACTTACGTCCAACCGCAGAAAATGGGGAGGTGTATCGTGACGCAGAATATAAACGTCTTGGAACACTCTCTTTGCTGGCTGGAATTGATCTGCTTACCGGAGAAGCCGTCCCATTGATAAGTTAGACCCACAAGAGTTCTGATTTTATTGAATTCCTGAAGATTTTGGACAAAAAATATCCAGCACAGGATACAATCAGAATCATTCTGGATAATCACTCAGCTCATACTTCCAAAGAAACATGCCGCTTTTTGGATACAATGCCAAAGGGACGATTTAAATTTGTGTTTACACCTAAGCATGGATCATGATTAAACATGATTGAAAGCTTCTTCAGCAAAATGACAAAGCAAATGCTTCGCGGCATTCGTGTCAACTCCAAGCAGGAATTGGCAGACCGAATTTACAAGTATTTCGATGAGGTCAATCGAGAACCTGTGGTATATCACTGGAAGTATAAAATGGATGAAATCAGTGAAGATGAAGCTGCATCGGTTTAATATAGCAATTATTTAATATTCAATGTACTAGTGTAGCGAATACCTGTCGGTTTTTATATCTTTATTTTGTGATTTTTATCTTTTTATTGTGTTTCAATATTATACTTATCGTTTCATTGCCTCGCGGATGCATATTTCTATGTACTCTTCTCCGAGAGCTGTATTTACAGTCAGGTCAAAGTTTGCAGATGCACCCCAGATACGGCCAGTATAGTATCGGTAGTTATCCGCACGCTGTTTGTCTTCTTTCTGAATCTTCTGTTTTGCTTCTTTTTCAGACAGATGCAAACGTTCCATCACTCGTTTCATCCTAATTTCTATCGGTGCTGAAAAGAAGACTTTCAGACAGTTTTTGTTGTCTCTGAGTATATAATCCGAGCATCGTCCTACGATCACGCAGTTTCCTTTTTCAGCAAGTTCTCTCACAACCTTGGATTCGGCTTCATAGATCTTATCCTTAGGTGCTTCCTCGTCCGACTGTGAATATACATACATCTGGTTTACCAGATCATATAAAAAACTGTTGGTCATCATCTCTTCTTTTTTCTGGATGAATTCCGGTGTATATCCTGTCGTTCCGGCAGTCATCTTAATAATTTCCTGATCATAAAAAGCATAGCCAAGTTTTTCTGCAAGTGCTTTACCAATGTCGTGGCCACCGCTTCCAAACTGTCTGCCGATCACGATGACATTACGCTGAATTTCATCTGCTGTTTTAACCACAGATGCCGTACCGGATTTGCCGTCACTTTCAATATTTTCCCCTGCAAACTCTTCCGGAAAAAGAATCGGTTTGACAGATGCAAGTTTCTTACCAAGAACTCTGGCAATAAATCCAACCAGAAGTGCCGCAATGATCGTACCCTCACGCACACCATTGAGATGTCCGGTAAATACAAAGGACAGGACTGCTGCGATCACTGCCATAGAAACGTCAAAGCAGATTTTTGTCGTACCAAAGTTGGTTTTCCATGTCAGAACGATCGCACGGACAAAAGATTCTCCCGGCAACATGACAACGTCTGCCAGCACTTCCATGTACACACCAAATCCAAGGATCAGACACCCGGTCAGAAGATATATGATTTTCATAATGTATGTCTGTGGATTTACCCCTGTAAACAGAAGCATAGTCAAATCGATGAAATATCCAAAGATAATAGATATCGGTATCTGCAGAACATGTTCCAGTTTAAAATTTTTACGCAGGATCAGCAACTGCAGCAAAATCAAAAATACACTAAAAAAAATTGTAAAGTTTCCGAGCGTAAACGGAAAACTTAAGCTTAATACATACGGAATCGATGTGATTGGTGAGGTTCCAAGACTTGCCTTGGTGATCAGGCTGACACCAAGTGAGTTCACGACCAGACCGATCAGAAAGATTATGTATCTTTTTAATTTGTTCATTTGTTCATTCCTTCTTTCCCTGTTTCTTCGCAGCCTGTCTCAGACAGGTTGCTGTAAATTTTATGATAAATCTTCATAAAAGCCTCTGCTTCTTCTGGAGAAATATCTTTCCACGCAGCCTCCTCAATCTCCACAAAAGCTTCTTCCACAATCTTCTGACTTTTTTTCCCGGATTCTGTCATAAAAATATGAAAAGTCCTTCTGTTTCCATTGAGCATACGCCGCTCGATCAGACCTTTCTCTTCCATGCGATTCAAAATTGAAGTCAGAGACCCTGCCTCAATAAAACAACCCGCTGCGATTTCCTTCTGACTGGCTCCATCATGGCTTTTAAGATAATCCAGAACCTTCGGCTGTCCAAGCGTAAGCCCCGAAGCCTTTATCCGCTCCAGAAGCCTCTTCTGAATCAGCATCTGGTTAGCCATTGTCAGATAATGCAATGATGTGTCCATGTTTCACGTTCCTTCCCTTTTTGTGTTTAATACAAAATTAAAATAGTTATATTTCTAATATTTAGAATTATAACTATTTTGCAAAAAATGTCAACTTTGTTTTTGTTTGGTTTCTGCAACTTTCACCAAAAGAGCGTTTTCTGATTTCTTTCTCAATCTGTGGATTTTGTTCTTCAACTCACCATAGCATTCCTCTATCTAAGGCAACACCAACACCCTACTCTTGAATAACCCAATTTATATGCGTCATTAAAAACAATTCCTGTTGTCAATATATATAACCATACATCAAAATCTATCCAATCAATAATTGGTGAAACAACTGTTTGCTTTGTTATTTTCGGGCTTTCGCTTTCTCGATCATATTTACTTCTTGATGCGGATTCACTTTTTCGTATTCCATAAAAAGTTAATACATTCGTCTTGTCTTTGAATACCTGTGTAAGTGTTTTAGTAATTGCACCCGTCTTAAATACGGTGCAACACCATCTCATCACACGGCTTGGTGGTCCAATCTCTTCACACAACTGTTCAAAATTTTTTTCATAATTTTTCGCTCTTAATACGGTATGTGTTTTTGCGAATCGAGCTCTATACTCATATGTCAACGGAAATTCCAATGTAGTATCTCCGAAAATACGTTTCACCTTATTTGTGGCAAAAGCTCTTGTAACCAAATCTGATGTTACCGTAGAGTCCTTACCACCACTAAATGATACAAACATATCATCAAGGGTATTGTTTTCTCCATAATCCTGAATATATTTAATTGCCTCATCTGTAATATCAAAATATCGGTCTGAATTTGCTTTTACAAACCTTTCTATCATACTCTCAAATCCTTCTCTATTGATTTCTGATACAGATTCATCATATCTTGCTTCTATAATATGATTTATAACTCATCTAATATGAGTGTTATGGTTATTTATACGAGTGATATCGCACACTATAATATACATGAGGCGAGGTGCTATGAAGAATCCGCTGGATTTATTTGCTGCCGATCTCCGTGCCGCAAGAATCAAGCGGAATCTGACACAGAGAAAGTTAGCAGATATGCTGCACATGAGTGTGCGAACGATTATTGAACTGGAGCGATGCAAAAGCAGTCCGAGGTTTGAGACTGTGGCAACGCTTGCAAAAGAACTGGATGTCAGCCTTGACTCTGCTGTGTTTCAAGACAGCAAAACCGACAAAGTATCAAAAAGTGTGGTCGATTTCTTCTCCGACAAGAGCGAGGAGGAAATCCAAAAGTATATCGCACTTTGCGAGCAGGCGGAATCAATCAAGAATTGATTTGAAATACAAGTAGGTATGACGGTATAGTCTTTCAAGGACTATACCGTTTTTAGAGGAAAATTCTTTTCATTTTACTCAACCGCCTTTAGTAACTCAGCCATATGGAGTTTCCTCTACGTTTCGTGCTTTTTATCTGTTGCATCGTATTATTACTCCTTTTCCAAATTCTTTATCTAAATTATAAAAAAGGCGTGTTTTCGAGATGATTACGAATTGTTAGAGAGATATTAAAAGGCAGGAATTGCGAAGTTTTGTCGCAATTCCTGCTTTTTTAATAATAAAATCGGATGAAGTCTGCTAAAGTGCCTCATCCGATCGTGCTTCTTGTTATTTCAACCGTTTTGAATCACGGCCTTATAGCCGATCCCGTGTACCGTTGCGATTCTAAAATCATTGCAATCTGAGAATTTTTCCCGTAGCTTTGTCATATATACATCAACGGCACGCTGATTCGTCTTGCTGTCCTCATCCCAATATTTTTGCATCAGCTCCTGTCTAGAAAAAGCCTTCTCCGGTTCTGAAAGCAACCCAAAAAGAATGTTGAATTCCCGCATTGTGAGCGGAACTTCCTTTCCGTTTGCAACAGCGACTCTGGAATCTGCATCTAAATACAGATTTCCAACAGTCAGCTTTCTCCCTGTATCAATACCGGCGCAGCGCAGCAGCATTTGAACTCTCGCAAGAACTTCACCGTCACTCACCGGGAGAACGATATAGTCCTCCAAACCCATTCTAAAATTGTGAATCGATTTAGGCAGGCTTTCTTCTTCCATAACCCAAAGAATCGGGGCATTCCCTGTTGGCAGAAAGCTATCGATTTCTTTATTTGCAAGCGTTTTTCTCTCACAAATAATCATTGCACACGCTTTGCAGCGAAGCTGTTCTTTCGTTACTCCATTTCCCGATATTACTTCAACACTAAATCCATTATTTTCAAGAGAAACAACAATATTCTCTGTCTTTGATGCCGCCTCCTGAATCACCAATATATTAACCAATCTCTCACCGCCCCACCTGTCATTTCATCAGCTCGTCCGTCAGTTTTAAAATTTCCGGCGCCAGCTTTTCTCTTTGCTTTTTTGTAATATAGTTGTAGACCGGAAGCGCCATGGATAATCCAATTAAACCGACAACACCAATGATGATTCCCGGAACAAACCATTTTCCCGCCCATACCATGGTACAGCTCATACCAACGCCGAGAAGAAGTGTCCCAACTATGCCTACAATAATGGATACAATCATACCGGGCTTTGTTGCGCTCTCATCCAAATGCCTGAGCTGCTCCATCTTATCTTCCTTTGGCGTTTTTTTTTCCGGCTCATACTTTTCCCGGATTTTCTTAATTTCCGCCTGCTGTGAAGCAGAATAGCTATATTGAAAGGTTTTTTCTTCTTTCTCCATGATAAACATCCTCCTTTTGGAATGTGCTTTTATCTTATTCTTCCATCGTTAGCAAAACAATAAAGAAGTGTTTCTGAAATATTAAATTGCCGTTTCTTTCACCTTTTTTGAAGATTTTATAATCATGTAGATCGCCATACCGAGGACAAATCCACAGACACAAAATCCGGTAACAGCCGTCATAGTGCGCCGGAATTCCGGGCTGTCTGACGCTCCGAACTGCGACAGCATGGCTGTTTCCAGTGACAGCATGGATACCAAGGCCGCCGTCAGACTGACCACCTTTGCCGCAGAGAGAACAGGGCTGTTATATTTCCGGTATTTCACCACATTGATGACTGATTTGATCATTGTGTAAAATGCGTAGACCGCCATAGCATAGATCAAAAGCCCGCCATATTCAAATCCCTTGTTTTGCACAACAACCAGCGTAACGATCCCGCCAAGCGCCAGATTCAGCACCAGCAGTATATATCCAACCAACCGATAGCGCTTCCATTCGGAAATGATCTCCTGTCCGACCGGATTTTTCCGGACATGATGGAGCAGGAAAAAACGTGTCGCAAAAAGGCACATATAATATCCTGACAGCGACAGGAACCAAACGGAACGGTAATAAATACCTGAAAACAGCTTGATGAAGATATAGGCGAAGTTAATCGCCACGCTGATATATAAGGATATCTCCGCACGGAACGCCCTGTCCTCCAGATATCGGGACGCCACAGGAACGCGGCGCAGCAGCTTCATCAGCGGGCTGTTTTCTCCGCCTTTTTTGAGCCACCGCACAATGTCTGAAAAGCCGGTAACAGTAATGACAAGCGCATAGGCTGACAGCCCATAGGACAGATATTGCAGCGCTGGATGACCGCCGTTTTTCAGCATGATAAAAACAAAAATGAAAGATGGTACAGCAATCAATATCGTAGGCAGCGGCGGCAGACAGAAAACCTTCTTTAAAAATTTTCTATGTTTATCCACCTGTTTTCCTCCTGAGCGTCACGGTAAAGGTACTTCCTTTTCCCACCACACTGGAAACATCAATATCGCCGCCCGTAATATCGATCACACGCTTCACCAGCGCCAGCCCAAGCCCGTTACCTTTGGTTGCATGGGACGTATCTCCCTGATAGAATTTTTCAAAAATATGTTTTCCGGCTTCCGGGTCAATGCCGCATCCGGTATCGGATATTTCAACAACTGCCTCATCTTTGTCCGTTTTGAGCCTGAGCGAAACGATGCCGCCCGGTTCGGTGAATTTGATGGCGTTGGAAAAGAGATTGTTCCAGACCAATGACAAAAGCTCCGGATCGGCTTTGATGGAAATATTTTCTTCTATATCCGTCTCAATATCCAGTCCCTTTCTTTCCCATAAATCTTCAAAAGAAAGCAGGCATTCACAAAGCTGTTCACTCAGGTCATAGGTTTTTGCGTCCGGGTAGATGGTCTGATTTTCCAGCTTGTTCAGCTTCAGGATGTTGGTAATCATTGCCGCCATGCTACGAGAAGCATCTGTGATCGCTTTGGCGTACTCCATACGCTGTTCTTCCGGCAAGTCCTTCTGCTGAAGGAGGGTACCGTAATTCTGCATGACGGCCAGTGGGGATTTCAATTCATGGGACACATTGGCAATAAAATCGGTGCGGAGCGTCTCCGTGCCGGATAGTTCTTCGATCATGCGGTTCACATGATCCACGATTACCGGAATGCCGGTTTCATTAGCCGTAAATTTTGTCCGGTCAATCCGGACAGAAAAATCGCCCTGCATAACTTTTTCTGTGGTTTCCACGATCCGTTTTACCGGTTTTCCAATGGTGATATGACGGCGGATGAAATCAATGGTCGTGCAAAGGAGACTCAGCCATAAAACATTACCAAAGGTGACCTTGGCGGCAAAACTGATGTTTTCTTCCGTATATATAATACCTGTATTTTGCATTGCATGGAGGAACAACAGGATACAGCAGGTGATGGTAAACCCGATCAACAAAAAGAACACGGCGAAATGGCTGAAATAACTTACAATCACACTGTATGGCTTTCCGTTCGTCCTCTTCTTCATTTCAGTACCGCCTTATATCCAAGCCCGTGGACGGTAACAATTTCAAAGGCGTCGCAGTCAGCGAACTTGTTCCGCAGCTTTGTCATATAAACATCCACGGTACGAAGCCCCGATGAGGTATCGCCGTCCCAAAACTCATCCATGAGCTGAGAGCGGGTAAAGGTTTTTTTCGGATAGGACAGCAGCTTGTAGATCAGATTAAACTCCCGCACCGTCAGGGAGATTTCCTCATCGTTCAGATAAGCGGTATGCTCATCTGCATCCAGCTTCAGAGAGCCGATCTCGATTTTATGGCTGTTTGCGATTTTCGCACGGCGCAGCAGCGCTCCGATGTGAAGCAGCAGTTCGTCAAGATCCACCGGTTTGACAAGATAATCGTCAATGCCGCTCCGATAACCCTTCTGCTTGGCAGCAAAGTCATCCCTCGCCGTCATAAAGAGGATCGGAATCTCCTGATTCTGCTCCCGCACAGTCTCTGCAAACTCAAAACCGTCCACACCCGGCATCATAATATCGGAAACAATCAAATCGAACCAACTGCCGCCGTACATAGCGTCATAGGCTTCATTCGCATTCAGGCAGCCTACGGTTTCATAACCGTTCTGATTCAGATAGGAACAAACAGCATGATTCATTTCTCTATCGTCTTCCACTACTAATATCTTAAACATTTTCATGTGCCTCCTTTGTTTTCTCTACAATAGGAACCCCTTCGGGAACCCTATTGTCATATATTATAACACCCAAATGTTAAAGTTTTGTTTGCGTTTTCCGGATTTCAAAAATTTTTTAAAAAATCCGGGAAAGACGGCACCGATTATCCATGCCGTCTTTCCCGGAACGATACCGAATTTGACATTTAAAAATTATAGTTTCTTCCCGGCATTTTTACTTGCCTCGACGCTGGTTTTTGCCATTTCCATGCTGGCTTCTATGCTTGCTTTAGCGATATCTGAAGCTGCACCCATTCTTACAGCGTTTTCTGCGTGACGCTGTTCCGATGCTTCTTTGGCTGCTGTCTCACGGGCTGCCTGTTCGTCGGCAAGACGTTTTTTAGCATCCTCCACCGTCTCGCCCTCTTGCGTCAGAAACTGATCAACAAACTTATCGGTCATTTTCCCGAACCCGCCTACAACACCTTCTTCAATCTTTTTGTAGCCACCGACTACTCCATCTTCGATTTTCTTATAGCCTTTGACGACGCCATCGGCAATCTTCTCATTTGCCTTTACGATTTTTGATTTAGCCATGATTATGAGCCTCCTTAACAACTCGCTTTTCTGTTTTTACAAATCAAACCGGTTACAGTTGCCGCTATCCCACCCAAGACGGCAACAACTGCGGCGGGAATAATAAACTTCTTCATAATAGATGCCTCCTTACTTCAAACCTTTTATCAACGGGATTAAACAAAGCAGCAGAACGATGCCGACAACGCCCACCAAAATGCCCTGGATTAGCATCTCCCAAACCATAACCATGCACATTCCAACGCCAAGCGCCAACGCGCCGACAATGCCGAGCAGAATGGAGCCGATGGTTTTGCCGGAGAGTTTTACAATAACCGGCTTGCCTTCCATCTTGCGGCGGACGATGACCATGATGAGCAGGATAACTGCGCCGACTGCCGCAATCACAACACCCTGTGCGAATGCATTCCACTCAGGAAGCAGACACATACACATCCCAATGGCGAACAGGATCCCGCCGACAGTGCTGAGAATGAGTGTAACAAAATTTTTCTTTGACATAACACATACCTCCAAAGTTTGTTTTGATATTTTCCGTGGATCGCTTCCGCGATTTCTCACTTGCTGACTGCATTTTATAATTCGTATGTTTCTGCGATGATTACGAATTGTTTAGGAATTATTAAAAACATCCTTTTCGCAATCTTTTGTTGACTTTGAAACGGAAACTTCCATCAAACCAGGTCGCTCTTTCCCAACGCAAATGTACCCAATGCACCGAGTCCGACGCTGAACAGAGCGCCGCCAGCCAAACAGAGGATTGGATTCATAATGGTCGCATTCAGCGGAGTCAACGCCGGAATCATCATAAACAGCAGCATACCGATGGCACAGGAGCCTACAACGCTCATCCATGTTTTCTGCTTTGTCAAAATACTTATGAAAAGGAAGATAGGCACAAATACCGCCATTTCTGCTTTGTACCCATATCATACTGTCCTGATATTTTTAAGATGTTCACGATATGTTAGAGAAATATTAAATCGTGTTTTTGCGGACAAAAAAGAGAATCTCTGAGACCGTATTAATGGACGGTTCTCAAAGATTCCCCCAAGTGATTTTACAGCGGCAAATCCTTTTTGCAGAAGCGGATACTTCCGATTGCATAGGAAACCACGGCAATTCCAAGCGCCACTGCGCCTTTAATAATCCAGGTATCCGTATCTGCAATCACAGAATTATAATCATATAGCGTGCAGATAGAAGCATATTTGAAGTTTTCCAGAGCCTCTACGCCAAGGGAGCCGAACATCGCCATCATATTGGCAAGAATGCTGACGCCGACGAAGGTTCCGCTGAATGCAATGGAATATTTCGACTGGTTGAAAACGCCTGAAAACATAAAGCAGACGCCGCCCATGGCAAGGCACACCAGCATAGCGGAAAGATTCACCTTCAATATCATGTCAAAGGTCAGCTCTGCCCCCATCAGTTCCGGAATCTCAATGCCTGCCTGACCTAGCGTAAGGGGAGAAGCCGCATTGATTATTCCATGCAAAACGGTGGTAATGACAAACATCAAAACGATAGTAACAACAGAATAAAGTACCTGCGTGGCAACAACGGTGCTTCTGCGTTTCGGCGTGGAAAGCACATAGGCCATGGAGCCTCTGTCTACCTGTCCGGCCAGCAGCTTGTTGGAGCTGATCAGGATGTAAATGCCCGGTAAGATCATTGCCATCATGCCGTATTGGATCAAAAACAGAAGGAACTGCGTCATTTCCAGCGATGCAAACTGCGCCAGCAGCACGCCCAGGACAGCAGTAAAAATCAGCCAAAGAATTCCGTTTGACTTCACGGTTTGTTTCATAAGCGGTAAACTAATCATTTTACTTAACCTCCACATTCTCAATAATTGTCGTATAATATTTTTCCAGCGTAAACGGCTCGCTTCCCAGCGCTGTAACCGTGTATCTTGCAAACAGCGAAAACAACTCATTCAAAAGCGCTACCGGAAGATTCAGGGTAAAGCTGTGATGCCTGTGCCTTCTCCAGCACTGGATTCCGGCATCGGGGTGGCCATCTATGAATTCCTGTACCTTGTCTCGGCAAAGGATATATTCTTCTTCGTCCGCCAGTGTAAAAGTATAGGTTTCACGAGGATCGGCTTCATACAGGCTTCTGTCCGTGATATCCACCATGCGGCCATCGTGAATGAAGAGAACCGAATCACAGGTATCCTCCAGCTCTTTGAAGATATGGCTGGAAAGGAAGATTGTCTTCCCCTGAGCCTTTTGTTCCAGAATCAGCTCGATCAGCGTATCCCTCATCAGCGGGTCAAGCCCGGTAGAGGGTTCGTCCAGCAGGTAAATATCCGGCTGCGCCATAAATGCGGCGACAATGCCCATTTTCTGCTTCATGCCCTTGCTCATCCGTTTCAGCGGCGCTGTAATATCAATTTTGAAGCGGTCGATCAGGTCGTTCATATAGGAAAAATCCTTCATGCCCAGCATATCGGCCTGTATTTTCAGGAACGCTGTACCGGTTCCCACATCCGGGAAATCAATCTGCCCCGGAATGTATCCGACCATCTTTTTGATTTTCGCCGCGTCCTTCCATGCATCTAGCCCATGGATCGCAACGCTGCCTTTATCGCTTTTTATGAATCCCATCATATGGCGGATGGTCGTGGTTTTCCCGCTTCCGTTCGTGCCGACAAGCCCGAATACGCTGCCTTGTTTTACACCAAACGAAAAATCAAAAATGCCCCTTCCATGCCCGTAATCTTTGGTGAGATTCTTCACTTCAATGATGTTTTCCATGTGCAATCCCTCCAAACGTCCTGTCACTCTTATAGAAGTTCATAAAGTAATCCTCCAAGGTCTGATTATGCTCCACAAAATGCACCACATCAAACTGCACAAGCGTTTTTATCAGCTTGTCGCATTGTGGATTTTCCGCTGCCACAGAGAGCATCTGCGCCCCACTGTCCTCCTTTTTGATTTCAAAGCCCGTCTGCTTGAATTTCTCAAGATTCTGCCGGTCCGCAAAGGTAATATCAAAGGTTTTTCTTTTGAAATGTTTGACTTCCTCCGTATTGGTAACAGAGACGATCCTGCCTTCCTTGATGATGGCAATCCTGTCACACAATGCTTCTACCTCGCTGAATATGTGGCTGGAAAGCAAAACGGTTTTTCCTTTTTCTTTTTCCGATTTAACAAAATCGATGAAAACCTCCTGCATCACCGGGTCAAGACCGCTTGTCGGCTCATCTAAGAGCAGGATATCCGGATCGCTCATAAACGCGACCACAACCGCCAGCTTCCGCTTTTCGCCGATACTCATTTTTTTCACTGAACCGTTCAGATTCACCTGGAACAAATCAATCATTTCCTGCATCCGTTCCCCACGGCCGCCTCTTAAGCCTTTCATCATTTCCAAAAATTGAACGCCGTTTAAACCATCCGGAAGGACCACCTCACCGGGAAGATATCCAACTGATTTCATGATAGCGGCATGATCCTTCCAACAGTCTTTCCCTCCTATATATGCGTCTCCGCTTTTGGGCCTGGAGAAACCCATAAGATGGCGCATCGTAGTAGATTTCCCGGCGCCGTTCGGGCCTAAAAAGCCGTAGACTTCTCCTTTGTGAACTTCAAAGGTTACATCAAAGATTCCGCGCCCATGGCCGTAATCCTTGCTTAATCCCTTTGTTTCAATCACATCCATATCAAAATCTCCTTTCCGTTTTTTTCGCTTATCCATTGGACACTGCCTATGATAGTGTACGAATGTTTTTGAGATAATTAGGAATTGTTAAAGAGATATTAAACCGAATTTTTATAACAGCGGTGTAAATACTTTCATCAGCTCGGCAGGCAGCCGTTCCCATAGACGCAGCCTGGCTTTTTCTTCGGTTACTTCCTCTGAAACTACCAGTGTGTTCAAAAAATCCTCTTTCATATCTGCAATACATTCCGTCCCATACATCCATGCACCGCATTCAAAGTGATGCACAAGAGAACGGTAGTCCAGATTGATCGTACCGCAGACTGCAAATTTGTCGTCGCAGACAAAGTTTTTCGCATGGATGAAACCGGGCGTGTATTCGTAGATTCTTACGCCGGATTCAATCAACGGCCTATAGCTTGACCGGGTCATAAGAAAGATTGCTTTCTTATCGGGGATATGCGGAACAATCAGCCGTACATCTACGCCTCTTTGCGCCGCAATGCGTAACGCATTCATAATTTCGTGATCGCAGATAAGGTACGGCGTTGTTATGTAGAGATAATATTTTGCAGAATGAATCATATTCAGGTAAACCGTCTTGCCAATGTTCTCCTTATAAATTGGGCTTGGGCCGTCTCCAAACGGAATTACCACACCGTTTGCCTGCTTATATGATGCAGAACGCTTCATAAAAATACTGCATTCAAGCCAGCGTTTACTCTGTGAGTTCCAGCTTTTCAAAAACAATGCCGTCAAATTTCGTACAGCTTCGCCTTCTAAACGGACGGCGGTATCCTTCCAATGCCCATGTTTTACAATAGCGTTGATATATTCATCCGCTAAATTGATCCCGCCGGTATAGCCGATTCGCCCGTCAATGACCGTAATTTTCCGATGATCCCGATTATTATGAAGATGAGACAATATTGGTGTGAATTTATTAGAGGGCTGGCAATGAATCCCTTCGCTTTCAAGTTGTTCATAATAGTGTTCCGGCAGTGTAACCATACATCCAAAATCATCATACATTACATAGACTGAAATGCCGACTTGTGCCTTGCGTTTCAATATTTCATGGATGGGATTCCACATAGATCCTTCTTCAATAATGAAGTATTCCATAAATATAAATTCCTGTGCGGTCTCTAAATCTGCAAGCAAGGCGGAATGAAAATCCTCACCGATGGAATAGTATGTGGCGATTGTATTTCCCAAACAGGGCATTTGCACTGTGGAATACAAATACCTCGTCTGTGTATAGGCGTCTGCATTTTGTTCTTTCAGTTGGTCAATTTCTTCATCTTGACACAGATATTTCTGAATTTCCTCTTTGCTTGCTTCATTGTAAATACAGACGGGTCAAAATTATAGGCATCTCCTTTTTTCTGTCCGTAAAGCATGCCGTCCGGATGCCTGATATGTCCATAAAAAGCGAACGGTCCCCACGGCTCCTCCGCCACTGCCACAGAAATTACTTTCTGCATGGCAAGCTGATAAAAAAGATAGTACCTCCCATCCTGCCCCCTCTCCACATCCGGGGCGTTCATCACAGTATGCTTCCCTTTTGTCAGCGGATCCTGCTCGCTCTTAAAAATAATGCCCTCAAACCTCCAGTCTCCCAGATCGTCCACCGATGCAGACCAGCAGACATAATCATTTACGCAAAAAGTATCCCCGTTAAATTTATCATGGCTGCCATAAACGTACAGACGGTCACCAAAAACATACGGCTCTCCGTCCGGTACATATTCATAACTGGGCAGATAAGGGTTATATGCCTGTTTTTTCATCTTTGTAATCATTCTCCTTTCTCTCCTTTGCTCCGGTCAACATCCTGGCAGCATTTCAAAATACCTTTCCACAGCACCCGGTTTATTGTCCGTGGAGGTATTTCCTGCCCCATGTGAAACATCACCTGCTATTTTCAAGCTTTACCGAAAAAATATGGCTTCCGGCTTCCACAGTCTCCCGTCTTCCGTCCGGCAATACGACCTCAGCCTTGCAGTTTGTCGGAATCTCTACTATAAATTTCACCTCGTAATCCGCTTTTTCCCATTTACTCCGAATCTTTCCATATAGACTGCGGTACTCCGCCTCTGCCTCTGTAAGGCTTCCTCCCGGAACCGGCTCGATCAGAAAGCGGTTCTCACCATCCGGACGTATACCGCACACCGTATCAAACAGCCACTGGCATACCGTGCCGGGAGAATAATGGTTATGGCTTGCCTTCCCCTCCCAGTCTTCCCAGACAGTGGTTGCTCCCCGGTTTACCTCATACAGCCATCCGGGACAAAGTTCATTCTCCAGCATCTTATAGGCAAGGTCTGCACGGCCGCCTTCCGTGAGTACGGAAAGAACAAATGGCGTGGAAAGAAAACCCGTACCGACACGATACTGCCTGTTCTCCACCGCCTCTGCAAGGCGTTTCTCCATATCCGCCTTCAGACGCCCATCCACCAGCCCCAGTGCAATCGGGCGCACCAGCTTTGCCTGCCGGTCCGTATCAGGCGCTCCTTTTTGCAGGAACAGGAATGCATAGGCTTTTTTTGCCCCGTCTGCGTATTCCTGGAAAATCTTCGCGTCCTCCGCTTTTCCAAGCTCTTTTGCCGCCTGCACCATATGCTCCATCGTATAATGCAGATAAGCTGTGGCAACCTCTGTCTGGGGAACCATCCTTGCACCGGAGTTATTCTCCGTGTCCTTAAATTCTTCCGGTTCCAGCCATTCTCCCAACTGTACGCCCTTTTCATAGACATATTTGTTGAAAGGATTTGCCTTTGCCTGCTTCCTGTCTTTGTGTCCGGTGTAACGAATCATGAACATTGCGTTATCACGCATCATGCCGTAGCACTCTTCTAATAGTCTTTTATCCCCGTATCTTTTCCAGTAACGGAATGGTATCAGTACAGCCGCATCCGACCATCCCACACTGGCTCCGGTATTGTCATATACCATGGAAACCCCATTGTAAGGCGTCACTGCTGATATTTTCCCGTTCTTAAACTGCCCATCCCGCATATCCTTCAGCCACTTCCGAAAGAAAGCCGCCGTATCCATCAGATACGCCCCGGTGTTGAAAAATACCTGTGCATCCCCGGTCCATGCCAGCCGCTCCCTTGTGGGACAGTCCGTCGGTACGTCCAGATGGTTTCCTTTCATGCTCCAGAGCGTATTCCGAAAAAGCCTGTTCACCTTTTCGTTTGAACAGGAAAAGCTCCCCGTCTGCTCCATGTCGGAATAGACGGCAATCGCTTCTATCTTTTTCAGTTCTGCTTCCGTCTCAAGCAGTGCATAGCGGAACCCAAATATGGTAAAACGGGATCGGTACTCATCCTCCTTTCCTGAGCAGAAAAACGTAATTTCCTGCAAAGGCGTGGGCTGCATCTTTTTTCTGATTTTCCCCTCGTTGCCAGTGATTAACATCAGCTCGTCCAACTTGCCATATTCCCCTGCCGGACGGCTCACCTGCATATTCTTCTGTGTAAACTCACCCGATTCATCCAGTATCTCACCACAGGTCAGCTTTACAACCTGTCCTGGTTTTCCTTTCACCGTAAACGTCAGATATCCCGCAATATTCTGCCCAAAATCCAGTACCCGCTTGCAGGAAGGAGTTCTGATTTCCTTTGCCGTAAAGTGTTCCCGTTCCTTCGGATACACGTTATTGGAAGCAGTAGGCACTGTTTTCTCCTCACACAGAACCGCGTTTCCCCGGTATTCCGGTTTCATGGCGGCATTGACAATCTCCCCGTCCTTTAGATCCGCAAAGCGGACGGGTCCGTCATTGCTCCATGAAAAACTGCCATCACTGCAGACCATCTCCTTGCTTCCATCAGCATAGCTGATTTCTAACTGGCTAAGGAGCTTCGTCTGCCTCCCAAATACGTTTGTCTTGCCAAAACATCCGATGGAGCCACGGTACCAGCCGTCTGCCAACATAACCTCCAGCACATTTTCTTTATGCAGCAGCTCCGTCACGTCATAGGTCTGGTACTGGATGCGCTTCCGGTAATCCGTCACGCCGGGCGCCAGGATACATTCACCCACGCGCTTTCCATTGATAGTCGCTTCATACAGACCGCAGGCTGTGATATACAGGCGCGCCCGTTCAAGCGGTTTTGACACAAAAAAGCACTTCCGAAAACAGTCTGCCGGATAACGGCACCCCTTTTTCGGTTTATAATTCCCAGTAATCCACTGCGCCTGCCAGTCCTCTTTCCTTAAAAGCCCCATCTCAAACCGGGCGCTTTCGATTTCACCGCCTGTTCCGTTTTCATCCCACAGCTTCACAGACCATGTGACGATATCCCTGCTGCCAAGGCTTTTCCCCTCATAAGGAATATGGCTCATGGCGGAAGAAGCCACCCTGCCACTGTTCCACACGGTTTCCCCATTCCGTTTGCAGATAATCTGATAGGCGCTCTGCCGTACTCCTCCATCGCAGTTCCAGTAGAATCTGGGAACTGTAATATCAATCCCAATGGGATCACATAAATATTCTGTCCTCAAATGAATCGCTTTCATTGGCATCTCCTTTCTTTACCGAATCTCAATCTGCGCTGTTTTCTTTTTGTCCCTGCCTCCAACAATACTTTTTCACGCTGTCCTTTTTTTATAGAACCGCCAATTTTTTGTATAATCAATCTGTTTCATCTAATACCTCCTGTTTTCTTTTGATATTTGTTGTAATAGCAGAATATCATCCAAACACTACATTTGAAGAAATGCGCAGCAGTATCTGACCCCTGCTACGCATCCTGAATCAATTTTAGTTTTATTTCCGGCAACTTTTAATATCCTAAACCAGGTTTAATAATTCTCCAAACCTGTTGATGCTAATATCTGTTTTCTCATAACCGGCCGCCGGTCCAATTCCAACCGCCTGCATTCCGGCTGCTTTTGCAGCGTCAATCCCTGCCTCTGCATCTTCCACTACAAAGCAATCCTCAGCTTCCACTTCCAAAAAATCTGCAGCTTTCTCAAATACCTCCGGATGAGGTTTTGAATATGTAATATTATTTCCATCTGACACCGCATCAAAGTATCCTGTCAAATCCACTTTGCCTAAAATATAACCTGCATTTTTACTGGAAGATCCGACTGCCAGAAGATAACCCGCTTTACGCAGCTCGTTAAGCGTTTCCCTTACCTCATCTGCCACATCTGCCGGTGTCATGGTTCCCAGATAAGAACGGTAAATGCGGTTCTTTTCTTCTAATAATTCATTCTTCTGCTCCTGGGACAATATCCTGTCAGAGCGCTCCAAGATAATTTCCAGGCTTTCCGCTCTGCTTACGCCCCGAAGCCGGTTATTGAACGATTCATCAAAAGATATGCCAATACGGTCTGCCATCTGTTTCCATGCACGGTAATGAAACCTGTCTGTAGAGACAATGACGCCATCCAAATCAAAAATAAACGCTCTCATGGCAATGAATCTCCTTTACTTCTGAGCTGACTGGACGGCTGCTATCGTCCCACCATCACACAGGATATCCGTTCCTGTAATATAACTTGCTCCATCGCTGACCAGAAAAGCAAACAAGCTGGCAATCTCTTTAGGTTTTCCAATCCTGCCCAGCGCCCCGTTTTTTGCCATCTGAACCGGAAAATCACCTTCTGTTTCCCCCATGGGCGTGTCAAAAGTTCCGGGAGACACGGAGATGACACGGATTCCATCTTTTCCCAGTTTCAGCGCACTTTTCTTGGCATACCAGAGGACAAAATTCTTGGAAACAGTATATGCCATATCCTGCTGCATCTCCTGGGGCACGGCATTTAACATTGCAAGAGCCCCCTGCTTAAATCCCTCCTCATTTTCCAATGCCAATTCATACACCTGATACGGAACCTGCTCTGCCGGAAGCATATATGCGGACATAGACGAAACATCAATAATGGTTCCACCCTGTTTCATGTATTTTGAAAACACTTCATTGATATGGATGGTGCCCATTGCATTTACGCCGAAGATGGTTTCCCCGTTCCCCATATGGGGTGAAAGCCCTGCCGCATGGATCACCGAACGGATGGTTCCGATCCCTGCCGCGAACTCCGCCAGCCTTTCTACGGATTCCCGGTCCGAAACATCGCAACCGAACACGCTGACCTTAACGCCCAATTCTTCCAGCTCCTGCTTTGCCAGCTCCAGCTTTGAAACGGTTCTTCCGGCCAACACGATCTTCTGAGTCTTCCCGATCAGCTTTGCGGCCTCTAATCCCATGCCGCTTCCGCCGCCAGTAATCACACAGACATCATTTTTTATTGTTATCTTCCCTTCGTCAGCCAGCCATGCAACCTCATCGGCAATGGTTTCCTCCACCGGCCTTGTGTGGTAGCCAAGCTCCCGTTTTGCCTTTTCACAGCTAAAGTTATTATTGCGCGTTATATTATAAACAGAATACTCTATTTCCTGAATCTGTGCCTCCCTGTCCGCATCCTCCGGAATCTGGGCAATTGCCCCGGCTTTCATCATTTCCGCTGAAATAAATGTCTCCGGCATGGGAGCCCCGCTTATGTCACACATAATCCGGCACATGCGCTCAATGGTAAGAAGGTCATTGCTCATAATATATCCTTCTCCCGGCCTGCCCTTTTCCACACAGGCTACCACGCCTTCTGCAAGATCTCTGGCATCAACGGAATTGAATGTGCCTTCCACTCCCACCGGCATATTCCCATTGCACAGGTTTTCAACAAATTCCGCTGTTGCCCCAAATGCATAATCATAAGGCCCGCAGATTCCTGCCGGATAGACAATGGATGCATCCAGCCCCATTGATTCCACCGCCTCAAGAACCGCCTTTGTGGCCAATGCCTTCGTCCGGCTGTAACAGCCTACCACTTCATCTGGTTTGATGTCATCCTTCGTGCTCGGTTCTACAATCACTTCCCCATCCGGCGGCACAGCAATTGCGCCTGTTGAACTGATATATACAAGTTTCTTTACCCTTTTTTCCACACACAGGTCAACGATATTCTGCGTCCCAGTGACATTCACATCATATACTTTCTGGTTTTCTGCATATTTCAGGTAAACCATACTTGCACAATGAATCACAATCTGCTCCGTGTCTTCCGGAACATTGAAGAAGGCTTCCAATGTTCCCTTATCTGTAAGATCTCCATATACAATCTCCACACCTTCCGGCACATATTTTACTGCAGGGTCCCCATTCAATACAAGCGCCCTCACCTTTTTTCCCTTTTCAAGCAAAACCCTTGAAATATTGCTTCCTAAAAAACCTGCTGCCCCTGTGAGCAGATAAATACTGTTTAACATTTTAATATCCTCCATTTCTAAATTGTAAGTTCCGGGCATCCCGGCTATCTTTTCTTCTATCTGTTTCTTTCCCTTTTGGCCTTCAGCCCCTCGGCTATCTGCGGATAGATTTTATCTATATTTAAAAACAGCATACAGATGACCACCGCTATCATAGACACCGTCGTTGCACCGGCATATAAAAACTTAATGGAAAAAATTGCTTTTGAAGACTGCACTGCTGCCCCAGAAGCATAGCCTCCCTGATTTCTGATGGTTTATCATCAACGAGAGCAGAGCACTGATTGCTAAATTTACCGCCGTATAAGCAATGGCAGAAAGAAACACATACGTAAGAAACGCATATGCAACCTGCCCGCTTTCTCCTCCCTCCAAAACATTACAGTCTGCAGTCCTCATGCCCACAGAACGGGTCAATTGGTGATTCTCCTTTAAATTCACTCTTACCAAGCAGCTTCTCAATAACCGCCGCCCTTGTCTCAGGGTTATTGGAATATGCATTCACATATACATGGGACATGGGCGCATCCAGAAGATGATAAGGATTCGCAAAGCTAACCGTCACAAGGGGGATTTCCCCGCAATACCATGGAAAATCATTCCCAAGCCCGGCCAGGACTTTCCAGTTGATCCTTACCACCGTTGCATTTGAAATTGTTTCAATGTTCAACACCAGAATACACAGATCATATTGTTTTACAAATGTCTCTGTATCAGAATTGATCTCTCCCATAACCCTTAAAAATTCCGGAGAAGGTTCTTTACTGAACATTTCTGCGGGGTCAATGTCCATCGCCCGGATTCTCAGCGTCACCTCGAACCCTTCCTGTTCCAGGCGCTTTTTCATATCCTGAGCAAACGAGGAATTGTCATTTACTTCGCCCTCAATTACATTCAGATACACTCTCTTTGTTCTTTCAGGCGAAAGAGGGATCAGGTTCTTTGTGTCTTTCACCAATGTTACAGCCCGGTCTGCAATGTCATCCACCCACTGTTTATGCCTGCTGTCTGAAAGCAAAGCCTCAATATCGGTATCCGGAACGAGGTTCCCTTCCTTCTGTTTCTTTGGCAACCCCATGGCCGCTTTCAATGCCAACACCCTCTTTACAGCAGCTTCCAGTCTTTCCTCTGACAAAATCCCGTTTTCTACGCCTTCCTTTAAATACCGGATATCTTCTGACATGCTCCGGTTAAATAAAATCATATCGCTTCCATTCTCAATGGTAAGGGGAATGGATTTTCTTCTGGGCATTTTCACCATGAACCCGTTCATCAGCGTGGAATCTGTAACGACTAAGCCGTTAAATCCCATTTTCTCCCGGAGCAGATTTGTCATCAGCGCTTTTGACTGGGTCGCCGGAAGATACGCCTCTTCGTCTGAAATCCCCGGCACCATGGCCCGCGCCATCTGAGGCTGCGCAATGTGGCCAACCATCACGGTCAGCGCCCCGTCATCAATCAGGGTCTGATAGATCTTCCCATAGCTTTCCATCCAGGCTTTCTCATCCAGCGAATTGACGGAAACCAGAAGATGCTGGTCACGTTCATCGCTGCCATCCCCTGGGAAATGCTTAATGGTAGGCACTACCCCGCATTCCTGCGCTGCCTTTATGTATTCCCTGGCCATTTCAATCACTACATCCGGGTCTTTTCCAAATGATCTCACATTTACGATAGGGTTATGGTAATCCAGATCCAAATCTACCACTGGTGCAAACCCCCAGTTCACACCAATTGCCGCCGCTTCCTGGCAGGATATTTTTCCCAGCCGGTAAGCCGCCTCCTTGTCCCTGGCTGCCGCACATGCCATAGGCTGTGCAAAATACGTTCCCTCGTTCAAAACCCCACAGCCGCCATATTCCAGATTGCCAGTGATGAACATGGGGATCTTGCTTGCACTTTGCAACTTTGACACGCGCTCCTTTAATCCCGCTACCGGAAATGGCCGCAGCAACATTCCGCCAAGTTTGTGTTCTTTCGTTACCTCATCAATCAGTTCATCGCTGATAACAGGAACTCCGCCACAAATAAGCTGTCCGGCTTTTTCCTCCAGGCTCATGCTTTCATAGGTTTCATTTACCCATGCAACCTGATCCTCCTCCAGATAAAACGGTTTTCCTTTCAAATTCAGTTCCATATTCATTGCCTCCTTCATTTATTTAATTTTTATTTATTGCTCTTTTCTTTGTCTGCATTATAGTGTATAATTTCTATAAAGTATTATAATATCTCGATTTTTATTAAGTAAAATCGTCTAAAACAAATAATTATCAGGAGAATTTACAATGGATTTGTACGATACACTGGAGCTTTTTTATGAAATATCCCGGATTCCCATGGAAGTTTATAAAGACGGAGCGTACATCTTCCGCATCCCGGAAGAACCCTTCCACCCTGGCTTTCTGCGTTTTATATGCAGCAGCTTGTTTGACAGCCGCCATCCTGTGTGCTATACCATCTCCGAGGCATTCCTTGCCTGCGGCTTAATCCGCAGCAACTCCCAGGACGCTTTTCTCCTGCTTGGGCCACTCCCCTTATTCTCGCTGACGACAGAATCCGCAAAAACTTTATTGGATGGGCTTGGGCTTCCATATGACTGCCTGGCCAGCCTGCTTAGGTGGGTACACTCACTGCCCGCTTATGATGCACAGAAATTCAGGGGAACGCTAAACTTTTTAGATTCCATAATAAATAATGAAAAGGGACGGAGCGAATACCTCCCCATAAGGCAGTATCCCCGCCCTCAACATAAAAAAGAAGCCTTTGTAGAACATATGGGATATGTAGAAGAAACAATTTATGAATCAAAGATGTTATCCTGCATTGAAAATGGAAATGTATTGGAACTGCAGAAAGCAGTTTATGAAATCCTGCACTGGGATTTCCTCCTGACGGAGCTTCCCATCAGTTCCCAAAGGTATTTAAAGAACATCCTGATTGGTGCAAACAGCCTTGCCTGTCGTGCCGCAATCAAAGGAGGCCTTGGGACGCAGGCTGCCCTCTCCCTATCCGACGGTTTCCTGGCCAATATTGAAAAAAGCCAAAGTTTTGACGAATTCTGCCTGTTTTTATCCCAGATGCTGATTACTTATGCAAAGAATGTAAATAACTGCCAGATTCCGAAAAACTGTTCCCTCCTGTCCAGAAAAGTCATCCGGCTTGTTCAGGAAAATCTATATGAAAAGATTACCCCCGCCCAAATTGCAGACATCTTACATATGGATCTGTCATATCTTGGCCGGGAATTTAAAAAAAGCACCGGAAAAACCATTACATTGTATATCCAGGAACAAAAAATTGCAGAAGCCCGGCGGCAACTTGAAACAACTAACCTCCCACTTTCCCAGATTGCAATGCAGCTCAATTTTTCATCCCAGAATTATTTCCATCATGTATTTAAAAAAATTACAGGCGTAACCCCGAACCAGTATGCACAAAAGCAGCATTAATATGCTATTCCATTTCCAAATTTATTTATAAATACTAATGATCCATCCGAATCATTGGCTGGAAGCCCTGAATTGTCTTTGCCACAATCTCATCTTCTTCCACAAACGGCTCCTCCCAATGCCTCGAATCCCATGAACATTCCGCATTATCCCCAAGGACATAATAGCACCCTTCTGGCACTGTCAGACTGGTTCCATTATGTTCTATCTGCCCGCCTCCCACTGCCACAATCCGCTTGACCAGCAGTTTCCCAGCATGGCGGAAAATCACGATATCCCCCACCTCAAGCTCACCGTAAATCCGGAACCCCAGAACATAACTGCCTTTCTCCAGTGTCGGCTCCATAGACTCTGTAGGCACATAACCAAACAGGAATACAAACCTTAAAATAATCACCATAAAAGCTGTGATTCCAAGAGGAACCAGCCACCTCCACGCTTCTTTCTGTAATGACTTCATACTGATCTCCCATCCAATAGAAACTCCGTCCTGTATCCTTCCTACTGCCACAAACAAAAAAATTGGAATGCCAGAAACTACAGCGTCCCTGACATCCCATATCCAGGCCTGTCATATCCCAAGATGATAAGCCTCCTTTATCTACATGATTTCCGGCCGGTCCTTTAAAAACTTCCGCGCCTTGGAAACCCATGCGCACACCAGCCTGTCCGAAGCATCCATTTTCTCACCAATCTCCCTGCTGGTATACCCATCTGCCATCATGCACATGGCATCAATCCCTTTCCCCGTTGATGGGGGAGCCTCTGCTTTTGCTGCTGCAAGCACCTTTTCTATATCAATGTAAAAAACCGACAGCTCCTCCGGAACTTCCTGCTCTGCGGCTACAAAAGGCGTCACATCACAGGCCGATTCATTTGCCTGCCGCCTGGCAGCATAAATCATGGCATCGCAGATTTCGTTCCAGATCAGGCGGTACGCATAGGTAGAAAATGTCCCACCCTTGTCCGTAGCTGCCGCTTTGCAGAGCCCGATGCAGCCGATCTGGAAAAGGTCATCATACGAATACATCCCCACCTGATAGGGCGGATGAAGCCTGTCATGGAGCACACCATGTACCAGACCGATATTTTCTTCCACTTTTCTCTGACATTTTTCCGACAGCGGACAGAAAAGGAAATCGCTGAAAAGCTGGATAAACTACCCGATGTTCTGAAAGAGGACGGTTATCCCGATGTGCAGGCGTTCATGGCAACCTACCGCAAGGCGGAGGCTGTTGTGGAGCAGTACAACCGTGACCTTGCCGCATGGGAGCGGGAGGTCAGGGAGAACCGCAGACCAGCCGAAAAAGAAAGGCTTACACCGCCCGAAAAGAAAAGTATTCGTGACCAGCTCAGGCGGCTACAGGCAGAAGGCAGACAAAGAAGCCAGCCAAAGCGAAAATCCCACGACAGAGAAAGATAGCTTTAATGCCGAAAACAACACCGCAGGGCAGTATCTCTGCCTTGTGGGATTACATACATTTTAAGACAGAGAAACACCCTGCAAGATTTTGAAGTCTTGCAGGGTGTAGATGGTTTATTCAGGAATTAATACATCTCCGTTGGAGATAGTTGCTTTGGATGCCGAAATTGCGCTTGTAATGGTATTAACATTGGTCTCATCAATTTCGCCTTCATAGGAAATCTGTACTGTATCGCCAACCTTGACAATTCCATAATCTACATAACGGAAGATTCGAAGGTCATTTAGTAGAACTTTGTAGGTGATACCGTCTGCCGGATTCTTGCACAGAATAGAATCATCCACAAGGATATATTCTTCTGTGATCTCAACGATTGTACCGGCAACCGAGTTCCTATACGCTTCATATTCTGTTTCGATGGATTTTTCTTTTGCATACTTGATAATCTTTCCGGCTGCTTCCTCTCCGATGTTAAATAAATACTGCCAGTCAAATGCGTTAGTCCACAGATAGCCGTCCTCCGTCACATAAAGAGCTGCCTTGTAGGCGCCAAGAGAATCGGAGGTAATCGTAAAGCTCAGATAATCTCTGTCACCGACCATCCACGATTCATCCTCAACGAAAACAGCACTTTTACAATCTGTAAGAACTTCCCATATATAATCGTCATTGTTTAACACGAAATGATTGCTGTTTGGGTTGTCTTCTTTTTCGGAAAAGCGGCTCAGTTCCACAACCTTGGATAGATTTACCGTTTCCATAAGCTCACCAAGCGTGCTCGGAGGAGAGTATTCGCTACTCTTAAAAACGTAATAACTGTCTTCCATCTTCACGGCTACAAACTGACTTTGAGCGATATTCTGTAGCTTGTATACTTCAAACTCGGCAGTATATTTCTTTCCATCATTGATTTCATCATAACCGACAAAAGTGTAGTTTCCAATGCTCTCACTAACCAATGCTTCTGATACCGCACGGCCTTTTCCATAATACTCAATGCCGTCAATTTCGACACTCGCATATTTCTCGTATACAGTCTGATACTCCCATGGCCATACAATTGCAGATTCGCTGGCTTGGATAGAAAAGTCCTTGTATCTGCCGTCGGTTCCCTCCGGTGTTACATTTTCCCGAAATAGCGATGGGAGGATTGCCGCCCCTACAATTACAATCACTGCGAAGCATGCTGCCAAGGAACCCCATTTTAACCAATGTTTCTTATTTTTCTTCTTGCACTTAGCTGCGTCGGTGACAAGATCGTCATCAATTTGCCCGATGGCATTTGCGATTCTCGGTGTTTTCATATTTCAACGTCCTCCTTAATCAAGTAATCTTTTAGCTTGTTTCGGGTGTAGAACAACATATTTTTGACCTTACTCTCAGTAAAAGAATAGCGCTTTGCAATCTCCCTTATAGAATCGAAATAGAAATACTTGCGGATGAAAACATTCCTGACATATTCCTCCTGACTGCGAAGAAACTTACTGATCAGCTTACCTACATCCTCGTCGCTCACATCGGGAGCATATCGTTCATCCGGCAATACTGCCGCAAGCTCATCCAAGGATAAAATGATTTCCGCCGACCGTTTCTTTCGCTTCATAAACTCCAGTCGCTTCAAAGAGAGATTTCGTGCAATCTTGCAGATAAAGGACATGAAATTGTGCGGTCTTGTAGGCGGAATGGTGTTCCACACACTCACATAAGTATCATTAACGCATTCCTCAGAATCTTCGTGATTATTTAGAATGTTATAGGCAATACTGTGGCAGAGTTTTCCGTACTTTGTATCCGTCTCCTTGATCGCCTGTTCATCTCTATTAAAGTAGAGTTCTATGATTCTCAGATCATCCATGTTGTTCACCTCCCTAATTTGACCTAAAAGCGCTTTCACCTATTAAGTACGTTTTTTGAGGCGATGGTCTTAAAAAAATAACTCTTTTAGAATTATACCATAAATCTTTGATTTTTCGGTCATATACATAAAAACGGCGGCAAGGTTTTCCTCGCCGCCGCTCCGGCTTAACTGCAAATCAGTTCTGCATTTACAATCTCCACCGCTCTACTGCGAATATTATTCATCCTACCAACCCACTCCATTTGATTTTCTGTCTTTAGTTGCTCGGTTACGCCCTCACGCTCCGACATCTGTTTTATCAACCGAAGGAACATATCCTTTGCCTGTTTGTCTATCTCGGCAATGTATTCGTTCAGCCTTCCGCTTGTGAGCAAATTGGTATATGTAAGCCTGTGATATTCTTTCAGATAGTGCAAATGCCGCTGTCCCCACAAACCGATAGGCTGTTCTTTTTCGGTTGGTAAGATAAGACAAGGAATATAATAATCTCCTTGCAGTTCATACCACAGACCATTTTTATCATCGTAAATATACTTGTCCATTGAAAATCCTCCGTTATAATATATTCGCACATAGGTTGCTCCGGCAGCTCTGGCCATTTCGATGAATCTGTGATGCCCAATTCCATAAATAATGGAGCTCTCTCCGATTCTTACAAATTTCCGCTTTTTCTTTAAAAATATTATATTTACTTATTATTTTTATCATGCAAACGATATTTTCTATTTTTATTTGCTCCTTCTATTATCACATCTTCCATTTCTGTTAAAATAGCTCTTGTACGTGCCGGACTCAATCCTATATATTTTGCTATTTCACTTGTTTTTGACCGACCATTTTGACTTAAATATTCTCTAATTAATAACCGGTTTTCTTCTGTTTTATCTTGTTTATTTTTTGCATTGGTTTTTATCGCTTGCTTTTGTCGCTTGTTTTTATCGCTTGTTTTTTTACAAATTCAAGCGATAAGCGAGTTCTATCCGGATTATAAGTCTCTTCAACCATAGGAGTTTTCCATCCTTCATCCTCCCATATCTGGTAAATGTCTGGTATTCCACTCCCAGCTCTTTCGCCTATACCTATTAAATTAAACATTTTCATCAATGTTTTATTTCTTGGATCAGATATTCCTCCGCGGAGCATCTGCTTCTTACCTGTTCTAATACTCCCTGGATTCTCTATAATTAATGAATCTACTTCTTTTTTACCACAACACCCTGTGGCAAAAAATAATCTGCATTAACTAACTTTCTAAGTGCAATTGCCTGTCTCTCCACATTTTCTACACTCATCATAGATTTGATGAACAAAAGTCCATTAAGTACTTCTTTACCGTTATAATTTGTCATTTGGCTTTACCTTCCTTTTCATAAATTAGAACATTGTGCTCACATTTTGTGATATGGTGCTCACAAAAAAAGCCATCTGACCTTTACGATCAAACGGCTTGTGTATATTTTGCGTCTATATTAATTTACAATCCTTAAAAATTTTTTCAATAATCTCATTGATTGCTAAAGATGGATTTTCTTTATAATACTTATATCCCTTGTACTCATAAAGGCAATAACCATTATTTTTAATTTTTCATAATGGTACTTGTTACCCCTTAGAAATGGAGGATTCTTTATGACATTCGGTGAAAGAATTAGAGAATTAAGAACACAAAAGGGCTTAACCCAGCCGCAACTTGCCGACAGCATTGGTGTTTCCGTAAGAACTGTTAAAAGTTATGAATTGGGAACCAGCCTGCCTAAAACAAGAGAAACATATCAGAAGCTTGCAGAATTTTTTGATGTTAATATCAATTACCTTCTTGCTAAAGATGAACAATTCATATTAGACGCCGGAGCTACCTATGGCTCACGAGGTAAACATAAACAGCAGGCTCACGCACTTATTGCCGAAGTAAGCGGACTATTTGCCGGCGGAGGTATAGCAGAAGAAGATATGGATGAAATGATGAAAGCAATTCAGGATGCATACTGGATTGCAAAAGAAAGGAACAAAAAATACACACCTAAGGAATACTCTGACAAAAAGAAAGAATAATAATGTGCAAAATTGTTTTATGTGTCCTAATAATGGTACACATATTTTGCGATACTATGCCATGTAGAGACCTAGATTGAAAAATTAAACCTGTACTTTGACAACTGAAAATGGCTAAAAAAGTCTAATTTACTTTTGCAATGGCTTCTTCTGGCAGACATGATATAGTTAAGATATCGATTGCTATCTGCTAGAAAGGGGCAGATATGACTTATTACAAAAAAGAAGGACAGATGGATCTGTCTGACAGGATTGCGATAGAAACCGGAATTAGCAGTAAAGATTCCTTCAAAAAAATAGGAAAACTACTCCATCGTCATCCGTCAACGATTGCACATGAGATTAAAGAAAATCGTACATTCATTCCGGGTAACTATTTTCTAAGAAAGGACTGCAGATTTGTAAGACAGTATGTACAGCGTCACGTTTGTGGAGATGAATCCTGCGAAGAAAAATGTTGTAGATGCCGAAGTGTGGACTGCCAGAAATACTGCGATAAATATGTATCCCGGGCATGCCATAAATTCGAAAAGCCTCCATATGTGTGTAATAACTGTTCAGAGAAAAAGCTTTGTTCAAAAGACAAATATATTTACAGTGCAAAGCATGCTGATGCAACTGTCACACGAAGACGAAGCGAAAGCAGACAGGGAATTCGCATTTCTGATGAAAAGAAATCTGAAATGGATGAACTGATTACCAAACTTGTTAAAAAGGGACAGCCTCTTACCCACATATATGCTGAGCATAAAAATGAAATACCAGTATGTTTGCGGACTCTCTATAATTACATAGATGATGGTGAGTTGACGGTCAAAAACATAGACCTGCGCAGAAAAACCGGGTATAAGAAACGAGGAAAAGGGTATCAGCCATCTATTGGATTTGCAAATATAGAATTCCGCCAAGGCAGAACTTACACTGATTTTGAGTATGCGATGAAAGTAAAGTATACAGAAGATGAAGTGGTAGAAATGGATACTGTAAAAGGTGTGAGAGAACAAGGGAAAAGGCTTCTTACAATGATATTTAGGAAGAACAATGTAATGCTACTTTTTCTTATGCCAGATGGGAAAGCAGAATCTGTAAAAAGAGTGTTTGACTATCTTGAGACAGGGCTTGGAATAGAAGTATTTAGAAGATTATTTCCAGTTGTATTGACTGACAATGGCAGCGAATTCAAGAAAGTTGATGAGCTGGAGCTTACAACTGATGAGGATGGTTTTCTGATTTACAGAACAAGTCTTTATTACTGTGATCCAATGGCTTCATGGCAAAAAGGATGTATCGAGAAAAACCATGAATTTATTCGTTATGCGATTCCTAAAAAGAAAAGCTTAAATCCTTATAATCAGGATGACATCACTAAGCTCATGAATCACATCAATAGCGTGAAACGACCTGGACTTGGAAATAAAAGTCCATATGAGTTGGTTGAGGAAGATGATGAAGATTTTCAAGAATTCATGAGATTGTTAAAAATGCACCTCATCCCGCCAGATGAAGTGCATTTGATGCCAGACTTATTTGTTAAAAAGTAATTAAAAGACTTAAATGCAGGTAGTAATCGATTTGTCAATAGGTGTTATTAGACGGGTCGCGTTTACTTTTGCATAAGAGTTAGCCAGCCGTCTGTTAGCTATGCGATTTTCGATATACCCATTGTCTGGAATATGCTAATTATAGCACCTTTTCAGAAAACAGGCATCCTAAAATGAATTAAATTTGGGCTCAAAAATCGATTTTGTGTAATCAGACGATATTTCAGTTAGGTTTTAGTTTTTCATTCAAGGACCTACATCGGTATACTTCTTCGGATTGTGAAGATAATCAACGATCTCTGAAAGGTTTTCTTTCGCCTCATCTTCTCCTGCAACGTCTGAAAAACGGATTCCCTCACTGGATTGCACATAAATCTTCGCATTGCTTTTTCCCATTCCAAAAGCCATCGAATTTTTTCCTCCGGCATGCTCCATCAGTTTCTTCGCCATATAATTTCCCAGTGCGATAAAAAGGATCAATGGCAAAACCCCGGTCAGCAGGAAGCTGATGATCGGTGACATCTGCTTATCGATATCTTTTGCGAATACTGCTCCACATTCATATAGCCTGTCCGTCAGGTTCGGATCGTTCATCAGACCTGTTTTATAAATATTTTTTTGATCTTTATCTGTAAAGATGATCTGATTGTCCTTAACTTCTACTTCACCGATATTCTTCTTCTCGATCATGCTCATAAAAGTTCCATAATCCGTTTCCTTTACCTGATGCTCCATAAGGATTGGTGTGACAACCAGATTAAATACGATCAGCACTATTAACACAATCCCATAATAATATGCCAGTGGTTTTTTCGGTGTTTTAACTTCTTTCATGGTCTTTCCTCCTGTTGTTCTGCGTTATGCTTTCTCCGTGCATTTTCGTATTATTTATTCTGCCATCTGACTTCGCCCTTGGACAGAAGCGGATAACAGATCAGCTGATCTGAATCCAGATTTTCCGCATGCATGTCAACCGCTGTGATCTGATGATTATCATAAGTCGTATAATAATAAATACCTTTTGCTGTATTACAACAGGACGTGTATATCGTGATCTCATATTTGCCTTCTGTCACCTCACAGCATCCACGCTGCTGATCTACGGATCCTAAGATATGGAAGAACTGGCTTACACTCTCATCCTCTTCTTCACCGGAGATCGAATTTAATTTTGTAAAGGCAACTTTCACAAATCTTGACTGGCTGGAAAGATCTCCAGGTATTCCCATTCCACCCATTCCTCTGCTATATGCATCAAGCTGTAATACTCCTGCAAAAGTACTCTCCGGCTGTTTTCTGGATACTCCGGCATAATTATTCAGTGCAAACATCTGACTCGGGAATGGTGGATTATTGGTAAGCACTCCTACCGGATTATCATATACATGCAGCCCATCTTTCATAGACTCAACAACGATACAGGAGTCTTTGTCTGCAATGATCCAGTGAAGCTGTGCTGTCGGCAGCTGTTCACTGAATGCTGTGCCTGTCAGTCTCATTGCTGCCAGCTTCTCTCTCGCCTCTGCTACAGTAGCACACTGTGTAAGGATCCATGGGATGAACTCGAACTGTGCCACCTGGCTGACTTCTGTTTCATCTTCCGGCAAAGCCTCTTCATATGCCGCATTGCCGACAAAATTAAGACCTGCCATTCCAAGGCCTTTTTCATTAACAGCATCATAATAAAGCGGATAACCTCCTGCAACAAATGCCATTCCGATCAAAGCATAATGGCTTTTTATCTTCCCGGCAAACCGGAAATCAAATTCGTAATTTCTTGGCGTTATCGTGATCTGTTCCCCATAGGAAAATTCATAATCAAGCGTTCTGCCCATATAAAAATCTTTTGTTTTGTAAGTTGCTGCTGTACACATATCGAACACCTCTTCTTTCTGCTATAATAGTCCTGCAAACAATCTCATAAACAACTGTCCGAGCCGTAAATATGCACTCCGTCCTGTGCGGTACTTTTCGGTCACTTCCCTGCATTCATTCATGGTTGCTCCCAGATCATCTCTTATATCCAAAACTGTCTGACTATCCGCCATAAAACAACCATTTTCAAAGTGGTGATAAAGCAATGCCATTCAGTTAAGCATCATTTTAGTGGTTTTCTGTCATAGAAAGCCACTGTTTTTATACCTAAAAACTTTAAAAATATTACAAAAAACAGTTGACAAGTAAGCCAATCCGGAGTGATATCCATAAAATCAGATATTTCTTTTGCCATTTTTACAACACATTCATGAAAAGATCAACATCATGCTCTGTTTCGTAAGAAAGAACTCTTGCTCTAAACCTGCTGAGGGTTCTGTCACTAATTGGCTGCTCTTCAAAACTGGTTGTGTGCAGTGCATACTGATAGCGGATATCAAATGCCATAGCTTCAACGATCTCATCGTCAGTAACATTAAGAGCTTCTTTAAGAATCAGTGCCCCAACAATCACATTGACCGGAGTATTAGGTCTGGATGCTTTTTTACTGTAAAGAACAGAAAAAATATTTTCATCAATAGCAGGAAAAACTTTGTCTGCAAAAATTTTTGCCCATGATTTTTCTAACATTCGTTTTTCGCGTTCTGTAAGATTAAAAGTACTGTCTAAAACAGTAAGCTGTTGATTATCATTTTTAACAAAAGACATATAGATCACCTCATAAAATGCTACCTACATTTTACCAAAGAATCCAATGTTTTTACATATCGTGTTAAGTTTTCAAGGTACAAATTTATATCAAAGGCTATAAACCTTTTGACACCCTAATCTTTTATTTTATCTTCTCCGGAGCAGTTTTTTACACTGGCTTACAGGTGCATCCGATTCCCAGTCCATCCGGACCGATATGACAGGACAAACCGAAGGAAAGTTTATCACACATGACTTCCATTCCCGGGAAACTTTCTTTAATCTGGTTTACCCATTCTTCTGTCACTTCATCGGTACTGCTGGACGCCGCCATCAGGTACACTTTACCAGCAGCATATTCTTCTCGGAAATTCGTTTCCAGCTCATGCTTCATTGCATCGATCATAACTTTACGTGATTTCTTCATACCACGGCATTTCTGGTAGATATCAAGCTTTCCTGTGCTGAAATGCATAACAGGTTTGATATTCAGGACATCTGCTGCCAAAGCTGTCACAGAGCTGACTCTTCCTCCTTTTTTGAGATATTTCAGTGTGCTGAGCCCGATATAAATTGTCATTTTTTCTCTGGTTTCTTCAAGAATTTTCTTGATTTCGACTACACTGTATCCTTCTTTTGCCATTTCTACTGCATCAAGAACAGAACGATGCATCGGGGTTGCCACACGACCGTTATCTACGACAAACACCTTACCGGCAAATTCATCTTCATTTGCCATGGCTTCTGCTGTCATACAGGACCCGCTTAAAGCACTGCTAAGAGGAATATAAACAATCTCCTCATATTCTTTCAGCATCTCTTTCCACATATCCATAACTTCTGTTGGTGACGGCTGAGATGTAGATACATCTACGCCCTTTCGAAGCATATCATAAAATTCATCTCTGGAAAGATCTACTCCTTCACGATACACTTTCTCTCCGATATAAAAAGGCATCGGTAGTACCTTAATTCCGAGTCTCTGCGCTTCTTCGCTCAAAATTCCACTGTGGCTGTCTGTCATGATTCCTATTTTCTTCATAATATCTTCTTCCTTCGTAATCTATTTTTATAACGTCTTAATAATCGGCATTACACTTCATTTATATTTGTATCATATCATTATTTTTCATTCGGCACAATAAAGGATGACGCAATTTCCTCCTCCGCATACTCTTCCACATCCGTTCTCGTTACTCGTTTTATATGTTGTTTTTTTAGGCGCAGATATACGAACTCCCGGAATATAGTATAAAATACCGATACAAGTGGAATGAAAATCAGCATACCTATAATTCCCATAAGATTTCCGCCGATTGTAACTGCCGCCAGTACCCAAATTGATGGAAGTCCTACTGATCCGCCAACCACATGAGGATAGATCAGATTACCTTCTATCTGCTGCAAAAGCAGAAAAACTATAATAAATAAAACTGCCTGTTTTGGATTTACCATAAAGATCAGAAAACTTCCCACGGCACAGCCAATAAAGGCTCCAAAGATAGGAACCAATGCGGTAAACGCGATCAAAATTCCAATTAAAAGTGCATATGGCATTTTTAAAATACTTAGCGTGATAACAAACATCATTCCGAGAATTACTGCTTCCAGACACTGCCCTGTAAGAAAATTTGCAAATGTCCGATATGTCAGCGAACATATGTTAAGAATTGCATCTGCTTTTTGTTTTGGAATAAAAGCGAAAATCACTTTTCTTACCTGTAAATGTAATTTTTCCTTCTGAAAAAGAATATAGCATGCAAAGGAAAACGAAATAAAAAAGGTCGCTAATCCACTGGCAATGGAACCTACTGCTGACATCGTCGTATTCATCATATTTCCGACTCCGTTTCCAAGAAGACTTATTCCCCATTTAATTGCCTGATCAGGCTGAAACTGCAGCTGATCTACCAATTTCATAATATCCTGATTATCATGTGAAAATTCTCGAATCCAGTTTTGCATCTGTGGAATAAAATCTGAAATACTCGTCATCAGATTTCCCATGGTCTGTGTAAGCTGTGGAATCACACCAAACATTACCAATATAATGACACCTGCTACCAATATAATTGTAAGAAGCAGGCTTATCGGTCTCGCAGCTTTTTTTCCTATTTTATTATTTTCTTTTATCTTTCCGAGCATTTTCTTTTCTAGGAAACTCATTGGTACATTAATCACAAAGGCAATTGCACCACCAAGCGCAAAAGGAAACACAATTTTCCATATTGACTTCAGCACTTCAATCACCACATCGAATTTCCACAAAGCAACTACAAGAAATGCCGTAAACACAATCAGTTCTCGAATTTTTTTCATAGAACATCTACTTAAATCCACTATCTTTCCCCTCTTTTTCTTAGTTTCATACGTATACACTTAAGTAATTGAATAATCAGAAGGCTTGCAAAAGCATATAAATATACACATCCAAGCTGCATCAGATTCAACGTTTCCACTTTGAATAAGTTATGGAAACCAGGAACCGTCAGTACTGTTGTAATGAGTACTGCACCTAACACAAATGCTCCCTGAAGCCACTTGTTATGAAAGAGACCTTTTGTAAAAATGACCGGATGATCTGATTTGCAATTATATCCATGAAACAAACGTGCCAGACAAAGAGTTCCAAAAGCATACGTGCTTCCAAGCAATGTACCATTCTGGTTGTATCCTGTCAAAAAACTGATCATTGTCATTGCTCCAATTACCAAACCTTCCAGACCGATTTTGCTAAGAAAATCTTTTGTCAATATCGACTCATCTGCCAATCTCGGTTTTTCACTCATCACTTCACTTCTATCCGGCTCTAAGCCTAACGCAATTGCCGGAAGACTATCCGTCAAAAGATTAATGAAGAGTAAATGTACTGGTGCAAATGGCACCGGAAGTCCTGCAACCGATGAACAAAGAACGGTTAAAATTGCTCCGAAATTTCCTGACAAAAGAAACTGTATCGCATACTTGATATTCTGATATAAGTTTCGTCCATTTTCCACTGCTTTTACGATTGTTGCAAAGTTATCATCTGTAAGTACCATCGCTGCTGCATCTTTCGCAACTTCCGTTCCGGTCATTCCCATTGCAACACCAATATCTGCCTGCTTTAATGCCGGTGCATCATTGACACCGTCTCCTGTCATTGCCACAATCATTCCTCTTTCCTGCCATGCCCGAACAATGCGAATTTTATGTTCCGGTGACACTCTTGCATACACAGAAATATTTGAGACAAATTCTTTGAGTTCCTCGTCACTCATATTTTCTATATCTGCCCCTTCACAGGCTTCCGATAAATCATGTAATATTCCAACTCTCTTTGCAATTGCTGCTGCTGTAATTTTATGATCTCCGGTGATCATAACCGGTCGAATTCCCGCTTTTATACATTCCGCTACCGCAGCTTTTGATTCTTCTCTCGGAGGATCCATCATCGCAATCAAACCAAGAAATA
>OHKW01000311.1_pt1 | contig 39079 bp, 45 predicted proteins | sample 1568931 | NCBI WGS metagenome assembly OHKW01 (sample SAMEA3879536, study PRJEB24766) | human gut metagenome | biome: human-associated habitat; feature: feces | place: USA | collected 1985/1987 | reverse complement strand
AAAACGCCAAGAACTTTAGTGCATGGTTATTTATGACTTTAATACAAAAAATAATCTCACAAAACAAGGCATCAAGATTTGTTTGGATTGAGCTGTATAATCTTTTGTAATCAATTATATTATCAGATTACTGATAATATGTGAATTAAATAGAATTGTTTCAAATGACCAAAGTATTGTTTTGAAAAAACTGAAAGGCTACAATTCAAAGTAATAAATGACTGCGTTGTTAGAAAAAACTATGAAATCCATTATTCAGAAAAATATTGAATAATTATCTGTAAGTTTGTGATAATGGATAATATCTTTTTATATTACTCCCCTATATTAGGCAAAACATTTATTTTGTATAATCAAATAGGCAATTGTAACAGCTTCTCTAAATCACAAGAAAAAGCTTTAAAATCTTGATACCTTTGCTCTGCTTTAAGCAAATTATAACAATCTTGCAAGCTGTGGAAGCTTCGGCGGTCAAAGTCGTTACGTATCGATATAAGCTCATTATGTATATGCCATTCTGAATTAATGAGCCACTTATAAAGCGTTATTTTTAATTCGTCACTCATAATATCACCTTATTTAAATATAGCTTGCGAATACTCTATAATTTGAAAACTGTCCGTATCGTAATTCAGAGGAATTATTTTGCTATCCTGATAGCAAAACTTAGATTTTTTAAACAATTCCTCAACCAACGCATTATATGCGTCCTCTTTATCTACGAAATAACCGACCCCCGGCAATCCGTCAGCTTTTAAATTGACTTCATATGGACGATGTAAACCGTTACTACAACGAAAGCATTGCATTCCGAATTCAAGCGCCGCTTCTTTCGTTATGTACTTACAGACATACGCGCCAACATCGTTTATCTTTTCATCATCTTTCACACGCAAGCCGTTAAGCATTTTAATTTCAGTTCGTCCGTGCTTCCAACAATTTTTCAGTACCTCAAGAGGTATTTTTTCATCATTGAACACAACAACGTGTGCGTGCCACGTTCCGGCATTCCCTTCTTTAACTCCCCTTTTCTTTTGACGCTCAAGAACGTACAAGTACCGAAGTTTATATCCCTTGCGCGTCATAGCTTGAAAAAAAGTCTGCATTTTCCGCTGAAAAGCTTTAACATCAGTACAAGTATCTTTACACGTTAATGTCAAAAACTTCGTGTGCGGCGTTAGATTACACCATATAAGACGGCGAACGGTTTGACGAGCTCTTGAAAGATTGTCTTCTCTCTTATCCCCTACTCTCTGTTCTTGAGAAGTAACCTTAGGATTCGTTTGCTTTTCGAACTCGCACAATATCGGCATACTGTACTTGTATAATTCAACGTGATTGCCGGAAATAACAGCCTTCTGGAGAATGTAGCGATTACAAGAGGTTTGCACGATTTTCACGACCTTTTGTGTGTGAGTTATGAGGTATAGACAAGGAAAAGGGAACGGCTGCGCCGTTCCCTGCCAACTGCTGTCAAAACAGGTGCTGCGCACCTGTTTTTTTTCTCTTTACAGAGTTACAGCAAAGCCGACAGTTTGCTATATATGTCCGCCTTTTGTTTCACGCTCTATCCACACTGTCATGTATTATCGAACACTTGCCCCCCGTTAGTCTGCCCTTTCCCGGTATAAGCAACACCCAACTTTCATATAGACGTGAGTTACCGCATACCACAAAAGCCTAAATCTGTAAACGGTAAAATGAACGCGCAAGCGCGCCGTTGACAGATTTATTTTTTGTGGTTCTTTAAGTTTCGCGAAAGGGCATCCTAACGAGGTTCAAGCGTTCTTTGATAATTGAAGAAAGACAGCGCGGAAAGGAGGTAAAAGAAACAAAAGGCTAAAGAGCATTTGCTCAGGACAAGCCTTCAAGGTTCAAGCGCTTAAGTCCGGCAAGGCGGGTTTACATAGATACATCACATCGTGAAAGGTGGTGATGTTGAAATGTTCAAGGCAATAAAAAAAGCCGTCCAGTATATACTGAACAGCTATGCCAAAAAGATTACTTTCAAAATCGAAATACTCTTAAAGTAATCTAAATAGGTTGTAATAGCAAGCACCTTGCTACACTTGCTATTATAGCCGTTCAAAATTTATTTGTCAAGAAAAATTTGTAAAGGGTGAATTTATAATGAAACTTAAAGAAGTTAAAAAAGGTGATTATTTTACGTTGAAAAGAATTGATTATCCTAAAGATAGTCAAGTTTATGTTAAAGGCGATTATGATTTCAGCGAACGCTGCTACGTTTGCCACGCTTTCAATGACATAAACAAATTCAGGTGTTTTAAAGGAGATAAAATTGTTTTTCAAGATTTTACTTTTTAAAAGTTGCACAAAAATATAACTATTCTGATTAGTCATTATTACTAATTTTCCGACAGCTAATATAGATTGAATAAAGCCCCGTAAGGGGCTTTATTTTTTTTATGGGAAAACGTCCAAATCATTCCACGCAGGAACAGGAATTTGATTTTTTAGGAATGGCACAAAATCAGTTATAAATTTGCCGTAATAGGGTTTACGGTAAAAATGATAAGTGCGTTTAGGAATTTCGCAAACATCAAAGGCTATCTTTCTGGCTCCTCGTTTAAAAGCTTTACCGACAACTTCAGTATTTTTATCTGCAACTTTAACAGTCATAGTTATTGACGCTTCTACCGAAGATATATTAGGGAAGATGAGAGAACGAGTTACAAACCACGTTTCATCGGCAGACCGTTTAACATTCAAATCTAATTGGTCATAATATTGTGTAGCAATTACAAGCGTAAGTTTTTCTTTCCTAATGAAGTTAAAAAACGCACTATCAGCAGCGGACCAATTCTTATAATCCCTTGCAGGCCATATTGTAGAGGCTTCATCAAGCAAGATTACACTACCGGGTTCAAATGCATTGTTATAAAGCCAATTACGGTCTACATCATAAATTGAAAACCCGAACTTAAGATTCTTACGGCACATAGGGATTTTATATGTATCCTTATAGGGATACTGACAATAAACCTGCCTACCCTGCTTTAACGCTTCATCAGCTATAAGAGCCATAACCGAAGATTTACCACTTCCACGGTCTCCTACTATTGAAAGACAGCTATAATCAAGAGCATTACGTTTTAATTTACGATTGATAAACTCAAAAAACATCAATAACGCCCCCATAACATATAGCAAAAAATATTAATCAGAGCTGTAATTACAAAAACACCTAATATCATATAAAACAATGGGGAAAATGAGAGCACTTGTAAAACCAATTTAAAAAACAGCTTTGAAATTGAATTAAAAATATCCATAAACGCACCTATCTATATTTTTAACGGCTTCTTCTTCTACGTCTACCACCGGCAGAAGATACGCCTTTAATGCCAAGACGGCGAACAATACCTATTGCAAACATAATTACAGAAGCGGCAAGAGCTATAAGTACCGGTACATAAAGCAAAGGATTCGACATTATAGTCTGAGCACAATCGCCGAACACCGCCCATATAGCGCCCATAATTTCCGTAAGGACAGAGAATACATTAGTAGTTGTCATATTAAACCTCCTTTCTTACTTTATCGCGCGCGCGGCAAAGCCGCCGCGCAGCGGTTAACTACGCCTACCTTTAAGTCCGAATTTACGGACAACCTTAAGACCTACACCTATAGCTCCACACACAATAGCAAAACCAACGCTCCAGAGAAGAAGCGGATTACTTGCTATGGTATCAACAAGATTGCCGAATATAGACCATATGAACGCCAACGCGGCCTTTATCTGACCTATTAAGTCAGTAACGGAAGCAATAGCAACACCGGCAGAACCGGCACCATCGAGAAACAGCATACATTTACTCCTTTCCTTAAAATTTTATATGTTGAGAAAAATTACATATAATCAATTATCAATAACTTCTTTTTCATCATCAAAATTTACTTCAAAATTATCAAATTTTCTGTGTTTCCACTTGTCAAAAGATTTACTATTTGCATTAAAATAAGGCACGCCGTTAATATTAACACTATGACTGTAAGGATAATTTTTAAAGTAATTTTCAGCCATAGGTTTATACTTATCATACATCAAGTGCTTATTTTGTAATGCTTCTTGCTCTTCAACTATTTTTTCGTAAGCAACTTGTGCGGCTTCGTCCTCTTTTTCTTTCTGCTTTTTACGTTTTAACAACAAATCATAAGCGGTGTAAATTAAGCCATTCTTAGAGAAACGAGAATATATATTATTAGGGTTTGGGTACTTCTCTAAATAGCTGTTTGAATATGACTTACCATACACAGCCGGAGCAATAGAAACAATCAACAAACCTAAGACAGAACAAGCAGTAAGAACTATAAATATCATAGTTGCAGTCATAAGCAAGGGATTATTAGATATTGTAGACCACAAATTAGACATAACGCCAAAAAGCCAAGTATATGCTGTTTTTAAGTTATTTAAAATACTGTTAACATCAACAATAGTAACGCTTAACATCAAAACACCCACTTAAAAAGCATATATATAACAACGCTGAAAACAAACAAGCCTACAAGATAAACAACCCACCACGGCCAAATAGAAATAAAAGCATTAAACATTTCCTTTAGAAAATCAATAATAATGCGAAACCAAGTAGGATAAGATACAGGTGGAGGCACTCTTTGCATTTATAGCACCCCCTCTTAACCACGCCGGCCAAATAGAGCAAGTACGGCACCGAGAATAGGAACACCGACAGCACAACCGATAATAACAAGAGTTATAGGATTACCGGTAAGGATTCCAACAACACTCGTAAAGGTTTCACTAAGCGTTGTAAACAAAGAACTTGCAGTAAATTCCAAGGTCATATAATCACCCCCCACGTCTGAATATTTTGAAGAATGCATTTAATATTAGATATACTAAAAGCAAACCAACCACAGTAAATACAAACGCGAATATATAATAAAGAAACTCTAAGCCAAGAGGCGGAGCGCCGAAAAACTCAACTATAAATTCATACATTCTTAAAACAACTCCTAATACCAAACACAAATATTACACAAAACGAAAGAGAAAGAAGTACAACAACAAATTTTTGGTAATTAGAGAAATTATATATTACATTTCCCCTGTCGCCTTGTTCATCGGTAAATTGAACGTTAGTATTATAAATTTTAGTAACATTCAAATCATAATAGCTACCCCAATTACCGGAGTTACTATAATATTGAAACGTAGAGAATCCACTCGCTCTAACATCATAAGAAGTACCGTTTTCAAGTACGAATTGCCCCGAAATACTTGATGATTGTATATTCATTACATTAGAATCACTACCGGAAAAGCCTATATATTCATACTGATAGTTACGAGGAAGAATTATAGAGCCTTTACCTAAATTTGTCTGACATTCAATGAAACAACCGGCAGACTGCTTTAGGTATGCCGGATATTGTTTTCCATATTCGGCGGCAAAGGTAGGGAAGCATAACGAACCGATGAATAGTAAAGTGAATATTGCGGAACAAATTAAACATTTGAATTTCTTTCCTTTCATTCTTTTTTACCTTTCAAAAACGAGATTATTAAACTTAAAACAACAGGAATAATGAACCATACAAGAAGCGGCATTCCGAGAATATCACAATCAATCAATATCTTAAAAAGATTGTTAATAGCAGATACTATAAATTCCATTATGACGAAGCCTCCCGGCCAAGAACTTTATATAATACACAAACTATAATCAACGCACTCGCGGCCACTATGGCAAAAGTGGGAAGTGCTGATACAACACTTACAAGGAACTTAACACAAGCCACAAGAATATCACCAATATTTACTAAAATATCAAATATAAGGGTTATACATTGCCCAATAAAAACGAAAAAGTCTTTAACATACCAAAATATAATTTTCAACGCCCTACCACCTTTCTAACAACAAGAAGTACAAGGGCGAAAGTAAGAACGGCGGTTAAAATAGGAACAGCAGTTAATACACCGCTTACGATAGAAGAGCCATTTTCAATATAAGAAGAAACAGATTCAGCCGAATTGTCAATCTGAGCGACAAAATCCTTGATTTGTTGTAACCAACCGTTAACAGTTTCTTTAAACTGCTCTATCTTAGAAGCAAAGGGATTTGTATAAACGGGCTTACCGTCTGCTCCAACGGGTACACCGTCCTTATCCAAAGTAACGGGGTGCTGAAAGTACAAAAGATAATTTTTGAGCATTTCGAAAAATTCACCGATTGAATCACCAAGGTCGATAAACCATTGCTTTAGATTGTTAAATTTTTCTGTAAGATTATCTTTTAAGTCGTTGAAAAAGCCGCTTATACGGTCTCCGAGAGAATTAAAAAAATCAGATATATTATCTGATAAATTAGTAAAAAAACTACCTATGCGGTCACCAAGAGACGTAAATTTTTCTAATATCTTACCGAGCCACCCGGGGTTATCTGTGTTATCGTTGAAACCAATATTTTTAGAAAGTAAAAAACCTGCATTCTGACCTGCCGAACCGTAGCCATAGCCTTCAGCGATTGAACATTCAATACGTATTGAAGTATCAGAAGTTGCAAAATCCGGAGCTTTAAAATTTATTGAAATCTTTTTTGCTCCTGTGCCATTGATTGTATCGGAATATATCAAAGTGCTATTCAAATAGACTTCAATTTTCGTTTTAGCGTTGAAATTAACACCCGTAGCAAAGCTCAATTGGTATTCGTGACCGGCTATTAGTGACGGGCTTTGAAAAGCCGATATTATTTTTGTAGCACCTTGCGGCCAGAAGCCCGAATAATCCACAGGCTTATAGTAATTACATTCAATACCGTTACTTTTAAGTGATTCCGTAGTAAAAGTGAAATAATCGGTAGTTGTTCCACCGGCGCTATTATTAGTTTGACGACCAAGCAAAACGTTAAAATCGTCAGCGTGTAAATCGTCTGCAAAAATGGAAAAGGAGCAGAACGAAAATAGAAAACAAGACAGCAAGAAAACACTTACTAATCTTTTCAATTTCATTTCTACTTTCATTCTGCCCCACCTACCCTAATTTTTTAGAATATGCCACCTACGGACGAAACAAGGCTTTTGCCGTCTTTCTTTATATCTACAAGTTGCGGTTTGCGTCTAAAGCCGTGAATTTCGTAAGCAAAATCATATTCAGAGCCGAACTTATAAGAAACATTCGCAAGAGGCGAATCGTGATTAATAAATATTTTATCAACCATATCGCCGTTAACTCCGTCTTGATGATACGAAACAAAAACTTGTTTACCTTTTATTTCGTTTCCGTCTGTAGCCTTAAAATCAAGGTCACGTGTTCCTAATACTTTTGCTAACATTTTAATCAACCTTTCTGCCGCTAATAGCGGGCTTTAAAATATTATTTATCTAAATCTGTCTTATCATCGACAGACTTATTAACCTTTTTTGAAAGAAGTTTATATAACCTCTGAAGAATAATAGCGGCATAAATAAGAAATGTCGCATTCAAAAGAAAATCCATTACATCAAGCATTATTTTCACCTCATTTAATTTAATACCCCATATGGAGTAATTTAAATATACTCCGTATGGGGTATTTTGTCAACCCCAAATGGGGTATTTTGTTAAAATATTTTTATAAAGGAGTGAAAAAAATTGAAAACAAGACTAAGAGACCTAAGAGAAGATAGCGATTTAACACAAGAGCAATGCGCTAAAATAGGTTACATTTCAAAAAACTCTTACATAAGATACGAAAACGAAGAAAGAATACCGCCACTTGACGTAATAAAAACATACGCTGAATATTACAATGTATCAATTGATTATATAGCTATGAGAACAAATATTACAAAACCTTACCCCAAAAAAATAAATTATTAAAAATGACAACAAGTCAATAGCATATTGTATTTATTTTGTATAATTGACAATTTCAAAAAAGCCTAAGATCTTTAGCACCTGCTCCGGTTGAAGTAACTAAAAGCAACTGCTATAAATCGAAAAATGGGATTAAGTCAAACACTGCGATTAATCCCATTTACTTCATCTTTTTAATTATAATTACAGCTTCAGCTTATATCCGCTGCATTTCTGTTCTAACATGGCTTTAATCACATCTACAGCATAAGCCGCAGCTTCTACCGGCGGCATACCGAATCTGCTTATATTTGAAATTACCGTATAATCGCTTTCGCTCATTTCCGGATGAGGTTTGTATGCAATATACGCGCTCATACTTTCATCTGTAAGAAGTCCCGGTCTTTCTCCTATAAGCACGCAAACAACTTTTGCGTTTAACAAAGGGCCTATTTCACGAGCTGTATTTACTCTGCAATACCGTACAAAGAACGGATTTCCAACACTTATGCCTTCTTCTTCAAGCCCGAGATGCAGTATCGGTAACATATTTGGAACGTTTGCTTTTATTGACGGTGCAGACAACCCATCACCGCAATAAATTTGAACATCAGCACCGTATGTCGCGTTTTTTAGCAGAAAGTCTTTAGTTTCTTCGTCAAACAATCTTCCGTAATCAGGACGTGTTAACATCTCATATTTATCGTGACATTTTGTCCTTACTTCAAAAACACCGAGATCATCTAAGGTTTCTTTGCTGACTTCACTCATAACTGCATCGTTTGCCGCAGCATGTGCCGCCCTGAAGTCAAGATATGTTTTTGTTTTATATCTGCTGCCTGCCCTGCCTATTTCCAATCGCGCAGGCGTTGCACTTCTTAGACTGTCAAAATAATCGCCCATACCTTACACCGTCCGTTTACAGAAATATTCGCGGATTCCCCGCGTTTTTGCCAAGATGGCCGTTTTCCCAAATGCCGTACCCCTCAAGCCATTGCTTGAACTCTTCTATCGGCGATAGACCAAGCATTTCCCGTATCGCCGCGATATCATGGTAAGAGGTTGATTGGTACATAAGCATTACATCATCGCTCTGCGGAATCGCCATAACATAATGACATCCCGCAGAAGCCAACATAACCAATAGTGAATCGCTGTCATTTTGATCAGCCTTCATATGATTAGTGTAGCAAATATCACAGCCCATAGGCAAACCGTGCATGTGTCCGCAAAAATTATCCTCAAGAGCGGCGCGTATCAGTTCCTTAGTATCATAAATATATTCGGGTCCTATAAAGCCTACGACTGTGTTGACAAGAAAAGGATTGTAATGACGAGCAAGGCCATAGCACCTACTCTCCATAACAAGCTGGTCTGCGCCGTTATGAGAATTAGATGACAACTCACTTCCCTGCCCTGTCTCAAAATACATATAATTAGGACCGATTGACGTAGCCTTACTTGCCATCAATTCGTTCGCTTCCGCGAGCATGTCAACATCTGTTCCGAAAGAAGCGAGAGCTTTTTCGCTCCCGGCGATTGACTGAAAACAGAGATCCATGGGTACTCCGCTTTTTAAAGCCTTTAATTGTGTCGTGATATGGCTCAAGACGCATATTTGAGTGGGTATTTTTAAACGGCTCTTTACATCGTTAAACAGATTGAGAATATCAGTTGTGCTCTTGACATTATCAATGGCAGGGTTAAGGCCTAAAACCGCATCACCTGCGCCGTATGATAAACCCTCAAGCAGCGAAGCTGTTACGCCTTTTACATTATCGGTAGGATGATTAGGTTGTAAACGTACTGCAAATGTTCCTTTTTTGCCTATCGTCGTATTACATGTAGCCTCAATATGCAATTTGCGTGAAACGTACATCAGATCGAGATTCCCCATAAGTTTAGCCAAAGCGGCTATAACCTCGGAGGTCATACCACGGGCTTTTTTTAGAATTTCATCTCCGCTAATCATATTGTCGAGTATAGCTTCACGTAATTCACCTATTGTAAGTGATTTGATTTTGTCATATTCTTTTGTGTCAAGATCACCGAGAATTATTCTTGTTACCGCATCTTCATTTGCAGGAACAGCAGGCTCTGCCGTAATTTCTTCGACTGTTAAATCGCTCAAAACTTCTTTTGCGGCTATTCGTTCTTTGGCGTTAGCGGCAGCAATCCCTGCGAGCGAATCACCACTTTTTTGCTCATTGGCTTTAGCCAAAACCTCTTTAATTGAAGAGAATTTATACCTGTTGCCTAAAAGTACAGTTTCTAACTTCATTTCTTTTTCCTCCGAAAACAAGGGTTTTAACAACTACCGGTACGGCCTTATTGCCTGCAATAGGTTCACCGATATCTATATAATCGTCTGACTTACACTCGATACCGTCAAGACAAATAAAGGGATACTTTGGAGGCAACCGTCTGCGAAGACATTGCCCCAAGGCTTTTGAAAAATCTTCTTTAAGAATCACAACTAATGTTGTATTGTTATTAATCAATTCTTTACAAGCAGTTACTATCTTTTCAGAAAGAGTATCGACATCTTTGAATGACGGGGATTTTTCTCCTCTTATGCATATGGCGCACGCCTTATCGGATACACGCTCAAGCGATTCGATACACGGTAGATTTTTAATCGGTAATGCAACATCGGCATACTGTATGGTGCTTCCCGAAATATCCATACTGAATTGGCCTGCTCCAATAACTGTCGCCCGTATAGGATTATCAAGCTCTGTTATAACCTTGCACGGATAAGTTTCGGTGTCATTTCTAATTTCATCGGCAAGAATAACGCCGATATCACCGTATTTAAATGAATTATCCGTTTTTTCCTGCATACATTCAGAAACACCGCCTGAAAAAGTAATGATTTCGGGGATGTATTTCCCGGATAGCAAACTATCGGTTATTAACTCGGTTTCAATAGTTTTTTCTTTACAAAAACCCAAAGCCTCTTTGATTTTTGAGGCAAGTATAGAGCAAAGCTTATGAATCGAATTTATGCTATCCGCATCATCAAAGCTTTTTATTTTTATGTCATTTGCGCGGCACAAATTTAATAACGACGATGATATAAAAATACCATCGTCGTTACTTTTTCGTACGAGTCTGCCGCCGATATTTAAGCAACAGGTTTCCACACAACTTCCGTTTACAAATACCGAGATGTTGGTAGTGCCGCCGCCTATGTCAACATTAGCGGTACATTTCCCCTCGTTTTCGCTGATAACGTCTGCCCCGGCGCCTTTGCCGGAAAGATAAGATTCAAGCTCGCTGCCTGCCTGGGCTGCAATAAAATCGCCTGCAAATTCAGATACGGAAGAAATAACCTCCGAGGCGTTTTCTCTGCAGGCACTCTCGCCTGTAACTATAACAGCCCCGCATTTCAGCTCATCCGGTGTTACGCCGGCTTTTTTATATTGTTCTTTAATAATTGCTGTAACGGCACGGGCGTCAATTTTACCGTCGGGTAAAAGCGGTGTAAAAACAACATCACTTTTAAATAAAACCTTTTTTGATGTTATATGCACGCTCGGAACTGTACCGAAGCCCTCCATGACACCTATGCCGATGCGGCTTATAACAAGATGAGTGGTTGTAGTGCCGATGTCTATTCCGGCACTCAGCATACTTTCCGTTTTCATATTAAGCCTCTTCGACCGCAGATGATGATTCTGCCGCCATTTCTGCTTCTATTGTTGATTTTTTTCTGCGATGAATAATAAATCTGTTGCACGGATAAGTCCATAATGTCGGAATCGCCATTCCAATAAGCTTTATAACCAGATCCCAAAGGTTGCCGGTAAGGTTGTGAGATTGTGCAAAGGTTGTCATTGCAGATCCTATCCAACCGTTGGCAAAAATTGTAAACACAACCATAATTGCATATAAAATCATACTAAGCGTCGGATTCACATCAGCTTTAAATGTAATTTTTCGATTGAGAATAAATGCAATTGCATATCCGATTGTTGTAGAAATGAGATAAGTATAAAGATAGCCTTTTGAGGTTATACCGATCATATTAAGTGCATCATTCACAACAGGCACTGAAGTAAGAACTTTAAATGCTGTATTCAGTAAAACCATATGTACAATCAACTCAACAGCAGATGAACTGCCTCCGGCAATCGAGAATTTAATAAACTTCCAAAGCTCAGCATGTTTTTTTGACCAACGCGTAAATCCGTTATCTTTTTTAGTTTCGCTCATTTTTATCCTCCGGTAATTATAAGAATTTTGCAAGTAAAATGATTAGAATTATAATTGCAGCAATGATACTGATTGTTTTAACAATCATGGGTATGGCTGCATCGACTGTAGTCGGAGCTTTGCTGGAAAGATAATCAAAAACAGGTCTTGACACTTTTTTGCCGACTAAATCTTCATATGTTCTCGAGTATGTCTTATAGCTGTCAGGTTCCTTTTCGTCAAGTATAAAACATCTGACACCACGCTTAGTTCTGTTACCGTAAGCATTAAATCCGGATGACGGGGTAAAACCGAGATCGACGTTTTTATAAGTACCGATAAAATTATTTTTATGGTCGTGACCTACATAGACTGCCATTATATCACCGCATTCTGAAAGGGCGTCGAATTCGCCGCTGTTGACATCGGGAATTGACGGCGGCTCTTTAAAAGTTCCGCCGACTCTGCATGTTTTTCCGAGTCTGTAATACTCGTGTTTATGCGTCCTGTATGCTTGAACAGCTTTTCTTTCATTCTTTTTAACTCTTCTTAGAATACAATAGTATTCTGGAAGCGGTATATGCTGGAAAACTATCGAAGGCACATATTTCCCGTTTTTCTCTTTAAGCTCATCACGTTTTGCTTTGTACCAAGAAATTATTTTTTTATCAAAGGCTTCATATCCGCCACCTTTTGCATCGGTGCCGCTGTCAAAAAGATACAAATTGAAAGCATCTCTGTCGGAACCGTCCGAGGCTTTAATAGGTATGTTATATGTACCGCCGCCGTCTATGCCTTCGGCTTGAGTCCCTATGCAATTTGGCAGGGCTTTATATATATCGTTGAACTGGTCTTTATTGGAGATACCAACCTGCCTATCGTGATTACCGAAGGTTACGGCAAAAGGTATGTTGCGTTTTGTAACAGGTTCAAGCAAGGTGTTGATCGTTTTTGCAACGGCGTTCTCAAGTTCTTTCCCCTTTCCCTTGTACGACACTCCATATCCTTTGATTTGGTCACCGGTATACACAACAAGATCCGGTTTTTCATCTTCAATTGCCGCATCAAGCAGAGCCATAGTGTCAGACGATACTTTAGGTATCTCCTGCATATCGGTAATCTGCATAATTTTAAATAGTCCGTCTTTGTTCATTCTCATAAGAAATTTCTCCTGCAAACATAAAAATAAAGGGACACGATGAGTATAAGCCATACTCATTGCGTCCCCTTTGACGTTGTATATTCAAGTACATTAAGATAGTACCACGTTAAAAGCTGTTTTGTCAACCTTATTTAAGTTAAATTATTGTAAAATGTCGATTTTACGTGAATTTAAAATCATTCACGATTTTGCCGCAGACCGTTATCGGAATCTTTTTTATTTTTGCTGAGAAGCGCAAACAGCTTGTCCTGAGCCTTTGATCCATCGCCGAAAATTCTGCCTGCCGCATAGTCAAGAAGATATAATCCGTTAATGCTGATACCCTTATATTTCTGACCGTATTTCTTTGCAACGTGCTTTGCTGAAAGTGCGACGGTAGAGACGGTACCTATTGCCAAAATATCACCGAAAAGATTTGACCATCTGTTTTTTCTCATTATAATCACGTAGTCCTTTCTTTTTTATAACTGCTGTTCCGATAGAGGTATTATACTACCTATGTCTGTTAGGACATCGCCGTTTAACGATTGCGGCGTTATTCCGTAGTTTTGCAAAAATGCTTTTATTCGGTCTTTATCGCTGTGCATTTCAAAATTGCCGAAAAAAAGCAAAATATCTCGCGAAATCATCGCGGAACACCCGCCTATAAATCCGTAATCAAACCCATGCAGTCTAACACTGCCTTTGCTGACTTTTAAAACATCATATCCGTTATTGAGTAGGACTTTTTCTATGCCCGAGTCATCGGTTATTACGGCGTTTTCTCTTACAGGACACAGCGAACACTTTGTATAACCCTGTTTAACATCGATTATACGCAAATTTCTGGATATGGCAACACCTAAAATTTGCGGCGAAACTGTTTTACTGTTGCATATAAAATCGGTCCCGATGATAACGCAGTTAAAAGGCACGTCCAAAGGGTATTCGTAACCTAAATTTTCATCGGCGATAACAGCTTTACCTCCGACGAAATCAATCCGCTCCCCTATCCTGTGCTGTGTCTTGCTTAAATAATACAAGCCACTGCCAAACGGCATAACTGACATATCAATATGCCCTCTCACGGGAGCTTGTAAAGCTTTTTCGGAGTCTCCGACAATAGTTTTAATACCCAAAGCGTTAAAATCGTTTATAAAGGGCTCTGCGGCGGCACCTACTATTATTTCTTTTAAATCAGAGTCGGGCAAAAACGGATTTTTTAAAAAATGCTTCATGTTAATTTATTATTGCTTCAAACGCTTGTCTTATGTTGCTTACACCGATTACTTCAATATCGACTTTTAAGTTTCCGGCAATTTTCTTTAGATTGTATTTTGGAACTATGCATTTCCCAAAGCCCAATTTTGCCGCCTCTTTAATGCGCTGTTCGCAGGAGTTTACCGCTCTTATTTCGCCGCCGAGGCCGATTTCTCCGAATGCGAGAACATCCTCCGGCACAGGCTTGTCCTTAAGACTTGAAACAATCGCTAACGCAATAGAGAGATCCGACGCAGGTTCATCAACTTTAAGTCCGCCTATAATATTTATATAGCAATCCATATTGCCGAGAAAATAGCCGGCACGCTTTTCAAGAACGGCTATCAGCATTGACATTCTGTTATAGTCAACTCCGTTTGCCATTCTTCTCGGAGTGCCGAAGCCGGTAGGCGTTACAAGACTTTGCACCTCAGCCATTATCGGTCTTGAACCCTCCATAATGCAAGCGACGCACGAGCCGGAAGTGTTTTTCGGTCGCCCGGAAATGAGCATCATCGACGGATTTTCCACCTCGTTAAGTCCGCTGTCAAGCATTTCAAAAACGCCTATTTCGTTTGTGGAGCCGTATCTGTTTTTCACGGCACGCAAAATACGGTATGAAAAGTTTCGGTCGCCCTCAAAATATAAAACCGCGTCAACTATATGTTCCAAAACCTTGGGTCCTGCAATATTGCCGTCCTTATTCACATGACCAACTATTATTATGGGAATATTCAAAGTCTTTGCTGTACGCATAAACATATTTGTGGTTTCTCTTACCTGAGTTATGCTTCCCGAAGAAGAGCTGAGTTCCGCAATATTCATTGTCTGTATTGAATCTATCATAACGATATCAGGTTTTTCCGCGGAAATAAGTTCACATATATACTGTGCGTCCGTCTCGCAAAGAAGTGAAAGGTTATCGGCGGTTACCCCAAGTCTTGAGGCGCGAAGTTTTAACTGGTGTGCTGATTCCTCTCCCGATACATATAAGATTTTAAGATTACTGTCTAAATACTGACATATCTGCAAAAGCATTGTGGATTTGCCGATACCGGGGTCGCCGCTTAAAAGGACAAGTGAGCCTTTAACCAAACCACCACCGAGGACGCGGTTAAGTTCGTGCAGTCCTGTGTCGTATCTATGCTCGGTATCAGTAACAATATCGTTTAATTTATATACTTTTCCGTGGAAATTGTCCGAATAGGCTCTTTTTGCCGTAACGGTTTGCGGAGCTTTCACTTCCTCGTTCATTGTGTCCCACTCATGGCATCCGGGGCACTGTCCGAACCATTTTGCAGACTCATACCCGCATTTTGAACACACAAAAACCGTTTTTAACTTTGATGCCACTATTACACATCCTTTGTATTTATATATTCCATTATCCCATAAGCAATGGAAAATGCCATTTTTCTTTGATAATCCGAATCTTCAAGCAATTTGTTTTCTTGAGGATTTGAAACAAATCCGCACTCAACAAGCACAGCAGTTCTTTTTGCGTAATACAGCAAATAAATATTACTTCCTGATTTCTTAATAACACGCTTATTATCATTTTGCAAAAGACTGCAAACAGAATTTTGTATGCAATTCGCCAAAACTGCACTATCGGTAGTGTTAGGCGAATAAAAAACCTGAGTACCCCAAAGCGAACTGTTGGAAAATTTATTTTGATGGATACTGACGAAAATATTGTTTTCGTCTGATTCCATTATCGACATACGCTTATGTATATCGGAAACTTTCTGCTCACGCAGAGTTTTTGCGTTACTGTCGTGTATCGACTCGTCGTCTGTTCTTGTCATAACGGTATTAAGCCCGTATGCTCTGAGGATATAATTCAGCTTATATGCGATTTCCAAATTGATTACCTTTTCCGATATGCCGTCACTCGCAACTGCTCCGCCGTCGGCACCGCCGTGCCCGGCGTCAATCACGATTGTGTATTCACATTTTCCCGGTGAATTTTCAGCCGACACATTACTTGTGGCACGTAGAAATTCAAAAACATAAAAGCCTACACAAAAAAAGCATAAAATAAATATACATATGGGAAACACCCTTTTGCTCATAAAACATCACCCGTTAAATTTTATGAGCTTTTCGTGCTGATTATTATATCTATCAGTATATCATATTTTTTGCCGTTTTCAATTAAAACGTCCTATATATGTGATGGTTTTGTTCTTCATGCAAAGGTGTTCTTACACGCTAAAATTATCATTATAAATTGTATCATAATGCACTTTTGTTTTCAACAAAAAAAGAGCAAGCCTCTTGGCTTGCTCTTTATCTTTAATATCAGAAAATATTAGCCCTTAACCATATTGGCAATTTCATCGGCAAAGTTTTCTTCTTTCTTCTCAAGGCCCTCGCCCTTAGCATAGCGGATGAAAGAGGTAACCTTGATATCTGCGCCGAGCTTCTTAGCTACGGAGTCAACATACTTCTGAACATTCATGCTACCGTCCTTAACGAACTCCTGTTCAAGAAGGCAGTTTTCTTTATAATACTTGCCGACTTTACCCTCGGCAATCTTAGCAAGAACCTGATCGGGCTTGCCTGCCATCTTAGGATCCTCAGCAAGCTGAGCCTTGATTATCTCGCTCTCATGTTCAATAACGCTTGCGGGAACGCTTGCTCTGTCAAGATAAGCGGGAGACATTGCGGCAATCTGCATTGCAACGTCCTTGCCCATCTCCTTAAATTCAGCAGCAGCGGCAGTCTTTTCATCGGTATCAAAAGATACGAGAACGCCTACTGCACCGCCCGCATGAATGTAAGTTGCGGCAATACCGGTAACTCTTTCAAAACGGCGAATCTTCATATTCTCACCGATAGCAAGAACCATATCCTGAAGATTTTCCTGAACTGTTCTGTCGCTTCCGTCAAGCTTCTTTGTAAGAAGATCGTCAACATCTTTGGGATCTTCATTTATAACAGTCTTAGCAACGCTGAGAACAAAGCTCTGGAACTTATCGTTCTTTGCAACGAAATCGGTCTCGGAATTGACCTCGATAATAACGCTTGTCTGCTTTGCTTCATCGGTGTAAGCCATAACTACGCCCTCGGCAGCAATTCTGCTTGCCTTCTTGGTAGCTGCGGCAAGACCTTTTTCTCTGAGAAAATCTATTGCCTTATCCATATCGCCGTCAGACTCAACGAGTGCTTTTTTGCAATCCATCATGCCAACGCCGGTTTTCTCGCGAAGAGCTTTTACATCACTTGCAGTAAATGCCATAATTTATTCCTCCAGTTAATTAAACTTAAACAGAGCCCGCACTAAAGCACGGGCTTTGCTTCCTTCAAAATTATTCCGCAGCAGCTTCGGTTTCTGCATCGGCGTTGTCTTCAGCTTCTGCAGCTGCAGCACCCTGCATACCCTGCTTGCCCTCGATAACCGCGTCAGCCATAGCACCGGCGATAAGTTTTACGGCACGGATAGCATCATCGTTACCGGGGATTACATAATCGATTTCATCGGGATCGCAGTTTGTGTCAACAATAGCGATAATCGGAATGTGAAGCTTCTTAGCCTCTGCAACAGCTATTCTCTCTTTTCTCGGGTCTACTATAAACATAGCAGCCGGCTGTTTCTTCATTTCGGTTATACCGCCCATAAACTTTTCAAGCTTTTCGATTTCGAGCTCGAGCTTAGCAACTTCTTTCTTGGGAAGCATATCGAATGTGCCGTCCTCTTTCATTGCCTCAAGCTGACCGAGTCTCTTAATTCTCTGCTTAATTGTAGTGAAGTTGGTAAGCATACCGCCGAGCCAACGAGCGTTAACATAAGGCATTTCGCAACGAGCGGCTTCTTCTTTAATAGAATCCTGAGCCTGTTTTTTGGTACCTACGAAAAGGATTTCCTCACCGTTGGCTGCAAGATCACGAACAAACATATAAGCTTCTTCAAGCTTTTTGACCGTTTTCTGAAGGTCGATGATATAAATTCCGTTTCTTTCTGTGAAAATGTACTCAGCCATTTTCGGGTTCCATCTTCTTGTCTGGTGACCGAAATGTACACCGGCTTCAAGAAGCTGTTTCATTGATACTACTGACATTGTTTTGTCCTCCTTATTTTATCCTCCGCACAGATCACTTTAACGCAAGACATAAAAATGCAATTTTGCGATAATCACCATGCGTGCGAATTGCGGAAGCATTATACCATTATTTAAATGTAAATGCAAGTCTTTTTCACCTATTGCCGAAAATTTTTTCCTGAAGAGAATAGGCTTGGGCTTTTCTTTTTTTCTCTTCGTCATTTGACAACGTAAATGTACCGTCCGATTTTTTTAATAAAACATTGCCCTCTCTGACTTTAAAAGGCAATGAATCAACCTCAACATTTAAGAACTTACCGTCGGGACACTCTAAAACCGCAATATTGTTTTCAACCCTGTCTACAACAAAAAACTCATCCATAGCTATTTCTCCGTTGATACATAAATGTGTTCACCGTCGCTGCCAACAACAATCGTACCGCTCACATCGGTACGCTTATACTGAATACCGAGCTTGTCGAGCATATCGAGAGTTTTTTCAGACGGCAGATTATATTGATTATTCACGCCGCAAGATATAATTGCAAGCGTAGGGTTAACAGATTTCAGAAAAACTTCCGAAGAAGATGTCTTACTGCCGTGATGCCCGAGCTTTATCACATTCGCCGAAACATCAAATCCGGCATTTAAAATATCTTTTTCGGATTTTTTCTCGGCATCGCCCATAAACAAAAATGAATTTTTACCGTAAGTCGCCTTAATAACCACCGAAGAATTATTCAGCTCCTCATAATCGGCATTAGGTGCCAAAACAGAAAAACAAAATCCGTTTAAATCATATCTGTCTCCGGGAGTTGCGGCATAAGCCGTTACACCGCTCTCGGATATAGCCTGAAGCAAATTCGTATAAATGTTTGTATCGGGCATATTCTGCTCTGTATAACGCGGCATAATTACATTGGTGATTTCAAAATTTTGAATAATTTTTGCGGCACTGCCGATATGGTCGGAATGCGCATGTGTCAAAATAAAATAGTCTATTTTTTTAATGTCAAGAGCATTAAGATATGCGGCAACTTTATCGTATGCGTCTATATCTCCGGAATCTATCAGGACAGCTTGACCGCCGCAGGTTATAAGCTCACAATCAGCTTGACCGACGTCCAAATAGCTTACCATAAACGGATATGTGTCTGTACTCGCAGTCTCATTCACTCCGGCATAACGGTAAATCGAACTCCAAGTAGGAAATACCTTTCCCGGGAAATATGTAATTACAACGGAAACCATAAACAAAACAGCGATAATTGCGAATATCAATATCTGCTTTTTATTTGTTTTTCTTCTTTTTGCCATATCTGTTGTTACCATTTTTACCGTAAGATTGTTTTGCTTTGGTTTGTTTTGTTCCGGGACGCGGCTTTATAAGGCAATTGCTTCCGAGGCCGATTAAATCCTGTCTCCCGGCGCGTTTAAGTGCCTCTTCAACAAGATCATAATTTTTCGGATTAAAATACTGCATTAGTGCTCTTTGCATGGCCTTATCATGCGGATTTTTCGCCACATACACAGGCTCAAGTGTATACGGGTCAAGTTCCGTATAAAACATTGCAGTTGAAATTGTTCCCGGAGTGGGATAATAATCCTGCACTTGCTCCGGGTGTAAATGTTCTTTTTTTATAAATTCCGCAAGATTAACCGCATCCTTTAGAGTGGCTCCCGGATGTGAAGACATTAGATATGGAACAAGATACTGTTCCTTCCCAATACGCTTAGTATAATCAAAATACTTTTTTGAAAATTCTATGTAAGCATCTATATGCGGTTTACCCATTTTGTCGAGAACTGCAGCGGAGCAATGCTCCGGTGCAACCTTTAGCTGCCCGCTTATATGATATTTTACAAGTTCTTTGAAAAAATCATTATTTTTATCCTTTAGCATAAAATCATATCTTATACCGGAGCGAATAAAAACTTTTTTGATGCCCGGAATCCTTCTCAGTTCTCTTAAAATATCTAAATATTCAGTTTCATCCGCTTTAAGAGCGGGACAAGCACTCGGAGCCAAACATTTTTTACCTTTACACAAGCCGCTTTTTAACTGTTTTTCACACGAAGGATACCTAAAGTTTGCGGTTGGGCCTCCTACATCATGTATATATCCTTTAAAATCAGGTAATTGTTTCAGTTTTTCAGCCTCGGCGAGAACGGACATTTTGCTTCTTGATGTAACAAACCGCCCCTGGTGAAATGCTAATGAGCAAAAGTTACACGCGCCGAAACAGCCGCGGTTGTGTGTTATCGAAAACTTAACTTCTTCAAGCCCCGGAACTCCGCCAAATTCTTCATACATAGGGTGATACTCACGAGTATAAGGAAGAGAATAAACGAGGTCAAGCTCATCTCTTGTTAACGGAGACATCGGCGGATTCTGCACAAGCATCATATTACCGTGACGCTGCTTCAGAAGCTTTCCGCGAATATGATCCTGCTCATCCTGCTCAATTCTCACGGAAACAGCATATTCCTTTTTGGATTTCAATACATTCTCATAAGATGGACATTCTTTACCGTACAGCGGAGTTTCGGAAACAGGAACAGCATAGCATGTTCCGTTAATGTCATGCATCAAATGTATATCTTCACCGTTTTTCAGCCTGTTCGCCACTTCAAGCGTTTGCTTTTCTCCCATTCCGTAAATAAGCAAATCAGCCCCCGAGTCAAAAAGAATCGAGGGTCGTAGCTTATCTTCCCAATAATCGTAATGAGCAAATCTGCGAAGCGAAGCCTCAAGCCCACCTATTATTATAGGAATGTTATTATAAGCTTCTCTGATTTTTTTACAATAAACGATTACGGCTCTATCAGGTCTTTTTCCCATTTTTCCGCCGGGAGAATACGCGTCCTTACTTCGAGGCTTTTTAGCTACGGTGTAATGAGCAACCATAGAATCAATATTGCCGGAAGAGAGCAAAAAGCCATACTTCGGTCTGCCGAAACGCATAAAATCGCATGTGTTTTTCCAATTAGGCTGCGACAGCATACACACCCGAAATCCTTGAGATGCCAGCACACGTGTAATTATAGCTGCACCAAAGCTGGGATGATCCACATAAGCGTCACCGGAAACATAAACAAAATCAGGGCTATCCCATCCGAGCGCAATCATTTCTTCTTTTGTTACAGGTAAGAAACCATTCATAATTTACTCCGGAATTTCCGTATCATCGTTTTTTTCATCGGAGGCAGTGTAATCTTTTGCAGCTCCACCCTGTGCCAAAGCATTCATCTCATACCACTGTTGCTTTGTTACGAGGACTTTTCTCGGTTTACTGCCTTCATACGGACCTATAATATTTCGCTCTTCAAGAGTATCTATAATTCTTGCGGCTCTCGCATAACCGAGCTTAAGTTTTCTTTGAAGCAGGGTTGTAGAAGCCATCTGCGCATCAACGACAACCTCTATTGCTTTCGGAACCATTTCGTCTGTTTCGCCGTCGGAATCATCACCGTCCGAAACAGCTCCGCCGTTTTTCTTCTTTTCCATTGCAGCCTGTCGCTCGATTTCATTCATTACTTCATCGTCATAAGAAGATTTCTCCTGCTTTTTAATGAAGTCAACAACAGTTTCTACTTCTTTATCCGAAAGAAAACAACCCTGTATACGTTGAGGCTTTGCAATTCCTACCGGGTAGAATAAAAGGTCGCCATTACCTAAAAGCTTTTCAGCTCCTGCCGTATCAATTATGGTGCGCGAATCGATTTGGGAGGAAACCTTTAAAGAAATACGACTGGGAATATTAGCTTTAATAAGACCTGTAATTACGTCAACAGACGGTCTTTGAGTAGCAATAACAAGGTGCATTCCCGCAGCACGTGCCATTTGAGCAAGACGACAAATTGAATCTTCTACCTCGTGCGGCGCTGCCATCATAAGGTCCGAAAGTTCATCTATAAAAATAACGATTTGCGGCATTTTTTTCTGACCGATACTCTCGCATATGCTGTTATAACCGCTGATATCGCGCACATTGTTATCCGAAAAAGTTTTGTATCTTGACAACATTTCGGTAACCGCCCACGCAAGAGCACCCGAAGCTTTACGTGGGTCCGATACAACAGGAACTATAAGATGCGGAATTCCGTTATAGACCGTAAATTCAACCTGCTTCGGGTCTATCATAAGAAGCTTAACTTCATCGGGTTTTGCATTATAAAGTATGCTGACAATCATCGAGTTAAGGCATACAGATTTGCCTGAACCGGTAGTGCCGGCAACCAAAAGGTGCGGCATTTTGGCAAGGTCTGCATATGTACAATTTCCTGCAATATCTTTGCCCAACGCGACAAAGAGCTTTGATTTCGCATTTCTGTATTGATCTGTATCTATAATTTCGCGCAGAGTAACCGTAGAACGGTTCTTATTCGGCACTTCTATTCCGACAGCCGCCTTATTAGGTATCGGAGCTTCAATTCTGACACCCGAAGCTGCAAGGTTTAATGCTATATCGTCCGAGAGATTGGTTATTCGGCTGATTTTAACACCTGCGGCAGGCTGGATTTCATAGCGAGTTACCGACGGCCCCCTACTTATATCAACAATTCTTGTTTCAACCCCAAAACTCTTAAGAGTATCAACAAGCTTAGTGGCATTCGCCTTGAGTTCGTCCTCATATTTAACATTTCGGCCGTTTTTAGGCTCGGCCAGACAATCTAACGAAGGCAATTGATATTCGGCTTTCGGTTTGTCATTTTCATCATCGGATAAGGTGCCTTTTACCGATTTTAACGCAGAAGTATACGCAGAGCTTTTTGCAGCTTCTTCTATCGGTTTTGAAATTTGTGAATTTGCTTCGTCACCGTTCATCTTTTTAATTATATCATCAAGAAGCACCGGTTTTGATTCCGTAAGTTCATTTGTTTCAGCTTCGTTGGATTCTTTTTTATCCGCATTATCAAATTGGACAATATCGGCTGTTTTCTTTGATTTCTTTGCTGATTTTTCCGTGACCGGCTCTGGGCCTAAATCAACATCGGGATTAAACGACTCTCGATTTCGCTCTTCCGCACTCGCGAGCTGCTCAAGCTTTTCCTCACGATACTCACTGACTTTCTTGACAGGACTGTAAACACCCTTCATCAATTTTTTTAAGGTTGTCCCGGTCATCAGCATTAAAAACAAGAACATTAATATCAAAATAATAGCTATCGCAGCCGGCTTGCTGCTGCCGGTAGCAAGCAATATCGCACCGCCTATTATTGCGCCGACAGCGCCGCTGCCGACAAGTGAACCGTCAAATCTATAAGCATTGTAGGCATCTATAACATTTTCCGAAAAGTCAACAATCCCGTGAAAGCCGAAAATATGTATAGCAGCGGATAAAAGTATTATCAGCATTGCGGCCTCAAAAATCTTAACTCCGATTTTTTGGTCGGTCTTATCAAGCGTAGCCATAACTGCAACATATATTAAAACCAACGGCCATATAAATGCCGAGAAGCCAAAAAGGCCAAAACTGAGAGTCCGTAAAACACCCCACAAGCCTCCTCCGTTAATAAACGAAAGACATATAAAAAAGACCGAAACGGCAAAAAGAATTATTGCGGCAAGCTGCCTGTTAGCCGCCGCTTTTTCTTCATTTTGTTTTGTGCTTTTTGTAGGAGAAGGTCTTTTGCCTCTTTTCGGCGGAGAAACTTTCTTATTTTTTGTTGCCGGCATTTAATTCAGCTCCATTAAAATCATTAAAAGTGAATTTTGAATATCTGGCACGCAAGCGTAAATATACCGATTGCTATGCAATAATATCCGAAATATTTAAACATATCTTTTTTTAGTATCCATTGAAGTAATTTTATGCAAAGAACACCTACTACCATTGCAGTAATTATGCCTATCACGGTAGGCAACACTTCGATGCTTTGATGAATTTCAATTGCATCTTTAGTCTGAGATATATTAGCGGCAATTATTGCAGGAATACCAAGAATGAACGAATACTGAACCATATACTCCTTGTTTACGCCGCACATCATACCGGTTGATATCGTCGATCCGGAACGTGAAAGCCCGGGAAAAGCCGCAGCAAACGCCTGAGCTACACCTACGGCAAATGCATCTGTCGTATTAACTTCTCTTACAAGTTTCTTTTTCTTTGATATATATGTAGAAGTGAGAAGTAATACAGCTGTTAACAGGAAACTGAATCCCTCGACCCAAAGGTTATCATCCTCAGCAAAACTGCCGCAAACGTCCATAAGTTTTTGACCGCCGCCCACAGGGATAAGCAAGAAAAGCAACGGAATACACGAAAACACAAACATGATCAGCATTTTTCTTGTTCCGGTAATTTCCTTAAATTTAAATTTACCGGTAAAAATGTCCTTGATTAGTTTAAAGAACTCAATAACAAGAGCCCAAATAGTTTTGTAATAAACAATAAAGACTGCGATTAAAGTTCCCAAGTGAAGCATTACATCAAACAAAAGGGATGTATCGCTTGTGGTTCCCAACAGATAATGAAAGAGTGATAAATGTCCACTGCTCGAAACCGGTAGAAATTCGGTAACGCCCTGCACTATGCCCAAAATAATAGCTTTTAAAACACTCATAATATCCTCCGATAATGAATTTTTGGATTAAAATATTTTGAAGATATATAATCATACGGATTTGTAGAACGCAAAGAAACTGCTGTACATTCTCCGTTAATATTCCTATATTCCACATAACCGCCGTCAATAGACTTTACTGAATTTTCCGGCGCCGTAAAAGGAAAAATCTCATATGGCGAAATCACAGAATAAAGAACCACTACCTATTCTCCTTTGTTATCATACCGTAAAGGCAATCAAGCGCATCGGATAAACCGCCGAGACTATCAATAAGGCCTTCTTTTACAGCACTTTCTCCGTCAAGAACCGTACCGACATCCATAACGAGTTCTCCGGTTGCAGTCATAAGTTCTCTGAATCTTTCTGATTTCATCGAAGAATTATCTGCAACAAATCTTACTATTCTTTCCTGCATCTTATCAAAATAAGACAATGTTTGAGGAACGCCGAGTACAAGCCCGTTCATTCGCACCGGATGCACAGTCATTGTTGCCGACGGCACAATAAAAGACTTTTTTGCGGAAACCGCCAACGGCACGCCGATTGAATGCCCGCCGCCGAGAACAAGCGATACAGTAGGTTTTCTCATACCGCTTAAAAGTTCCGCAAGTGCAAGCCCGGCTTCAATGTCTCCGCCGACGGTATTCAAAATTATAATCAGACCTTCTATATCTCTACTTTCTTCTATAGCAACAAGCTGAGGTATAACGTGCTCATATTTTGTTGTTTTGTTTTGCGGCGGCAATATAAAATGCCCTTCAATCTGCCCTATCACAGTAAGGCAATGAATATAATGACCGTCTTTGGAAACAGTAACCGAACCCGTCTCAACAATCTGTTTTATATCGCCGTCCGTATTGTCATCTCCGTCTACCGAAGCATCCGGAAATTCCGCGGGAGATTCTTTTGGAGAAATAGGTTCAATCAAATTACTATAAGTCATAACAATACCCCCATATAAAGTCAAATATCATTATGCCCATAATAACTCATTTTATAACTGTAGTTATTTTAGCACAAATGTTTTTTTATAGCAATAGCTGTTCCAGGTTGATATTTAAAATACTGTTATTGCCATTGGTGTAAAAAAGCACTTGTTTTTTACTTTTTCTCAAATTCGAATCAAAAATTCATTTAATTTATAAAAGAATTTAAACTTTTTTAAAATTTTTATTGACTTTTTCCATTATGACGTATATAATTTAGTTTATTGAGGGGATCAAATATTTTCTGGGCAAAAAAAAATTGTTTACCGCCTTTTTAAGCGGTAAGCTTTATTTTTTTGCTTTTTTTAGGTTATTTTGTTTTCAAGCGCAAAGCGGTACACATAAACCTCTTATATTTATGCAGACTTGCTATGATATAATCTCTATTTCCCTATTATTAAAGAAAATCATGTTATATGATGAAAATTCACTTGATAATTCATTGACAAAGTATTTTATATGGATTAAAATAAGATTGTTAAAAATGTGAAAAAGTTAGGAGCGATCTATATGGGTTACACAGTAGCTCAAAAGCTTATTAAGTCACATCTTGTCAGCGGAGAAATGAAAGTCGGCAGTGAGGTCGGTCTCAAAATAGACCAGACTCTTACTCAGGATGCAACCGGCACTATGGCATATCTTGAATTTGAAGCCATGGGCATTAAAAGAGTTAAAACAGAGCTTTCGGTTGCTTATGTTGACCATAATACCTTGCAGACAGGATTTGAGAATGCAGATGACCATCGTTTTATAGGCAGTGTTGCAAAGAAACGCGGAATTAGATTTTCTCGTCCGGGAAACGGTATTTGCCATCAAGTACACTTAGAACGTTTCGGCAAACCCGGAAAAACGCTTATTGGCTCTGACAGCCACACACCCACAGGCGGCGGTATAGGTATGCTCGCTATGGGTGCAGGCGGACTTGACGTAGCTGTTGCAATGGGCGGCGGCACATACTATATTACCATGCCGAAAATCGTCAATGTACATCTTACCGGGAAACTCAGCCCTTATGTTACGGCCAAAGACGTAATCCTTGAAGTCCTCAGAAGAATGACTGTTAAGGGCGGTGTAGGCAAAATAATTGAGTATACAGGCGAAGGCGTTAAAACTTTATCCGTTCCGGAGAGAGCAACTATAACTAATATGGGCGCTGAGCTTGGAGCAACAACGTCGGTTTTCCCGTCAGATGAAATAACCAAGGCGTTTCTTGAAGCACAAGGCAGAGTTGATGATTGGACAGAGCTTTCAGCCGACAGCGATGCGGTATACGACGAATTTATTGAAATAGACCTTTCTTCTCTTGAGCCTCTTGCAGCTATGCCACATATGCCCGATAAAGTAAAAAAGGTTGCTGAAATAGGCAAAATTAAAATTGATCAGGTATGCATAGGCTCATGCACAAATTCCTCTTTAATGGATATGCTGAAAGTCGCGGCTATATTAAAGGGACATACCGTTGCCGAAAACGTCAGCCTGAGCATCGCTCCGGGTTCAAAGCAGGTGCTTAATATGCTTGCACTCAACGGAGCACTCTCGGATATGATAAATGCGGGTGCCAGAATTCTCGAAAGTGCTTGCGGACCATGTATAGGTATGGGTCAGTCGCCTAATTCAAAAGGCATTTCTCTCAGAACGTTCAACAGAAACTTTGAGGGACGTTCCGGAACCGCAGACGCAGGAATATACCTTGTAAGCCCCGAGACTGCCGCGGTATCGGCAATCGCCGGTGTATTGACCGATCCGAGAGAAAACGGAGAACCGCTCCACATCCTTATGCCCGACAAATTTATTGTTAATGACAATATGATAGAAATGCCCGCTTCAGAAGAAGACGCAGACAAGGTTGAGGTTATTTACGGTCCAAACATCAAACCGTTCCCCAAAACCGAAAAATTACCGGAGAGCATTGAAGCTAAAGCACTTCTCAAAGTCGGAGATGATATAACCACCGATCATATTATGCCGGCAGGTGCCAAGATACTACCCTATCGCTCAAATATACCTTACCTTTCGCAGTTCTGCTTCGGAGTATGCGACAAGGAATTCCCCGACAGATGTAAAAAAGAAGGCAAAGGAATTATAATCGGCGGCGCCAACTACGGTCAGGGCTCTTCTCGTGAACATGCGGCTTTGGTTCCGCTTTATCTCGGTATAAAGGCAGTTATCACAAAATCATTTGCAAGAATTCACTGTGCAAATCTTATTAATGCCGGTATATTGCCTCTCAACTTTAAAAACCCCGATGATTACGACAAGATTTCCGAGGGCGACCTTCTCAGCCTTGAAAAAGTAAAAGACGAGATACTCTCAGACAAACCCGTGATGTTGCTTAACGAAACAACCGGCGAAAAGTTCGAGCTTAAATATGATTTGTCAACACGCCAAAAGGATATTATCCTTGCAGGCGGTCTTCTCAACTACACAAGAGAATCATTATAAATTATAATAGGAGGATAAAAATGACTGAAGAAAATTTGCAGGAAGCTTTAAAAAAGTTTGAAGCACTCGTTCGCGAGCAATCGGAACGTTCAGACAGAATTAAAGCTCAAAAGGACAGTATTGACTATGATAAACTTGATAAAATAGTTATCGGCGTTTGCGGCGGAGACGGCATTGGACCGATTATAACAAAAGAATCGGCACGAGTTCTTGAGTATATGCTTGAAGACGATGTTAAAGCCGGAAAAGTTGAGTTTAAAGTCATTGACGGACTTACAATCGAGAACAGAATTGCCCATATGCAGGCTATTCCGGACGATGTTCTGGAAGAGCTTAAATCATGTCACGTTATTTTAAAAGGCCCAACAACGACACCGCAAGCAGGTAGCGGTATGCCAAACATTGAAAGTGCCAATGTTGCCATGAGAAAAGCTCTTGATTTATTTGCAAATGTTCGTCCTGTAAAAGTTCCTGAAAAAGGAATAGATTGGACATTTTTCCGTGAAAATACCGAGGGTGCTTATGCCGTAGGTTCAAAGGGCATAAATGTTGACGACGATCTTGCATTTGATTTTGTTGTAGCAACAAGTGAAGGTTCGGAAAGAATTGCCAAAATGGCGTATGAGTATGCTCGTAAGAATCACAAAGATCGCGTATCAATTATCAACAAAGCCAATGTTATTAAAACGACAGACGGTAAATTCCTCAACATATGCAAAAATATCGGCAAGGAGTACCCTGAAATCACTACTGATGAATGGTATATCGACATAACCACAGCAAAGCTTATTGATGAAAAGCGTCGCAAAGACTTTAAAGTTTTTGTTCTCCCGAATCTATACGGCGATATTATAACCGACGAAGCTGCCGAATTCCAAGGCGGCGTCGGCACGGCAGGAAGTGCTAATCTCGGGAAAAGATATGCAATGTTCGAAGCTATACACGGCTCTGCTCCGCGTATGATTTCCGAAGGAAGAGGTCAATATGCCGATCCTTGCTCCATGCTCCGTGCTACAGTTATGCTTCTGTCGCACATCGGTAAACAAGACAAAGCAGATCTTCTTGAAAAGGCTCTGGATTACTGTATGTTCACCGATAAAAAATATGTAATTACCGGACGAGAAGACGGTGCAACGTGCAGCGAATTCGGCGATTATGTAATGGAAACCGTTCAAAAGCTTTCAAAGTGAGGTGAACTGAGTAATGGCAAAAAATGATTCGGTATCGTTATCTGTCGTTAAAAGACTTCCGAGATATTATCGCTTTTTAGGTGAAATAAAAAAGAACGGAACAGTTCGTATATCATCCGGTGAGTTATCAAAAAGAATGGGTTTTACCGCTTCACAAATTCGCCAGGATCTTAATTGCTTCGGTGGCTTCGGTCAGCAAGGATACGGATATAATGTTGAACAGCTGTACAAAGAAATAGGTTCTATACTCGGTGTCAACAATCATCTTAAGACTATACTAATAGGTGCAGGAAATCTCGGTCACGCCATAGCTTCTCATATGTCTTTTGAAGCACGCGGATTTAACCTCATAGGTATTTTTGATAAAAACGAAGCACTTGCAGGCAAGCTTGTACGTAACATACCCGTAAGACATATTAACGGTCTGTATGATTTTTGTCGCGACAACTCCCCTGCCGTTGCAGTGCTTTGCATACCAAGCGATAATGCAAAAGAAATTGTTGATGAGCTTGTTAAGCTCGGTGTAAAAGGATTTTGGAATTTCAGTCATTATGATATTGCTTCGGATTACCCAAATGTTGCAGTTGAAAATGTACATCTTTCCGACAGCCTTATGACTCTCAGTTATCATGTAAGTAACCTTTAATTACAATCAATACAAAAAAACGATATCGAAGTTAAATCTTCGATATCGTTTTTTATTTATTCTCAATTAAACTTTTAAGAGACCTTAAAAAATCTTCATTTTGAAAATCTTTTCGTTTATGCGGTCCTTTTGTTCTACCGCCAGACATACGAATTTCACGAGAAATATGCCTTGACTGCAAAAGAAAGTCAATGTTATTGTCAGTATAAATCAAACCGTTTTGATTTATAGCCCTTGCATTCTTTGCAAGGCACATAGCAGCAAGACCATAATCCTGCGTTACCACAATGTCGCCGGGTGATATAAGATTGACTATTTTGTAATCTGCACTGTCTTTGCCTTTTGAAACTGTAATAACACTTGCATAATTAAACGAAAATTCATGAGAAGTATCACATACAACATAGCACTCTATATTGTGTTGTTTGGCAAAATTAATGGCTGATTCGGTGACAGGACATCCGTCGGCATCAATAAAAATACGCATTTTATTCTTCTGCAAGTGCATTTAGTTTTTCAATACACTGCTTACAAATTTTATTTCCTTTATACTCTACAATATCATCTACACTATCGCAAAAAATACACGCCGGAACATATTTTTTTAAAACGATGGAGTCGTCATCAGTATATATCTCTACGGCACTTTTACCTGCTACGAGGTTCAAAAGCTTACGGGTCTCGGTCGGCAGTACCACCCTGCCCATTTTATCAATTCCACGGACCATGCCCGTAGATTTCATAATATTCACTCCTAACATTCAACAAAAAGCAACATTCGGAACTTCCTTTTGACATAATATAGCATTTTAAAATTATTATGTCAACGAAAATGCAATATCTATTTATCATTTCATATGAATATACATGGTATCGGTGATAGAAGTGATGAATTATATATGGTGTGCCATAATTCTTCTAAGCGTAATATTTTCATTTATTTGTGGCAGTACAGAGAGCTTATCAAGTGCTATTATTGCATCCGGCAAACAATCGGTTGAATTTTTGCTATCTGTATTAGGGGTGTTTTGCTTTTGGGGTGGCATTATGAATATTATAGAAAAATCAGGCTTAAATAAATTATTTTCGAAGGCCCTGTCCCCTATTATTAAGCTTTTATTTAAAGATGTAAAACCCAAAAGCAAACTTTTTGACGCAATAAGTCTCAGCATGGCAGCAGGACTGTTAGGACTTGGAAATGCCTCGACTCCGCTTGGTATATTGGTTATGAAAGAGTTTGAAAAAGACAGACCTAACGGATATACAGCCACAAACAATATGGTTATGTTTGTAGTCTTAAACTCAACAGCTTTAAAGGTGTTTCCGTCTACAATAGCAGCTGTAAGGCAAAATAACGGTGCCGCAAATCCCTTGGACTTTGTGGCGGCTTCGCTCGTAGCCTCATTTGCATCGGTCGCAACAGGTATTATTTTGACAAAGATGCTCGGTGGTAAAAAATATGAATAAAATAGGTGCTTACATATTCATTATTTTCGTTGCAGGGACAGTATGTTATTCGCTCTTGAAAAAGAGAAACGTCTTTCAGGATTTTACCGATGGCGTACCGTCAGGACTCAAAACCGGATTGGCCATCTTCCCGGCGATTACGGCAATGATGCTGGCAGTAAATATGTTTACAAAATCGGGTCTCTGCGATTACTTCACAAAACTTATAACGCCTGTTTTTACAAATATCGGTATTCCTGCCGAACTGATACCTCTGATAACACTAACTCCGCTGTCAGGCAGCGGATCCCTAAGCATATTTGAAAATCTGCTCAAAGACTATGGCTGCGACTCATTTATAGGCAGATGTGCTTCCGCTGTAATGGCGTCAACTGAAACCACTTTTTATGTAATAACCGTTTATTACGGAGCAATAGGTATAAAAAAGATAAGGCACACAGCTTTTGTTTCGCTGTGTGCCAATATGGTTAGTGTAATTACAGCAACCCTAATGGTGAAGCTTATTACTTTTCAATAAGAGAAACACCTGTCATCTCAGCAGGTTTTGCAAGTCCCATAATGTCAAGCATTGTAGGCGCAAGGTCGCAGAGTCTGCCGCCATTTTGTTTGAGCTTGCAATCATAACCTACTACAATCAACGGAACCGGATTGGTTGTATGGGCAGTAAACGGTGTTCCGTCCTCAGCATACATTTTATCTGCATTACCGTGGTCCGCGGTTATAAGTGTAACGCCGCCCATCTTATTGACTGCATCAACAAGCTTACCGACGCATTCATCAACAGTTTCAACAGCTTTTACCGCCGCAGGGAAAACACCCGTGTGCCCCACCATATCACAGTTAGCGTAGTTAAGAATTACAACATCGTATTTTCCGCTGAGTATTCTCTCACAAGCGGCGTCGCAGACCTCATAAGCACTCATCTCAGGCTTCAAGTCAAATGTTGAAATTTTGGGTGAGTCGATAAGGACTCTGTCTTCGCCCGGATATACTTTTTCTTCTCCGCCGTTAAAGAAAAATGTAACGTGCGCATATTTTTGTGTCTCAGCTATACGAAGCTGTGTTTTACCGAGAGAAGAAAGGTATTCTCCCATAGTATTTTTAAGAGCCTCAGGTGCAAAAGCGACCTTAACATTCGGCATAGTCTCATCATACTGAGTCATGCAAACATAATAAAGAGGGAAATACTTCCTTTCGAATCCCTTAAATTCAGGATCCACAAAAGCTCTTGTTATTTCTCTTGCACGGTCCGGACGGAAATTAAAGAATACCACAGAATCATTTTCTTTAATTTTGCCGTCTTCGGAGCATACTGTGGGCATAACAAATTCATCTGTAAGATGCTTACCGTCACCATCGATTGTCTCATAAGACTTTTCGACTGCATCAACGGCGTTTGAATTGTGTACGCCTTCACCGTTGACCATAGCCCTGTATGCCATTCCGACTCTGTCCCACATATTGTCACGGTCCATAGCATAAAATCTGCCCATTAAGGTAGCAATTTTGCCGACACCGATTTCGCTCATTTTATCTTCAAGCTCTTTTATATACTCAACGCCGGATGCCGGAGGTACATCACGACCGTCAAGAAGACAATGAACATAAACGTCCTTAATGCCGTTGCGTTTAGCGAGTTCCAGTAAGGCATAAAGATGAGTATTGTGGCTGTGTACGCCGCCGTCGGATAAAAGGCCTATCAAGTGGAGAGCCGTACCGTATTTTTTGCAATTTTCAACCGCACCCATAAATGCCGGATTCTTAAAGAAATCACCGTCGGTTATTGCCTTAGTAATTCTTGTGAGTTCCTGATAAACAACTCTGCCGGCACCGATATTTGTATGACCTACCTCGCTGTTACCCATTTGACCGTCCGGAAGGCCTACATCCATTCCTGAAGCCCCGATATATGTCATGGGATCATTCTTCATAAATTCATCTAACCGCGGAGTATCAGCAGCTTTTATCGCATTGCCGTAATCGGAAGGGTTGTGGCCGAAGCCGTCCATTATACATAAAACAACAGGTTTTTTCATTCAAATCACCTTATCTTACTATTCAATCATTATTTAGAAGCAGCGGCAACTATCACGGAGAAATCCTGGGCTTTAAGAGACGCACCACCGATAAGTCCGCCGTCAACATTTACTTTAGAAAGAAGTTCTTCGGCATTTTTTGCATTCATTGAACCGCCGTACTGAACTGTTACGCTCTCAGCAGCATCTTTACCGTAGGCTTCCTCGATAGCAGCTCTCACAAAGCCGTTACCCTCATCAGCCTGATCGGATGTGGCTGTTACGCCGGTACCGATTGCCCAAACAGGCTCATAAGCGATTATGACATTTGCAAGCTGTTCCTTTGTTACATTTGTAAGTGCCATCTTAGTCTGGAATTTCAAAAGAGTTTCAGTATAACCAAGTTCTCTCTGCTCAAGTGTTTCGCCGACACAAATAATAGTCTTAAAGCCTGCGTTCAAAGCTGCAAGAGCACGAAGGTTAACGGTCTGGTCGGTTTCACCGAAGTATGTTCTTCTCTCCGAGTGACCGACAATAACGTATTCAACTCCTGCTTCCTTGAGCATGTCGGCCGAAACCTCGCCGGTAAATGCACCCGAAGCCTTAAAGTGAATATTTTCCGCACCGATTTTTATATTGGAACCTTTAGCGGCCTCAACAGCGGCGGGGATATCAATATAAGGTACGCAGAGAACAACATCACAATCTGCATTTTTTACAAGCGGCTTCATCTCCTCAATAAGAGCCTTAGCTTCACTCGGAGTCTTGTTCATTTTCCAGTTACCTGCGATAACAGCTTTACGAAGTGCTTTATTCATAATTATTTCTCCTTTATCATAATTAACAGGTGAGTAAAAATACTCACCTGTATTTTTATTATTTCTTGTCGTTAAGAGCTGCAATACCGGGAAGTTCTTTGCCTTCGAGATATTCAAGCGAAGCACCGCCACCGGTCGATATATGAGACATCTTGTCAGCAAAGCCAAGCTTCTGTATAGCTGCCGCAGAGTCTCCGCCACCTATAATCGAAATGGCATCACTGTCAGCAATGGCGGTAGCAACCGCTATTGTTCCGGCTGCAAAGTTGTCCCACTCAGAAACGCCCATAGGTCCGTTCCAAATTACGGTACCGGCATCTTTAACAGCGTCGGCAAAGAGCTGCTGAGTCTTAGGTCCTATGTCAAGTCCCATCCAACCGTCGGGAATTTCGTCGGAACTAACAACCATTGCTTCGGTATCGGGTTTATACTCTTTACCCACCTTATTATCAACGGGAATAAGGAATTTAATACCTTTAGCTTTAGCCTTATCCATCATTTCCTTAGCAAGGTCAACTTTATCAGCCTCGAGAAGAGAATCACCTATACTGTGGCCGAGAGCTTTCATAAATGTATAAGCCATACCGCCGCCGATGATAAGAGTATCACACTTGTCAATTAAATTTGTGATTACGCCGATTTTATCAGAAACCTTTGCTCCGCCGAGAATTGCAACAAGCGGTCTCTTCGGATTTTCCAAAGCTCCGCCGATAAACTTAATTTCTTTCTGAATAAGATATCCGCATGCTGCGGGAAGATATGCGGCAACGCCGGCAGTTGAAGAATGAGCTCTGTGCGCAGAACCGAAAGCATCATTTACATAAAGATCTGCAAGAGAAGCAAATGCCTTTGAAAGCTCGGGATCATTTTTAGTTTCGCCGGGTTCAAAACGAACATTTTCAAGAAGCATTACTTCGCCGTCTTTAAGCGAGGCGGCAAGAGCATGAGCGCTCGGACCGACAACATCGTCAGCCATTTTAACTTCCTGACCGAGAAGCTCAGAGAGGCGAGCTGCAACGGGCTTCATAGAAAACTCGGGATTTACCTGTCCCTTCGGTCTGCCGAGATGTGAGCAAAGAATAACCTTGGCTCCGTTCTTTATAAGATACTGAATTGTGGGAAGAGAAGCTACTATTCTCTTGTCGCTTGTTATAACGCCGTTTTCCATTTTAACGTTAAAGTCGCAACGAACGAGAACTCTCTTACCTTTGACATCGAAATCTTCGACTGTCATTTTGTTTAAAGCACTACTCATTTTTTACATCCTTTCGGTTGGTAATTAACATTTTTTATCTTGTTTATTCTATAACAAACTTAGATTTTTTTCAAGTATCGCTATGGATAATGGACGGAAAATATTGTTTGTTTTTTGTAAATTTTGCACAACAATCAAATTGTATATGCAGACTTGATTTCTTCCGCCCTTTTAAGCACCATATTTTTCAGCTCATTTGGAGAGGTTACTTGAATTTTTCCTCCGAATTGAATAATCCATGAAACTAATCCGTCATTTACGGCTGAATTGGCATTTAAATCAAATTTTGACGGACCGTTTTTGTGTATATTAGCATCCTCTCCGAACCTGTCAAGCACATTTTCGACAATTTCATTACTGCACAATAAAGAAATCGGCTTAGGTTCGCCGGAAAACATACCGAAGTGCTTGCTTGCATAATCTGCGGAATCAAAGCTGAATTTGTAAGGAGACACTTCCGAAAACGGTCGGGAAAAAGAATCGTCAATAATCTCTGTATGTTTGATTCTGTCAATTCTCATAATCATAAGATTATCGTATTTTTCTTTGTTACCGACGAGATAATAGTGGTCACTTGACCAAATTAAAGAATAAGGACTTATTATATGCTCTTTTTCCTCATAAGCTTGGTCAGGATTGTCCGATAATATACGTCTGCGATATATTATTTTTACTTTACGGTTATCGTTTATAGCACGGTCAAGCTTATCAATTGTATAATACAGCTCTTCATTTTTACATTTCGGCCTATTATCAACATAGACCTGGGATTTGATTTTTTTTGCCTGCTCTGCGCTTGTAAGAGTAAATATCTTATTCAGAAGCTGTTTTGTTTTTTTAGCCGAAATAAAATTTGCAGCTTGAACCGCATCACTTAACAGTCTCAGCTCGGCAAGCTCAAAGTCACGACTTGCAAGGAAGTAGCCGCCGCCGGAACCGTTACTCTTAATTATATCATATCCAAAATCAATAAGGATTGAAATATCGCTGTATATTGATTTCCGCTCTGCGGCAATACCGTGATTTAACAAGTAAAGCTTTATATCCTCGGCATGCGCAATGTGGTTCTCATCGGTATTCTCCTGCAAAAACTTCAGTATATAAAGAAGCTTAAGTTTTTGATTGTTTGTCGCCGCCATATATATCCTCTCAATATCTTAACTGACTGTTAATGTCCTTCAGAACATTCTCATCAATTTTTAAAACTGCTCTGTCATATGTATAAATTCCGTTAACTTCATTTTCGACATCGCTAACTTGAGTATAAACGGTACCGGATAAGCCCTTATCTATTATCGGAATAATTTGTCTGTCAAGCAATTTTTTATAAGCCTTTGTAAGACTTTCTTTAGATTTAAACATAAGATACCCGAATGCTTTTTTCTCGTTCCAAGTATGACCCCGAACTATATTCGAATAGCCGCCGAATTCAGTAACGACAAAAGCACGCTTTTTTGATTTTCTCAGATGAATCGGGAAGATATATTTATGCATACTGTCAATATCTCCGCCTCCCTGATCATACCAACCGCTTGCGTGGTCAATAACACGATGGCTGTCAAGGCTTCTGACAAAATCGCAGACTTTCAAAGCATCAAACTGCCCCCATGCCTCATTAAACGGAACCCAGCAGTAAATTGACGTGACGCTGTAAAGCTGTTTTATCATTTCTTCAAGCTCTTCATAGTAGTTGCGACGCCATTTTTCATCGCCGCGGCTGAATCTGTTGTATTTGTTATCCTTGAGTTTGTAAATACCGACATTAGGTAAAACTCCCGCGTAGAAATCTCCGATGTACGCTCCGCCGCTTACCATATCCTGCCAAACAAGCACGCCGAGTCTGTCGCAATGATAATACCAACGCATCGGCTCAACCTTAATATGTTTTCTCAACATATTAAATCCGAGACGTTTCATTTCAGAAATATCAAATATCATAGCCTCATCCGTAGGCGCCGTAAGTCCTCCGTCGCACCAATAGCCCTGATCCAAAAGTCCCTTTTGGAAATACGGTTCATTGTTAAGGAAAAGACGTGTTATTCCCTTTTTGTCGCGCCCTATTGAGAACTTTCTCATGCCGAAATAGCTTTTAACAGAATCTACCGCTTTATCTCCAACGGAAACGGTAATAAACAAATCATAAAGTTTGGGATTTTCGGGCGACCAATATTCGTACTTTTTAAGCTTGATTTCGTCATGCTGCTTAACTGTTTTCTCGGCTAAAACGCTGTCGCCGTCCATTATCCGGGCTTTAATTTTAACGCCTTTCATTTCGGCGGATAAGTCTATATCGATTGATATAAGATTGTTATCAATATCGGGAACAACATCAAGCTTTCTGATATAACAGCTGTCAACCGCCTCCAACCAAACGGTCTGCCAAATACCGGAGGTAGCCGTATACCAAAAGCCATGCGTCTTGTTAACCTGTTTGCCGCGTTGCTGCCAGCCCGAATCCGTCGGGTCAAATACACAAACGGAAAGTTCATTTTCACCGTCATGTAAAAAATCTGTAATATCAAAAGTAAACGCGCAATAACCGCCGATATGTGAACCTACAAAGGTGTCGTTAATATATACTTTGCATTCCCAATCAACTGCTCCGAAATGTAAAAGAATACTCTTTCCTTTCAAATTGTCGTTTAACGAAAATTTTTTAAAATACCAAAGTCTTTCGGTGGGCTTTAATCCCTTTTCGACCTTTGACAAAAAACACTCGGGAGCAAATGGAACTAAAATCTTTCCGTCAATATCATTCGGCTTTTTCTCACTGCTGTCTGATATTTTATAATCATAAAGGCCGTTAAGATTTTGCCATCCGTCGCGCACAAGCTGAGGGCGCGGATATTCCGGCAGCGGCATCGTGTCTGAAACCTTGTCGGTGAAAATGCTTCTCATTGCTACAACTCCCTTTTGTACAATAATTGATAATTATTATATAACAAAATGTCTAATTTGTCTATTGATAATGAAAAAAACATTTGGTATAATAACGGAAATTTGCGGATATGGTGAAATTGGCAGACACGCAAGATTTAGGATCTTGTGCCGAAAAGCGTGCAGGTTCAAGTCCTGTTATCCGCACCATCGCTTCGCGGCTGCAACCGTGAATCACGAAGAACAAGCGTGAATATAGGCGTATCAAGGGTTTTTTAGATAATTTCGCCCTTTCAATCCCCTACATTCACTCTTGTGCACTCCATAACTGCAGTAAAATTG
>OHKW01000036.1_pt1 | contig 110525 bp, 89 predicted proteins | sample 1568931 | NCBI WGS metagenome assembly OHKW01 (sample SAMEA3879536, study PRJEB24766) | human gut metagenome | biome: human-associated habitat; feature: feces | place: USA | collected 1985/1987 | reverse complement strand
ATAAAAAAGACCATACCATAACTGGAAAATGTTATTTTCCAGTTATGGTATGGTCTTTTTGCTACTTATGAATTATATTAAAAAATATTTTCAAAGGGAGACTAAAATGAAACAATTATTAAAAAAGATACTTATAATACTATTGTTTACTATTAATATTTCTATGAATTTTCATAATAATTCATCTTATTCTTTTAATTACTATGAAACAATGCCCCTATCTGAAGGCAGTTACATGGATTTACGTGAATTTTAACTTTTACAGCTCCATATGAAATTCTTTTCTATATGCATTTCTTAAAATCTGACATTTTTCTTTACTCCTCCTTGCAACAGCTATATAATACGCCTTCTGCAACAATTCTCTTCCGATCTGTAAATCTTCCTTTTTTCGTTCCCCAGTTTCTATCTGTCTGAGAATAATCCATGCTTTATCACTTAATACATCGCTGATGATATTTCCAATATTTTTTTCTAAAGCCTCCCTCAGGCATTGTTCACATAATGTTAAAGCCTCTTTATATCTTTTTTGTTTGTTATATGTGACCGTCAGATTTCTAAGAATTAACACTTTCATATAATCTGCATACGCTCCAAAAATATAATCCTTTTGCAAGCATTGTAGCAGTCTCTCAAAAATATACACCGCCTCATCCACATCCCCGGCATGTGCATAAGCATTTGCAAGGCTCATCAGATTCATGATTTCCTGTTCGGTAAACGGGAAATCTTTTTTCAGACATTCCTCATAATCCGGAAGTGTCAGCCGGACTGCCTCCTGCAATTTTTCGATTGTTGTCTGATTGTCACTTCTTTTGCAGTAATAGTCCATCAATGCTTCTGACTTTAAAAGATACTGCCTGGTGATCACATTATCATCCGCTTTCTCTTTCATCCTGCCTAAATATAAATCTGCTTTTTCATAGTCATAATTCTGCATTGCCTGCTCAAAAAGTTTTCGTTCCTCTAACAGTTCTAAGTTCTTCCCAACACAGATGGCATAGCTCTTTTCCGGTACACGCTCCATTTTTGCCATGAGTCTTGCATACAGTTCTCTTTTTACGCGAGTCTTTCCGCTCTCGATACGATACAATGTCTGTACCGAACAAATCTCATCACTCAGTTCTTCCCTGGACATTCCAACAAACTCTCTTGTCATCCGTATTATATCTCCGGCTCTGTAGTTTGACATACTAATCCCTCACCATACTTTTCTGCATCCCGTGCCTTTTCATCCTGCCCCTCCAACTGATACAGACACGCAGCAATCTTACATTCTTCCATCGCTTTCTTTAACAGCATATTTTTATCCGCATTTTTTGGCGTGAGCTTTTCTCTCGTTTTTGCCCGCAGAAAATAGATGTCTGCAAGATGATAAAAACCCGCTCCCTCACTGATACATTGAATCGCTTTTTCTGTGTAAAACATAATTTTTCTGTAATCATTTTTTCTCTGTTGTATGGAGATCAGCTCTAAAAAGATATCCGTACTGACTTTTTCTTTTTTGCCCCCGGACTGATACCCACTGACATACGCTAAAATATTTAATAATTCCTGTTCTGCCATCTCTGTCTTCGACGGATCATAGTGTATGAGCAGCAGTATCATCCCGATCTCAACCGGACTGTACAGACGCACCTTTTCCATTGATTTCCTAAACTCAGGAATTGTGAGACAGATTCCTTTTTCTAAAATCCCACACAAACTGCTTCCAGTATTCTTTTCTGCGATCATGGTACGTGCTTCCTGATAAAGACAATATTGTTCATGTACAGATTCATCCTGTGGCATGACTCCCCGGTATTCTCTAATCTTCTTTTTCGCAGTTTTTACCTGATTGTTTTCCACAGATTTTTCAATCTGCTCCCTCATTTTCCACAATTCATAATCTTGTTCACTTAAAATTGTTTCAAACAGAGTGACTTCTTTTCCAATCCTTCCAAGCAGTGTCTGTCCAAGAAGTGAATCGACCTCCCTGCTCCCCTGTTCCAGTCTCGACAAAGTGGTAACAGAACAGATTCCTCTGCAGATATCTTCCTGTCTCAGGTGATACTTCTCCCTGTAATATTTTAATACCACTTCCATCATCTTTTGTTCCATAACCCACGCTCTTTGCACCTTCAGATTTTTACGCTTTTCATTGTTCCTTTAATATTCCAAATCTACACCAGAACATCTCCCTCTCTTTTTCCCTGCCTTCAAACCACTCATCTTTGATCTCAGCCCTCTGGTTCAGCCCGATCTTTTTTACCGCCTCCACCGCAGCCTCACGCTGTGACATTTTCCGGTTTCCGGTAGTCATGCAGTTTGCACCATCTGGCGTATCATATGCCAAAAAAGTCTGGTTGAGATCCATCAGGTCAAACAGGCGTACCGGCTGGTTTGTGCGGTTGTCCACCAGAAATCCCCAGTTTCCCCAGTGGCGGTCCGTGTTGCCAATCAGGTAATCGAGCAGGTTCATCATGTAGTAGGAATATGCATCCAGCTTTAACACGAAATCCATAACGTGAATGTCATGATTTGCTGCATAGATTTCAAATGCCTCCATTGATACCATGCTGTAATCCACCGACGTAATGATCCTGCTTTTTGAAACTTTCTGTCCGTCAAACATACTTTCCTCATAGAGCACCTGTCTGCAGTCAAAACAGCGGCAGATTTTACTTGACAGGATTTCATTTTTCACAGCCCTGATGTTTCCATCTTTTAAAAGTGCAAACGAATTTTTCTCCCTGATCCACGCTTTTGGAAACACGCCGTTGGTTGAGAGATCGTCAGCAATCAGGTAACTGTTCTCTACGGTCATCTGTTTTCCGCGCAGGGAAATATCCACAAGTGCATTATCCAGATGATTTTCAAAAAGATTGATCTGTGAAAATGTGATATTCTCCCCTTTTTCCCGAACCCAGAAAATATCAGTCAGTGACAGACAGTGATAGGACAGCGCTATTTTGGCACGGTCACGGTCGGTCTGCGCCTGCAGTGCTCCGATACTGTTTAAAATTTCCTTTGCATAGACACGGTCAAGTGTCAGAACACGGGTTGCGCACCAGTAATAAAAATTGGTGAGGTTATCCATGCGGATATCGAGATCATCGTTTTCTGCTGTATCCTCCAGATAAATCGAAAAGGGCAGAAACGCCCTGTCCAAAACTGTGCATACTCCGTTCGTCCCAATGTCTGCTACTACCTTTTCGCCATGCATTAGTTCATACACTGTTTTTTCCATTCAGCTTCTGCCCTTTCTTCACTATACGGTTATCTATTCTTCCTCATCCTCGGAACCATCAGCCTCTGCGCGCTCTAACAGTTCTTTCATCAGCTCGTCGTCTGTCTCTGTATTTTCTACAGATGCCTTTTTTGCATTTTCCGCAGCGATGGCTGCACTTTCCTTTTCTTCCTCCTCACTGAGCAGTTCGGATGTGTCTGCATTGTCGATCAGACTCTTATCCTCACGCACTTTTGCGATACTTGCCACAGTGACATTCTCATCTAAGTTGATGAGTTTGACACCGGAAGTAATTCTTCCGAGCAACGTTGTATCACTGACTTTGATACGGATAATAATTCCTTCGGTGGTGATCAGCATCAGTTCATTGTCCTGGTTTACCGCTTTCACGCCGACAATATTTCCAGTCTTTTCGGTGATCTTGTAACATTTTACACCCTTACCGCCACGGTTCTGCGTGGTAAATTCGGAGATCAGTGTACATTTTCCAAGACCTTTTTCTGAAACGATCATGAGTGCATCCCCCTGGGACTGCATCTGCATACCGATAACTTCATCCCCATCCGTAAGATTCATACCGATGACTCCCATGGAAGTACGGCCTGTCTTTCTTACATCTGTCTCTTTAAACCGGATACACTGACCATATTTCGTCACTAAGAAAACATCCTGATTGTTATCTGTCTTTTTTACCTCGATCAGCTCATCATCTTCCCTTAAACTGATCGCAGCAAGTCCTGTCTTTCTGACATTTGCATAGTCGGTGATCGGTGTTTTCTTCACAATGCCTTTCTTTGTCGCCATGAACAGGAAATGTCCTTCCGTGTATTCACGAATCGGGATAACTGCCGTAATTTTCTCGCCCGGCTGGAGCTGGAGCAGGTTTACGATTGCAGTTCCCCTCGCGGTACGGCTTGCCTCCGGGATCTCGTAAGCCTTGATACGGTATACACGTCCGGTGTTTGTGAAGAACATCATGTAGTGATGGGATGTCGTCATCAAAAGTTCTTCAATGTAATCGTCATCAATCGTCTCCATTCCCTTGATTCCCTTACCGCCACGGTTCTGTGCGCGGAAATTGTCAAGGCTCATGCGCTTGATGTAACCTAATTTTGTCATGGTAATGACAGTGTTTGTTACTGGAATCAGATCCTCCATGGAAATGTCGTACTCGTCAAAGCCAATGGATGTTCTTCTGTCGTCGCCGTATTTATCAGCAATCAGCAGAATCTCCGTACGGATCACGCCGAGCAGTTTTTTCTTATCTGCCAAAATAGCACGCAATTCTGCAATGCGGTCCATCAGCTCTGCATACTCTGCCTCAAGTTTTTCGCGTTCCAGACCTGTCAGTGCACGCAGACGCATATCTACAATTGCCTGTGACTGTGCATCGCTTAAGGAGAAACGCTCCATCAAACGTGATTTTGCTTCCTGCGTATTCTGGCTGCTCCTTATGATGCTGATGACTTCATCGATATTGTCAAGTGCGATCAGCAAGCCCTCTAAAATGTGGGCGCGTTCTTCCGCTTTGTTTAATTCGTATTTGGTTCTTCTGGTAACGACCTCTTCCTGATGGATCAGGTAATACTTTAACATGTCGTAGAGGTTTAAAACTTTCGGCTCGTTATTTACCAGTGCTAACATGATCACGCCAAAAGTATCCTGAAGCTGTGTATGTTTGTAAAGTAAATTCAATACGACATTCGGATTGACGTCACGGCGGAGTTCGATACAGATACGCATACCCTGACGGTCGGACTCGTCACGCAGATCTGTGATTCCATCCACTTTTTTATCGCGGACTAACTCGGCGATCTTCTCGATCAGTCTCGCTTTATTAACCATGTACGGAAGTTCGGTTACCACGATACGGTTTTTGCCGTTTTGCATTGGTTCTATATCTGTAATTGCACGCACACGGACTTTTCCACGTCCGGTACGGTAAGCCTCATTAATCCCGGCTGTTCCAAGAATCATGCCTCCGGTAGGGAAGTCCGGTCCCTTGACGATAGAGAGTAATTCTTCGATATCGGTATCGCGGTCCTCCTCGACTTTGTTGTCAATGATCTTTACTACGGCATTGATGACTTCGCGCAGGTTGTGCGGCGGAATATTTGTTGCCATACCAACGGCAATGCCGGTAGTTCCGTTTACTAAAAGGTTCGGATAACGGGATGGCAGAACGGTAGGTTCTTTCTCCGTCTCATCAAAGTTTGGAACGAAATCAACGGTGTCTTTTCCGATATCGGCAAGCATTTCCATGGAAATTTTACTGAGACGTGCCTCCGTATATCGCATGGCAGCTGCGCCGTCACCGTCCACGGAACCAAAGTTTCCATGACCGTCAACTAACGGATATCTGGTCGACCACTCCTGTGCCATATTTACAAGAGCTCCATAAATAGAACTGTCTCCGTGCGGATGGTATTTACCCATCGTATCACCGACGATACGCGCACATTTACGATGCGGCTTATCTGGACCATTGTTCAGCTCTATCATTGAGTAAAGCACACGGCGCTGTACCGGTTTTAAACCATCCCTTACATCAGGGAGCGCACGCTGCGCGATAACACTCATGGCATAATCGATATAGGATGTTTCCATCGTTTTTTTCAAATCGACGTCATGAATCTGATCAAAAATTTTATCATCCATCTGATTTCTTCTCCATTTCTAACTCGTCTCTCTCATCCGAACTTCTGCAAACGGATCACATCTTCTAAAAATCCGGCTGCACCTATCTGTTAAATATCCAGATTCTGTACATACTTCGCATTTTCCTCAATGAACTCACGTCTTGGTTCTACCTTATCGCCCATCAAAGTCGTAAATGTCACATCAATCTCCGAAGAATTTTCCTCATCGATCATGACACGTTTTAAAATACGTTTTTCCGGATCCATAGTCGTCTCCCAGAGCTGCTCGGCATCCATCTCTCCAAGTCCTTTATATCGCTGGATCTTGTTATTGCCGTCACGTCCGATCTCAATCAGGATATTGTTTAATTCAGCGTCATCGTACGCATACCAGATATTTTTATTTTTCTCAATCTTGTAAAGCGGCGGAGTTGCAAGATATACATGCCCCTGCTTGATGAGTTCCGGCATAAAACGGTATAAAAATGTCAGCATCAGTGTCGCAATATGAGCACCATCGACATCGGCATCCGTCATAATAATGATCTTGTCATAACGCAGCTTGGAAATATCAAAGTCTTCATGAATTCCGGTACCAAATGCAGTGATCATTGCTTTGATCTCGGCATTGCCGTAAATTTTATCCAGTCTCGCTTTTTCCACATTCAGAATTTTACCACGCAAAGGAAGAATTGCCTGTGTTGCACGGCTTCTTGCTGTCTTTGCAGAACCACCCGCGGAATCTCCCTCGACGATAAAGATCTCACAGTTTTTCGGATCTTTGTCCGAACAGTCTGCAAGTTTTCCAGGTAAGGAAGTACCTTCCAAGGCTGTTTTTCTTCTGGTCAGGTCACGCGCTTTTCTCGCTGCCTCTCTCGCACGCTGCGCAAGCAGAGATTTTTCACAGATACTCTTTGCAACTGCAGGATTCTGCTCTAAGAAATATGTGAGCTGCTCACTTACCACGGAATCCACTGCTCCACGCGCCTCGCTGTTTCCGAGTTTCTGTTTTGTCTGTCCCTCAAACTGCGGCTCCTCAATCTTGATACTGATGATCGCAGTCAGTCCCTCTCGGATATCGTCACCGGTCAGTGCTGGTTCCGAATCTTTTAAAATCTTATTTGCTCTCGCGTAAGTATTAAATGTTTTCGTCAGCGCATTACGGAATCCGGCGAGGTGCGTACCACCTTCCGGCGTAATGATGTTATTTACAAAACTGTAGGTCGCATCGTTGTAGGAATCATTGTGCTGCATGGCAACTTCGACATACACACCATCCCTGGTTCCCTCACAGTAAATGACATCCGGGTACAATGCCTCCTTGCTGCGGTTTAAGTAAGTGACAAATTCCTTGATACCACCGGCATAATGGAACTCATGACAATGATGCGATTCTTCTCTGGTATCCGTAAGTACAATGCGAAGTCCTTTTGTTAAAAATGCTGTTTCACGAAGACGCTGTTTTAAAGTGTCGTAATCATAAACGGTCTCCTCGAAAATCTCAGGATCCGGATGGAATGTAACCTTCGTGCCGTGTTTTTCCGAATCACAGGTTCCGATTACTTTTACCGGTTCGTCCGGTTTTCCGATATGGTAACTTTGGAAATAAACCTGTCCCTCTTTGTATACTTCAACACAAAGTTTGGTGGAAAGCGCATTTACAACTGACGCACCTACTCCGTGCAGGCCACCGGATACTTTATATCCTCCACCGCCGAATTTTCCGCCTGCATGAAGAACCGTATATACAACCTCAAGTGCTGATTTTCCAGCTTTATGATTCATTCCAACCGGAATACCACGCCCGTCATCTTCAACTGTAATGGAATTGTCCGGGTTGATGGTAACCTCTATGTTTTTGCAATATCCGGCAAGTGCCTCATCCACGGCATTATCTACAATCTCATAGACCAAATGATGGAGTCCTCTCGCCGATGTACTGCCGATATACATACCTGGTCTTTTACGAACTGCTTCAAGTCCTTCCAGAATCTGGATCTGGTCAGCTCCGTATTCATTTGGATTTTCAATTTTTTCTGTTGCCATTCTGCTAACCTTGCCTTTCTATAACCTGACCTTTTTCAAATACCTGACCACTTATTACCTCAAAAACCTTATTGATTTCGAACCTGTTACGGATAAATTCATCCAAACCGGTACAGGTAATAATTGTCTGGGTATCACATATACTGTTTAACAAATAATTCTGACGATTGCTGTCCAACTCTGATAAAACATCATCCAGTAAAAGTACCGGAGTATCATGAATTGATTTTCTCACCAGCTCTATCTCGGATAACTTCAAAGAGAGTGCAGAGGTTCTCTGCTGCCCCTGTGAACCAAATTTACGGATATCAACACCTGCAATGGAAAAAAGCAGATCATCACGGTGTGGCCCTACAGATGTCTGGCACTGTTTCAGGTCGCGCGGTTTTACTCGTTCTAACTCCTGTTCCAACAGATCCGCAGAAACACTAGGCTCATACGAAAGAAAAAGTTCTTCTCTCCCGCCGGATATCCGATAGTGTATTTCATGAACAATCTCATTCAGTTCTTTTACAAACTTTTCTCTCCGTCTGATAATTTTTTTCCCGGTATCAGCCAGCTGCATATCCCATACCGGGAGTGTATCCGATAATTCAGGCCGGTAAACCATATCTTTCAACAGTTTATTGCGCTGATTTAAGATTTTATTGTAATTTGACAGGTCATATAAATAAATTTTATCTAGCTGACATAACTCTGCATCCAGAAAATGTCTGCGTTCGGAGGGACCGTTTTTGATAATATTCAAATCTTCCGGCGAAAAAAATACAATGTTTAAAATTCCAAAAAGCTCACTTGCTTTTTTCATCGGTATCTTATTTACGGCAATTCCCTTAGAACGGTTATGTTTTAAATGCATGTCGATCTGGTATTGTTTGCCGTTTTTTAAAACCATGGTACGAAGATGCGCTTCGTTTGTTCCAAAACGGATCATCTCTTTGTCTTTGCTTCCCTTGTGGGACTTTGTAGTTCCACTTAAGTAAGCAGCTTCCAGGATATTGGTCTTTCCCTGTGCATTATCGCCAAATAAAATATTGGTTCCCTCATCAAATGAAATCTGGAGATTTTCATAGTTGCGGAAATTGTTCAATTCAATGGACTGAATGATCATTTTGAGACTTTCACCGTTTCCCCGTTATAGGAAATCAAATCACCATCATGGATTTTTTTTCCACGCTGAAGTTCTGTTTCACCATTGACTTTTACCAGACCATCCTGGATGACAAATTTTGCATCAACACCGGATTCCACAAGTCCGGCTTTTTTCAAAGCCTGTCCAAGTTTTATAAATTCATCTGTTTCTCTAATCTGAATCTCTATCATGGAATTCCTTTCTATCGCCCTTTGGGCAATATCAATCATAGATTTCAAATTCTATAAAAATAATTAGTTTGCAGCTGCATTAAAGTTAACCGGAAGAATCAGATAAATAAATGTACCTTCATCATCCTTGATAAAACATGGTGCTTTCGGATTGACCATGTAAAGTGTTACTTCTTCTTCATCGATTACTCGCAGCGCATCAATGAAAAACTTTGGATTAAAGCCAATTAAAATATCTTTTCCTTCTTTGGCAATATCGATATCTTCATTCATGGAACCAATAAAGGAATTGATTTTTAATTCCATCGTTCCATCTGTGATGTTCATGATGATCGGTTTCTTATCACCTTCTTTGACAAGAAGTGTTGCACGGTCAATACAGTCTAACAGCTCACGTTTGTTTATTTTTACTTTTGTTTCATAATCAGAAGATAACATCTGTTCAATCTTGAAGTATTCACCTTCGATCAGACGGGAAACGACTGTCGTATTTTCAAACTCAAAAACGATGTGATTGTCTGTCAGGAAAATACATACTTCATCTTCTGCACTACCCGGAAGGATTTTGCTGACTTCCTGAAGTGTTTTTCCGGGAACGACAACTTTTTTGTGAGAATAATTATTTTTTAATTCAATGTTGCGAATCGAAATACGGTGTCCGTCGAGGGAGACAACCTTAAGATCATTTTCTTCGATCTCGAACAACTCACCTGTCATTAATTTGTTGTTGTCATTGTCAGCGATGGAGAAAATAGTCTGGCGAATGACTTCTTTTAAGGTGAACTGGGACATAACGATTGGTTCGTTACGTTCAATGTACGGAATATAGGAAAAATCATCACCGGATTTACCGACAATGTTAAATTTTGCTTTTTCACATGTAATAGTTGTTTTAAAGGATGCGTCAGTTTCGATCGTAACATCACTGTCTGGAAGTTTACGGACAATCTCGGAAAAGATTTTTGCATCCAGTGCGATTACACCACGTTCTGCAATCTCGCCTTCGATCTTTGTTTCGATCCCAAGTTCCATATCATTTGCAGTAAGTTTAATTTCGTTTGCAGAAGCATCGATCAGAATACATTCTAAGATCGCCATGGTAGTTCTGGTTGGAACTGCTTTTGAAACAATATTAACACCATGTAACAGATTAGATTTAGAACAAATTAATTTCATGTTGTAGATAACTCCTTCCTGATGAAACGTAGTGGCTCGCCAAAACGTGTTCATAAAAAAATAAATAGAAATCCGCCGTAGTCGTCTTAGAGGCTGTTAATAAGTTGATAACCGCAGAAAGCCTTAATTTTCAAGGGGTTAAAAAAAATTTGAGGTGGTATAACCCTGTGAAAACCATGCGGAAATTATCTTGAAATGATGTGAATTGAGGATGAGGCTCATAAATGCCTTAAACAGGTTTTAAACATGAAAATGAGACTTGTCCATACGGAATTCACGTTAATTTAACAAGATATCAACAATTTTTTGTGTATAACTTCGAAAAACCTTGATAACTTTAGTTAGGATTGATTTTTTTCTTGATAGTTTCTATTAAATTGCGTGTATTTTCGTTTGATTCGTATTCATCGGCAATTTTTTTGATACCATGAATAATGGTGGAATGGTCTCTTCCCCCAAGTAACTGTCCGATCGAGTCAAGCGGTATATCTGTCATATTCTTACAGAGGTACATTGCAATCTGTCTTGGTCTGGCAATTTCGTTACTTCTGTTTTTTGAGATCATCTGATCCAGCGAAATATTGAAATGTTCGGTGACAACTTCAATTACAAGCTGTGGCGTGATCTCTCTTGGCTTGTCCGGTGTAATAATATTCTGAAGTTCTTTCATGGCAATTTCCATTGTGATATCTGTTTTTTCAAGATTGGAATATGCCAGAAGTTTGTTTAAAGCTCCTTCAAGTTCACGAATGTTGGATTTAATGTTAGTTGCAATATAATTAAGAATCTCATCGCTGAGTTTCATGTCGTCTGCTTCAACTTTTCTTCGCAGGATAGCCATTCGTGTTTCGTAGTCTGGAGTTCCGATATCAGCAATAAGACCCCATTCGAAACGTGAACGAATCCGGTCTTCTAAGGTTTCCATGTCTTTTGGCGGTTTATCGGATGTTAAAATAATCTGCTTGCCGGCAGAGTGGAGTGCATTAAATGTATGGAAAAATTCTTCCTGTGTACTTTCCTTACCGATGATAAACTGAACGTCATCGACCATTAATACATCAATCGTACGATACTTTTCACGAAGTTTGTTCATAGCGGAAGCATTACCACTTCGAATCGACTCGATTACTTCGTTGGTAAATTCTTCGGATGTAACATAAAGTACTTTTGCGTTCGGGTTTCTCTCTAATATAAAATGACCGATGGAATGCATAAGGTGAGTTTTTCCAAGTCCCGGTCCTCCATAAATATAGAGAGGATTGTATGCTTCACCCGGAGATTCAGCAACGGCAAGTGACGCCGACTGTGCAAAACGGTTATTGCTGCCGACGACGAACGTGTCGAATGTATAGTTCGGATTCAGATTTGATCTGTCCGCCTTTTCGGAAAGTGCATTTTTTTTCGGTACGCCGCTATTGCCGGTGCGGATATTTTTTGTCTGTTCCGGCAGGATGAACTTGATTTCGTATTCTGTCCCCGTAAGTTCTGCAATCGTTACCTTTAAAGGAAGATAATATTTTTTTGAAATATAGCTTAGGGTCATCTGTTCCGATGGAACCAGTATATATAAAGTGCTGCCCTCGACGCCGTAAACTTCGAGCGGGCGAATCCAGGTATCAAAAGAAATATCACTGATATCATGCTCATGTTTGACGGTTGAGAGAATCTCGTCCCATTTTTCTAAAATTTTATCCATTTTAATCCTCATTTTTGCGCTGTATTTTGCGCATAACAAATATGAGCTTACGCCCAAATTTGTACGCTCCTGATAAAAAATCCTACATAGTTCTATCCTACACTATTTTTTTGCTTTTATCAATGAAAAGTTTGTACAGGGTATTTTAAGTTAGGGTGAATGCAAAAAAACCCCAATTTGGGCAAAATAGAGAGCCTGAATAATAAAAATTTGCATGAAGGGAAAAAATATGTGTGAATAAGTCGAAAAAAGTTATAGACCGCGAAATATAAGGGATTATCCTGTTTATAAACAGATTATCCGTGGATTATCCATAAAATATCCACAAGTTATCCACAAATTGGGGATAACTTTGCGAAACCGCTAAAAATCGGCATTCTTCAACCCACATTTTTTAACATTTTCGGGGGATAACTGTGGAAAAGCAAATAACAAGATATAGGAGGATAGAGTTTCTTCCTTATATATAGTGGTCAACATTTTCCACAAATGGATAAATGTTGAAATGTAGATAAGTAAAATGAGGTCAAACAAAATTTTAGTGCTTGACTTGAAACATTTTTCTGCTATAATTGAGAATGATGTTTTTTAACTGAGAATATGCGTCTTAGGACGTTTTCTATCGCATCGTCATTTCAGGATGATGGTGAATGCCAGGCAGAGGAGGTGGATATAACATGAAGATGACATTTCAGCCGAAGAAAAGACAGAGATCAAAAGTTCATGGCTTCAGAAGCAGAATGAGCACAGCAGGCGGAAGAAAAGTATTGGCTGCTAGAAGATTAAAAGGAAGAAAGAAATTATCAGCATAGGCCACATTTTTGTGGTCTTTTCTTTCCTTAAGAAGAATGGATGAATAATGAGGTGGTGCATTTTGTACCACCTATTTGTTCATTCAAAGATATTTTATGGGTAAAGTAAGCAGAGACCTTCAAACAGACAGAAGGTAGTTGGTGCCTTAGGTAAATAATCAGAAAGGGCATACTAGGATGAAGTTTTCGGAATCATTAAAAAAGAACAGTGATTTCCAGAAAGTGTACAGGCAGGGAAAATCCTATGCGAACCGTTATCTGGTAATGTATGTTCTGGAAAATCATACAGAAGGAAATCGTCTTGGCATATCCGTCAGTAAAAAAGTTGGAAACAGTGTTATCAGACATCATCTGACCCGGCTGATCCGGGAGAGTTACAGACTACATGAAGACATGTTCAATAATGGTTTGGACATTGTAGTCATCGCAAGAAGTACGGCGCGCGATATCAGTTATCATGAAACAGAGAGTGCCCTGCTGCATCTTGGAGGTCTTCACAAAGTAATCAATCGTTAATTGCAGAAAAAAAGAAGATGGAATCATTTTGAAAAAAATATTAATTGCTTTAATTAAGTTTTATAGAAAATATCTTTCTCCGATGAAAACGACCAAGTGTCCATATTGCCCGACCTGTTCTTTATATGGGTTGGAGGCAGTTGAAAAGTACGGAGCTCTAAAAGGGGGAGCACTTGCTTTATGGAGAATCTTAAGATGTAATCCTTTTTCAAAAGGTGGATATGATCCAGTTCCATAGTGGAGGTATTTACAAGTGTCAGATATGTTATTAACAGCATACAATGGTGCTATTTTAGGACCGATCGCCAAAGTACTTGGCTGGGTAATGAATGGTATTTATGCGTTGATGTCAATGATCGGTATTGAGAATGTTGGTCTTTCCATCATTATCTTTACTATCGTGATCTACGCTATTTTGTTCCCGTTAACTTACAAACAGCAGAAATTTTCAAAGTTATCACAGAAGATGCAGCCTGAACTTCAGGCGATCCAGAAAAAATATAACGGAAAAAAAGATCAGGCATCCATGATGGCAATGCAGGAAGAAACACAGGCAGTATATGAAAAATACGGTGTTTCCATGATGGGAAGCTGTGTGCAGATGCTGATCCAGATGCCATTGTTGTTTGCTCTTTACCGTGTATTTTTAAATGTTCCGGCATATGTATCCGGTGTAAAGAACAATTTTTCTACGCTGGTTGATGGAATTATGGCAACAAGCGGTTATCAGGATAAGATGACTCAGCTCGTTACAGATTTAAGAGTTATGACAACACCGGCAGCAGATTTTACAGTGTCAGATCCGACTGCTCTTTCGAACTCTATTGTTGATGTTTTATACAAAATGAATTCAGCAGGATGGGAAAACTTAAAGAGTGCATTTCCTTCTTTGACGGATACCATCAATGCGACTTATGATACAGTTTCACATGTAAACAACTTTCTGGGACTGAATATTTCAGATACACCATGGCAGGTCATGACGACGAACTTTGCGTCACATAACTTCCTGTTTGTAGTATTAGCACTTCTTGTACCGGTTATTTCTTATCTGACCCAGGTACTTAACATTAAGCTGATGCCGCAGGCTGCTCCGTCTAACGGAAATAGCGATAATGATATGGCTGCACAGCAGATGAAAATGATGAACCGCACTATGCCGATCTTTTCATTTGTAATGTGTTTTACCGTTCCTGTAGGTCTTGGTATTTACTGGATTGCCGGTGCCGTAGTACGAAGCGTTCAGCAGTTTTTCTTAAATAAACATTTTGAGAAAATCAATCTTGAGGATATTATTAAGAAGAATCAGGAAAAGGCAAAGAAGAAACGTGAAAAAATGGGAATCGCTGAAAATCAGATTTCCAATGCTGCTAAGATCAATACAAGAAAAATTGATGAACCGAAAAAAGAAGAGAAGAAGTCTAACATGAGTGAGGCACAGCGCGAGCTTGAATTAGAGAAAGCAAATGCCGCAAAATCAAAGGCAAAAGCCGGAAGTATGGCCGCAAAAGCAAACATGGTCCGCGATTTTAATGAGAAAAACAGCAGAAAATAATAAGAAAGGATAGGGGTTTGGAATGGAATATATTGAAATTTCAGCAAAAACAGTCGATGAAGCAATCACAGAAGCACTGGTAAAACTGGGGACAACCAGTGACAGAATCGAATATGAGATCGTCGAAAAAGGAAATAACGGTTTCCTTGGCATCGGAAGAAAAGATGCGGTGATCAAAGTACGTAAGAAATATTCTGTGAATGATGATATCAAGGATTTCTTAAATAAAGTATTTGAAGCGATGGACTTAAAGGTTGAGATCGTTATGACTGCAGAAGAAAACAGTAATGTGATCAATGTTGATTTAAAAGGTGATGACATGGGCGTTTTGATCGGAAAAAGAGGACAGACCTTAGATTCCCTTCAGTACCTGACAAACCTTGCTGTTAATAAAAATGCAGAAAGTTTTGTAAAAGTAAAAATCGATACCGAAGATTATCGTAAGAGAAGAAGAGAAACATTAGAGAATCTTGCAAAGAATATTGCATACAAGGTAAAGAGAACAAAACGTCCGGTTTCTTTAGAGCCGATGAATCCTTATGAAAGAAGAGTGATTCATTCTACCTTGCAGAATGACAAATTCGTAACAACACACAGTGAAGGAGACGAACCTTATCGTCATGTTGTTGTAACATTAAAGAGACAGTAAACCGGTTTTCATCCGTGTGTGATGAATGACACAGAAAAATTCGTGGCGGATAAAGAAAACGTCCACGAATTTTTTTGTATATGGAAATGAGGTATTATGCGAACAGATACGATTGCTGCGATTGCAACAGCTATGTCAAGTTCAGGAATTGGTATAATAAGAATCAGTGGAGATGAGGCAGTCGGGATTGTCGACCGTATTTTTTCAATGAAAAACGGAAAAAAATTATCTGATATGCCGACACATACGATTCATTATGGTCATATCAAAGATGGGGATGAAGTGATCGATGAAGTTATGGTTGTACTGATGCGGGCACCAAAAAGTTACACCAAAGAGGATACCGTGGAAATTGACTGTCACGGTGGTGTGTATGTCATGAAACGGGTGCTTGAGACAGTAATCAAATATGGTGCGCGTCCGGCAGAGCCGGGAGAGTTTACAAAACGGGCATTTTTAAATGGACGGATCGATCTTGCACAGGCAGAGTCTGTCATAGATATTATTCATGCGAAAAATGAATTTGCATTAAAGAGTTCAGAACAACAGCTTTCCGGTTCACTTTCGGCTGCAGTAAGGAAAGTCCGTGAAAAATTGCTGCATGAGATCGCATTTATTGAGTCTGCATTAGATGACCCGGAGCACATCAGTTTAGATGGATATCCGGAAACACTTCATGGAATTGTGGAAGAAGCGCAGAAAGAGATTCAAAAGCTTCTTGCAAACAGTGACAATGGAAAAATTTTAAAAGAGGGTATTTCTACCGTCATTATTGGAAAACCGAATGCCGGAAAATCATCTCTTTTAAATACGCTCGTGGGAGAGGAGCGTGCTATCGTTACAGATATTGCTGGTACCACGAGGGATGTACTGGAAGAACAGATCAACTTAAATGGAATCATTTTAAATGTGATCGATACAGCGGGAATCCGTGAGACGGACGATGTTGTGGAAAAGATCGGCGTGGATCGTGCAAAAAAATATTTAAATGAGGCAGATCTGGCAATTTATGTTGTGGATACATCGACACAGTTGGATGAAAATGATTTTGAAATCATGGAACTCTTAAAGGACAGAAAAGCGATTGTTCTTTTGAATAAGTCAGATCTTACACCGGTTACCGACAGCGAATCGATCAGGAAACATCTGGATAAAAAAATGATTGCAATCTCTGCCAAAGAACAGACTGGCATTGAGGAACTTGAGGAGACAATCCGTGAGATGTTTTTCACTGGAGAGGTTACATTTAATGATGAGGTGTATATCACAAACATTCGCCATAAAACCGCTTTACAGGAAGCACGGAATAGTTTAAATTTAGTGGTGCAGAGTATCTTAGACGGAATGCCGGAAGATTTTTATTCCATTGATCTGATGAATGCGTATGAAGAACTGGGAAGTATCGTTGGTGAGGCAGTCGAAGATGATCTGGTGAATGAGATATTTAGTAAATTCTGTATGGGCAAATAGTTGTCGCCATTGGACGACAACTATTGGAAGAATGCAAAAGCGGCATTCTTCTGGCGTGTTGGCAAGAACTGTAAGAGAGGTAAAGCAGCATTCTTCCAGTGTGCTGGATTTGATTTAAGATAATTTAGAAAGAAGGATAAAAGATGCCTGCGATTGAAGAAAATTATGATGTGGTAGTTGTGGGTGCTGGGCATGCAGGATGTGAGGCGGCACTGGCATGTGCAAGGCTTGGACTGGAAACAATTATTTTTACGGTCAGCGTGGACAGTATTGCGATGATGCCTTGTAATCCGAATATTGGAGGAAGTTCAAAAGGCCATCTTGTAAGAGAAATCGATGCACTCGGCGGACAGATGGGTATCAACATTGACAAGACGTTTATACAGTCGAAGATGTTAAATAAGTCCAAGGGGCCGGCGGTACATTCTCTGCGTGCACAGGCAGATAAAGTGAATTACAGCATGGAAATGCGGAAAACGCTTCAGAACACAGAGCATCTTACAATCCGGCAGGCGGAAGTGGCGGAGATCATTACAGTTCCGGCAAATTCTGCTGATGGAGAAAAAAAAGATGGACAGATGGTTGAGATTAATGGTGAGCTTCAGAAAATTACCGGGGTAAAGACTGTTTCCGGTGGAGTTTATCATTGTAAGGCAGTTGTGCTCTGTACGGGAACTTATTTGAGAGCGCGTTGTCTGACCGGAGAGATGATTACTTATACCGGACCGAATGGTCTGATGGCAGCAAATCATCTCACGGATTCCTTGAAAGCACATGGAATCGAGATGTTCCGTTTTAAGACGGGAACACCTGCGAGAGTGGATAAGCGTTCTCTGGATTTTTCAAAAATGCAGGAGCAAAAAGGGGATGAGAGGGTAGTTCCGTTTTCTTTTACGACAAATCCGGAGGATGTGCAGATTGATCAGGTTTCCTGCTGGCTGACGTATACGAATCCAAAGACGCATGAGATCATCCGTGCAAATCTGGATCGTTCCCCGATTTATGCTGGAATTATTGAGGGAACCGGTCCGCGTTACTGCCCGTCAATCGAGGATAAAGTAGTAAAATTTGCAGACAAAGACCGTCATCAGATTTTTATTGAGCCGGAAGGAATCAATACCAATGAGATGTATGTCGGTGGTATGTCATCTTCTCTGCCGGAGGATGTGCAGCATGAGATGTACCGTACATTGCCTGGAATGGAGCATGTAAAAATCGTGCGAAATGCATATGCAATTGAGTATGACTGCATTAACCCAAACCAGCTTTATGCATCATTGGAATTTAAAAAGATTAAAGGACTTTTTTCCGGTGGACAGTTTAACGGAAGCAGCGGCTATGAGGAAGCAGCATGCCAGGGACTGATTGCAGGTATCAATGCGGCTATGAGCATTTTAGGAAAAGAACCACTGGTTTTAGACCGCTCGGAGGCTTATATTGGAGTGCTGATTGATGATCTTGTGACCAAAGAAAATCATGAGCCATACCGGATGATGACTTCGCGTGCGGAGTATCGTCTGCTGTTGAGACAGGATAATGCAGATCTGCGCCTGACGAAAAAAGGTTATGAAATTGGCCTGATTTCAAAAGAGCGTTATGACTGGGTATGTAAAAAGGAAGAACTGATTGCACAGGAAATCGAGCGAGTGGCGAAAGTAAAGATCGGCGCAAATAAAAAAGTACAGGAATTACTGGAAAGTTACGATAGTATTCCTCTGAACACCGGAACATTTTTAACAGAACTGATCCGCAGACCGGAACTGGATTATGATAAACTTGCACCGATTGATCCGAAGCGACCGGATCTTCCGGCAGAAGTTGCCGAGCAGGTAAACATCAGCATCAAATATGATGGCTACATTAAGCGTCAGATGAAACAGGTCGAGAGTTTTAAAAAACTGGAAAAGAAAAAGATTCCGGAAAACTTTAACTATGATGATGTACCGAGTCTGCGTATTGAGGCTCGTCAGAAATTAAAGACCTATTCACCGACTTCCATCGGACAGGCATCCCGTATTTCGGGAGTATCACCGGCGGATGTGTCAGTGTTACTTGTGTATATGGAGCAGATGAAATATCATGAGAAAGAGTCTGCAGAATGATAGAAAGACGAAACATATCTGTAACGGCAATGGTATTTTATAAAAGAAAAAAGTATATCGAGATATGAGTGTTGGATATGCATACTAAGAGAGAATGGAGATCAGAATGAGTTATAATCTGGAACAGTTTAAAGATGGATTAAAAGAACTTCAGATCGAGTTGAACGAGAAACAGATCAGTCAGTTCCTTAAGTACTATGAACTTCTGGTAGAAACGAATAAGGTAATGAATCTGACCGCCATCACGGAATTTGATGAGGTGGTAGAAAAACATTTTTTAGACAGTCTTTCTTTGTGCCGTGTATATGATCTAAAAATTGATGCTAAAATTTTAGATCTTGGAACCGGGGCAGGATTTCCGGGAATCCCACTTAAGATTGCATTTCCAAATTTAGAGTTAGTGCTTGCCGATTCCTTAAACAAAAGGATTAAGTTTTTAAACCAGGTGATTGATGAACTGGAACTGAAAGATATTACTGCCGTTCATGCAAGAGCAGAAGAACTGGGAAGAAATAAAGATTACAGAGAACAGTTTGATGTATGCGTTTCCCGCGCGGTTGCAAATCTTTCTTCACTCAGTGAATACTGCATCCCATTTGTGAAGGTTGGAGGAAAATTTATTTCCTATAAGTCCGGCAGTATTGAGGAAGAAGTAGCAGAGGCAAAAAAAGCTGTTTTCGTTCTGGGTGGAAAAGTGACGGATGTGTATAAATTTGATCTGTATGAGCAGAAACGATCTTTTGTTGTGATCGATAAGGAAAAACATACACCGAAAGCATATCCGAGGAAAGCCGGCACTCCGACAAAGGAGCCGTTACACTAAAATAATAAGGGTAAAAGAAAGACATTTTGTAAAAAAATAAAGTGTCATAAATAGAAAAAAATTTTGTAAGAAAATAAAGTGTCATAAATAGAAAAACACTTTGCGTGAAAGCATCGTGTTATTGATCAAAAAAGTGACTGTGAAAAATTCCGACAGTCACTTTTTTGTATATTCATGTATTATTTTTCTTCACGTTCGAAAAGCATACGAATCACTTCTGCCAATTTATCCGGTGCCTCTAACTGAGGAAGATGTTTTACATTGGAAATATAGGCAGTTTCAATCATGGAACTTTGCTTTGCATAGCTTGTTACGATCTGAACGGAATCCGGATTACTTCTGCTTTCCACAACATAGAAAGGGATGGAAAGTTTCTTGAGTGCATGTAAAATACAGTTATCCATGTACTGGCCTTCAATGCTTGCCATTAAATATTTTCCGTGGCTGCCATTCATGTGGGAAGCTTCGTAGTAAGCATCTAACATTTTAGAAGAGGCAAGCTGCGGTTTGTTAAAATATTCTGTATAAAATAATTTCTGGATATTTTTTTCATGTGTTTTTACATTGTAAATAAATGTTCCAAGAATAGGAACTTCCAGTAATGCCTTCTTTAAAGTAGAAGAGTTACTCGGTGTGCGGTTGAATTTTTCCGGCATTGGCGGATTGATCGCAATGATCTTATGGAACAGATGATTATTCATGTTTTCTGCCAACGTTACAAAGGAAATAGAAGAACCGGTTGCAATTACAGTCGGGGCATCTTTGATAACTTCTTTTACAAAATCTGTAATAAGCTGAACATATAAATAGTTGGTGTAGGTCAGATAAGGTTTCTCGGAACGTCCACAGCCTAAGAGGTCGATCGTATATACCGTATGCTGTTTTTCAAGTTTCTTTGCATAACGGCACCACTCATAAGAAGAACTGAGTGGACTAAGATCATGTATTAATAAAACAGGTGTCCCGGAACCACGTCTTGTGTAATATACTTTGCCATTCTTCCAATCAAAAAAATTACCATTTTCCGTCTTTAATATATTTTTCATTGAAGCTGTAAAATCAATGAAACGATTTACTAAATGGATGGTTCCGGCGGCAAATGCAGTTAACAAAAAAAAGTGTCTGATGTTTTTTTTCATACTTTTATTCATAAATGCCTCCATATCTGCCAAATAACAGGCGTTTTTTTATAATAATATTATAGCCGCTTTTGTCTTCTTATACAAATAAATTTTATATTTTATCTTTTCAATAAGGTAAATTTAGTATAAAATAAAAATGATCTATTATTTATGTAATATAAAACATATGTTCGAAGGAAGTATATGATAAGTGAGTATTTAAAAAAATTTCAGTCGGAGCTGATGTCGAATAAAGAAGAGATTCATAAGTCAGTCGAGGCACTGGAATTGCAGATTAAGGAAAATAAGGCATTTATAAAGCTTTTAAAAGAGGAAAATGATTCAAATTATGAATCATTTAGTCCAAGGGATGTTAATCCGAAGGGCAGAGAACAGATCCAGCATTTAGAAGATCAGCAGAAGCTTTTACAGGAACAGTTAGATACCAGAAAAAAAGAATATGTATCCTGCATTGCAAAGTTGGACGAATTAAATGAGGCAATCGCTGAATTAGAACAGAAGATAAATGATAGTGATTCAGATATCAGTGATGATATATTGCGTCTCAAGTTATTGGAGACGCAGGAAAATGAGAGGCAGCGTATATCAAGGGAATTGCATGATTCAACCGTGCAGAATCTGACGAGTCTGGTTCATAAAACTGAATTATGCAGTAAGTTGATTGATATGGATAAAGTCCGGTGTAAACTGGAATTAAATATCATGTCTAAGACGCTGCGGGACATTATCAATGATACACGGAACATGATTTATAATTTGCGACCGATGTCATTTGATGATATTGGCCTGGAAGTTACCATTGAACGTGCATTAGAGAAGTTAGAGAGCAGTGAAACAAAAAAGATAAATTTTTCTGTAGTCGGTGAGTCATATAAAATTAATCCTGTTATTGGAATTACATTGTTAAGGATTATACAGGAGGCATGCAGCAACGCAATCCGCCATGCAGATTGTTCCATAATAAAAGTTGTATTAAATTATCAACCGGGAACAATCATACTTTCTATTGAGGATGATGGAAAGGGATTTGCATATGAAGAAACGGAGTGTAGTTGTAAAGCCGATAATTCAGGATTTGGTTTATCTATGATGAAAGAAAGGGTATACCTTTTATCTGGAAAAATAGACATTCATTCGAAAATAAATGTGGGGACGAAAATCCAGGTTGAAGTTCCGATTACCGAATAGGGAGGTACATAAAAGATGGCAGTAAAAGTTATGATAGCAGATGATCATTCAATGATTCGTGAAGGTTTAAAACAATTACTGGAGTTAGAAGGTGATTTTGAAGTTATTGCTGAAGCATGTGACGGAGTAGACTGTCTTGAAAAATTAAAAACAGTTGTACCAGATATTTTATTACTGGATATTAATATGCCAAATATGAATGGACTGGAAGTCCTTCAGAAAATGAAAGATATGAAAATGAAAGTCAAGGTGTTGGTATTAACGGTACACAATGAAGTAGAGTATCTTTTAAAGGCTGTTGATATTGGAGTAAATGGATATTTGTTAAAAGATTCTGAGTCTGCAGAATTGAAAAAAGCAATTTTAGCAGTTGTAAATGGAGAAGATTATATTCAGCCAAGTTTAATACCAGTTTTAAACTCCAAGATGCTTGACCGGGATAGTGATAGCAGTAAGATTGAAAGTCTTACCAGAAGAGAACTGGAAGTTTTAAAGATGCTTTCTTATGGAACTTATAATAAAGAAATTGCAGAGCATTTGAATATCAGCGAACGTACTGTGAAGAATCATGTTTCTAATATCTTTAAAAAAATCGGAGTAACAGATCGTACACAGGCAGCAGTATTTGCGATTCGCAATAACCTGATTACCATCTAAGAAATTGATTATAAATTAACGTAATGATTTGAAGTGTCGTTACAATGTTTCACGTGAAACATTGTAACGACACTTTTTTGATTCATGATAATAGAATGTTTGCAGAGCGTGTATTCTATTATTGAAAAATATACAAAGAATTGTATATTTTATTCCATTGTCTTAAAATAAGAAAATTGATAGCAATGAATTAAATCTAATAAATATTAAGATTGCTATGATCTTCCTGATGCAGATTATCTTGGAGTAATGTGAAGAGCAATAATGATTAAGCTTTGACTTGATGCTTATTTGTGATTTAATTCATGAAAAAATATCACTGTAAATAAACGGGTAAACTAGGATTTACTAATTTTCTATCAAAGTTAAACAATGAATGTGGAATTTGTACCTCACAAAAAAATTACTGTAAATAGCACTGAATCAGGCTGATTGCCAGACTGACAAAATGGGCACAGGCAGCTTTTTATTTTATGTCTTTTTTATCAAAAATATTCTTATTTATAATAATAGATATGTTTATGGAATGTGGTGTAATGTGTCATCTAAAATAGAAGATTTACCTGCAAGGTATAGAATCTATTGATTATAAAATTCTATTCTGTAAATAAAAAAAACGGTAGTTAAAAGATGAACGAAAAATAATGATTTTGTGCTGAGCAGATTAGAACAGAGATAGAGTATAAAATGATAAATTATTATATCGGGGTACATTATTACAAAATATAATATTATAAAAATACGGAAAATATAAAATGACTACAAAGTAAAAACAAGTAAGTATATATTGGAGAGGTGTAAATGGCTTAAAATAAGAAACAGTATTTAATCAATAAAGTTTAAGATTATGGTATATTTTGCATATTATGCAAATTAGAATACGATATTTTTCATCGTGCATAATATTATGATTTTACTGGAAAGCAATATGCACCAAAATAGTAAAATTAATATTATATGACTGTAAAATATCAAAGTGATTCATAGTTATTAATAAAATACTGAAAATATAGAAATATGATATGGTGGAAAAAATATACGCAATATTTGTGACTACGCATAAAATTAAGATGCAAGTAAAAATATTGTGTTTATTGAAAGCAGCGTGAGAGTGAAGCTTAATATGTAACCAATTAAAATAAGTATAAAATTGAATATGCAATGTTTCACGTGAAACATTGCATATTCAATTTTATCAGTGCTTATATGGTGAAAATTATTATACGATAATATTTAGCAGGGTAAATAAAAATGAAATTATAGCACGTTAATATTTCAATAGAGTAAATAAAAATGAAATTATAGCATGTTAATATTTTAATAGAGTATACATAAATAAAATAATTACACAATAATATCTAATAGAGTTATATATAAATAAAATAATTACACAATAGTATTCTGATAAAGTATACATAAATGAAAGTATTCCACCCAATATTATAAAAGGTAAAATATATTTTAGTTGTTAAATACGAAATCAATACACAGATGTTTCACGTGAAACATTATTTGTTGGATATTTTATCTGTTATATAAAAGTATAGAAGATTTCATGTTGAGTAAGCTATGCATCAAACAAAGAATCTCCAAAAACAATAAAAAATATATAATTATTCAAATGTGAAATAAATATTAGAAGTAAAAATACACAAAATGTTTCACGTGAAACATTTTTTTATAGAAATGCATATATATAAGTGCTATAATGAAACCAATAAAGAAGGAAATGAGGATTATAATGAGCAGAATTATAGCAATCGCCAACCAAAAGGGCGGTGTAGGTAAGACAACAACGGCGATTAACCTTGCTTCCTGCTTAGCTGAAGCAGGAAAAAAAGTTTTAACAATTGATCTTGATCCGCAGGGAAATATGACAAGCGGATTAGGTGTAAATAAAAATGAACTGGAAAACACGGTATATGAATTAATGCTTGATGAATGTTCTATCAAGGAAAGTATGGTTGATACTGTAGTGGATGGAATGAAGATTATACCGTCCAATGTGAATCTTGCGGGGGCGGAGATTGAATTGTTAGGCATTGAAGATAAAGAATACATTTTGAAAAATGCTGTAGATTACGTTCGTGATGATTATGATTTTATCATTATTGATTGTCCACCATCATTGAATATGTTAACAATTAATGCTATGACCACAGCAGATTCTGTACTTGTTCCAATCCAGTGTGAATATTATGCTTTGGAAGGACTCAGTCAGTTGATACATACCATTGATCTTGTTCAGCAGAGATTAAATCCGGAACTTCACATTGATGGTATTGTGTTTACTATGTATGATGTAAGAACAAATTTGTCAAATCAGGTTGTAGAAAACGTAAGAACGAATCTTGATACCAAAATTTATGATACATTAATACCTAGAAATATCCGTCTTGCAGAGGCACCGTCACACGGACTGCCTATCAATATGTATGATACAAAGTCAGCAGGAGCGGAAAGCTATCGCATGTTAGCAAAAGAAGTTATGGAAAGGAAGAATGTATAAAAGTATGGCAACAAAAAAACGTGGTCTGGGACAGGGAATTGATTCATTGATTCCAAATAAAGTAAATGCAAATAAAGAAACTGAGACGGTAAAAGTAAATGCTGGTTCTGAAAAAAATGAGACAGATGGAATCTTTGTTAATATCAATAAAGTGGAACCAAACAGAGAACAGCCTAGAAAAAACTTTGATGAGGATTCATTGGTGGATTTATCAGAATCCATTAAGCAGGTGGGAGTGCTTCAGCCGTTACTTGTATTGGATAAAAAGGATTATTATGAAATTATTGCTGGGGAACGACGTTGGAGAGCCGCAAAACTTGCGGGATTAAAAGAAGTTCCGGTCCGGATCATGAATCTTACCGACCAGGAAGTTGTAGAAATTTCATTAGTAGAAAATATACAGAGAGAAAACTTAAATCCAATCGAGGAAGCGTTTGCATATAAAAGACTTTTAACAGAGTTCCATTTAAAACAGGATGAGGTTGCGGAGCGTGTTTCTAAGAGCAGAACCGCTGTAACAAATTCTATGAGGCTCTTAAAATTAGATGAACGTGTTCAGCAGATGGTAATCGATGATATGATCACAACCGGCCATGCAAGAGCACTGCTTGGAATTGAGGATGTGGAGAAACAATTTGCAACTGCACAGAAAATTTTTGATGAAAATTTAAGCGTGCGTGAGACAGAAAAACTGGTAAAGAAAATTCAAAACAATAAAGATATTCCAGTAGAAAAGAAAAAGGTTTCAGATCCTGTAATGGAGGCAATTTATCATGATTTAGAGGAGAAGATGAAATCAATTCTTGGAACAAAAGTTGCTATCAACAAAAAAGATGATCAAAAAGGAAAAATAGAAATAGAATATTATTCTATGGATGAACTGGATCGTATTATTGATCTGATCCGCACAATTGCATAAAATATACATATACAGAACATTTGTTCTAAAAAGTGAAAGGTAAAATAATGATATCAAAATATTTAGGGTTTGACTCAGATTATATTATTATAGGGCTTTGTGGAGTTCTTTTGATTTTATTTATATTAACAATTGTAAATATTGTTCAGATGAAAAAATTAAAAAAGAATTACCGCATTTTTATGAGTGGAAAAGATGCAAAGACACTGGAAGATACATTGATTCAAAGGTTAGATCAGGTTGATTCCCTGTTAGAATCAAATGAAGAAAATGACAGCAATATTAAAGTACTCTCTAAAAATATGCAGCGTACCTATCAGAAGATGGGATTGATCAAGTATGATGCATTTCATGAGATGGGAGGAAAATTAAGTTTTTCTCTTGCAATGTTAGATATGCGCAATAATGGATTTATTATTAATGCAATGCACACCAGAGAGGGCTGCTATACATATATTAAAGAAATTATTGATGGTAATTCTGTAATTGTTTTATCAGAGGAAGAACAGGAAGCTTTAAAACGTGCAATGGATCCGAATAGTAATTTGAAAAATTCGGATGAGGAATAGTGTGAGAAATAAAGTTATGGAGAAATAATGAGAATACGGCAGGTCAAATCACTTGTAGGCGGAGAAACACTGGTGGAACCGGTTATAACAAAAGAAAAAGAAATATTGATTTCCGGTGGAACAGTGTTAAAACCGGAGTATTTGGATCTTATTTCTTTTTTGGGTATCGATACCGTATGTATTGAAGATCCGTATGAAGCCTTTGAAACAACACATTTTATTATCAGTGAAGAGAGAAAACAATATTATGTCAGTGAAGTTCAAAAAATCCTGGAAAATCATATTTACCATGGAAAAAATTCATTGAACAAAATGACGGACCTTGCAAATGAAATTGTCAGGGAAATAACGGAAGAAGAACAGCCAAAAGTCATAGATATAGAAGAACGCAATGGAAGCCTTTATGAGCATACCGTCCTTGTGACCATGTTGTCTTTGGTGGTTGCAAAAATGTTAAAAGTAAAAGAAGAATCTTATATTGATATTGCAATAGGGGCACTTTTGCATGATCTTGGTATGCGTTACATCACGGTTCCATATATTAATTTTGATATGGATCACAGACCGGCATCGGAAGTATTTGAATTGAAAAAACATACAATACTGGCATATTCAGCGTTGGAAGGTGAGGACTGGATATCGCCTGTTTCAAAAAAGATGGTATTATCGCATCACGAAAGAAAAGACGGTTCCGGTTATCCTTTAAAACAAAAAACAAAAGATATCGAGTGTAATATATTGCAGGTATGTGATGCATTTGATTGTATGATTTCCGGAATGGAATGCAAAAGAATCAGTGTACAGCAGGCACTTGAGACAATGATAGAGGCAGCAGATCTTTTATTTGAACGAAAAGTCGTAAAAGTATTACAGAAAATAGTTGCATATTATCCGGTCGGTACGAAAATCCGGCTGAATACAGGAGAAACAGGAATCGTTGTATGCCAGACGGACAATTCTATCCGTCCGGTCGTTGCTGTCTTAGATCAGGATAATCAGATGACGGAAATCAGATATGACCTGGCAAAAAATAAAAAAATATCAATTCTGCAGTTGGTTTAAGAATGGAGATTAGTGTGAAAAATAAGTTTTTTCACACGCAAGATTTGTGCTTACGCACAAACTTGAGATGCGCAAAAAACAGCGCAGGAATAGAGATTATCAAGGAAGTGGTAACTGCCTTTTTGGTAGAAAATAGTATGTATAAAAGCCACAACACCAGTCATATATTACAAATAAGAGAAAAGCAAACGGTTCAGGGGCGTTGTGATAGAAAAATTGCTTTTATTTATGAGAGAGGTTCATAATAAAAAAATACATAGTTATCCGAAAGATGTTCTGATCGCCGCAGTTATTTTCGCGGCAGCAGTCTGTCAGTGGGGCGGAAATCATGGAAAGGCGGCAGAAACCGTTTCTTTTGCGGCACTGGAAGATATCGCAGAAAAAAAGGTGGCGATCACTTTTGATGATGGCCCAAATCCGGATTATACGGAAGAACTGCTTGAGGGCTTAAAGGAGCGGAACGTGACGGCATCTTTTTTCCTGTTGGGGAAGGAAGCGGAAAAATTTCCGGACATTGTAAAAAAGATTCATGAGGGCGGACATTTGATTGGAACCCATTCCTATGAGCACGTAAACCTCTGCAATCTGACCGATGAGGCGGCAGTGGAGCAGGTCGATAAGACGAACCAGGTGATTTTGGAACTGACGGGGGAGTATCCACAGTATATCAGACCGCCGTTTGGCTGCTGGAAGGAAAATCTTGACTACAAGACAACGATGATGGAGGTGCTCTGGGATGTAGACCCGCGGGACTGGGCAACGGATAATTCTTCTGTCATTGCAGCACGCGTCCTTGATAAAGTGCAGGAAAATGACATTATTCTCCTTCACGACGCATCGGAATCCTCCGTGAAAGCGGCGTTTCAAATCATTGATACTTTACAGGAGCAGGGTTATGTGTTTGTGACAGTGGAAGAACTTATGATGGAGTAGAATCCGCTTGAGATATGCTCTGTTTTTGTGTAAAATAGCAGATAGGATAAAATGTGCAAAAGGCACAGGAGGAACAGAAAATGAGTGATGCAATGAAGGTAATTTATATCTGTTTTCCGGAAGGAAAACACAAGGTTTTAACGATGAGCTATGATGACGGAAAACTGGCAGACAGACGGCTCGTTTCCATATTTAACCACTATGGAATCAAGGGAACTTTTCACTTAAATTCCGGGATGCACGGACCGGAGCGGATTCCATCTGAGGAGTGGAAGGCTCTTTACGAGGGGCACGAGATGTCCTGCCATACCGTAACCCACCCGACGATTGCAAGAAGCCCGGTTGAACAGGTGGCAGTACAGGTGCTTGAGGACCGCAGATATATCGAGCGTATCGCAGGATATCCGGTGCGGGGACTTTCTTATCCAAACGGTTCTTATAATAGGGAAATCATCGAGCTTCTGCCAAAGCTTGGTATCGAGTACAGCCGCATTGTTGGAAATACGGATGATTTTTCCATGCCGGAAAATTACCTTGCATGGGAAGCAACCTGCCATCACAACCATAACCTGATTGAGAACGGAAAGCGTTTCTTAGAACTCAAAAAGACCCAGTATATGTATATGATGTATGTGTGGGGACACAGCTACGAATTTGACCGCGACAATAACTGGGAGCTGATGGAAGAATTCTGTGAGATGATGAGCGGACAGGAGGATATCTGGTACGCAACGAATATCCAGATTGTGGACTATATGAAGGCGGCAAAAAATCTGAGATTTACACTGGACGGAGACCTTGTATACAATCCGAATGCGATGGATATCTGGATTCGTGTTGACGGAGAAATCAAAGTGATTCCGGGGGGACAGACCGTGCGCCTGTAGTTTGTGACAAAGAGAGCTTTCATAAAATGATTTATCAAAAAGTCATTTTGTGGGAGCTTTTTTTGCTGTAACGTTCGCAATAACTGGGGAGTGTGTGACAAAAACTAGGTAGATACTGCGGGGGAGATAGATTAAGATAAAGCCATAGGAGATAGCAGAGTATTGATGAGCGGGGATGTTCTTGATACGGAAAGGTATGGTTGAAAAATGGCAGAAATTATGGGGTATACACGTACTGTGTGTGAAAATGAGTGCTATGAAGCAAAACTGGCATACAGTATGCATCTGGCAATCAAAACGGAGAAGGAAAGTTTTACACCGTTCAATCATAATTCAGGGGTATTGTTTGCAAAAGCAACGGAAAATCCGGACGGTTCCCTGAATGCAAAGAGTTTAAAGAGCCCATGGCTGTTTAAGCAAAAGGATGGCGGATTTGGAGTGATGGCTGTCCGGGTTGAAGCAGAAGGACAGAATGATGAGGAGAGCAGAGGAAGCGTTCTGGTATGGGAATCAGAAAACCTGATTTCCTATCGGGAGCTTGGACTTTTAAAACTGGGAGAAGCCTTTATTGACACAGTTTCCTGTTATTATGAAGAGAAAATTGGAGCGTACGTTATCTGCTGGAGAGAGGAGGATGGAATCCTTCGTTATGGAAAAGTCCCAAATCTTACTGCGGAATGTGTGGAACCATTGGCAGAAAAAGAACTGGCGGTGGCACAGCAGAAGGAAGAAAAATTGCAGGGAGAGGTGCAGAGGATGCCGGGAGAAGAACGGCATCTGCCGGAAGGATGTGTCAGTGGAAATATTCTTGAAATCACAGAAGAGCAGGCGGATTATCTGAGAAAAAAATTGTGGACGCCGGTGAACACGGGGGTTTCCTTTCCGAAACAGGTGACAGCTTCTTCCTGGGAGGAACTAGAGAAGCAGGATGCTGTTTTGTATTACAGTGATGGAACAACGGTCAGACGGAAGGTGGACTGGGAAAAGGCGGACATTGATTTTAAAAAGCGGGGAAGGCAGACTGTTAAAGGAGCGATAAGACAGGAACATTTTGCATTTCCGGTTGCAATTAACCGCGCAGACCCCTGTGTGGCAAGATGGAATGGAAAGTATTATTTTATTGCAACAAACGATGCAGATGGAAACCACACACTGTATATCAGGGAGGCGGATACGCTGGAAGGACTTGTCTGTGCACCGGAGCATCTGATTCTGGACTCGGATACCTATCCGGAAATCGGCGGACTTTTGTGGGCACCTGAATTTCATGAGATAAATGGAAAACTCTATATTTTTCATGCGGCGACGACGGGGGAATTTTACTGGGAAGAAAGCCACCTGATGGAGTTAAGGGAAGGTGGCAATCCGGTTTGCAGGGAAGACTGGTCAAGACCAAAACGAATCAAGTGCGCAGATGGCAGTGATATTTGTGAAGCGGGAAAAGAAATTACACTGGATATGACCTGCTTTTTCTGGGAGGAAGATTACTATGTCATCTGGTCGCAGAGACAGTTTCTGCCCAAAGACCTCGGAGCATGGCTTTATATCGCAAAACTGAATCCGGATAAGCCGGAGCAGTTATTGACGAAACCGGTGATTTTGTCAAAACCGGAGTATGGGTGGGCAAATAACCATACATTTGTAGATGAAGGACCGTTCGCATTACAGACGAAAGAAAAACTTTACGTTACCTTTTCGAGTGCGGCAGTTGATGTTACCTATGTGGTTGGATGCCTTGAAATAGAAAAAGGAAAGAATTTGCTGGATGCATCAAACTGGCGGAAATATAACTATCCGATTCTGACTGCACGCAGTGTACCGGGAGAGTATGGAACCGGACACAACGCATATGTGATGGATGAAAATGGACTTACCTGGAACACGTATCATGCGAGACCGGGAAAAGAGGGACCGCGCAGCAGCGGAATCAGACGGGTACATTTTGATGTGGATGGGGCACCGATGTTAGATGTGACGGAAGAAAGGGATGTGCTGGAAGAATTTAAAAGAGTGGAGACGGTGCTTGAAACAGCAGGGCAGGAAGAATGAAGTGAGAGCAGGCACAAGGTTTGCCTGTTGTGGGAAAGGCAAGATTATTTATATGAGAAATCGTTTATGGAAAATAAAATTTGCAGCATTGTGCATGGTATGGGGTATGATGACACTGGCAGGATGTAATGGAGAGGAGCGTGAGGAAGTGGATTTGATGTCTGAAATGACAGAAACAAGCGAGATTGCAGAAGCGGATGCAGGAGCAGATACGGAAGGAACAGAACGAATGGAAGTCCCGCTGAAAGATGCAATTGGAGCGGTAATGGGGGAAGATTTTATTACGGGAACCAGCATCACGGGATTTGACATTAAAGACGAACGTGAGATGGAACTTGTGACAAGACATTTTAACGCCGTCACGCTTGGAAATGAACTGAAACCGGATGCAATTTTTGGTTACAGCAGGGTGTGTCCGGGACAGGAGACCGTGACATTAAACGGAGAAGAACTGGCTGTTCCCAAAACGGATTTCAGTCTTGCAGAACAGATTCTTGATGTGATTTTAGAGTGGAACGAGGAACATCCGGATAATTTTATCCGGGTCAGAGGGCATGTGCTGGTGTGGCATTCCCAGACACCGGAGTGGTTTTTCCATGAGAATTATGATGAAACCCGGGACTATGTAGATAAAGATACGATGACAAGGCGTGAGGAATGGTACATAAAGACCGTTTTGGAACATTTTACCGGTGAAGACAGCAAATACAGAGAACTTTTTTATGGCTGGGATGTAGTGAATGAAGCGGTCAGTGACAATACGGGTACTTACCGCAGTGATGCAGAAAATTCAAGCTGGTGGGCAGTTTACGGGAGTCCGGAATATATCTGTAACGCATTTGTGTTTGCAAACCGGTATGCGCCTTCAAATGTAGAACTGTATTACAATGATTATAACGAGTGGTACAATGTGAAAATAAACGGAATCATACAGCTTCTTGAGGATGTAAAGAATACACAAGGGGCAAGGATTGACGGAATGGGAATGCAGGGGCATTACCAGACGGAGAAAAGTCCGAGTGCAGATGAATTTGAGCGGGCAGCGAGAACGTTTGCAAGAATTGTCGGAAAAGTACAGGTGACAGAACTGGATATGGCAGCGAGTGCTTCCTATGACGGAACAGATGCCACAAGAGACGAGGAGTTTGACAGGCAGGCAAAACGGTATCAGAAGCTTTACCAGGCAATGCAGAAATTAAAAGCGGATGGCGTTAATATTTCCGGTATGACCGTCTGGGGAGTGGTAGATAAATATTCGTGGCTTCAGACGGCAAACAATGTGGGCGGAGCATCGGATGGAACCAGAAAACAGTGTCCGCTGCTGTTTGATGACAATTATGAGGCAAAACCTTCGTACTGGGTTTTTGTGGAGGAATAAATCATGAAAATGACGGCAAAATTTCATCTTCCGGGGCTTCGTTATAATTATCCGTTAAATATGATGCTTCTCAGCCTCAAAGAAAAATATCCTCATTATTTCCAGGATAATATTGAGATTGCATCTTTCTTTGGGAAATTTCCAACTTCGTTGTGGAATGGTGGAAGATTCAGTAACGGGGATCAGTGTGACAGACGCTTTGTGGAAGAAGTGGTAAAGAGCATAAATACCAGAGGAATTCCGGTGCGTTACACTTATACAAATCCGCTGCTCACAGAGGAAGACCTTGCGGATGCCTATTGCAATTTCTGTATGAAGACGGCGGACAACGGAAAGAATGAGGTGCTGGTTGTATCCCCGATATTAGAGGCGTATATCAGGAAGAATTACCCGGGATTTACGATAAACAGTTCTACCTGTAAGGAAATCCGTGGTATTGAAGGTGTCAACGAGGAATTAAAAAAGGATTATGGACTGGTGGTACTTGATTATAATCTGAATAACCAGTTCGGGGAATTGCAAAAGATTACGGATAAATCCCGCTGTGAACTTTTGGTTAATGCATGCTGTATTCCGGAATGCCCAAGAAGAGGAGAGCATTACCGCACAATTGCGAAGCAGCAGCGCATAACATTAAAGAACCGCAGGCATCCGGCAGATAAACAGATACCAGTGCCCGGCTGGCACTGTGAATACGGAAACTGTAACACCATCTATGATATTCAGGAATACAAGACTTTTATTTCGGCAGAGGACATATGGGAGAAATATCTGCCAATGGGATTTTGTAATTTTAAAATTGAAGGACGCACAGCAGATTATTTTAATCTGATTGATACCTATTGTTACTATCTGATGGAGCCAAAATATAGAGATGAAGCAAGACTGCTCCTTCTGATGAATCTGGAACGGAGCCGGGTTATCCGGGTGAGTAAACCGAAACCTGGAAACTGGCAGTGAATAGAAATAACATAAGAGAGAATAAGGCAGGGAAAGAGATGGAATTAAATCAGAATCAGGAAAAATTAAAAGAGTATCGTAAACGTGCCAAAGAGCTGGTTGCGCAGATGACGCTGGAGGAAAAGGTCGGGCAGACGCTTTATCAGGCACCTGCAATCCCAAGACTTGGGATAAAGGCGTACAACTGGTGGAACGAGGCACTGCACGGTGTGGCAAGAGCGGGAACGGCAACCGTATTTCCACAGGCAATCGGAATGGCTGCTACATTTGATGAGGATTTACTGGAGCAGGTGGGAGATGCTGTTTCCACAGAGGCGAGAGCAAAGTTTAATATGCAGCAGAAAGCCGATGACACAGATATCTATAAGGGACTGACTTTCTGGGCACCGAACGTGAATATTTTCAGAGACCCGAGGTGGGGGAGAGGACATGAGACTTTCGGAGAGGATCCGTATCTTACAAGCCGGCTTGGAGTCCGTTATGTTATGGGGTTACAGGGGCATGATGAGGACTATTTAAAGGCAGCAGCCTGCGCAAAGCATTTTGCAGTGCACAGCGGACCGGAAAGTGTGCGACATGAATTTAATGCAGAGGTCAGCGAACAGGATTTAAGGGAAACCTATCTGCCGGCATTTAAAGCCTGCGTGCAGGAGGGAAAAGTAGAAGCAGTGATGGGTGCTTACAACCGGACAAATGGGGCACCATGCTGTGGAAACAGCTATCTGTTACAGGATATTCTGCGAAAAGAATGGGGCTTTGAAGGACACGTTACCTCAGACTGCTGGGCAATTAAAGACTTTCATGAGGGACATCTGGTGACAAGTACGCCGGTGGAATCGGTTTCTATGGCAATGAACAATGGATGTGACCTTAATTGTGGAAATCTGTTCCATTTTCTGACACAGGCGGTGGAAAACGGAATGGTAGATGAGAAACGGCTCGATGAAGCAGTGGAAAATCTGTTTATGGCGCGCATGAAATTAGGCGTTTTAGATAAAAAAGAAGAGAATCCATTCGATAAGATTCCGTATACCGTTGTGGATTCCGAGGAAATGCGGAAATTAAACCGTGAGGTGGCAAGACGTTCTGTGGTACTGTTAAAGAATGAGAATCATATCCTGCCACTCGATAAGAAGAAATTACATACCATCGGAGTCATCGGACCAAATGCCGATAGCCGCAAGGCACTTGTTGGAAATTATGAGGGAACTTCTTCACGCTATATCACAGTGTTAGAGGGAATCGAAGATTATGTCGGGGAGAACGTGCGTGTTCTTTATTCGGAAGGCTGCCACCTCTACCGTGACCGCACCAGTAATCTTGCGATGGAGCACGACCGGGATTCCGAGGTGCGGGCAGTCTGCGAGGCGAGTGATGTCGTCATTGCAGTGGTAGGACTTGATGCAACGCTTGAGGGTGAAGAGGGAGATACCGGAAATGAGTACGGAAGCGGTGATAAGCCGAACCTGAATCTTCCGGGCTTACAGCCGGACATCATCCGTATCGCAAAGGAAAGCGGAAAACCGGTAATTGTAGTTTTACTTGCCGGAAGTGCGATGGCTCTTTCCTGGGAGGATGAACACGTTGACGCAATTCTTGACGGTTTTTACCCGGGTGCGCAGGGCGGGGCTGCCATTGCAGAGATTTTATTTGGAGGGGCAAACCCAGAAGGAAAACTTCCGATTACGTTTTATCAGACAACCGAGGAACTGCCGGAGTTTACAGACTATGCGATGAAGGGAAGAACCTACCGCTATATGGAGAATGAGGCGCTCTATCCGTTTGGCTATGGCTTGTCTTATACGACCTATGCGTATGGAAACTTAGAGTGTGTCAAGCCGTTTGATGCACAGGATGGAATTACATTACAGGTTACGGTTACTAATACCGGAGACAGGGAGGGCACCGAAACCTTACAGGTGTATGTAAAGGCAAAGCGGGAGGGGACGCCAAATCCACAGCTTAAGTATGTGAAAAAAATAACATTAAAGCCGGGCGAATCTGTGACAGAGGAAATTCACCTTTCGCCGGAAGCGTTTATGCTCTATGACGAGAAGGGAAACTTCACACTTGAAAAAGGTGCGTATGATATTTTTGTGGGCGGCTGCCAGCCGGATGCAAGGAGTGCGGCACTGACCGGAAATGCACCGCAGAAATTGACAGTGACATATTAGAAGAGACGAGTAAAAATGCTCCGCCGGAAGGCGGGGCATTTTTCGCAATATATGGGAAAAAGAAGGCTAGGGTTAGGAAGTATTTGGATAAAAAAACAGATATGATAGTGGTAAAAGAACAGAATCTTGTGAAGGGGGAAAAATAGATGACAGGTGCATTTGAGACAGGAATTTACCGGAATGTCTTTAAGGAGTGTGGTTACACAGAGGCAGAAATAGAGCAGAGGGTAGAGGATACATTCCGTCGTATTTTTCATGGGACAAAGGAGGAATGCTTTTATCATGAAGTCGGGGAAGATATGGCGTATGTGGAAGATACCGGAAATCATGACGTGCGCACGGAAGGAATGTCCTATGGCATGATGGTGTGCGTACAGCTTGACAGAAAAGAGGAATTTGACCGTCTGTGGAAATGGGCGCGGACATATATGTATTTAGAAGGCGGCAGCGGGCATAATTATTTTGCGTGGTCCTGTGCGGTTGATGGAAGCAAAAATGCCGAGGGACCGGCGCCCGATGGAGAAGAATTTTTTGCAATGGCACTCTTTTTTGCATCAAACCGCTGGGGAGATGGGGATGGAATTTTCGCATATAGCAAAGAGGCGCGAGCAATTCTGTCTGAGTGTATTCACAAGGGGGAAGAGGGGCATCCGGGAGAACCGATGTGGAATCCGGATCTTCATCTGATTAAATTTATCACAAATGTAGAATTTACAGATCCGTCCTATCATCTGCCACATTTTTATGAATTGTTTGCGTTGTGGGCAGATGAGAAAGACCGTACATTCTGGAAAAAGGCAGCGGAGGCGAGCCGGGACTATCTGCATCTTGCCTGTCATGAAAAAACCGGGTTATGTGCAGAATATGCGGATTATGATGGAAAACCTCATGAGGGGGATGTACAGTGGTTTGGACGTCATGACTGGTATTACAGCGATGCCTATCGCACGATTGCAAATATCGGGCTGGATTATCTGTGGTTTAAAAAAGACCCATGGCAGGTGGAAAATGCCAACCGCCTCCAGCGATTCTACTGTGAGGAACAGAGAGAACATTGGGATGGAGTTTTTCTGATCGACGGAACAAGGCTTGAAGAGAAGGCACTGCATCCGACTGCCATTATCGCCGTGAATGCCCAGGCATCTTTAGCGGCAGATGGAAAATATGCCGTGGAGTGCGTAAAAAGGTTTTGGGAAACACCGCTTCGCACAGGAGACAGGCGCTATTATGATAATTTTCTGTATCTGTTTGCAATGCTTGCGCTGAGTGGAAATTACCGTATCTGGAAATAAACAGGGAATGAGGGGGAAAATGATGAAAAAAGAAAATCCGGTCATATGGTCTGATTATCCGGACCCTGATATTATTCGTGTAGAAGATACATATTACATGATTAGTACGACCATGCATATGATGCCGGGAGGAGTGGTGCTTCGCTCCTACGATTTACTTCACTGGGAAATTGCTTCTTATGTATTTGCGGCACTTGACCATACACCGGGGCAGCGCCTGTGTGATGGCATTGGCATTTACGGGAAGGGAATGTGGGCAGCGTCGCTTAAGTATCATGATGGAATCTTCTATGTGTGCTTTGTCGCAAACGATACCGGAAAAACCTATCTATATACAGCTAAAGAGGTGAGTGGTCCATGGGAGAAACATCAGATAGAGGGATTTTATCACGACTGTTCCCTGTTCTTTGAGGACGATGGAAGCGTGTATCTGATGTATGGGAATCGTGATATTTATCTTACGGAGCTTGCAGAGGATTTAAGCGGACCGAAGGAGGGCGGACTGCACCGGAGGGTCCTTTCTGATACGGATGACTATGGACTTGGATTTGAAGGAAGTCATTTGTATAAGATTCAGGGGAGATATTATGCCTTTTTTATTCACTGGCCGAAGGGCGGGAATGGACGCAGGCAGCAGGCGTGCTATGTGGCGGATTCCCTGACTGGAGAATTTAAGGGGGGAAATGTACTTGACGACGCAATGGAATATCAAAATGCCGGAGTTGCGCAGGGGGGAATTGTAGACAGTCCTGATGGAACCTGGTATGCAATGCTTTTTCAGGACCGCGGAGCAGTCGGGAGAGTGCCGGTATTAGTGCCGGTCTGTTTTGAACAGGGATTTCCAGTATTTGGGGTGCAGGGAAAGGTGCCACTTATGATGGAGACGAAAAGTGAAAGACCAGAGTATGTTTATACGCCTTTGTATGCGGATGATGATTTTACAGGGGAAACGCTAAATGCCGTATGGCAGTGGAATCATGAGCCGGATGATTCCCTGTGGTCACTTGCAGAGCGGAGTGGATATTTCAGACGAAGAACAAACGATATCTGTAATAATATAATACAGGCAAAAAATACACTGACGCAGCGGACATTTGGACCGTGTTGTACAGCGGAGATAACGGTGGATGCAGGAAATATCAGAGAGGGAGATTATGCAGGAATCGGTGTCCTGCAAAGCAAATATGGATTTCTCGCTGTCACCAAAAGAGCGGGGGAGTACGCTCTCGTTTTGCAGAAATGTGGTAAAAACCAGGAGGAGAAGGGAGAATGGAGTCATTATAGTGATTGCATGGAGCCGGTGGAATGTGAGATAATGAAAATACAATCAGAATCTGTCGAATTAAAAATTATATGTGACTTCCGGGATGGAAAAGATGTGGCATATTTTTACAGGAAAAGTGATGGACAGTGGAAGGAGTTTGGGGAACCACTTTCTATGGTATATTCACTTGAACATTTCATGGGATATCGTTTTGCCATTACATACTTTTCAACGAAGGAGACAGGAGGGACAGCAGATTTTACCAATTTTAAACTGCAGATTGTAGAAAGACCGGAAGATGCCATGGACAAGGGGGAATAAAATGACTGGCAGAAAAGGAACCTTTTTTTACATACTTTGTGCCGTGTTATCCGGTGCATCTCTTGTGGGATGCGGTGGGGGAGAAAACACGGAGGAAGTGTTTGTGGTGGAAAAGGAAGAGAACGAAGTGGAATATAGTATGGCTGCGGTAACAAGAGGGGATGTGGTCTTAAGCCAGAAGATACCGTGTGTGTATGAGCAGGTGAATGAAGAAGAACTGTATTTTCCTGTGACAGGCCGGCAGGTGGATACGGTATTTGTCAAAAAGGGGGACGAGGTAAAGAAAGGAGACCTTCTTGCACAGCTTGTGATGGATGGAGAGGAAAAACAGCAGGAATATGAGTATGTAGTGGAACGAAATGAACTTCTCATAAGTCAGGCAAAAAAGAAGTGTCAATATGATGTAGATACGCTTAAACTGAATTACCGTACCGGAATAGAGACACCAGAGGCAAAAGACCAGATGGATTATCAGATTAAAGAGGTACAAAGAAACTGCCGTTATGTGGAAGAAGACTGCGAGGATGCCATACAGATTGCAAAACTCCGTCTTGCTGAATTAGAGGAGGAGAAAAAACGTTCATACCTGTATGCTGGTATGGATGGAACGATTTCCTACATTAAAGAAAACCTGAATACGTCTGTATCGGACGAGAATGAAGTTGTTTTTAAAATCAGTGATAACGGGCATTGCGTTTTTTCTTCGGATTTGATGGAGTGGAAGGATTATTTCAAAGAAGGAACAGAAGTCGAATTTGTGTTAAGCAGTGTGGAAAAAGACAATGTTTTTCATGTAATCCCTTATGAAATGGAGAACTGGACGGAGCGGATGATGTTTCAGGCAGGAGATGATATGCAGGATTTAACGCTGGCAGTTGGAAATACCGGTATGATTACACTGATACTTGACAGCAGGGAAAATGTGCTCCGTGTTCCTGTTTATGCAGTCCATACCGCTGCGGAAAAGAACTATGTGTACGTAGAGGGTGACAATGGGATAAGAGAGGCAAAATGGGTGACAGTCGGGCTGGAAGGAAATGACTACGCAGAAATTGTGGAAGGATTAGAAGAAGGGGATCTGATTATTGTAAAATGAGGGGACAGACAAAACAAAGGCGGTGATACTGCTTGCCGCAGCACTTGGGATTGGTGGATGCGGTGCCGTCGAAACAGAAAATCCATCAGATGAAATTACATTGTTAGAACCTGTAAATGCAAATGCAAATACGGAAAAGGTGATGCTTCATAATCTGTATGATTATGAGGTGGAGCCGGGATATATTTATCCCAAAATAAAAGAATATTCTTTTTTGGAAGATACGACTTTTTTCAGCTATGTTGCTGCACCCGGAACGGAAGTGTCATCGGGCAGTGTTCTTGCAAAGGTGCACAGGGCATTGAAGAACAGATAAAGAGAGTGGAGGAACAGGAAAAGAATCTGACGGAAACTTACGAAGAAGAATATAAGGATTTGACGGATCTCATTAAGGAGCAGAAGGAACTTATCGAGGAGATAAAGGAAAATCAAAAAGATGAGACAGAGGAGGAAAAATCTTATTCTAACCGTCAGGTGATTCTTATTGAGAATGATATCCGTGGTTATGAATTGTCATTAAATCAGAACGAAGAACTCTATGCACTTGATGCGGATTATTATGAAAAACAGCTAGAATATCTGCACAGAGAGCAGAAAAGCAGACTCCTTTATTCAGATATGAATGGCATGGTTGTAAATGTTGGTTCATTTGCGCCAGGGGATTATGTGCCGGCAAAAAAGTCAGTAGTAGCAGTTGGAGATTTTTCAGAGTTAATGTTTACCTGTAATGATATCGGGCAGTCCAAACGGAAGCAGGCACAGGAGTTCTATCTCTTTGTAAACGGAACATCCTACGAGCTTGGTGAGGAGATAGAACGGGAAGCATCCGAACAAGAATACTCCACATTTTCGATAAATGGGGATACAAGTGCATTGAGTGACGGAGATTTCGGAGTCCTTGTCGCAGTCTATGAAAAGCGGGAAAACGTTGTGGCAGTTCCAAAGAGTGCATTGCAAAAGGGTGTATCGGGAATGTATGTCTACCGGATTGAAAATGGGGAAAAAGTCATGACGGATGTTGTCACGGGAATGTCGGATGGTGTATATACAGAAATTTTGTCCGGTGTTTCAGTAGGGGATGAAATTTCGCTGTCGGAAAGTGCAATTTCGCATGGAAAGGACACGGCGCAGGTTTCGTATGGAAGTATTTCCGCTTCTTTTGAGGAGAGTGGGTCTTTCCAATGCCCGATTACTTATGTTGTAAAAAATCCGGCAGAAGTCGGGACTGTCTGTCTGGTAGGATATAAAAAGGAACTGTTTTCCTATGTAAATGCAGGAGAAGAGATTGCAGAAATACGGGTGGAGACGGATGCAGCTGCGAAAGAGGAATTAAAGAAAAAAATGGAACGTGAAGAAGCGCGTATCCGTGATGCGGGAACATTTGAAAATGAAAAAGAGGCAGCCCGCAGACAAAAAGCGTTAAAAAATTATCAGGAAGAACTTGAAAAACTTGAAACGGCAGAGCAGATTTCCCAGATTTGCGCAGACAAAAGCGGGATTCTTGTATGGACGATGGACAAAAAGGAGAATGAGACCATAGCGTCTGGTGAAACAGTTGCAGTCATCGCAGATGAAAAAAACTGTTATGTTGCTGTTTCCAATGAGAATGGTCTGCTGAACCTTGGAAATAAAGTGCAGGTATCTTATCAGGACACGCTTGGGAATACCACGGTATTTGAAGGAAATGTAATCAATGCATCCAAAGCGGGATTGTCGGAAGAACTAGAAAGTGCGGATGCCTATATCGGACTGCCACACGAGATGACGGAACAGATTTCCGCTGCCATGGCAAACGGTGGATTTTACCGGACGAAGCTGTCAGTGAGCGCCGACGTAAGAGAGATGAAAGGGGTTCTTACCGTTCCGAAGGAGGCAGTAAAGCGGATTGCGGGAGCCTGTTATGTGACAATCTGCAAAGATGATGGAACTTATGTCAACCAGAATATTCTTGTTGGGGGAAATGATGCGAAAAATTACTGGGTTCTGGATGGATTGGAAGAGGGGATGGTAGTATGCTTGGAGTAATGCTGCAAAAATTATGGCATAAAAAGTGGATGGTTGTCTGTCTGCTTTTGGGAATTGTGCTGCTTGTGGCAACGGTTGTGAGTTTTCCGATGTACCGCAAGGCAGCATATGACCGTATGTTAGCCGACGAATTTACGGAATATCTTGAGACAGAGGGAGACTGGCCGGCACGAAATCAGTTTCGGGTGATTTCCAAGCGGGATGCCGGTGGAAGGACAATTGCGCGGATGGAAGAATTCATGTCCAATCTGGCAGAAGAACTTGGGGTAAAGGAAAAAGAAAATATCCGCTGTTATCTTCTGGCGCGTGCAGCAGCAGAATTTCCGTATGAGCGGACCGGAATAGAGGAAACGGAAGTACGACTGGCATTTCTTTCCGGAATGCAGGAACATATTAAAATTGCCGCTGGAGAAAATCTCTCAGAGAGTGGGATGACAGAGGACGGATATGTCGAAGCGCTTGTAAGCGAAACCGCACTGGTATCTTTAAATGTGATGGTCGGTGACACATTTTGTCTGGATGCGGTGAAAGATGCCGCTGGAAACCCCATAAAAGTCCGGATTACCGGAGTGTTTCAGAAGACAGATGCATCCGATTTTTACTGGCAGGTTACAAAGCAGGAACTTCAGAATGCGTGTCTGATAAAGGAAGAAATTTTCAATGAAAATTTCTGCGGAGAACAGGCGGCTCAATATACGATTACCTGTAATTACTATCATTTGTTTGAATATGAAAATCTTAGTGATGCACAGGTGGTTCCACTGCTTCAAAAGACCCGTTATCTTGAGGAAGAGAGTGACTACCGCAGCACGATGTCTGTCCCGCCCTATGAGCAGATTTTAAAAGATTATCAGGGGAAAAAAGTCAGAATCGATGGGTCGCTTGTGATACTCGAAATACCGGTTCTGATTCTTTTAGCAGCATTTTTGTTCATGATTTCCGGACAGCTTTATGAGATGGAGCGGAATGAGATTTCGGTGTTAAAGAGCCGTGGTGCTTCCGGAAAGCAGATTTTTCTGCTGTATCTGTATCAGAGCATTTTTCTGACGGGAGTGGGAGCTATACTTGGAATTCCACTCGGAGGTGCTTTTACAAAACTGTTAGGGGCAGCAGACCATTTTTTACAGTTCCAGTTCGAGCACAGCCTGACGGTTGCTTATACGGAGGAGGTCTTTTGGTATGCGGCGGCTGCCGGGGCGGTATGTATTCTGATTATGACAATTCCGGCGATCTGGCACAGCAGGGTAACCATCGTAAAATTAAAACAGCAGAGAAGCGTGCACAGAAAAAAATTATGGGAGCGCTGTTTTTTGGATGTCATTTTTCTGGCAGTGGGCTGTTACGGTTATTACAATTATTCAAGACAGATGACGATGATAGAAGAAAGTGCATTAAAGGGGGAGACGATGGATCCGCTTCTTTATGTCAGCTCTTCTCTTTTTATTTTGGGAGCCGGTATGCTTTTTATCCGGCTGCTTCCGTGGCTGGTGCAGGGCATTTACCAGATTGGGAAGAGATGGTGGAAGCCGGCGGAATATGCAGCGTTCCTTGAGATTATCAAAAACGGGAGCAGGCAGCATTTTATTATGTTGTTTTTAATTTTAACGGTCTCACTTGGAATGTTTCATGCAACCGTGGCACGCACGATTTTGCAGAATGCAGAGGAAAACCAGGAGTATCTCGATGGGGCGGATGTGATGCTGCAGGAGGTATGGAAGGATAACAGGGCGTTTCTGGGAATCAATCCGGATGTTACGTTTACGTACTATGAACCGGATTATGGCAAATATGCGGGATTTCCGGGTGCTGCATCCTATACGAGAGTTCTGATGGAACGGAAGGCGAGTGTGAAAAAAGAAAGCAAGGTTTTGATGACAGCGACGGTCATGGGAATTCATACAAAGGAATTTGGAGAGAACACGCATCTTTCCGATGCACTGCTTGCACAGCCTTATTATGAATATTTAAACGAACTTGCGGTGGAGCCGGAGGGTGTGCTGTTATCTTCCAATTGTAAAAATGTACTGGAGTGCAATGTCGGAGATACTATTTTTTACAGTAACAAAGATGGCAGTGAGGCGAGAGGAAAAGTACTTGGATTTGTAGATTACTGGCCCGGTTACGAGCCGGCAGACATTTCTGTCAATGAGGAGGGGGAGGTTGTAAAACAGGAGAACCTTCTGATTATTGCAAACCTGTATACGCTCTGGGAGTTCTGGGGTGTGACACCGTATGAAGTGTGGATGACATTAAAACCGGGAACTGATACAGAGGCAGTTTATGACTGGATAAAAGAAAATGATGTACCTGTGAAAAAAATCACAATTAAGGCAAAAGATATGGAAGCAGTTTCAAAAGATCCTCTTTTGCAGGGAACAAACGGCGTGCTTACCATGAGTTTTATTGTGATGCTGGTATTATGTACGGCTGGTTACCTGATTTACTGGATTATGTCCATACGTGCAAGAGAAATGGTATTTGGAGTTTTAAGAGCATGTGGTATGCACAAGGGGGAAATTTTTAAGATGCTGTTTATGGAGCAGTTTTTTTCCGGCGTGTGTGCAGTATTTGCGGGAATCGGAATTGGAAAAATGACATCTGCCATGTTTGTGCCGATGCTGCAGCGCACGTATGCAGCGGCAAATCAGATTCTGCCGATGCGGATTATCTCTGATGCCGGCGACCAGATGCGGCTGTATGGGGGAATTTTATCTGCGATGTTAATATGCCTTGTGGTGTTGACTGTGCTTGTATTTCGTCTGAATATCACAAAAGCACTGAAACTTGGGGAGGAATAAGGATGGAAGAAGCAATGAAGGTGACAAATCTGACCCGTGTGTTTAAAGGGGCAGGCGGGGAATTTACGGCATTAAAAAATATCAATCTCTCCATTCCGGCAGGAAAACTTACCATCTTAAAAGGACGTTCCGGTTCTGGCAAGACGACTCTTATGAATATTCTGGGAACACTTGATGAACCGACATCGGGAAGCGTCATGTTAAATGGAATGGAACTTACCACACTCAGTGAAAGGAAGCGTGAAATTCTGCGCAGGACAGAAATGGGATTCGTCTTTCAGGCGGTTTCTTTAATGCCCACTATGAATGCATACCAGAACGTGGAATTTGCGCTCCGCATGGCAGGATGGCGGATGAAAAATAAAGCGCGTGTGGAAGAGTGTTTAAGGATGGTGGGGCTTGGAAAGCGCATGAAGCATATGCCGGCGGAGATGTCAGGAGGAGAACAGCAGCGTGTGGCGATTGCCCGTGCAATTGCAGGACATCCGAAGATATTATTTGCAGATGAACCAACGGCGGAGTTAGACAGTGCCATGGCAGCAGAGGTGGTGGAACTGTTTCGTGAAATCACACGGACAGAGGGGGTTACCATTTTAATGACGACACACGATATGGGACTGATGGATGCGGGAGATATGCAGATTGAATTATTGAATGGAGAAGTGGTATGTCAGAAGTAATGATTCAGGCGGATGGTCTGGTTAAAATTTACAAATCAAAACAGACAGAAGTACTGGCGCTCCAGGGACTTGATCTGACGGTGGAAAAAGGAGAGCTTACGGCATTAATCGGAAACAGTGGAAGTGGGAAATCTACATTTTTGAATATGATTGGCGGATTAGATCGTCCGAGTGCCGGTTCACTTCTGGTGGATGGAAAGAATCTGTTTACCATGGGGGAACGGGAACTGGTGTGTTATAAGCGTGATACCGTCGGATTTGTCTGGCAGAACAATGCGAGAAATCTGCTCCCATATCTGTCAGCACTGGAAAATATTATGCTTCCGATGCACATTTCAGGTCAGAAGAAGAAAAAAGAAAAGGCACTTGAACTGTTAGAACAGGTGGGTATGACAGCAAAACGGAATAATCGCTTAAATACTATGTCCGGCGGAGAACAGCAGCGGATTGCGATTGCTATAGCGCTTGCCAATAATCCAAAACTTCTTCTGGCGGATGAGCCGACCGGAAGCGTTGACACCAAAACAGCAGATATCATTTTTGACATTTTCCGGGAATTAAACCGGAACGGTCAGACGATATTAATTGTCACACATGATATTGCGCTTTCTAAGAAAGTGCGGCGTGTAGTGGCAATCCGCGATGGAAAAATCAGCAGTGAGCGAATCCTTAAGGAGAAGTATGCGGACCGTCTCAAAGAACTTACGGTGGACTGGCGCAATGAAGATACACAGGAGGAGTATGCGGTGATTGACAAGGCGGGGCGTGTGCAGATTCCAAGAGAGTTATGGGATAAATTAGCGCTTCGGGACAATAAGGTGAAACTGGAATTGCGTGGGGATGAGATTCTTTTGAGCAGACCGGCAGAAGATGAAAATCGCAATATGTGAGGAATGAATCACAAGGGTTAGGAAGATTTTGGGGAATAAAAAAGCTATCATGAAAAAAACAAATCAGATATCATAACCCGAAAAGGAGAAGGAAATGAAAAAAAGTCTTAAAAAAATTGGAAATGCAAATCCGGTCATGACGCAGCGGTTTGGGGCAGATCCGTATGCAATGGTTTATGAAGACCGGGTGTATTTGTACATGACAGGCGATGATTTCATTTATGATGAAACCGGAGAAATCAAAGAAAATAATTACTCGAATATCTATACGATAAATGTAATTTCCTCTTCTGATCTGGTAAACTGGACAGATCATGGAAGCGTTTATGCGGCTTCGGAGAAGGGCGCGGCATCCTGGGGAACCAACTCATGGGCGCCGGCGGCAGCCTGCAGGGAAATCGATGGAAAAATGAAATTTTTCCTGTATTTTGCAAATGGTGGAAACGGAATTGCAGTGCTCAGTTCAGACAGTCCGACAGGTCCGTTCACAGATCCAATCCAGAAGCCGTTAGTTTCCAGGGAAACGCCCGGCTGTGCGTCGGTAACCTGGCTGTTTGATCCGGCAGTGCTTGTCGATGGTGAGGAGGCCTATCTTTATTTTGGCGGCGGGGTTCCGTCACCGGAGCAGGCGGCAAATCCGGGAACTGCAAGAGTGGCAAAACTCGGAAAAGATATGATAAGCCTTGACGGGGAGCCAAAGACCATTGAGAATGTGTCATATCTGTTTGAGGATTCCGGAATTAATAAAATAAACGGAAAATATATCTACTCCTATTGCTCAAATTTCTCTGTTCCGTGGGAGAAGAAAGAAGAACTTGGATTTGAATGTGGCGAGATTGTCACAATGGAAGCGGATGAACCAATGGGTCCGTTTAAACAGGGAAAAGGGATTTTGAAAAATCCGGAAGCATTTTTTGGAGTTGGCGGGAACAATCATCATTGTATGTTCGAGTTTCACAAGCAGTGGTATATGGCATATCACTCGAGAATTCTTGAAAGAGAGATGGGCGTATTAAAGGGATACCGCAGCACCAATATTGACCGCGTAACGATATCAGAGGACGGGACGATTACACCAATTCAGGGAACTGAAAAAGGAGTTGCGCAGGTAGGAACGTTGAATCCGTATGAGAGACAGATGGCATCTACAATGGCAGTAATGGCAGGAATCCGTACGGCTCCGTATGGAGAAAACAGTGTACGTTATGGTTCCGGTGATATGATTGTGACCGGAATTTCAACCGGAAGCTGGATTGGGATTTATGGAGCTTCATTCGGCAGCGAGGGTGCACAGGAAATTCAGTTTGAGATAAGGGGAAAACAACAGGGAAAAATTCTGGTGTACATGGATATACCGGAAGGAAAGGCAGTAGCAGAGATTGAAGCTGCAGCGGACAGCGAAGAAGAATTCGGTACGGTCGCTGCCAGACTGGCAGCAACGGTTACAGGTACTCACGATATTTTCTTTGTTTTTGAAGGGGAAGGATATGAACTTAAAAGCTGGAAATTCTGCTAAAAATATGAATCCGATCATTTGTGCAGATTTTCCGGAACCGGATGTTATCCGAGTGGGAGATACCTATTATATGATTTGTGCCACGATGCATTTTTTCCCGGGCGGAACACTTTTAAAATCCTATGATCTGGTGCATTGGGAGATTGCTGCACATGTATTTGAAAGACTTGATGATACGCCGGCGGAGCAGCTCGAAGGAGAACAGAGCATTTACGGAAAAGGAATGTGGGCGGCAAGTCTGCGTTACCACAAAGATACTTTTTATGTCTGCTTTGCATCTTATGATACCGGGAAAACCTACATTTATCGTACGAAAAATATTAATGAACCATGGGAAAAACGCAGCCTCGATGGGGTCTATCATCACCCATCTCTGTTATTTGATGAAGATGGGCGCATCTATATGGGATACGGTTTTAATGAAGTGCGGATATTAGAACTCAATGATACCCTTACAGCACCGAAGGAGGGCGGTTTTGAACGCCTTCTGGTGGAGGAAAAGCAGGATGCGTATATCAGTTATGAGGGTGCACATTTTTATAAAAAAGACGGAACCTATTATATTTTTGTTATCCAGTGGCTGAAGGGAAACCTGACCCAGAGAGAGCAGCTCTGTCTCTATGGAGACAGTCTGGATGGCGAATTTAAAAAAGAGATGGTTTTTTCAGAAAATCTGGGTTTTCCGATGAAGGGTGTTGCACAGGGCGGAATTGTGGATACACCGGAGGGAGACTGGTATTCGGTAATGTATCAGGAACATGGGGCAATTGGAAAAATGCCGGTGTTAGTGCCGGTGAGCTGGGACAAAAAACGTCCGGTATTCGGAGACAATGGGAAAATGCCAGCGGAGATTCGGGTAAAAAGTACGAGACCTTACTATGTATATACGCCGGTTTTTTCGTCGGAAATTTTTGAAGAAACACTGGATGGAAAAGGAAGAATCAAACCGGTATGGCAGTGGAACCATGAGCCGGATGCGGCACTCTGGGAACAGACGAAACGTGGGGGATACCGGATTACAACCGGAAAAATCAGTGTGAATCTGATTCAGGCGGTTAATACATTGACGCAGCGCGCCATGTACCCGGAGAGTACGGTCGAAGTGACATTAGACCCTTCTGATTTGAAGGACGGGGATTTCGCAGGGCTTTGTGTGCTGCAGGGATGCTATGGATGGATTGGTGTGACCAGAGAATATGGGCGTTATTATATCGTAATGTGGAACAGAAAACTGCAGGATTGTATGTTTCATGAACTGGCGCCGGATTATATGCCGGGAACGGAAGGATTCCGGGTTCCCTATGGAGGAGATGATATCCGTCTGAAAATCCATGTGGATTTTACAAATATGCGGGATATGGCAGAAATTTTTTACCGGAGTGGAAACAGATGGCAACGAGTGGGCAGCCATAGGCTCTATTTTAAACTTGACCATTTTATGGGATGCCGGTACGGATTGTTTGCCTATTCTACAGCCAAAACAGGCGGAAGCGCAGAATTCTATGACTTTGCATATCGTGTGGAAAATATATGACAGATGTTAAGGCTGCATCTTACAATAGTAGGAACGATACTCACTTGGGGTGCAGCTTTTTTGCTGCCGGAAAATGCGGTTAAACGTGGAAATGCTTGAAAATCCGGAACGGAAAGCAATTTCTGTGATGGAAAGCTCTGGCTCTGTCAGAAGTTGTTCTGCAACTTTGATTCGTTTGTAGCTTAAATAATCATAAAAGGTCGTGTTTGCATACTGTTTGAACAGCCTTGTAAAGTGATATTTAGAAAAACCGCTGTAAGAGGCAACGGCATCTAAGGTTAAATCCTCAGTATAGTGAGCATCAATATAATCCAGCACATCATTAAACTTCTGAAGGTATTCCTGCTGTTTGTAGATACGCACATTTGGAAACAGCTGTACATTGTTCAGGTGGTTCCTGCCGTACAGGATAAAGAAGTTCAAAAGATGAGAGTAGATGGCAAGTTCCCGCAGCTCGTTCAAACTGAAATATTCGTTGCGGATCTGCACAAAAAGCTGATAAAAATCATCGTATATCTGAGGAAAAGAAGTTTTGTTGATGTAGATACAGGTTGTCATCTGTGTCTGGATTGCAGTAAAACCCCTTAATTTAGTGATAACAGACAAATCAAATAAAAAGATAAAGCGGATGCCGCTTTCCGGTGCAATAAGCTGATGCATTTCACCGGAGGGAATCACAAGAATTTCTCCCGGTTCTATATGATAAGAATTTGAAGCAGTGATTACGTCATAGTAATTTTCTACCGGCATAATCACCTCCATGGCAGTATGCCAGTGAGGGGCATAAGATTCACTTTGTTCGTTGTACCAGATTCGTACAGAGGAATCATTCTGATATTTTACAATTTCACAGTCGTCTTTTAAGACACGTTCTTTCCAGTCTGCATTCTGTGCGTAGAGTGATAAATAATTATTTTTCAGTTCTGCCTCCGCCATTCTTCCCACCATCCATTAAAAATTGCTCTTGTAATCAGGTACGTTGATATTGAAAATTGCCGCTTTTATATTAGGACATACGTCAATATGACAAAAATCACGCTTTTGATAATACAAAATATAAAAAGCGTGAATAAATTTTAGCATAATGACTGTTAAATGTAAATATTTGACTAATAAAAATATTCTGAAATAGAAAAAACAGGGCAATATTTGAAAAATGACAAGCAATATGTGATAGGCGGTTATGTGCAAAAATGACTATCATTGTTCTTGTAAGAGAAATAGACAAACAAGTGCACCGGGGCGAAAAAGGTGCGTTGTGTTGAGGAAGAGTGGTGGAGGGTTTATGAAAGGTGAGGTAAAAAAGGGAATAATCCTCGTCGGGGTGGTTCTGGTAATCGTGATATTCTGCATCGTAAGAAAACAGATGTCAGCAGTGGAAAATTATCAGGACAAATACCAGGGAACCGATTTAACCGTTGAAGTGGACGGACTGGGCAGGGAAGGAACCTACACAGAATATCAGAACAGTCATGAGACGGTATATCCTTCAGAAGACATCCCGATTGATGTATGTGATTATGAAGAGGGAACAGACGTTACAGTGTATCAGGATTTTGACGGAGCTAAAGAAGCGCTTTATACCGGAGACAACTCAAAGGTTACCTGGAAGGTGGATGTAAAAGAAGCCGGATTGTATCAGGTGTATCTGGAATATCAGACGGTGGAGTCAAGAGGCGTTGCGGCTGAACGTGCCCTGTATATTAACGGAGAACTTCCATTTGCAGATGCTTCCAATCTTACATTCAGCCGCCTGTGGACAGATGGCGGAGAAGTGAGAACGGATAATCAGGGAAACCAGATACGGCCGACACAGGTTGAGGTATATGACTGGCAGGGAAGTTACTGCCGGGATGATATGGGATATACAGTGAAACCATATGAGTTCTATTTTGAAAAAGGAGAAAATGAACTCACACTTGAGGCAGTCAATGAGCCAGTCATCCTTCGCGCAGTTACTCTTTGTGCAGTAAAAGAAAAATGGGATTATGAAACATATCTTGCAAACCAGAAGACGGTTGGAGAAACACAGGAATACGTCACCAAGATTCAGGGAGAGGATTCCACACTGCGTTCAGAACCATCTCTTTATGCAAAGTATGACAGGGCTTCCGCAAACACAGAGCCGTACAGTGTGACAAACACCATTTTAAATTATACCGGAGGGGATGCGTGGAATGCAGCCGGACAGTGGATTGAATGGGAATTTGAAGTGCCGGAGGATGGATTCTACAACATTACGGTAAAAGGAAGACAGAATTACGCAAGAGGAAGTGTTTCATCGCGGTGTCTTTATCTGGACGGAGAAGTGCCATTTCAGGAAGTGGAAACCATTTCTTTTGAATATGACAATGACTGGAATGTGATGACATTGTCGGATGAAAACGGAACACCATATGAATTTTATCTGGCAGCAGGAAAGCACACATTAAGACTTGAGGCAACACTTGGTGGAATGGGAGAAATCCTTGAAGAACTCGAAGACTCTACGTACCGTCTGAATCAGATTTACCGTAGGATTCTGGTGTATACCGGAGCAAATCCGGATAAGTACCGCGATTACAATATCAATCAGGTATATCCGGAAGTAATGGAAGCAATGGATCTTGAGGCAAAGCGGTTATATAAGATTATTGATGATGTGGTGGCTTACACCGGACAGAAAGCAGAAAAGATTGCAACGGCACAGACACTTGCACAGCAGATGGAACTGTTCTTGAAACGTCCGGACAAAATTACGGTAAACTTTACAACATTTAAAGATAATATCACATCCCTTGGAACTGCTATCTTAAATATGAGTGAAACAAAACTGGATGTGGATTATATCGAGGTCAACAGCGTGGGAAGCAAAGTGCCGGAGGATAAGGCAAGTGCTTTTGCAAAAATCTGGCATGAAATCAAATCATTCGCGGCATCCTTTGTGGTGGATTATGATGCGGTCGGAGATGTTTACAGCGATAAAGATGAAGGAATTGTAAAGGTATGGATTGTCACAGGACGTGATCAGGGAACGATTTTAAAGACGATGGTAGACGATACGTTTACACCGGAGAGCGGAGTAAAGGTGAACGTTGAGATTGTAGACCCGACTGCACTCTTAAACGCAGTAGTGGCGGGCAGAGGACCGGATGTGGTGCTTTCTGTAGGTGCAGACCAGCCGGTAAATTACGCACTGCGAAATGCGGTGGAGGATTTAAGACAGTTTGAGGACTGTGATGAAGTATTGTCGGTATTTTATGACAGCGCATACCGTGCGTATGAATATAATGACGGATTGTATGCAATTCCGGAGACGCAGACTTATAATGTGATGTTTTACCGGAAAGATATTTTAGAGGAACTTGGTCTTACAGTTCCGGATACCTGGGATGAACTTGTGGATATGCTTCCGACGATTCAGGGAAACAATATGGAAGTTGGAATACCGTCCACTGCCAGCACAACGTTGCCGGATTTATCATTGTTTTACACATTACTCTATCAGGGAGGCAGCGATGTATATGATGATGAGGCAAAGAAAACCATTATTGATAACGAAGCGGGTGTAAATGCATTTGCTACTTATACAAGTTTCTTTAATGATTACGGAATGCCGACGGAATATGACTTTGTCAGCCGTTTCCGTTCCGGACAGATGCCGATAGGAATTGCAAACTACAGTATATATAATACATTAGTAGTTTCTGCACCGGAAATTCGCGGATTATGGGATTTTACACTGATTCCGGCGACAGAGGTGACAGACGAAACCGGAGCTGTCACGAAGAACCGCTCCGTATATTCCACCGGAACCTGCAGCATGATGATTAAGACTGAGGATGAGACGGTAAGACAGAATGCGTGGACATTTATGAAGTGGTGGGCACAGACCGATACACAGGTACGCTTTGGACGTGAATTAGAGGCACTGCTTGGTTCCTCAGCAAGATATGCAACTGCCAACAGGGAAGCATTTGATCAGCTTGCATGGAGTGCAGATGATGTGGAAGTATTAGAAGAACAGTGGAAGTCTGCGGTTGGATTCAGGGAAGTAGCCGGTGGTTATTATACAGGACGGCATATTGTTAATGCAGTTCGAAAAGTTATCAATGAGAAGGAAGATCCGAGAGAAACCATTCTTGATTATGCGATTACCATTAACGATGAGCTTATCAAGAAACGGACAGAATTTGGACTGCCGACAGACTGATAGGGGGTAGCAATGAAAACGTACTTGAAAAAATATCTGATCCTGCGCCGACATGAGTTTTCCATCATGGTAAAGAAGGCGAAGAAGAGCAAATCGTGCTATGCGTTTTTAGCACCCTATGCAATCCTGTTTTTTGTATTTTACCTTTTGCCGGTATGCTCTTCCATATTTTTTAGTTTTACCTATTACAACATTTTAGAGAAGCCAAGATTTATCGGATTGCAGAATTACATCAATCTGATCCTGCAGGATGACATCTTCTTAACCTCTATAAAAAATACCTTTTTGATTGCAGTTATTACGGGACCGCTCGGATACATACTGTCTTTCCTGTTTGCCTGGCTTATTAACGAGCTCCCGAGATGGCTGCGCACCATAGCGGTAATTGTATTTTATGCACCGTCCATTGCAGGAAACGTTTACGTGATATTTTCCATCTTCTTCCGTGGAGATGCATACGGATATGTGAATGCGTTCCTGATGAATTTAGGAATTATCGATTCACCGATTTTGTGGCTGACAAATCCGGATTATATGCTTCCGGTATGTATGATTGTCATTCTGTGGATGAGCCTTGGAACCGGATTCCTTTCCTTCGTGGCAGGATTACAGGGTGTGGATCGTTCACAGTTTGAGGCAGGGTACATGGATGGTGTCAAAAACCGCTGGCAGGAATTGTGGTACATTACCCTACCAAATATGAAACCGATGCTGTTATTCGGTGCGATTATGTCAATTACCCAGGCATTTAACGTCTGTGATGTCACGATGGCATTGTGTGGATATCCGAGTACGGACTACGCAGCACGCACGGTTGTAACACACCTGTTTGACTATGGATTTTCAAGATTTGAGATGGGATATGCTTCCGCGATTGCGACATTGTTATTCCTCATCATGATCTTGTGTAAAAAAGCGATACAGAATCTGTTGGGAAGAGTAGGGACCTGATATGAAAAAAATAGTAAAGAGAAGAAAACCGAACCGGTCGGTGGTGGGAGATGTCGTTATTTATTTCCTGTTATTTTTAATCGCACTTGCCATGGTATTTCCACTGGTCTTTGCGGTCAGCAGTGCCTTAAAGCCGTTGGATGAGCTGTTTTTATTCCCACCGAAGGTATTTGCACAGAATCCGACAATGGACAATTTCCAGGATTTGTTTGTTACGATGGGAAAGTCGTGGGTTACTTTTTCAAGATACATATTCAATACTGTATTTATTACGGTTGTAGGAACTGCCGGACATCTGATTATTGCATCCATGGGAGCGTTTGTTCTTGCAAAATACGAGTTTCCGGGAAGCAAGCTGTTCTTCTCCATCGTCGTAACGGCATTGATGTTTAACGGATATGTAACCGCTATCCCAAACTATCTGATTATCAGTAAACTTGGATGGATTGATACATACTGGGCAATTATTGTGCCGGCATTTGCAGCACCCATGGGATTGTTTTTGATGAAACAGTTTATGGAGGGACTGCCAATGTCATTGGTAGAGGCAGCGATGATAGACGGGGCGAGCCGATGGAAGATATTTATCCAGATTATTATGCCGAATGTAAAACCGGCATGGCTGACACTCATTATTTTCTCTGTACAAAACCTGTGGAACAACAAGGCAGCAACCTTTATCTACTCGGAGGAAAAGAAGACGCTTGTTTATGCATTGCAGCAGATTCAGAGCGGCGGTATTGCACGAACCGGTCAGGCAGCAGCAGTAACAGTGGTCGTTATGGTTGTTCCGATTTTAATCTTTGTGTTGTCTGAGAGCCAGATCCTTGAAACAATGGCAAGCTCCGGTCTGAAAGATTAAAGATGGAGGGAAAGAGGATGAAGAGAAGGAGTTTTAAGATTCTTTGGGGTCTGGTACTTGCAGCGGGAATGTTACTTTCACCGTTTGCGGATGTCCATGCAGAGGATGGACTCGAAAATGGATATACCTACAATTATGATTACTGGGAAGAAATCCAGTATTCTCCGGATGCTTACAGCACGGTGGGAGTTTATACAGCGGCAGAACTTGGACTGGATAAAAATTTGAATTCCCCGCAGGGAATGTGTGTACAGGGAAAAGAGGTTTATATCTGTGATACCGGAAACAACCGGATTTTACAGTTAAACCGGACCAGCAATGAAAAATTTGAACTGGTACGCATTATTGATGAAATAAAAGGATGCGATAATACTGCATTATCGGGACCGACAGATATCAGTGTCGATGAAGACGGAATCATGTATATCTGTGATAAGGAAAATAACCGGATTTTAAAAATTGACAAGGACTTAAATTATCTGATGGAATTTGGAAAGCCGACAGATGCGACATTTGACCAGTCGCTGTCTTTCCTGCCGGATAAGCTGGTTGTGGACGGTGCCGGAAGAGTGTACTGCATTGCGGATAACGTCAATAAGGGAATTGTCAAGTATGAAAATGACGGAACATTTACCGGATTTTACGGTGCCAGTCAGGTTACCTATGACTGGGCGGATTATATCTGGAAGAAATTTTCCACACAGGCACAGCGTGCAGCACTGGAATCATTTGTTCCGACAGAGTATGACAATGTCTATATGGATTCCGAAGGATTTATTTTTACATGCACTACAAATGTGAGCTCAAATGGTATCAAAAGTGGTGAAGACGAACCGATTCGAAGACTCAATCTGATGGGAAACAATATTTTAATTACAAACGGAAATTTCCGGCCGATTGGAGATATCTACTGGGGAAAAGCCGGTGGCTACGACGGACCATCTTTGATTGCAGATGTGACAGCGTTAGAGAATGGAATTTATTTTGGAATAGACAGGGTGAGAGGCAGATTGTTTGCCTATGATACACAGGGAAATCTGTTATATGCGTTTGGTGGAAACGGAAATCAGGACGGATATTTTAAGCGCCCCGAAGCGTTAGAACATATGGGAAAAGACCTTCTGGTGCTTGATTCCCAGGACGCAAGTTTTACCGTATTTACCCCGACCGTATTTGGAAATAAGATTTACCAGGCGATTGCTGAATATGACCAGGGAGATTATGAGAAATCCGGAGAAACCTGGCGGGAAGTTATGAACATGAATGGAAATTATGACCAGGCATATATCGGAATCGGAAGGGCTTTGATGCGTCAGGGAGAATACAAAGAGGCAATGAAGTACTTCCGGCTTAAGTGGGATGATGACAATTATTCCAAGGCGTTTAAGCAGTACCGCAAGGATTGGGTGGAAGAACATATTGGATGGATTTTTCTGGCAGTATTTCTTTTATTTATCCTTCCGATGATTGTGGGAAGAGTGAAGAAAGTAAAATTTCAGATTGATACCGCAGAAATTTTTAAAAGTTGACAGGGAATGGAGGCAGATATGCTAGCTTCATTAAAGAATAAAGAAAAATACAGCCGCTATTTTGGCAGCCTCAAATATGCTCTTTATGTCATTACACATCCGCTGGATGGTTTTTGGGACTTGACGCATGAGAAGCGCGGTTCTATTGCAGTAGCAAATACAATTGTAATTTTGACAGTGCTGGCACGCATTATGTCACTGCAGTTTACAAGTTTCCTGTTTATGCAGGTTTACTGGGAAGATGTCAATATCTTTTTATATATTGCAAGTATTCTTTTTCCATTGGCGCTGTTTTGCGTTGGAAACTGGGGACTTACCACACTGTTTGATGGAAAGGGAAGATTGTCACAGATTTATATGGGAACAGCTTATGCGATGACACCTTATCCGCTCATCCAGTTTCCGATGATTCTGTTAAGCAATGTGGTTACAAAAGAAGAGGGAACATTTTATCATTTTGCAGTGGTACTTTCCCTGGCGTGGGCAGCGTTACTGATTATCTGTGCCATGATGGAAATTCATGAGTACAGCCTTAGCAAAACACTTTTGTTTATGGTGGCATCTGTTTTTGCCATGATGGTGATGGTATTTATCTTATTACTGTTTTTTAGCATGATTAGTCAGGGAATTGCCTATTTCGTATCAATTGCCAAAGAAATCATGTTTCGGATGTAACGGGTAGGGGGGAAAGAAAAACATGAAAGTGAAAGCTGCATTGAAAGAACAGGCAAAAAGCCTCCTGGTGCCAGTATTGTTTCTTCTGGCAATTGGAATTGTGGCACTTACTGTATCTCTTATTCCGGAAGAAGAGGAGACAGCAGAGGTGATACCGGTAAGCAAATATGAGGGAAACGGCGGGGAGCTGGTACTGGAAAATGATTCCGTAAAGTTTGTACTGGATGCAGAAACAACACAGTTTTCCGTGACACAGAAGGATAACGGAACCGTGTGGTACTCAAATCCACAGGATGCAGATGAAGATCCGGTGGCATTGCCGTCAGACATTGAGAATCTTAAGTCCACGCTGCTTTTGACATACAGTACCATTAACGGAGTTGATACACTGTACAACAATTATAAATATAGTATCGCGGCTAAAAATTATGAGATTGAGCAGGGAACAGATTTTATCAAAGTTCACTATTCGGTTGGCGAGATGGAAAAAGAGTTTATGATTCCAAAAGTCATCACAGAGGAACGGATGCTTTCTTTTATGGAGCAGATGAGTAAAACGGACGCCAGCAATGTAGGGGATTCTTACAAGAAATATGATATTAACAATCTCGGAAAGAAAGATAACCGTGAGGAACTTTTAGAACAGTATCCGGTTCTTGAAACAGAAGTCATTTATGTACTGCGAAACGGTGTAAAAGACAATATGAAAAAGAAGTTAGAACAGTATTTCGCAGATGCCGGTTATACCGCAGAGGATTATGCTTCTGACAAGGAGCTTGACTTATCAGAATCATCTTCATCAAAACCGGTCTTTAATATCAGTGTGGTCTATCGGTTAGAAGGTCAGGATTTGCTGGTATCGGTTCCGATGAATGAAATTGAGTATAAAGAGGATTATCCGCTTATTACGGTAAATGTGCTTCCTTATTTCGGGGCAGGCACAACGAATGAAGAAGGCTATCTGCTGGTGCCGGAAGGAGGAGGTTCGATTATCAATTTTAATAACGGAAAGACAGCGCAGAGCAGTTACTATTCCAATCTTTACGGATGGGATATGGCGCAGGGAAGAGATTATCTTGTGCATGAAACGCGTGTTTATTATGGACTGTTCGGAATTTCCAAAGGAGACAGTTCCATGCTGTGTATGTTGGAGGACGGAGCTTCCTATGCGGTCATCAATGCAGATATCAGTGGAAGAAACAACAGCTATAACTTTGTAAGCGCAAATTACACCCTGCTTCACAGGGAACAGTGTGATGTGGCAGATAAATATAACGGTGAGATGTTTATGTATGAGCAGGCAATTCCGGATGAGACAATTGTGCAGCGTTACCGTTTCGTTGATTCCGGCAGCTATGTGGATATGGCAAATGTGTATCATGACTATCTGGAACAGAAATATCCGGATGCTTTTGTGAAGAAAGAGGATACAGATGTACCGGTAGCAGTTGAAATTCTTGGAGCAGTTGATAAAGTAGAACAAATCTGTGGAATTCCTGTGTCGAGACCGCTTGCACTCACTACATATGAAGAGGCGGAAGAGATGATAACGGATTTAAAGAAATCCGGAATTGAGGACCTTTCGGTGAAGTTAAGTGGTTGGGCAAACGGTGGTATCAATCAGAAGATTTTAAAGAAGGTAAAATTAGTTGGAAGACTTGGAAGTAAAAAAGATTTAAAGAATCTGACTTCCTGTGCCGCAGAGAATCAGGTAGACCTTTATTTAGACGGAGTAGCGACCTATGAATATGACAGCAATCTTTTGAATGGCTTTCTTGTTTTCAGGGATGCGGCAACCTTTGCGAACGAGAAGAGAGTGAAGCTACTTCCGTTTGACAAAATTTATTATGGTGAGCAGAATGACCAGAACCCGTATTATTTACTGAAGCCGGAGATAATTCTTCAGAATGTAGAGAATCTTTCAAAGGCAGCGGACACTTACGGTGGGGCAGGGATTTCACTCCGGGATATCGGTTATGAATTGTCGGCGGATTATAACCAGAAACAGCTTGTGACCAGAGAGAACATGAAGAAAGAGCAGGTGGCACTTTTAAATGGAATCAAGGCATCCGGTCAGAAGATTATGACCAATATGGGAAACGATTATACACTCGGTGTGACGGATTTTATTACCAATATGGATTTAAACGGTTCCGGCTATACCATTTTAGATGCGGCAGTTCCTTTTTATCAGATTGCGATTCATGGATATGTGAATTATGCAGGGGAGGCATTAAACCTGACAGCTGATTGCGAGGAAGAGCTTTTAAAATCAGCAGAGTATGGAGCAGGACTTTATTTTTCCCTGATGGATGCAGATGCTACAGAATTGCAGAACACGAAGTATACACAGTATTTTGGCGCAAATTATGAGGCTTCAAAGGATGAACTTTTTGCAATTTATACAAGATATCAAAAGGAGCTTGGCAGTGTTTTTCATCAGAGAATCGTAGACCATGCAATTTTAGACAGTGGCATTACACTTACTGTTTATGAAGATGGAACAAAGGTATATGTAAATTATAACTATGATAATGTAACGATGGACGGAATAGAGATACCGGCAAGGGATTATCTGGTGATGCCGTAAAATGAGGGAAAGGGGTTATACGATATGAAGAAGCAAAGGAAGTTAAGAGGGCTTCAAAGAAAAAAGATGGTAGCCGGATATCTGTTTATCATGCCTTTTATCCTTGGTTTTCTGGCATTTATGGTGAAGCCGTTTTTGCAGTCACTTTATATGAGCTTTTGTAATGTGGAGATAAGTTCGACCGGTTTTCATATGATTTTTGCCGGAATGGCCAACTATATCAGAGCCTTTACCATAGACACGGAATTTAACCGTCTTCTGGTCGAGGAAATTGCCAAGATGACATACAACTCACTGGCAATCATGGTATTCAGTTTCTTTGTGGCACTGATTCTGAATCAGAAATTTAAGGGACGTGCATTTGTACGTGCGGTGTTTTTCCTTCCGGTTATCCTATCATCGGGTGTCATTCTTGGAATTGAGAGCGATAATTCACTGCTTGCAAGTGTACAGGATGCGATTCAGGATTCCATCGGAACTGCAAGCATTACAGACACCATCCAGAACATTCTTGTGACGAGCGGAGTGGGAATTAAAGCCTTTGAAAAAGTGTTTGAAATTGTAGATGGTGTATACGATGTGGCGATTGCATCAGGTATCCAGATTATCATCTTTTTGTCAGGGCTGCAGACCATTTCCACGAGTATGTATGAGGCGGCAAGTCTGGAAGGATGTACGAAGTGGGAATGCCTCTGGAAGGTTACATTTCCGATGATTAGTTCGTTGTTTTTAGTAAACTGGGTTTATACTATCATTGATTTCTGTATGAGGTCGGACAATGAGGTGATGGAAAAAATCAGTAATACGATGATTGTAGACATGAATTACGGCTTTGCCTCCTCCATGGCATGGATTTACTTTATGATTGTCATTGCCATAGTAGGAATCAGCTCATTGATTATATCAAAGGGGGTTTACTATTATGAGTAGAACAGTGGCAAAAATCAGCCGGAGAGAAAAATGGAAACGTTATATTGAGAAGAACCGTAAAGGAAACTGGTATTTTTTGAAGAAAGATGCAAAAGAAATTGTGTTTCGGATAATAAGATTTTTCATGCTGTTTGGAATGTGTTTTTTGATTTTGCAGCCGATTTTAAACAAGATTTCGGTCAGTTTTATGGCAGAAAAAGATTTGTATAATCCGATGGTAATTGCCATTCCGGAAAACGTCACAACAGCCAATTATGAACTTGCATCGCAGTTTATGGATTACTGGCGGACACTTGGAAATACGATACTTGTATCCCTTACGATTGCGTTGCTTCAGATTGCTGTTTGTACAGTGGTTGGATATGGATTTGCAAGATTTGAATTCCCGTTTAAGAAGTTCTGGTTTTTGTGTGTGATGTTAGTGATTGTGATTCCGCCGCAGACGATTTCAACGTCGTTGCATCTGCATTTCCGATACTTTGACATCCTTGGAATCATACAGGCGGTGACAGGTCACACCTTAAATCTGAGAGGTTCCGTTCTTCCATATTATTTGATGAGTGCAGGCTGCATGGGGTTGAAGAATGGACTGTACATATACATGATAAGGCAGTTTTTCCGCAATATTCCAAAGGAAATGGAAGAGGCAGCTTATGTGGATGGCTGTGGAATGCTTGAGACATTCGTAAAAATTATGCTTCCGGATGCAAAACCGATTCTGACGTCCTGCTTTTTATTTGCCTTCGTATGGCAGTGGACAGACAGCTTTTATTCCAAGATGTTTCTTGGAAATATTAAATTATTATCGATTCAGCTGGCACAGATTGGAGAAAAATTAGGAAACTACCTTATGTATACCCTTCATCGGGCAACCGGAGCTTCCGTGGGTTATACCCAGTGTATCGTATCTACCGGAACGCTGATGGTGATACTTCCAATCCTGATTCTCTATCTGTTTGCACAGAAGGGATTTGTAGAGAGCTTAAGCAGCACAGGAATTAAAATGTAGCGGTATAAATCTGCGGAAGATTTCCGGCAGACTTATATATAGGAGAAGTGTTTATTAAAAGGAGGAAGAAACATGAGAAATTGGAAACGGTTCGCAGCAGTGATGATGGCAGCTGCAACAATGGTAACAGGTCTTACCGCATGTGGTGGAAACGGCACAGCAGGTACATCCGGAAACGGGGATGCAGCAAACAGCGGTGACGAAAACAAAGTATCTGATGTGGAAGATGTTGCTGCCGGAACAGAAAGTGGTTCCGATGATGGTGAAATCGGTCAGTATACGGTATTAACCGATGCAGACGGAAATCCGTATGACTTAGGTGGCATGGACATTATCATTTACGACTGGTTTACAGCAGACCAGGAAGATAATGAAGATGCAAGTGCATATGATGAGGCGCGTGAAGAGTATCTTGACTGGATTCAGTCAACATATAATTTTACAATTAAACAGAAGGCAATGACTTCCTGGGCAGACAGTCCGGAGGACTTCTCCAACTATGCAGCAACTGGAGGCGATGAAAACTACATTTTCTGTCTGTATCAGGGCGGTGCACTGATGTCCGCAGAAGCAAATGGGCTGCTGTATGATTTAAGTACACTGGATTGTCTTGATTTTTCGGATTCCAAGTGGGAAAGCTCCGTGGCACAGCTTATGACAACAAGTGATGGAAAAGTATACGGAATGAGAGCCATTCCGCACGAGGCAACCGCAGGAATTTATTTTAATAAGAGACTGCTCCAAGAAGCCGGAATTGATCCGGAGTCCATTTATGAGCTTCAGAGAAACAAAGAGTGGACCTGGGATAAGTTTGAAGAACTTTGTCAGCAGGTACAGAAGGATACGGACAACGATGGTGTCATCGACCAGTATGCAATGACAAACTTTACCAGTTCCCTGTATCCGGCAGCCGTTATTTCCAATGGCGGTCAGTTTGTTGGAAAAGATGAAAACGGAATGTATTACAATGATCTTGAGTCTGATGCAACCATGGAGGCATTAAACTGGGCACTTGATATGCTGGATAAGTATGAGATGGTATATCCGGAAGATGCAGCGTGGGATTATACATATACTGCTTTTGCAAACGGTGAGGCTGTGTTTACCTGTGCGGAGGCATATCGTGCCGGTGACTGGTCTGGCGAAGATGGAATGGAAGACGAATTTGGATTTGTCTGCTTCCCGATGGGACCACGCATGGATCATTATGTAAACTATGCACAGGATAACGTTTTTGTCATTCCGTCCTGCTATGATGAAGATAAGGCATGGAAACTCGCATTTGCATATAACCTTTACACAGATCCGGTTCCGGGGTATGAGGACTACGAAGCATGGAAAGTGGATTATATGAAATCCTTCTGTGATACGGAATCTGTTGATGAAACAATTGCTACAATGGTTGATTCCGGTGTGCCGCTGTTCGAGAAGGCTATCAACGGAATTGATATGGGACCAGACCTTTACTGGGGCATCAGCAAGGACAATACTCCTGCCCAGCAAGCAGAGGCAATCCGCAATACCTGGAAGGCATATATTGACACTGCAAACGGTTTATAATTAACAGGACAATAATGGGATGGTAACTTAGGATACCATCCCATTATCTGCAGGAAGGAAGAAGAAAATGGGAAGTGTATTTCGTTTGGAAGGCGGTCTGATGGGAGCGCTTACAAAAATATCGGATATCTGTATCATCAGTCTGCTATGGCTGTTTTGCTGCCTGCCGGTTGTGACAATCGGGGCATCCACGACGGCAGCCTATTATACAGTTATAAAAGTGGTCAGGCGTCAGTCCGGCAATCTTACACAAAGCTTTTTTCATTCATTCCGTGAGAATCTGAAAGACAGCCTGGCTGTGAATCTGAGTTATCTGGCGTTGACAGGGCTGCTTGTCTTTAATATTTATACGGTATATCAGTCTCTTGAAACATATGAGATGGCGCTGTTTCTGCTGTTTTTATATACAGCATGCCTGTTTCTTATTTTTATGGCAGGACTTTATACCTATGCATTTTTATCAAGATTTTCCATGGAAAGAAAGAATCTCATTATAATTTCCTGGCTTGCAATGTTTCGTCATATGCCATCCTCACTGCTTCTTTTAGCGCTGTTTCTGCTGACCTGTATTGTGATTGTGGCATTTCCGATTGGAGCCATTTTTATGCCGGGTGTATTTATTGCGTGCTACAGCAGAATCATGGAACATATTTTAAGAAAATATATGACAGCCGAGATGCTTGCAAAGTGGGAAGAAGATGAGGTGGATGCGCAGTGATAAAATTTGAACTTTATAAAAACAGGAAAACTGCAAATATAGTAATAGACAAGACTAATTTAAAAGAAAAAGATGCCCGGGGAATCAGAAGAGTTGCGCAAAAAGTCTGTAAAGATGTAGAACGCGTGACGGGAGTATGCCCGGTTATTGGGGAAAGTCTTTGCCGCACGGAAAATGAAGTCGTGGTGGCAGTTCTTGGAAAAACCTCGGATACGGATGGAGCGCTTGCAGCGGAGCTTATAGCAGAAATGCAGATGGATGTTTCTTCCATTCGCGGAAAAAGAGAGAGTTTTTTGTTTGTGGTAACGGAACAGAGGCTGCTTATTTTTGGAAGTGACAAGCGTGGCACAATTTATGGAATGTTTCATATTTCCGAACTTATGGGAGTTTCTCCGTGGGTGACATTTGCCGATGTGGTTCCGGAAAGAAAAGACGAAGTATATATGACAGAGGCAGATACTTTTTATTCAAAGGAACCATCTGTCAAATACCGGGGATTTTTTATCAATGATGAGTGGCCGGCATTTGGAAACTGGACATTTTCTCATTTTGGTGGTTTCACAGCCGAAATGTACGATATGATTTTTGAAACATTATTACGGCTAAAGGGAAATTACCTGTGGCCTGCAATGTGGACGTCTTCTTTTTCACTGGATGGACCGGGGGAGCAGAACGCAATCCTTGCGGATGAATATGGGGTAGTGATGAGCAATTCCCATCATGAGCCATGTCTGCGGCACAGTGAGGAATGGGATAAGGTGAGGGGGGAACAGTCTCCCTATGGAAATGAATGGAATTACAGCACAAACAGAGAAGGGCTTCTCAATTACTGGAGAGACGGACTTATCCGGAGTGGCGGTTATGAAAATATTATTACAATCGGAATGCGCGGGGAGAGAGACTCTTCCATGCTGGGGGAAGAGGCATCCCTAAAAGAAAATATTGATTTATTAAAAGATATCATCACGGAGCAGAGAAAATTAATCAGAGAATGTGTGGACAATCCGGATGTGCCACAGATGATTGCATTATATAAGGAAGTGGAAGCATATTTTTATGGAAATCCCGGAAAAAGAGACGGATTAAGGGACTGGGAAGGTCTTGACGGAGTGACATTTATGCTCTGCGAAGACAATTTTGGAAATATGAGAACGCTTCCAACGGAGGAACTGCGTGCCAGAAAAGGCGGCTGGGGAATGTATTATCATTTTGACTATCATGGCGGACCGATTTCGTATGAATGGGTCAACAGTTCTTACCTGCCGAAAGTGTGGGACCAGATGACGGAAGCCTATGAATTTGGAATCCGGGACATATGGATTGTAAATGTCGGGGATCTTAAATTCCAGGAGTATCCGCTTAGCTTTTTTATGGATCTTGCATACGATTATGAGAAGTGGGGAATTGCAAACCGGCAGGCGCCGCAGAAATATCTGAAATACTGGTGTAACAGAGAATTTAAAGCTGTATGTGACAGTCAGACATTAGAGCAGATTGCGGAAGTGATACAGGGGTACACACGGTTTAACCACAATTGTAAACCGGAGGCGATGAAGCCGGACACCTATCATCCGGTGCACGATGCGGAGGCAGAGCGGCAGCTTGAGCGGATAAAGAAAATTGATGAAACACTTGAGAAGATAAATGCAGTGATGGCGGAAGAAATGCAGCCGGCATTCTGGGAACTTTTGTATTACCCTGCGAAGGCAAGCCTTAACGTTCAGAAATTAAATCTTTTAGCAGGATTGAATCACTTCTATGCTGCACACGGGGCAGCGGCGGCAAATATCTGTGCAGAACAGATGAAAGGAGCACTTGCGCTTGACAAAGGGTTTACAGATACGTTTCATGGGATTCTGGGCGGAAAATGGGACGGAATGGCATTGTCAAAGCATATCGGATTTACAAACTGGAATGACGAGGAATGTAAAAATCCCGTCCGTGCTTATGTAGATCCGGTGGAGGGATGCCAGATTCTTGCTTACGTAAAGGGAGATGGAGATACGGTTACGGCAGGTGGTGCCTGGACAGGAAAAACGCTTATTATGGACTGCTTTGAGAGACCGGGGCAGAATGAGGGGATAATTGTGCTGCTTCAGACGGGAAATCAGCCTGGAAACTACAGGATTCACTGTGAAAATCCCGGAATTTCATTTTCTGAAACAGAAGGGGCGGTGGAGATTTGCAAAGAAATCCGGGTAATGTTAGAACGGGAAAAATTAACCGGTGAGATGCGTTTTGAAATATGTCATGAAAATGGAAAGATTCCGGTCGAACTGTACTGCGAACAGCCCCGGATACAGAATGTAAAAAATATGACGTTTATAGAAGACCGGGGCATTATTTCAATGGAAGCATCTCATTTTGCAGAGAAAAAAGAAACTGCGGCAGGAGCTTTTGAAGTACTTTTTACATACGGAAAGACAAAAGACGGCATAAAAGCATATCCGTGCAGCCGCTGGTTTAAAGAAGAAGAGGCGCCGGGAGTTACCTACAGGCTTTGGGTAAGGGAAGCAGGCACTTACCGGCTGCATCTTTACTGTGCACCGGTCAATCCGATGTATCCGGGGGCAGCCGTGTGCTGCAGTGTCAGTGCAAATGGACAAAAGAGGCAGGAAATATCGCTGATTCCGCAGGATTATCGTGCAGGAGAGAGTTCCTGCAGGGAGTGGGCACAGATGGTTCTGGAACAGATTCGCAGGGTGGAGTGTGAGGTTTCGCTTCAGGCAGGGGAAAATACGCTTGAAATTTTTGCACTATCACCGGGATTTTTATTGGAAAAACTGGTACTGGTTCGTGAAGGGAAAATGCTTCGGACTTCTTATCTCGGACCGATGGAGAGTTTTTATACAGAATAAGAGGACAAAAAAGAAGGAGAGGGAATATGAAAGGACCAACAGCACCCAAAGATCCGGAAAAACGGAGACCGTTTTTTTATATTATACGGGACAAAGAAGTATTCGGGGCAAAAACGCCGGATGGCAGGGGAATCCAGTTTATTTATGAAAATGATGGCAGATTAATAAACAGTGCAAGGATTGTGGGAAATATTACAGATGAGAAGATACTCGAACTGTTAAAGACGACAAGGGGACTTCAGAAACTTGTACATAGCATTGGTGTTTCAGTCGAAACCGCACAGCAGGAGGAGCCGGTAAAGTTTGTTTTCCAGATGTATGGGAAAAAAGATATTTATGGCGGAGGAACGCTGCTTTGCGAGGAATTAAAAGGCGACGGAATGGAACGAAAAATCTGTTTAAAAGACGTGAACTGGAGAGAGGATGACTATGAACCGGGACAGATTCGTCTGGAATTTGAAACCCCGGAGCAGCTGGCAAAAGTCAGTGTACGATTTTACCTGAATGACGGATATGAAGCGCCAGAGGTATTGGAAGAGACAAAAGTAGATGTATCCTCTGCGGACTATCGTGCAATGATAGAGCGTTCTCTGATGCAGCTTGGGGACACCCGTAGAATAAAAAATATGATAGAGCGTGCAAAGGCAGGGGAAGATGTGACAATTGCCTATATCGGTGGCTCTATTACGCAGGGAGCCGGGGCAACTCCGATTCACACGCAGTCTTATGCGTACCAGTCCTGGCATATGTTCGACCTTGCCTATGGAAATGGGAACAATGTGCATCTGGTAAAGGCGGGTGTGGGTGGAACTCCGTCGGAACTGGGAATGCTCCGGTTTGAACGGGATGTTGTGCGTGATGGTGTACTTCCTGATTTGGTGGTAATTGAATTTGCGGTTAATGATGAGGGGGACGAAACCAAGGGCAGATGTTATGAAAGTCTCGTGCGAAAAGTGCTTGCCCTGCCCAATCATCCGGCAGTTATTCTGCTGTTTGCAGTCTTTGCTTCCGACTGGAATTTACAGACACGGCTTGCACCTGTGGGGGAAAAATACAGGCTGCCGATGGTGAGTATTCTGGATGCAGTCTGTCCGCAGTTTGGGAAAAAAGCAGGTGAAGGAAGAGTTATCTCAAAAAATCAGTTTTTCTATGATGTGTTTCATCCATCCAATATCGGACATACCATTATGGCGGACTGTCTGATGAATCTTATTTACCGTGCAGAGAAGGAAGCAGTACAGGGGGAAGAGACGCCGTATGAGCTTTCTGATATTACACCTGTAATTGGAGGAGAGTTTGCAGAAGTAAAACTTCTCGACAAAAAAGATGCCTGCGAAAATGCCATTATCGATTGTGGCGGATTTACGGGGACGGATACGGAATTACAGTGTGTGGAGATGGACGATTCCCTGACGCCTGTGCCGGAATTTCCGTATAACTGGATGTATGACGGAAGTGTATCGGAAAAACCGTATTTTGAAATGAAGCTGGATGCGAAAGCAATTCTTCTTATTTATAAAGATTCCGGAGCGATGGATGTGGCAAAGGCAGATGTTTATGTGGATGGAAAAAAAGTATTTCTTGCAGATCCGCATGAAAATGGCTGGGTGCACTGTAATCCAAAGATTATCTGTGAGGAAAAAGAAAGCAGAGAGCATACGGTCCGGATACAGATTGCTCCGGGGGATGAGCATAAGAAATTTACGATTCTAGGATTTGGATATGTGAAGTAGGAGGGAAAACGTGGAGAAGGCAGAAACTATAGATACTGCAATGCCGGAAGAAATGATAAAAAGACAGCCGGATACAGATTATGGGGAGCTGGTGAAGATTGAATATGGATCCCATCTGACCACAAAACTGAGACGTGCACAGGTATTGCTGCCGCCGGAATACGGGAAGGAAAAGGAATATCCGGTTGTCTATCTGCTGCATGGAGTTGGAGGAGATGAGAAGGAATGGTTTTTTGGACATCCGCAGGAAATTATCGGAAATCTGATAAAAGCAGGAGAAATCCCGGAGATAATTGCCGTGTTTCCAAATGAGAGGGTCAGAGAGGATGACAGAAGAAATCCTCCGGATGTATTCAGTCTCCAGCATTTTCAGGCATTCGACCGCTTCTTAATAGATCTTGAACAAAACCTGATGCCATTTATGAAGTGCCGGTTTCAGGTCAGAGAGGGAAGAGAACATACTGCAATCGCAGGCTTTTCCATGGGTGGAAGGGAAGCTCTTTTTATCGGATTTCAAAGACCAGAACTGTTTGGATATATTGGTGCGTTCAGCCCGGCATTTGGATTGTTTCCTTATACAAACAATGGAGTCACGGAAGAAGGATTGATTCCGGAAGATAAATTTAAAATTTCACAGGAATATCCTACATTCGTGATGATTATGACAGGAAAACACGATGATGTAATTTATCGCGAACCAGAGCGCTATCATCGGGCACTTGTAAAAAATAAAATGCCGCATTTATATTATGAAATTCCAGGTGGACATGATTTTGAGGTCTGGGATAATGGATTGTACCATTTTTTAAAAAAAATATTTTAATTGAAAAATGCTCTTAAACCTGCAAATGGTTTAGGAGTTTTTTTGAAATGGAGGGGAAATGGGTAAGAGAAGATTGTTTCATGAAGATTGGTATTTTTTGGAATTGGGTGTTGACAGTAAAATAGAAGACCTGTGGGAAAAAGAAAATGCGTTTAAGCAGGTAAATCTTCCACATGACTGGCAGATTTACCATGCAGATGAGCTGTACCGGGATGGAATAGGCTGGTATCGGAAGCGCTTTTTCTGCGAAAAAAAACCGGGAAAACAGTATGAAATTTATTTTGATGGTGTTTATATGGACTGCACGGTGTATTTAAACCGCCAAGTTCTCGGAGAATGGAAATACGGATATTCCAGTTTTTATTTTGATATGACAGATTTTCTTTGCGAAGGCGAAAATGAAATAGTAGTGCAGGTACGGTTTCTGGGACCAAACAGCAGATGGTACAGCGGTGCAGGAATTTACCGGAATGTATATTTGACAGAGTATGGGGAAAATCATTTTGTCACAGATGGAGTTTATCTTACAACAGATGAGAAGAAGGATGGCTGGCAGCTTACAGTGGAGGCGGAACTTGCATGGAACAGGCAGCCAGAGGGCGGTACTGATACATACTGCGTGGAGATTTCTGTAACCGATTTATCAGGGACACCTGTGGCAGAAGAATGTTGTCCATTATACGGAAAAGAAACTATGTTTGACTACATATTGAAGCTGCCACAGGTAGTGCCCTGGAGTTTGCAGAAGCCTGCACTTTATCTGTGCAGTCTGAAACTTATGGGGGATGACGGTAAAAAATTGGAGGATGAGGTATGCCAGCGGATTGGATTCCGGCGTTTTTCATTTGACACGGAAAAGGGATTTTTCCTGAATGGTGTGCATACAAAACTGAACGGAGTGTGTGAGCATCATGACCTTGGTGCGCTTGGCGCGGCATTTCACCGCATGGCGATGCGTAGAAAAATGCTGATTTTAAAGGAGATGGGTGTAAACAGTATTCGATGTGCTCACAATATGCCAGCACCTGAGCTTTTGGATTTGGCGGATGAGATGGGAATTTTGATTGTGGATGAGGCATTTGATATGTGGGAACGGGCAAAAACACCTTACGACTATGCGCGTTTTTTCCCAGAGTGGTATCAAAGAGATGTAAAGAGTTGGATATGTAGAGACCGCAATCACCCATGTATTCTGTTCTGGAGTATCGGAAATGAGATTTATGATACCCATGTGAGTGAAAGAGGACAGGAGGTAACAAGGCTTTTATATGATGAGGTGCGCAGATATGACCCGAGGGGGCATGCGATGGTTACCATCGGTTCTAATTTTATGCCATGGGAGAATGCAAGAAAATGTGCAGACATCCTGAAATTTGCAGGGTATAATTACGGAGAAAAATATTATGAGGAGCATCATAAAAAGCACCCTGACTGGTATGTGTATGGAAGTGAGACGTCCTCAACGGTGCAAAGCCGTGGGATTTATCATTTCCCCTACAGACAGTCCGTGTTAGCGGATGAGGATGAACAGTGTTCGTCGCTTGGAAACAGCTCTACAAGCTGGGGAGCAAAAAATTCCGAAACGTGCATTATTACAGAGCGGGATTGTGAATTTTCACTCGGACAATATCTGTGGTCGGGATTTGATTATATTGGAGAGCCGACACCATATCATACCAGAAATTCCTATTTTGGACAGATTGATACGGCAGGATTTCCCAAGGATTCTTATTCTCTGTATCAGGCGGCATGGATTGACCGCAGAGAAAAACCTGTAGTGCATGTGTTTCCATATTGGGATTTTAATCCGGGACAGCTCATTGATGTACGGATTGCCAGTAATGCAGATGTAGTAGAACTTCTGGTCAATGGAGTTTCAAAGGGGCGGCAGAGAATAAATCATACAGGAGAAAGTAAACTTACTGGGGATTACAGGATTGCGTACGAGAAGGGGGAGATTACCGCAGTAGCCTACGATGAGAATTTAAAAGAGATTGCAAGGGAGACCCGCAGCTCATTCGGGGAACCGGTAAGATTGATACTGACACAGTACGAGCCGGAGCGTACACTTTTTGCAGGAACGGGCGATATGGCTTTTTTTACAGTTGTTGCTGTGGATGAAGCGGATCATCCGGTAGAAAATGCCAATAACCGGATTGAGGTATCCGTGGAGGGAGCCGGGTGGCTGACAGGACTTGACAACGGCGATAGCACGGATATGGATGAATACAAAGGAAGCAGCAGAAGGCTTTTTAGCGGGAAACTGCTGATTTTAGCTGCCATCGGTGAGAATGCGGGAAACCTTCGGGTATCGGTATCTTCACAGGGATTAACCGGAGCATGGATGCAGATTCCGGTGGCGGAAGGAAAAAAAATCAGAGGAATTTCCCTGCTGCCGGAGCAATGGAACGAAAAAGTCAGGGATTTGGAATGCTGGGTGCGGAAAATTGAACTGACGTGTGAGGGAGGAATGCTGCTTTCAGAAGAAAAGCAGACGGTTTTTGTGGAGGCTTCTATACTTCCGGAGGAAGCGGCGGCTAATGTGCAGGAGGACGAAATAATCTGGCGGGTTGTAAATGACGCAGGGATTGAAAGTCCAATTGCAAAGGTGCGGGCGGTCTCGGGAAGAACGGGACAGAAAATGGGAAAATTTTATGCAGAGGTGATGGCGTACAGCGATGGAGAATTTCATCTGAAATGTATGACAAAAAATCATACGGATAAAGTGAAGGTGATTTCACAGCTTGATTTTAGGGCAGAAGGACTTGGAGAGAGCCGGTTAGACCCCTATGGTTTTATTTCGGGTGGACTTTATACTTACGTGGAGGGGGATGTTGGGAATGGAAACGAACACGGTGTCTCTACCGCAAGGGAAGGAAGAACCGTCATTGGATATGAGAGGGTGGATTTTGGCAATTTTGGTTCTGATTGTATCACGTTGTCAGTGTTTGAACTTGGAGGAGCAGAGTGCCCGATAGAAATCTGGGAAGGGATACCAGGGGCGGCAGGGAGTGGATTATTGGCAACGGTGTGCTATCACAAACCTTCCATCTGGAATGTTTATCAGGAGGAAACCTATGCACTTTGCCGGAGAGTGACAGGGGTAACGCAGATTTCCTTTGTTCTGCATCAGAAGATTCATTTGAAAGGGTTCTCATTTGCAAGAAAGCAAAAGGCATATGAAAAGCTGAACGCAGCGGAAAATGATGGAATTTACGGCGATAATTACGAAATATGTAAAAAGGCTGTGCATGGTATTGGAAATAATGTAACATTAGAATATCGTGAAATGGATTTTGGGGATAAAGGCTGCGACACCATTGTTATCTGTGGAAAATCAGAGCACGACTGCAATACGATACATCTGATTTTTGATGATGGAAAAGAAGAAAAACGTTTTGTACTTGAATTTGCCGGAACAGCAGAGCTGTCAACCCAGCGCTTTTCATTTGAGATAAGGAAGGGAATGTATACGGTGCGTTTTGTCTTTCTACCGGGCAGCAGATTTGACTTTGAATGGTTTCAGTTTCAAATATAAAACTGTCATTTTAAGCTATGCGTTTGCCTTAATTTGGTCTATAATAGACGTAATGAGATTGGTGAGAAGGAGAAGACGTATGGACATGACAAAACTGAAAAACCCGGAGTTTTTTGAGGAAAACACAGTTCCGGCACATTCCGACCACGTTGCTTACCGGAGTGTTGCAGAGGCAGCAGGGCGTTATGGGGAACTGCCGGATGTACTTGGGAAAAACAGCAGCTTCCGCTATTTTTTGGACGGCAGTTTTAAATTCCACTATGCGGAGAATGTCACACAGACAATCCCGGGATTTGAAAAAACAGACTATGATTGCAGAGGATGGAAGGACATTACGGTTCCGGCACACATCCAGATGGAGGGCTATGGCGTGCCGCAGTATGTAAATGTCCAGTATCCGTGGGATGGAACAGAAGAAATCTGGACGAAAGAGATGCCGGTTACCGAGAATGCGGTGGCAAGCTATGTGAAGTATTTTACGATTCCGGCGCAGATGAAAGGGGAACGTATCTTTCTTTCCTTACAAGGCGTCGAGAGTGCCTTTTTCCTCTGGTTAAATGGTCATTATATCGGTTACAGCGAAAACAGCTTTGACCCGTCTGATTTTGAACTGACCCCGTATCTGGTGGATGGAGAAAACAAGCTTGCGATTCAGGTCTTTCGGTGGAATATCGGAAGCTGGTGCGAGGACCAGGACTTTTTCCGGTTTTTTGGAATATTCCGCAGTGTATATCTCTACAGCATCCCGAAAGTGCACATTCAGGATTTAAAGGTGCGCCCGCTGGTAGGAGAGGATTTAAAGAACGGCGAGCTTAAGATTTCCGTGAAGGTGCCGCAGGCATCCGAAGAAAAAGGATTCGTAAAAATGCGCCTGCTTGAGCTTGGACGCATGGATCTGGAAGAGACGCTCTGGTCTGAAAACAAGACAAAAGTAGTTGCAGAGGTGGTGGAACCGCTTGATGGGGACAGCGAATTTTCTTATCCGCTATCTGAGGTGAAGCTTTGGAGTGCCGAGGAGCCAAATTTATATGAGGTTCAGATGGAAGTGTACGGTGCAGAAGGTGTGAAAGAGGGCGGCCTGCTCGAGTATGTGACACAGCGCATCGGTTTCAGACGGTTTCAAATGAAAGACGGGCTGATGCTCCTAAACGGAAAGCGTATCGTTTTTAACGGCGTCAACCGTCATGAATTTGACTGCGAAAACGGGCGTGTCGTAAGCCTTGAGGAAACTTTGCAGGACATCGTCACGATGAAGAAAAACAACATCAATGCCATCCGTACCAGCCATTATCCGAACAACATCGGTATCTATGAGCTGTGTGACCGCTACGGACTTTATATGATTGCGGAGAATAACTTAGAGTCCCACGGCACCTGGTCGGAAGTCTTTAACGGAAAGCACAAGGCAGAGGATGTCGTGCCGGGCGATCATCCGGAATGGACGGCGCGGATGCTAAACCGGGTAAATTCCTGCTATCAGAGAGACAAGAACCATCCGGCAATTTTAATCTGGTCTTGTGGAAATGAGTCTTACGGCGGAACGAATCTTCTTGCGATGGCAGATAAATTCCGGGAACTCGATGCGGAGCGTCTGGTACATTATGAGGGAATTTTTAACGACAGACGTTACGAGAATACAAGTGATATGGAAAGCCAGATGTATACCTCGGTTGCAAATATCAAGAAATTCCTTGCCGAGCATAAGGAAAAACCGTTTATCTGCTGTGAGTACACGCATGCAATGGGAAATTCCTGTGGAGCGATGCACAAGTATACCGACCTCACCGAGGAAGAGCCTCGTTACCAGGGCGGATTTATCTGGGATTATATCGACCAGTCTTTGACCAGAAAAGACCGCTACGGGGCAGAATATCAGGCATACGGCGGAGACTGCGGCGAGAGACCGAGTGACTACAGCTTCAGCGGAAATGGAATCTGCTATGCAAAGGACAGAAAGCCGTCTCCGAAGATGCAGGAGGTCAAATACAATTACCAGAATATCCGCATTGAAATCAAAGAAGATTCCTTTGTGGTAAAAAACAGACAGTTGTTCTGTAACACAGGAGACTACGAATGTTTCGTATTACTGCACCGCAATGGAAAACTGATAAAACAGCAGAAGGTACAGACTGCAGTGCCGCCGCTTTCCGAGCAGGAATTTAAACTTCCATTTGAACATCTGGGTAAGGAGCCGGGAAGCGAGGATGCAGTGTCCGTTTCCTTCCGGTTAAAAGAGGACAGACTCTGGGCAAAGCGCGGACATGAGGTGGCATTTGCACAGAAGGTATATCCGGTTATGGCAAAGGAGCATGCTGTGACGGGAAGCCGTCTTCATGTCGTTCATGGAACCTGGAACCTTGGCGTTATCGGAGAAGATTTTAAAGTATTATTTTCCTATAATACAGGCGGACTGGTATCCTATCGTTATCGCGGCGTGGAGCTGCTTGAGAAGATGCCGGTTCCGAATTTCTGGCGTGCACCGGTTGAAAATGATTACGGAAACCGGATGCCGGGAAAAATGGCACAGTGGAAGATTGCAAGCATGTATCTTTCGAATAACAGCTACGGCGCTTTTGAGACCGAAAAGCCGACTGTAGAAGAGGAGAATGGAACAGTGAAGGTTTCCTTCCATTACTATATGCCGACGACACCGGAGAGCTGCTGCAAAGTGACCTATGAGGTGTCTGCCGACGGAACCGTGGAGACAACGCTTTCCTACGACCCGACAGAGGCACTAGGTGATATGCCGGAATTTGGAATGTTATTCCGCATGAAGGCGGATTATGACAGGCTTGAGTGGTACGGAATGGGACCGGAAGAAACCTATGCGGACAGAAAGCAGGGCGCAAAACTTGGAATTTACCACAATTTTGTGAAGGACAATCTTGCACAGTATCTTGTTCCACAGGAATGTGGCAACAAGGTCGGCGTGCGGTATGCAAAAGTCACGGATGCGCGCGGCAGGGGAATGCTCTTTGAGGCAGCGGCGGAGACACTGTCGTTTTCCGCACTTCCGTATACGCCGCATGAGATGGAAAATGCAACACATCCGTATGAGCTTCCGCCGGTACATTACACGGTAATCCGCGCAGCGAAGGCGCAGCTTGGCATTGGCGGCGACGACAGCTGGGGTGCACCGGTACATCAGGAATATCATATTGAACTGACAAAACCGCTCACTTTTACTTTCCGGTTCCGTGGAATTTAAGACGATACAAAAAAATGCGAAAATTATAAAAATTTTTCTTGTAAAATGCAGACATTTCATGTAATCTATAACGTGAAATGCGAAAAACAACTGTCCGTGTGCGAAAGACATATGCGCACGGGCAGTCAGCATGGATGGAGTTACACATGGATTTATTTGATTACATGAGAGAACAGAAGAAAGAGACAGAATCGCCGCTTGCGTCAAGGCTTCGCCCGACGACCTTAGAGGAAGTGGTAGGGCAGCAGCACATTATCGGAAAAGATAAGCTGTTGTACCGTGCCATCAAGGCGGATAAGTTGAGTTCTATTATTCTCTATGGACCGCCCGGAACAGGCAAGACGACGCTTGCCCGGGTGATTGCACACACGACAAGTGCGGAGTTTATGCAGATTAATGCGACTTCTGCCGGCAAAAAGGATATGGAAGATGTCATCGCCCAGGCGAAGAACAACCAGGGAATGTATGGCAGAAAGACCATCCTTTTTATCGATGAGATACACCGCTTCAACAAGGGGCAGCAGGATTACCTTCTTCCCTATGTGGAGGACGGAACGGTTGTGTTAATCGGGGCAACGACGGAAAATCCTTATTTTGAGGTGAACGGAGCGCTGCTTTCAAGGTCTGTCATCTTTGAACTGCACAGTCTTTCCAAAGAAGATATCAAGACTCTTTTACTTCGTGCAGTGCAGGATGAAAAAAAGGGCATGGGAGCTTACCATGCACAGATTGACGGGGATGCTCTTGAGTTTCTTGCGGATGTGGCAAATGGAGATGCCAGAGCGGCATTGACGGCAATCGAGCTTGGGATTTTGACGACCGACCGCAGTGAGGACGGTATCATCCACATCACGCTTGCGGTGGCAGAACAGTGTATTCAGAAACGTGTGGTACGGTATGACAAGACCGGGGACAACCATTATGACACGGTTTCCGCATTTATCAAGAGTATGCGCGGTTCCGATCCGGATGCAGCGGTTTATTATCTGGCAAGGATGCTCTATGCCGGGGAGGATATCAAATTCATTGCAAGGCGGATTATGATTTGTGCTTCCGAAGATGTGAGCAATGCCGACCCGATGGCACTTGTAGTCGCAACGGCGGCGGCACAGGCAGTGGAGCGTATCGGGATGCCGGAGGCGAAGATTATCCTTTCACAGGCAGTGACCTATGTGGCGAGTGCGCCAAAGAGCAATTCCGCCATCTGCGCAATCGATGAGGCGATGGAAGTGGTGGAGCGCACGAAGACGGCGCCGATTCCGGCACATTTGCAGGATGCCCACTATAAATCAGCCGGAAAGCTCGGACATGGTGTCGGATATCTGTATGCACACGCATATCCGGGGCATTATGTAAAACAGCAGTATCTGCCGGACGGGCTGACTGAGGAAGTCTTTTACCGGCCGAGTGACAACGGATATGAGAAGCAGATTCAGGCATACTTAAACAGAATTAAAAGCGGACAGACGGAAGAATCCGAAACAGGAGACATCCGTTTCCATAAATCAAGTGATATGCAGGAGGAATGAAAAAAAATGAAGTCGTATCAGAAAATGACAAAAGAAGAATTGTTTGCAGAAAAGGAAGCGCTCGAGGCAGAATACAAAAAATACCAGCAGCGAGGTCTGAAATTAGATATGTCCAGAGGAAAGCCGTCCCAGGAACAGCTTGACCTTTCCATGGGAATGATGGATGTATTATCCTCAAGTGTGGATTTAACCTGTGAGGACGGAACAGACTGCCGGAATTACGGTGTGCTCGATGGCGTGCCGGAAGCAAAAGTTCTGCTCGGCGATATGATGGAGTGCAGCCCGGAAAACATTATTATTTACGGAAACTCCAGCTTAAATGTTATGTATGACACGATTTCCCGTTCCATGACACACGGTGTGATGGGAAGTACCCCGTGGTGCAAACTTGACAAGGTAAAATTCTTATGCCCGGTTCCGGGTTATGACAGACATTTTGCCATCACAGAGTATTTTGGCATTGAGATGATTAATGTTCCGATGCTTCCGACCGGACCGGATATGGATATGGTGGAGGAGCTTGTGAGCAAGGACGATGCCATCAAGGGAATCTGGTGTGTACCGAAGTATTCCAACCCACAGGGAATTACCTATTCTGATGAGACCGTGCGCCGCTTTGCAAGATTAAAACCGGCTGCAAAAGATTTCAGAATTTATTGGGATAATGCGTACTGCGTACATCACCTTTATGATATCAACCAGGATCATCTGATTGAGATTTTAGCAGAGTGTAAGCGTGCCGGAAACCCGGATATGGTTTACAAATTCTGCTCTACCAGCAAAATCAGTTTCCCTGGCTCGGGTGTGGCTGCGATTGCAACTTCTGCAAACAACCTGGAAGATATCAAGAAGCAGTTAAAGATTCAGACTATCGGACATGACAAGGTAAACCAGCTCCGTCATGTACGCTACTTTAAAGATATTCATGGAATTGCAGAGCATATGCGCAAACACGCTGACTCCTTACGTCCGAAATTTGAGATGATTTTAGACACCTTTGACAAAGAGTTAAAAGAGCTTGAAGTCGGCAGCTGGATTGCACCGAAGGGCGGCTATTTTATCTGCTATGAAGCGCTTGAGGGCTGTGCAAAGAGCATTGTGGCGAAGGCGAAGAAGGCAGGCGTGGTAATGACTCCGGCAGGAGCGCCGTTCCCATATGGCAAAGACCCGAAAGATTCTGTCATTCGTATCGCACCGTCTTATCCGAGTCTTGAGGACCTGACAGTTGCAACACAGGTATTTGTAGTGTGCGTAAAACTTGCAAGCATTGAGAAGCTTCTGGAAGAAAAATAAAAATTTAACGCAAAGCAAAAGGCAGTGAAAATGAGATTCATTTTCATTGCCTTTTTACAAAGGGGGAGATTTATGAAGATTTCTGTATTTTATGACCATATATTACAGGCGGCAGAGCAGACGGGAAAGCCGGTTCCTGCTTTATTAAAAGAGGCAAAAGATGCCGGGATTGCTGCGGTTGAAATCAATATGACGTATCTGAATGAACACGAGGAGACCTATGCGCTTTTAAAGGAAGCCGGATTGGATGTGAGCTGTGTCTACGAGTTTTACGAGATGGATTCGAAGGACGAGACGAAGCGGGCGCAGTGTCATGTTGCGACTGCAAAGCGTGCCGGAGCCGGGAAAATTCTTGTAGTGCCGGGCTTTTTTTCGGACGAGACGAAGGACTATGTGACCTGTATTCAGGATTATGAAAAGACGGCTGCATTTCTTTCGGAGAATGAGAAAGCGCTTAAAATGGCAAATGGGCTTAAGGGTATCACCGCAATGGCAAAAGAGCAGGACATTCTGACCGTCATAGAGGATTTTGACAACATCGATTCACCGATTGCCTGTGTAAACGGGATGAAGTGGTTTTTAGAACAGGTTCCGGATTTGCGGGTGACCTTTGACACGGGAAATTTTATCATCCATAAGGAAGATATTTTTATTGCATGGGAAGCACTAAAGGAAAAGGCGGTCCATGTGCACTGCAAGGACCGTGGTACACAGTCGGTTGCGGTGGGAGACGGTTACATCCCGATGAAGGAGATTCTTGGAAAAATGAAGGAATCCGGTTATAAGGGGTATCTTGCAATCGAGCATTTTGACGCTTCTGACCAGGAAACCTGTATCCAAAAATCGGCGCAGTTTTTAAAAAGCAATTTCTAATAAAAAACAATTTCTGATAGAAAAAAGTCAAAAGAGAAGAGGGGGAGAGATGGCATGATAAAAGTAACGGTCTGGAATGAGTTTAAACATGAGAGAGAACTCGAGGAAATAAAGAAAGTATATCCGGAGGGAATCCATAACTGCATCGCGGGATTTCTCGGAAAGTGTGAGGATATTCAGGTGAGAACGGCAACCTTTGAGATGCCGGAGCATGGTCTGCCGGAGGAAGCATTGGATGATACCGATGTACTCATTATCTGGAGTCATGCACTGCAGGATGAATTTTCAGATGAAGTGGCAGAGCGGGTACAGCAGCATGTACTGGCAGGAATGGGATTAATCGCCTTACATTCGGCACATTTTTCCAAGGTTATGAAGCGACTGCTTGGAACATCCATGACACTCAAGTGGAAGCATGGAGAGCAGGAAAAACTCTGGTGTCTGATGCCGACACATCCGATTGCCACCGGGATTCCCGAAAAGATAGAGATTCCCAAGGAGGAGATGTACGGGGAATACTTTGATATTCCAAAGCCGGACGATGTGATTTTTGCCGGATGGTTTTCGGGTGGACAAGTATTTAGGAGCGGCTGCACCTTCACGAGAGGACTCGGAAAAATCTTCTATTTTCAGCCGGGGCATGAGGAGTATCCGATTTATCAGATGCCGGAGATTCAACAAATTATTACAAACGCCGTACGTTATTGTGCACCGGCGCTTTCAAAGAGAAAGAATTTAACATGTGAAGAAGTGAAATAAAGTAAAAAATGAGTGAGAGGTACTGTGTAACAGCAATTTTTCTCTCCAAGAGCTGCATAAAAAATCGCACCACAACGTGATTTTTATCCGTTGCGGTGCGATTTGCCTTTTTATGCATCTGCTTCATTCTGCCACTTTTCAAACTTCTCAAGTACTGCATCGTAGGTGCGCTTGGAGATATCCGGGAGTTCGTCGCCCCAGCTCTTGGTTGCAGCTTTATAGCCGTCCTTGAAAGCGTTCAAAAGAAGCTCTGCCTTGCTGGTGTCATTTCCGGATAAAGCCTTGGCGAAATCAAGAATACGGTCAGAGGTCTGTTCAACACCCCAGTAGCCGTCTTCAGAGATATCTTCTTTCGCCTGTGCAATCTCATCATCGGTGAGCAGGCTGTTTCCGTTCTCATCGGTGAAATTACCCTTTGCAAGGAAATGCCAGATGGAATCCGGATCTGAGTCTGAACTTGAGTTTGCGGAAGCGATGACAGCGCCCTGCTTGGTCATCATCTTCTCAACGAGAGAGCGAAGCTGTGAGGTGCGCTCCTCGGCGTCAGCTTTTAATTTGGCTACTAAATCGGCATTGTAAATCTTCTTTGTGGTGTCTGTCTTAGTGGTGTCCTGATTGGATTTCTCATAAATGACACCTGTATCATTCTTCTTGTCAGCAGAAGCTGTCGTGTCGGTTCTGGTCTCAGAAGCCTTCTTTGTCGATTCTGTCGTCTGATAAGATGTGGTCTGATTGTTTACAGCATTAATATCCATAAAAATTCCCTCCATTCCATGGAATCTGAATTGGGGATGCATCCGTGCAATCCCATAGTTCCTAAGTCTTATATCGGAACTTTGGAAAAAAATGTTTAGATGGAATTGACCTTTTTTGCCTGAAATGGTAAGATAATAATAGGATTGTATACAAAAAACATCAAAAATACATGGAGACACAGAAAATGAAAGATATTTCCGTGAAAGCTCTGGCGAAGATTAATCTGGGGCTTGATGTAGTACGAAGACGTGAGGACGGATATCATGAGGTACGGATGGTAATGCAGACAATTCACCTGTTTGACCGGCTCGAGATGGCAAAAAATTCTTCCGGAGAGATTTCAATTACAACAAATCTTTCGTTTTTGCCGACAAATCAGAATAATCTGGTATACCGTGCGGCAGAACTTCTGAGAGAGGAATTTCAGATTAAAGACGGACTTACCATTAACCTTCATAAGCACATTCCGGTTGCGGCAGGCATGGCAGGCGGAAGCACAGATGCAGCAGCCGTTTTATATGGCATGAACCGGATGTTTGATCTGGGATTAAAACGGGAAGAACTGATGGAACGGGGCGTTAAGATTGGCGCAGATGTTCCGTACTGCATTATGCGGGGAACCGCACTTGCGGAGGGAATCGGAGAGAAGCTTACCGCACTTCCACCGATGGTGAAATGTCCGGTACTGATTGCAAAGCCGCAGATTAGCGTTTCGACCAAGTTTGTCTACGAGAATCTCAGACTGAATGATAAGACCGTGCACCCGGATATTGATGCACTTGTGGAAAATATCAGAAAGAAAGATTTAAATGCTGTGGCGTCTGAGATGGGAAATGGGCTTGAGACGGTGACAATTCCGAATTATCCGGTCATTGCGCAGATAAAAGAGCATATGTTAGAGCAGGGAGCTGTCGGTGCAATGATGAGCGGAAGCGGTCCTACCGTGTTCGGACTTTTTGAGGACGGAGATACCGCTGTGGCTGCATATGAGAAGATGAAAGAGTCGGGACTTGCCAAACAAGTATATCTGACCAGTATTTATAACAATGCACGATAAGAATTGAAAGGGAGAAGAAAATGACAGGAGATTTGACACTGAACATGAATGCCTATCTTCCGTTGCGGGATGTTGTATTTAATACTTTGAGGGAGGCAATTTTAAAAGGGGAATTACAGCCGGGCGAGAGGCTGATGGAGTTACAGCTTGCGTCCAAGCTTGGAGTCAGCCGTACGCCGATTCGTGAGGCAATCCGTATGTTAGAGCAGGAAGGCTTAGCGGTAACTGTGCCGAGAAAAGGTGCCGAGGTTGCCAAAATGACCGAGAAGGATATGGAGGATGTCTTACAGGTGCGGGAGGCACTTGATGAACTTGCAGCGTCCATTGCCTGTGAGCTGATGACGAAGGAAGAATTAGAGGAACTGCGCGGCGCAATGCGCGAGTTTGAACTGTCGACAAAGACAAAAGAAATCAAACGCATTGCCCAGGCGGACGTGGACTTCCACGACATCATTTACCGCTCGACGGATAATCCGAAACTTGTCAGCCTCTTAAATAACCTGCGGGAGCAGATGTACCGCTACCGCGTGGAATATCTGAAAGATGAAAAGAATTACCCGATTTTGATGAGCGAACACAGTGAGATTGTGGAGGGATTGCAGAATAAAGACAAGGCGCGTGTGACCGCCGCAATGCACAAACATGTCAAAAATCAGGTAGTAGCGGTCAAGGAAATTATCAGAGAGCAGGAATAGATTTTTACAAAAACGGAAATAAATAAGGAACAGAAATCAAAAAAGGATAAGCAGTGATGCTTATCCTTTTTTGATGTGAAAGCAAGCGGGAAACGGAGAAAAGAAATGCAGGAGAAGACACCGGTTACACGAACACTCGAAGAAAACATTGCGCATATGGAAGAACTGTTTGCCGTGTGTGATGACATCAAGAAGAAAAAGTTCTGTCTGGGAAAATGCATGGATGTGCCGTGCTATCTGACTTTTATTGAAGTTTCGGTGGACATGGGAACCTCAAGCCTTGGGGAGCTGCTCAAGTATTTTAACACGTTAGAGCGGGATAAAATCTACGAGGCACTCGAAAAAAATGCGCTCGGTGTATCGGATGCAACTTATTTTGAGAGTATCGAGGAAGCAGCGGACGGACTGTTGACCGGAGAGTGCATCCTGTTTGTGGAAGGGTTTGACAAGGCAGTGAAAATCCCGGATGACGGCTATCCTTCTATGGGAATCAACGAGGCAGTGTCGGAGAAGGTCATCCGTGGTTCGAGCGAAGGATTTTCCGATTCGGTAAAGCAGAATGCGGCGCTGATACGAAAAAGAATCCGTTCTCCAAAGGTGAAAGTGAAGGAAATTAAGGCGGGCGTGCGTTCTAAGACAAATGTCTACCTTGTTTATATGGAGGACTTGATTTATCCACAGGTGCTCACGGAGATAGAGAGACGGCTTTCAGATTTTGAGGTGGACGGGGTCTTAGACAGCGGCGTGTTAGAGCAGCTTGCCGAAGAAAAATGGTATTCGCCGTTTCCGCAGTTTCAGACGACGGAGCGTCCCGACCGTGCGGCAATGTCGGTGCTTGAGGGGCGGATTATCCTGTTGTCGGACAACTCTCCGGTGGGACTGATTCTGCCGACCGATTATAACTCCTTTATCCGGACAAGCGATGATTATTACAACCGCTGGGAGGTTGCGAGTTTTGCAAGAATTCTCCGGTATGTGGCATCCTTTTTTGCGATGACATTGCCGGGATTATATTTGGCGGTCACGAATTTCCACACGCAGATTCTGCCGACGTCTCTGATGCTTTCCTTTGCGGAGGCGAGGGCAGGCGTGCCGTTTCCGGCGGTGGTTGAGGTACTTATCATGGAATTATCCTTTGAGCTCTTACGGGAGGCGGGAGTGCGGCTGCCCGGCGCGATGGGAAATACGATTGGAATCGTGGGAGGCTTAATCATCGGACAGGCGGCGGTGGAGGCAAATCTGGTGAGCTCGATGGTGGTCATTTTGATATCATTTACGGCGCTATGTTCCTTTGCGATTCCAAATGAGGAATTTGCATCGGCATTCCGCCTGCTAAAGTTCTTCTTTATCGCGGTCTGCGCATGGCTTGGATTCTTTGGACTTTTGGCAGGACTTTTGTTTGTGCTGCTTCATCTTTCCCACTTAAAGAGCTTCGGCATCCCTTATATGATGCCGTTTGTAGGCGCAGATGTGACGGATTATGAGGATGAGCGGGACTTTTTGTGGCGGCTTCCGATGCGGGAATTAAAAAAACGTCCCATTTATGCCAGACGGGATAAGCGCACCAGGCTGCGATTCTTTGGGGAAAGGAAGAAAAAATAATGTTTTCGGATAATAACAGAATCTCCGGGCGTCAGGCGTTCCGGATTCTTACCTATGACCTGCTTGGGGCGGGAAGCCTGCTTGTCCCCGGGATTCTTGCAAATCGTGCGGGCTGTGACGGGATTTTTTCCATCGGGCTTGCGGTGGTGTTTGCACTTTTTTATGTAAAGGTGCTATCAGGAGTCCTTGCTGACAAGAAACAGGACACGTTTGGAACTTATCTTGAGAGACGGCTAGGAAAAGTAGCGGGAAAAACAGTTTCAATTTTGTATGTCGTCTACTTCATCCTGCTGGCGGGATATGTGGCATATCATTTTACAAACATCATTTTAAAATATCTTCTACGGGAGGAGAGTTTTCTGTTAATTCTTTTTATTCTGGTGCTTCTCGCTGTCTACGGGCTTTCTGGTGGTCTTGAGGGAAGAGCACGCGCTTATGAAATTCTGTTCTGGTTTGTGATGGCGCCGTTGTTTTTGATGCTTCTCTCTGCACTGGATGAAATCAGTGTGGATTACTGGACACCGGTTGTGACTGCGGCGCCGCTTTCCGTGCTTGGGGGCGCATGGGAGGTGTTCTGCTGGCTGTCGTTGGTATTTTTGCTGCTATTTTTGGGCGGATCGGTCAAAAAACAGCAGATACTGGTGCGTGCAGGGCGGTGGGCAGTGCTTTTTGCAGGCATTTTATATGCGGTGCTGTATCTGATTCTGCTAGGAATCTTTGGAAAAAATACGCTCTCCGTGATGGAATATCCGGCGGTCACAATGATGAGCACGATAAAAATAACCGGCGGCTTTTTAAAGAGGACAGATGCTTTCATGCTTGCCATCTGGTTTTTCACGCTGTTTGCACTGCTTGGAGGCACGGCATTTTACGGCGGAAATCTGCTTTCGGACCTTTTCGGGAAAAAATCGGCGTGGGGAGGAAAATATGGATTTTTCATTCTTGTGGCGGCATTTGCGCTGGCAGAAGTTTTTTATCACTCAAAAACACTCTGCACGTACTTTGAAATCTGCTTTCAGACTGTGATGACGCCGTTTATAATACTTGTTCCGGTGCTGTTGTGGATGCCCGGGGGAAGGAGGCGCGCATGAAAAAAAGAAATTATTTCGGGGGACTGCTGTTGCTTGTGATGACGTTTTTTCTAAGCGGATGCACGACGGCGGAGCTTGAGGACAGGAGCTTTCCGATTGAGCTTGCGGTGGATGATACGGCGGATTTCGGGCTCAAGTGGCTGAACGAAGAGCAGTCCGGCAGCAAGTATACCGACTATAACCATTTAAAGGTGCTGTTAATCGGAGAGGATTTTCTCTCGGATGAAAAAAAGATGCAGGAGCTTTTGGATTTGCTGGAACAAAAACCGGATATCCCGCGCAATACCTATGTGCTTGCTGCGAAGGATGCCGGAAAAATCATTGAACTTGGGCAGGAGACGGGTACCTATCTGGAGCAGTTGATTGAAAATTCTTCGCTGATGGAAAAAGAGGCATATCCGACGATTGGAACGCTCTATGCGGAGCAGGAAAACCGGGTCGAAACCCTGTTTTTGCCGTATGTGGAGCTTCGGGACAGTCTCCCGGTCATTACCGGCTATTATGCCTGGGTGCGCGGGGAAGCAGCAGGAAGAGTTGATGCAGCAACGGCGCTGCTTTCGGCATTTACGGCTGGAAATGTGGAAAGCTATACATTACAGCTTGGGCAGAGTGATTTTATCCGGCTTGTGAAGATATAGGTGGAAAAAGAGAGGTAGGGATTGTTATTAGAAAAGAAAATGGGGTTGTGGAGATAGAAGCTGAAAATACTATAAAACAATCCGTATTTTCCACTAATCCTGAAATGGTAAGTACAAAGAAAGATAGTCATAGGCATGGATTTGGTTTAGATACCATTCGTAAAATTGTTGAAATATATGATGGGCAATATTCTTTTTGGGAAGATCAGGGAGAAGATAGTCTTTGGTTTGTACAAAGCATTTATTTAAATATTCCTAAAACTGTATAACGAAATTTTGTAGCAAAAGAAAGAAGGACGGGGGGATGACAGAGTAAACTGTACATAAATAAGATGTGTAGTGTGTTCCGAGAAATGGAGTGCCAGAAAGATATTTCTGGTACTCTGTTTTTTTATGGACTTTTGGTATATTGTGCTGCTTGTTATAGCTGTTGATAAATCATCTGAAAGTAAATAAAAGGTCTGTTTATGAGGTATTTTAACCTATTATGATAGGAATATTGAAAATCAGAAATCAGTTTCGTATAATCCGCAATTATCAAAGGATAAGAGCGTAGGGAAGAAATTTGAAAGCGTAACTGTAAGAGTGATCAATGGGAAGACTGATATTTTTAAACATTTTAATCAGATGAATTTGTCAAAGAGTTAAAACAACATAAGAAAGAATTTTGTGATAGCAGTAATGGATGTATATTTTATATCGTTTGTTATCGCTGAAAAGAACCTGCGACTTTCTTGTCATACGGTTCTTTTTTTATTGTGCAATAATTTAAATGAATTACGTTATGCCCGGGCACCTCCCTTTTCGATTTTGAAAACTTACAAAATCGGAAAGGAGACAGCCACAGATGGCAGAAAGAGAAAAATATTATATTGGACTGAACGGACAAATCTTTGAGGTCAGTAAGGAGCTTTACGAGGCTTATTACAAAGGGCAACGTAAGGAGAAATACTTTACCCATGATTTGAAGCAGGAGCATACAAAGGTGGATAAGGAAACCGGAGAGATGATTGTCGTTCCCAGCAGAGAAGATTCCTATGAGCGGCTTTTGGAAGCAGAGAAGCAGTTTGCAGAGGAAGCGGAGGATGTAGAGGATGTGGCAGTTCGGGCGGTCATGCTGGAGAAATTGAACGAAGCCTTACATACACTTACAGACGAGGAGACAGCTATCATTCATGCTCTGTTCTATCAGGAAATCAGTGAGGTGGAACTGGCGAAGAAATTAGGAATAGCCAGAACAACCTTACAGTCACGAAAATATAAGATTTTAGAGAAATTGAGAAAATTATTGTAAACTATTGCCTCTTCATTTATTGGCTAAGTAGATGAAGGGGCAATAATCAGTTATATAATAAAACAGCAGATTCTTGATGGTAATTCAATTATAAAGACAATTACCATGCTGAAAATATAAAGAATATGGCAACTAAAAATGTATGATTGCAGATATATATGCTAAATATTATTATATGTCTTATCTACAAAATAAAACAGGAGGTTTTTGCAATGCTTTTAAAAGAAGAAATCAATAAATATTTGAATTATTGTAAATTTCAAAAGGAACTTGATGATAAGACAATAAAGGCATATAAGGCGGATTTGGAACAGTTTATTATAGTAATAGGAGAAAATAATCCAGATAAAGAAATGCTGAATGCATATCTTGTATACCTTCACCGTATGTATAAGCAAAAAACAGTCAAGAGAAAAATTGCCAGCGTGAAGGCACTGTTTCATTATTTAGAGGAAGAAGAACTGATAGAGATAAATCCATTCCATAAAGTAAAGACAAAGTTTCGGGAGGAAGTGATTTTACCCAAAATTATTCCGAGAGATATTATAGAGCAGTTGCTGAATCATCTTTATAAGGAAAGAAGTATTAAAGAATATTCAGAGTGGCGTAAAAAAATCATTTTAAGAGATATCGCAGTAGTGGAGACGCTTTTTTCTACAGGGCTGCGCATCTCGGAATTGTGCCATTTGCAAAATAAATATGTAGACTTAAAAAACGGTGTGTTATGTATTCAGGGCAAGGGAGGAAAGGAGCGATATCTTCAAATAGGAAATAATGACGTACTGTCTATACTGAATGCCTACAAAAAGTACTTTGAAGATGAGATAAAGAAGCAGGGATATTTTTTTGTCAATCGTTATGGAAATGCGCTGTCTGAGCAATCAGCCAGGAGCATGATACATAAATATGCCGGTGAAATTCAGGCAGATATAAATATTACACCGCATATGTTCCGGCATTCCTTTGCGACCTATCTGATGGAGGAGGACGTGAATATCAGATACATACAAAAAATGCTGGGACATGCTTCGATTACCACAACGCAGATATATACATATGTAACGACTGAGAAGGAAAAAGAGATACTGCAGACAAGACATCCGAGAAATAAGATAAATATAGGAGAAAATTTCGATAATTTGGTATATTAAGATTGCTAAATATTGGGAAAGTTTGTATAATTAATATAGTAACGATAATTAGGAATTATCGTTACCATATTAAAATAAAATGAAAATTTTTTCGGCAGCCCCCTTTACCTAGCGGCGAATTAGGTGAAGGGGTTTTCTTTTGTCTAAAATATTCCCCTTTTACTGCACTTTGACAACTTCATATCTGTGCATCAGGCACACATCCGACCGGCCGGAGAGCCGGAAAGCACAAGTCAGGGTACGCCATGACGGATCAGTGTGAAAAGAACCGCACTATCCTGAGCGGGAACTACCTGTGGCTTTACTGCCCGTGGTGGGGCAGGATGCGATGATACCGGTCGGAGATAATGATACTTCCACGCCAGTGGCCCGCATAAGTGACGGGAAAATGCACACCCACGTTTGAGAAAGAATGTGGGCGGCTTTTATGATGCCTGCTTACCGGCAGGATGGCTGATGCACCTTTTTATAAAGCAGTAGAAATCATGGGCTGGATGGAAGCTCATTTTTGTTAGTAAAAAGCCAAACCGATACCTTCCAGCCTATTCCTGTGCTGCTTTATGGCACTAAGAAATTTTAGGAGGCGTAACGATGGCAAAGAGTGCAGAAGAATTATTAATTTATTTATTTGATGAGATTTTACCGAAACATGGAATGAATCTGAGGGTAAAACAGAAAGAACTTTCTCTTGAAATGCTCCGGGCATTGCAGGAAAACAAATTGGCTTTATGTGAGGCGGAAGTGGGGACAGGAAAAACTCACGCATATATCCTTGCACTGACGGTACATAACATTTATTCAGATAAGAAGATTCCGGCAGTCATATCAACATCCACCATAGCCCTGCAGAAAGCATTGACAGAGGAATACATACCGCAGATATCCGGCATCCTTTTAGAGCACCATGTAATTGACAAACCATTATCTTTTGTGGTACGGAAAGGAAAACGGCATTATGTCTGTGACTCCAGATTGAAGATATATGAGACATCCATAAAAAATTTGCAGAGAGAAGTGGATGCCAATCTGATACTGGAACTGGCAAGGCTTGGGGAGCAGGAATTTGACAGGATTGATCTGGATGATGCCGTGCTGACACCCTATGTAAAAGGCAGAATCAACGTGTTTCGCTGTAATGAGTCATGTCCTTATTCGCTTTTATGCAGATTTATGAATTTTAAGAAAAAGTGCATGACGGATAGTTTTGATTTTCAGATTACGAACCATAATTATATCCTTGCCGATCTGATTGGACAGAAGCAGGGCAGAAAACCTCTTTTTCCGGGATATGGGGCAATGGTGTTTGATGAGTCCCACAAGCTGATAGATGCCGCAAGACAGATGTATAGCACAGTCTGGGACGAGCAGGATGCGGAACTCATCGTAACTTTGAGTGAAGCGAACAGAAGAACCGCAGCCATGGATGAACTTACTGTATTGCGGAGTCAGCTTGCGGAATATAACAGACAGATATTTGACAGACTGGCGGGAGATTTAGCAGGAAACCACACCAGAGAGGGAAGCAGGATTGAAATAGTGATAGGTTCCATGGAAAAAATTTGCATAAGGCACATGGCAAAGGCTTTAGAGCAGCTTCCCTTATCCTATCAGGAAAACAGCGGACAAAAAATGCGGATGCAGGGCCTGAAAAAGCGTTGCCAGGAGCTGACGGACAAGCTGACCGTATTTCTAAACAGCGGAAATTCAATCTGCTGGATGGAAAAGAGGGAGAACGGCAGGCTTGCCCTGTGTGCGGTTCCAATGGAACTGGAACAGGTTTTATTCCGTGACATCTGGAGCAGACCGATACCGGTTATTATTACGTCCGGCACAATGTCAGTCCGGGGTGATTTCAGTCACTTCAAGAGAATGACAGGGCTTTCCTTTGCAGTTATATCAAGAATTATAGAAACCAGCAAGCCCTCACCCTTTGATTTTCAGAGTAACGGTCTGCTCTATATACCGGAGCGTATGCCGTTTCCGAATATCCGGGATGACAGATACATACAGGCGGTCATGAAGGAAATATTGCAGATAGTGTCTGCCACTCATGGACATACCCTGATCCTTTTTACATCCTATTGGCTCATGGAAAGGGTGTTTTATGGTCTGAAGGAGCAACTTTCCGATTATCCGCTGTTTCTCATGGGCAGAGGCAGACTGGATGTAATAAGCAGTTTCCGTAGGAGTGGAAACGGAGTGCTGTTTGCCAGTGACAGTGCCGGAGAGGGAATTGACCTTGCAGGGGATATCCTTTCCAGCCTAATTGTAGTAAAACTGCCGTTTCCCGTGCCGGATCCGGTCATGGAATACCAGAGAAAACAGTATGAGGACTTTGATTTATACCGCAGGGACATCATTATCCCGGAAATGCTGATTAAGCTAAGGCAGTGGTTCGGGCGCGGCATCCGCCGGGAAAAGGACACGGCGGTATTTTCCATTTTAGACAGCAGGGCATCCCTGCGTGGCAGATACCGGGCAGAAATTCTGAATACCCTGCCCACCATGCCGGTCACGGACAGGCTCATGGATGTAGCAGATTTTATTATAAGGAAGAAAGCAGACAGTTATTTTATGGATAAGAGGGAAGAAGAATGAAAATCATAGGAATCGTCGTAAGCATTGTAACGGGTGCTCTGCTTCTTATGGCTCTAGCAGCCTGTATTGCAGTTGTCAGGGCTGAGGAATGTATGAGAGCGTTGGAAGAAATGAAAGAAATGAAAAGATTATAGAGGAATATCGAACAAGCTGGCTGTCATATAGTGAGATAAGCCAGCTTGCTACTTCGTGGAGAGAAAAAATGGAAGAATGGGAAAAACTGAAGTCGGTTGATATACGAACAGTTAATCGAGATGGACTCATAGATGTAACAAGAATCCCGGAAGATGATTCAGACGATGTGGATAAAGAAATGCAGATGAGAACTTTTTTAAGAAATGTTAAAAATCCGTATTGCTTTATGGTAGGAGATGTAATAGTAAAATCTTCTTTTACAGAAGGAGTCAGCCTGAAACAAAGATTACGGGAGTTGGCAGATGGAATATAGAATGAAAATTGCTATAAAGGTCTGGAAAAAAGGAAAGTTCTGTGCTAATATATGCATAGGACTAAATGAATAGAAACCACTTCTTATTTTTATAGCAGATTGTTCTGGCTAATATGAATAAGGAGTGTTTTTTATGCTATCAAACAACTTATCTAAAACATATCTATGCGGAGGTTATCTGCGTTTATCCAAAGAGGATGGGGATGTTGCCGGAAGTGAAACGCTGCAAAGCAACAGTATTGAAAATCAAAAAGAATATATTGAAGATTATTTACAAAGCAAACCGGAGATTAAGATTGTCGATTTCTATGTTGATGATGGTTATAGTGGCGTGAATTTTGACAGACCTGATTTTCAAAGAATGCTGCAGGATATCAAAAACAAGAAGATAGATTGCGTCATTGTAAAAGACCTGTCACGACTAGGAAGAAACTATATCGAAGTTGGAAAGTATATTGAGAGACTTTTTCCTTTACTGGGTGTACGTTTTATCGCAATTAATGATAATTTTGACAGTGCTGATGATACAGCGGCATCCAATAATATCATTATTCCTTTTAAGAATTTAATCAATGATGCGTATTGCAGGGATATTTCAATTAAAATCAGAAGCCATTTAGAAGTAAAGAGGAAACGTGGAGAATTTATTGGTGCCTTTGCGGTCTACGGATATATGCGAGGGAAAGATAAAAATAAACTGATTGTTGATCCTTATGCAGCAGAAATTGTAAAAGAGATATTTGGTATGAAGATGGACGGAATGAGCCAGCAGGCGATTGCGGATGAATTGAATAGTCTAGGGATTCTTTCTCCGGCAGAATACAAGAAAGAGCAGGGGAGCGGGTATAAGACGGTGTTCCAGACACACAGTAAGGCGAAGTGGACCGCAATGGCAGTTATGCGTGTTTTGACAAATGAGATCTATGTGGGAACTCTGATACAGGGAAAGGAGAGTACCCCTAATTATAAAGTCAAAGTGCGGGAAAAGAAGCCACGGGAAGAATGGATCCGGATTGAAAATGCACATGAGGCAATCATAAGCAGAGCTGATTTTGAAATTATTTCAGATATTATACAGAAAGATACAAGGGTAACAGCAGGAAAAAGAGCGGTCTCCATATATTCCGGTTATCTGGTTTGTGCGGATTGTGGATGCAGTATGGTAAGAAAGAAGGCATATAGCGGTTCCTTTGAATATGTATATTATGTCTGCTCTGGAAATAAGAAGAACAAAGATACATGTAGCAGTCATAGAATCAGTGAAAATGCCTTAAATCTTGCCGTAACAAAAACATTGCAGCTTCATTTGAAGCATTTGGCTGATTTACAGGAGAGTATCCTGTACATACGGAAAACATCTTGTAATTCAGACAAGATAAAAATGATGGTACTGCAATCCGAAAAAATAAAGGGAGATATTGAAAAGTATAATCGCTTAAAATTGGAATGTTATGAGGACTATAAAAATGAACTAATTACTCAGGGCGAGTATCTGCTGTTTAAGAAGGAATTAGATAACAGAATAGAAGATACTAAGAAGGCTGCTACGGAATTGAGCAAGAAAAAAAGAATGCTATTAGATGGCAGATATGAAAAAGAAAGTTTCATGGAGAAATTTTTGACAAGCAAAGATATAGAGTTAAAACGTTCCTTATTCGTTCGGTTTATCAGTCAGATATATGTGTATGAAGATCGTCGGATAGAGATTATCTTTCGCTATCAGGATGAAATCGAGCAATTAGCTGGACTGGTAGGTGAAATCAAGCAGGAAACGGCTGTTCGGGAGGTGATTTGATGGCACGAAAAGTCAGAAATCATCCGGTTCCGAGAGATAAGATGAGTGAGAACAAATTATCGGAACAGACCCCAAAAGTTAAAACACATGATTTTTCCGTTGCACTTTACATTCGGCTGTCTAAAGAAGATAGTGGAAAAAATAATCAAAATACAGTGGAAAATCAAAAGGCGCTTTTGGAAGATTTTGTAAAAGATAAGCCGGATATGAAAGTGGTTGATATTTATATCGACAATGGATTTAGTGGAACAAATTTTGAACGCCCTGCTTTTCAGAAAATGATGGAAGATGCGAAACGAGGTAAGATTAACTGCATTATCGTAAAAGATCTTTCTCGTTTTGGACGTAGTTACTTAGAAGCAGGAAATTATTTGGAAAAAATATTTCCTTTCTTAAACATTCGGTTCATTTCTGTTACAGACCACTTTGATACTTTTGCCGTAATTTCTTCTGAAGATGGCAGGGGAGTAGCGAATGGGATAGAAATTCCGCTGAAAAATATTATCAATGAGGTGTATGCAAAGGACATTTCCAGAAAAGTAGGCTCTGCCATAGAAATTCAGAAAAGAGAAGGCAAATATGGTGGTGGAGTTGCCCCATACGGTTATCAGAAATCGAAAACTGTTAAGGGTAAATATGAAGTGGACGAGGAAGCCGCAAAGGTGGTGCGCTATATCTTTGAATTGCGCTTGGCGGAATATGGATATTGCAGTATTGTAAAGATTTTGAATGAAAAGGCAATAAAGTCACCCAGTGCATACCGCTATGAAAAAGGGATTGTTAAGAATGAGAAGATGAAGGATGTACTATGGAAAACTTATGCCATAGAGGATATGCTTCGTGATGAAGTGTACTTGGGAAATATGGTAAGAGGCAAGACGCATTCTGCCATGCACAAGGGAGAAAAGAGGCATCATGTACCGAGGTCGGAATGGATTGTTGTTCAGGGAACCCATGAGCCTATTGTATCCAGAGAACTGTTTGATGCAGTACAAGCAGTTAATGAAAAGAAAGCGCAGGAGCATAAAGATAATCTGGAAAAAGCAAAAGAAAATCCGAAACGTGACAATTTGTTTAAAGGCAAAATATTTTGTGGGGATTGTGGCATCACGATGGGAGGTACTGTTGGTAATTACAATTCTATGAGCTACTATTGCCCCAATTACAGAGAAAATGGAGCAATGGGATGCGTTAAAAAGCATATCAGTGCAAGAAAACTGGAAAAAGCAGTATTAGAAGCGGTTCAGATACACCTGAAAATATTCTTAGAATGCAGAGAAGAAATTCGGTCAAGAAATGGAAGTGCTGAAATCGGAAAGAGGCGAATGGTGCTTGAAAGTGAGACAAGAGACTTAAGACAAAAAGAGGCACAGTATCAGCAGAAATTAAGCAGCACCTATCTTGACTATAAAGATAAATTACTTACGGTTCAGGAATATTTCATGTTGAAAAATAAATATCAAGCTGCACTTGCAGAACTTGAGGTGGCTCGTAAAGAGAAAGAACTGCTTTTGAATAAAATGCAGGAGACTTATGGAGAAGATCTAGAACTATCTCACGCCGCAGAACAGTATTTCGGGCAGATGGTGGTTACAAAAGATATGGTGGATGCCCTAATAGAACGAATAGAAGTATTTGAAAAAGGGCGTATTCATATTATATTTCGATTCGAGGATGAATATCGGAGTTTACTGGAAAAGAGAGCTGATATGGAGTAGGAGGGAGCAAATTGAAAGAGAATTTTAATCTCTCTGATTTGAGTGTCCGCTGTAGCGGACAGACGGGAGCAAGGATGAAGAAATATATGGTTGCAAAATATATCCGGCTTTCCATGGAAGATTTAGATTTATGCAATTCTGAAGAAAAGGCAGAGAGTGTAAGTATCAGTAACCAGAGAAATTTCATAGATACCTTTATAGAGCAAGGAGAAGAATTTCAGGGAGCAGAAATCAAGGAATTTGTGGATGACGGATATTCCGGCACTAATTTTGACAGACCGGCGATAAAGGAGCTACTCCGGTCATGCAGGCAGGGAGAAATAGATTGCATTATCGTAAAGGATTTGTCACGTTTTGGACGAAATTATCTGGAAGTTGGAGATTATTTGGAACAGATTTTCCCGTTTTTGGGTGTTCGTTTTATCAGTATCAATGATGGGTTTGACAGTAAAAATTTTTTCGGACAGACGGGTGGAATGGATGTCGCTTTTAAGAATTTTATCTATGAGATGTATAGCAGAGATTTGTCTGAAAAGGTAAAAAGCGGAGTTACAACCTGCATGAAAAGGGGTGAATATTACGCAGGTTGCATGGTGTATGGCTACCAAAAGTCATCAGATGGTAAAAGCATGGAAGTTGACGAGGGTGCAGCAGTTACCATACGGCGTATTTTTCAGGAGTTGGCAGGTGGAAAAGACGCAAAAACTTTGGCAATCGAACTAAATGCAGAGGGAGTGCCGACCAGGCTGACTTATAAGCAGGCAAAGGGAGAGCAGCTTAATCGGCATTATAAAGCAGATATATGGAATCGTAACAAGATACATTCTATTATCCATAACCGGGTATATCAGGGAGATATGGTGTATCGAAAGGCGGTCCGTACCCAAATTGGCTGTAAACAGAAGGTAAGACAGCCGGAAGAAAAATGGCTTGTGATACCGGATCATCACGAGGCGATTGTCAGTCGGGAACTTTTCAAAAAGGCGAATGACAGTATCAGAAAAGGGAAAATAGCGGTTTATGACCGTTCTGCTGTCCGCCGAGGAATTGTCTTTTGCGGATGCTGTGGAAATCGGTTAGAACTGCGGAAAACCAAAAGCCCCTATTATCTATGTAAGCGCAGAAATTTGCTGGATAATGCAAAGTGCAATGAACTGCAAATAGAAAAAGAGCAGATTGAGCGGACTGTATGGACTATCTGGCAGGAACATTGTCGATTGTTTGCGACAATTCCTCTCTCCCAGTTCTTTGAGAAGCAGCAGGAGAAGTTGAGAAAGCAGGAAAATATACTGATGCAGAGATTAGAGCGTTTTCCTGCTGAAAAAATAAATCTGTATGAACAGTTCCGTTCAGGCATGGTAAAGCAGGATGTATTCTTAAAAGAAAAGGAACAGTTAAGCAGGCAGGAGGAAGTAGTACGGAGACAAATAGAGAAAGTCTCTGAACAGATTGATATGCAGGAGGAAAGGGAAAAAAACTATCGATGTGTTGCAGATCTTGTGAAAAGGTATGGAACGAGCGAAACATTGACAGAAGAGTTTATGAGGGAGATGGTGGAGAAAGTCATAGTATATGAAGATAAGCGGATAGAGATTGTCTGGAAGTATCGGGAAGAGTTTGAAGAACTATTGTAAGATTAAAAAGAAGAAGTCTAAAGTGACAAAAGGGCTTCTTCTTTTTTCATCTAAAAATGCCATAGGTTTAAGTAATAAAAAAAGTGAAGAACTTGCGGTATCATTATTAGAATTGGGTTATAGGCTAATTATGATTATTCCATATGGAATATTAAATTTTAAAAAGCAAGCTATTTTTACGAAGTTTACTGACAAGATGCTTGTGCTTTCATATGTGAAACCAAAACATAAGTTCTAAGTTGGGTTTTACTAGTTGTCAACCCAAAAATCAAAATTTTTCAAAAAAATTTGGTCCTTACTTGACACCAGCAGATGATGGCCCAAATCCGGATTATACAGAAGAACTTCTTACGGGGTTAAAAGAACGTGGTGTAAATGCCACGTTTTTTTTGCTGGGAAAAGAGGTTGAAAAATATCCGGAGATTGTAAAAGACATCTCTGACGGCGGTCATCTGATCGGCACACACTCTTACGAACATGTCAACTTAAGCAACCTTTCCGATGCGGCGGCGATCGAGCAGGTGGATAAGACAAACGCGGCTATCTATGATATCACCGGGAAATACCCGGAGTACATAAGACCACCGTATGGCTGCTGGAAATGTAATCTGGATTATGAGACAAAAATGATCGAGGTGCTGTGGGACGTTGATCCGAAAGACTGGGCGACGGACAATTCCGGGGTGATCGCAAAAAGAGTGATCGACAAGGTCGGGGAAAATGATATCATTCTGCTTCACGATGCGTCGGAATCTTCGGTGAAAGCGGCATTTGCGATCATTGATGAACTGGGAAAAGAGGGGTATACGTTTGTGACGGTGGAGGAGATTCTGATGGAGTGAAAAATTATGCATCTGCGGAGCAAATTATTATTTTCCGGGCAGGAGAGGTCAGTATTCGTCATTTCATTGGAATGCCTCTCATTTTAGCGGAACGGACTGGGATGAACCTGCAGACGAGGAAACGGGAATAAAAAATTTTTTTTTTATGAAACTTTTTTTGTTATTATTTTATCTAAATAAATGAAACTTACAAATGATAAGTAATAAAAACACGCAGGAGGATATTCAGAATGAGAAAAAAAACAATTTATGTATTAGCAACGGTAATGTGTATGTCCATATTTACAGCATGTGGAAGCACGAATCGTGCTGATGCCGGAAATGAAGTGCAGCAGGAAGTACAGGCAGAGGATAATATGCAGAAAGAACAGCAGGCTGGTGCAGAGGGTAATGCTGAAACAGAGTTACAGACTGAAGCTGTACCGGAAAATACAGCTGAAGCGGTAACAGGCGAAGAGAAAACACTGAATGGAACGGTGGACGAGATCAAAGATTTTATGTTTATTGTGACAGATGATAGTGGTGCTTCCTATGAATTAAGTTTTGATGCAAAACCACAGGGATTGGAAAATGTTTCTGTTGGAGATAAAGTAAAAGTAACATATACCGGGGAACTTTCAGAAGTGGATGCATTTTCGGGAACAATTGTTTCAGTTGAAAAGCAATAAGTAAAGCAATAAGTAAAGCCATGCGATATATATAGAAAATGTATCGTATGGTTTTTTACTTTTTTACGGTTATGTGGAAAACGACTGGTGAAATATGATATACTTATCGCGAATGATGTTGAGACCAAAAGAGCTGGAAAAGATCAGAAAGAAGATTTCAGTAGAAAATGACGAATTAGATTGTCTTACAGTGATGTGTTACATGGGGACTGGAAAATATAGTAAGGCAAATTCTATGCTGGAAAAAATTGGAAAAAGACGCAACGGGCAGTTACCCATTTGCGTCTTTTTCTATAGAAGAGCAATGAAACAACAGGAAACAGATACAATGGAGGAAGAGAAGATGAAAAAAAGAGCAAAAAAGATAGTAGCATTATTTTTAACAGCTGGTATTCTGTTATCAGGGATAGCTGCGTGTTCTAATGTAGAAGGCATGCATCTTTCAGGATCGACAAGGAAATTGAATGTAACGAAAGAAGATACTGGAAAATCCGGAGATAATGTTCAGATGCTGCCATCGGATGAAAAATCAGACAAAATATTTGCGGACAGTTATGCTGATTTTGCAATAAAGGCTTTTCAAAATAGCTATGAAGCTGGAAAAAATACAATGATATCACCATATTCCGTGATAAATGCGCTTGCCATGACTGCAAACGGAGCATCAGGCGAGACTTTGGAACAGATGGAGAGTGTACTTTGCGGTACGGCAGACTGCTCGCTTGATCTTCTCAATCGGGAGCTGCAGCGTCTGCAAAGTTCCATGCCAAAGGAAAAAAATAATCATTTATATACAGCGAATTCTATCTGGTACAAAGATTCTGATGAGAACTTTGTACCGGCAGATGATTTTCTGAAGTTAAACGCTGAATTTTATCAGGCAGATATCTTTGCCTCGGCTTTTGATAAAAAAACGACAAAGGATATCAATCGCTGGATCGACCGGCGCACGGATGGAATGATCAAAGATATCATGGATCAGATACCGCCATATGCTATTATGTATCTTGTAAATGCAGTGGCATTTGAGGGGGAGTGGAAGGACCCGTATGAAAAGGAACAGGTGCATGATGCTGATTTTTATGATATTGATGGTAATCATTCAACAGTATCAATGATGTATTCGGAGGAATATTCTTTTCTGAAGGAAGAGCATGCCGTTGGATTTATCAAGCCGTATAAAGAAGGCTTTGACTTTGTTGCACTGCTTCCGGATGAGAATATGGATATCAGAGATTATATCAGTCAGATGAATGGAGAAACTTTTCTAAAGACAATTGCTCAGGCAAATGATACAATAGTGCAAACAGGTATGCCAAAGTTTAAGGCGGAGACGCAGAAAGAATTAGCGGAAGTTTTAGACAGAATGGGAATGCATGATGCATTTGATGAGAAATTAGCAGATTTTTCACAGATGGGGAATTGTAAAAATGGGGATAATCTGTATATCAGCCGGGTATTGCACCGGACAAAGATTGAAGTGAATGAACTTGGTACAAAGGCCGGGGCGGCAACAGTTGTGGAAGTGGAAACAATGGGGTGTCTGGAGGCAGTGGAAAATGTTGTGCTGGACAGGCCATTTGTCTATGCGATCATAGACAGGGAGAATGGGATACCTGTTTTTATTGGTGCGGCAGATGCTCTGTAAAATCATAACAGAACAGGATAAACATTACAGGAGGATATAATTCGGATCGTGGGGCAGTTTTTAGAGGATGAAAAGATTATTGAGTTATACTGGGTCAGAGATCAGAGGGCAATTACATGCTCACAGCAGAAATACGGAGCATATTGTCACAAGATAGCACAGAATGTACTGCACAATGAAAGTGATTGTGAAGAGTGTATGAATGATACATGGTTCCGGGCGTGGAATTCCATGCCGACAGAGCGGCCGGGGATATTGCAGGCGTTTTTAGGAGCGATTACAAGAAATCTATCCTTAGACCGCTACCGGAAAAATCATTCGAAAAAGCGTGGAGAGGGAGAAATTTCTTACATATATGAAGAGATGCAGGACTGTATTTCCGGTGAAAATATGGAGTTACATGTGGAAAATATGGAACTTGCGGAGATGATTAACCGTTTTCTGGCTGGGATGAAGACAGAAAACCGCAGGATCTTTGTGCGGAGGTACTGGTATTTTGACAGTATAGCTGAAATTGCAAAGAGATTCTCCATCAGTGAGAGCAAGGTAAAATCGTCTCTGATGCGTTCAAGGGAAAGTTTACGGAAATGTCTTGCTCAGGAAGGAATCGAGGTGTGAGCAGTGAAAGCAGATGATCTGATTGATGCATTCGGGCATATTGATCCAAAGTATGTTTCAGATGCGGAAGTTGAGATAAAATCAAAATCACGGATGAAGCGGATGGTTTATGTTATAAGAGAAAAAATCCCTTTAGAGAAGGAACAGCCTGCGCATATCACTATTTCGGCGGCGATGTGTATGACAGCATTTGTGCTGATCATCGGTGCAGGAATGTTTTATGGAAGGATCAGGAATGGATATTCAGGAAACAAAAATAACTCTGTGGATACGGTTTTCAATGATTATGATGGTATGTATGGAAGTACAGCAGCCGGATCAGCGGATGAGGCAGGGGTGGAAAAAGCAGAAGAGGATACCGGTCTGATCTTTAATGAGATTCGCGAAATGGAAAGTATAGCCTATGATGTAGCAGAACCGGACCAGATTGTTTCTTATGACGCAGCGGGGCTGGAAGAATATTTTGGAACAAAGATCTGTCCGACTTCCATTCCAGATGGATTCATCCTGTCGGATGGTGTTTATCATGTTGGATATGATAAAGCAGGAGAAGCAGTGGATGATAATAATAGTCTGATCTATTCGGATGAAAGTGGAGAACGTACATTGAAAATCGGAGTTCGTACAACGGAATCCGGGATCGTGACAAGATTTACAGATACACATTTAGCCACGTCTCTGGTGCATGGGATTACGGTCACAGCGGGATGTTATCCGATCGGGCAGACTGGCGGGTATAGTTATGTCGCTGTTTTTGAAAAAGATGGAGTTATATTTACCATAGAAAGTTCCGGTCTTACAGAGCAAAGATTTATCACAGTGATAGGAGAACTGACGGAATAGACAGATATGTTATGAAACAGAAGATTTAAAATAGGGTCTTGTCTGATAAAAATTTTAATGTCTTTTCTACAGGTTAAAAAATGAAGTTAAAAGAGATTGAGATTCCAAGACACTTATGATAGTATAAAAATAATTGTGAAGACACGAGAGAATCAGGTGCAAACAATCGATATTAAGGAAGTTAAACAGGAGGTCGTAGATAAAATGGAACAGTACAAGCAGGAATTTATCGAGTTTATGGTTGAGAGTGATGTGCTCAAATTTGGAGAGTTTACATTAAAGAGTGGACGCAAATCCCCATTTTTTATGAATGCAGGAGCTTATGTGACAGGTTCACAGTTAATGCGTCTTGGTGAGTATTACGCAAAGGCGATCCATGAGAAGTATGGAGATGATTTTGATGTATTATTCGGACCGGCATACAAGGGAATCCCGATCAGTGTTGTAACAGCAGTTGCATTCAGCAAATTGTATGGAAAAGAAGTCCGTTACTGTTCGGATAGAAAAGAAGAAAAAGACCACGGAGCAGATAAGGGAAGTTTCCTTGGAAGCAGTTTAAAAGATGGTGACCGTGTTGTCATGATCGAGGATGTTACAACATCCGGTAAATCCATGGAGGAGACAGTTCCGAAAGTAAGAGGAGCTGCAAATGTTGAGATCGTTGGCCTGATGGTTTCTTTAAACCGTATGGAAATGGGACTTGGCGGTAAAATGAGTGCACTTGATGAAATCCGGGAAACTTATGGTTTTCCGACAAATGCGATTGTAACGATGGAAGAGGTCGTAGAACATCTTTACAATAAGGAGTGTCAGGGCAAAATTGTCATTAATGATGAGATAAAAAAAGCAATTGATGCATACTATGAACAGTATGGATGTAAATAATGCGATGGATGACAGAAAAAAAAGACGCCGGCTGATTGCCGGCGTATTGTTCACTGTTTATTTTGCGGTGTTGTTTTATTTCTTATTCTTTTCAGAAAAAATGGGACGGACTTACAGTGAGAGAGCATATCACTATAATCTTGTGCCATTAAAAGAAATCATGCGTTTCATACGTTATCGAAAAGTTCTCGGTACTTATGCAGTGGTTTTAAACCTTGTGGGAAATATCATTGCATTCATGCCATTTGGAACTTTTTTGCCAATCTACTATGAACGGTGCAGAAAACTGCGGTATACGGTGCTTTACAGCTTTGAATTGAGTCTTGTTGTGGAAATACTGCAGCTTGTGTTCAAGGTCGGAAGTCTTGATGTAGATGACCTGATCTTAAATACGATTGGCGGACTGTTTGGATTTCTTATTTATGAACTGGTAAAACAGTTTATACGAAAAACGACAGAGCGAAAAAAGCATGATGATTAAGAAGGTTATGATTAAATTTCCAGGCAGGTGCCGCCTTTTACTTCTATCACAGTATCTCCGTCAATTTCAAGCCAGACACTGATGGCATTCGGATTGTAGACTCTTCTGCAGTCTGCTGAGAAAATCAGACGTCTGGCGGCATCCATATAATCAATGATCTCGATGTTGGTTGCATACCAGATATCATTTCTGCCGCCCATATAGGCACAGAAATCTTCAATGACATTCCAGTTATCATGATTGTCAAATTCATAACTGTGTCCCCAGACATACATTAATTTTAAATATTGTTTTTTCTTGAATTCTGCAAAAAATTCAGCTTTTTCCATCAGATCCGGTGCATCATGATGACAGGTCGGATGCCATTCAAGAGGGTCGGTTGGAAGTGTAAAGTCAGCTGCCGGTTCTACGACGCGGGCATATGCAATGCCAAGCTGGCGGAATAACTGTTTGATTTCTTCATTGTAAGATCCGTTTGGATAAGCATGTCCGCGGATGATGCGGCCGGTGATCTGCTCTAAGCCTTTGCGGTCAGCTAAAATTTCTTCGGCAACTTCCGTCATTGGACAGCGTGCAATGGTCGGGTGGGTCATGGTATGGGTTGCGATTTCATGTCCGGCGTAAAGTTCATTGATCCGTGAACTTTTGATGCGCGGCGGATTGAGTCCTTCTTTATCGATCATTCCGTAATTTAAATTAAAAGTTCCCCGTATACCATAGCGGTTAAAAATGGAAACAAGGCGCTCATCCTGAATTTTGCCGTCATCGTAGCTCATAGTCAGTGCTTTCGCCTTTCCTTCCGGGAAACATACATAAACTTTCATTGATAAAATCCTCCTGCAGGTTACATGGTAATTACTTTTAAAATCAATTGTTATAGTAAACGCTTTTTACCTGGAGTGCAAGAACAATGTGACTGGCAGACAGGTTGCATAAAAAGATATGTTTTTGTATAATAAAAGAATGCCGGCAGGTGAATGATATTTGAGTCCGGCATGGAAATTAGTGATAAAAACATATGCCTGACAGGCAAATGGATAAAAATCATGAAAATGAGGATAAACAAGATGCATACACGACATAAAAGAGGATATAAATTTACAGATAAAAAACAGTCAAAAAGAGGAATTGCTGCATGGATACTGTCGGTTATATCATTGGGGGGGCTAATTGCAGTCATTGCCTGTTCTTTTCAGGATGGAGGAAACGGAAGCATGTATCTTGGGAGTGCGGGTGTGTCGTCCATGTTCGTTGGAGTGATCGCATTGTTCAATGCAATTGTAAGCTTAAGAGAGGAAAATTCCTATCGTTTTTTTCCTTATCTTGCGACCGTATGCTCTTTCCTTGCTGTTGGGGTATGGGCTGCACTGTATATAGTTGGATTTTTGCTGTAAATAAAGAGAGAAATTGGTGTGAAAATAAGATTTTTACACGCAGGAATGGAGAATTCATATGACAGATTTTGAAAAACAGATTTCATTTATCATGGAACTGGACAAAATAAAAAAGATTACAAGACAGACCTATTTAAGTGACGGGAGCAGGAAAGAAAACGATGCGGAACATTCCTGGCATCTGGCGCTGATGACTTTTGTGCTTGCCGATTATGCAAATGAACCGATCGATGTATTAAAAACAATGAAAATGGTACTGCTTCACGATGTCATAGAAATCGATGCGGGAGATACTTATGCGTACGATACGGAGGGCAATAAGACAAAGCGGGAGCGTGAATTAAAAGCGGCTGACCGTATCTTTGGTTTACTGCCGGAGGCACAGCAGAAGGAATACCGCGGTCTGTGGGATGAGTTTGAGGCTATGGAGACACCGGAATCAAAGTTTGCCAATATGTTAGATAAGGTGCAGCCATTATTTTTAAATGATGCATCGGGTGGTATCTCATGGGAAGAACATGGTGTGAAAAAGTCTCAGGTACTTAAAAGAGATGAGAGAGTGCATGAGGGCTCTGAGCGTATCTGGGAGTATGCAAAGTCATTGATCGAAAAAAATGCGAAGTATGGAAAACTGATTGATGAGTGATAGAAATTTTTGTGGAGGTTCTGACTTAATGTTATACAAAGAATTATATAAAGAATCCAACGAGCTTGCAAAGGAGCGTTTTGTGCTGGTGCGTGAGCGGGTTGCAGAGATTGAAGAAAAGCCGGAGACAGAAGAAAAATATAAAGAATACTTCAGGCAGACGGCACAGCTGCTGCAGAAACAGGCGGCTGTCTATGATCTATGGACAGATGATGCGATTCAAAAACAGAGTTTAAAAGAAGCAGAAACATGTAATCAGGCATTATATAAAGACATTCTTGGTGAGGCATATCAGACAAGTTATGCGAATCCGGATTATGCTGTGGAACAATTGGGAGAAGAGTTCGGACAGCTTCTCTGTGCGTACCTTGCATATATCAGACGTGAGACTGGTGCGGCATTTCGTGGGGATCTGATGCAGCTTACGATCCAGATGGAACTGTTTGTCGAAATTTATAACCGTTTTGAAGCAGGGGAAGAAAAAGATGTCCCGGAGAAATCAGCGGTGCAGCAGGATCTGTACTGGTTTTTCCATGATTACAGTGAGATTTTTTATGAAAAAAGTCTTCGAAGGCTGATTGATCCGGCAGAAGATTTTGAGAATGATATTGTGATGAATGCTGATCTTAACGATCTGCGCTATCTGTACCGCTACGGTGTATATATTGGGGAAAATGAGAAAAAGATGGCAGCATTTTTAAACAGGCTGACCGATGAGGAGATCCAGGCGATGGCTGACACTTACACGGAAGGCTATCGGATCGGCTTTGAAGTGACAGGCAAAGATCTTGGCAAAAAGCAGACGGTACAGCTCCGTTATCCGATCGGTTTTGAGCGGATGGTCCGTGCGGCAGTGCGCAATTTTGAAAAAATGAATTTAAAGCCGACTATGCTTGCATCTGCAACATCACCAAACAAGCAGTTTGACTATGATCACAGTGAAGACCGTGCACTCTATCTGGATAAAGCATATGTGGAGCGCTGCTTAGAGGCAAGAAAGAATTATTTTGAGGAAGAGAAAAAATTAGCGGCCGGTCATGCAGGTCCTGCAGTGATAGAAGTATTTGGAGAAGAGCCGTTTTCACCGGAAAATAAAGAGCGTGCGGTAAAATACAACGAAAAACAGCAGAAACTCTGTGTCTATGAGATGAACATGGCAGGGCAGATGATTAATGAATATATCAAAGGCGAAGAGCGCAGTTTTACAATTATCGCATATCCGATCCCGGAGATCGGTGACCGTTTTGAGGAGATTTTTGCCGAAACGGTAAAATTAAATACTTTGGATTATAAATTGTACCAGACGATACAGCAGAAGATTATTGATGTATTAGATACGGCAGATCAGGTGCATATTACGGGAAAAGGAAAAAATAAGACAGATCTGTATGTAAATATCTGGAAATTAAAAGATCCGGCAAAGGAGACTGCATTTGAGAACTGCGTGGCAGATGTCAACATTCCGGTCGGAGAGGTGTTTACTTCACCGGTATTAGAGAAAACCACGGGAATACTTTTCGTCGGACAGGTCTACTTAAACGGACTCAACTATGAGAATTTAGAAATCCGGTTTAAGGATGGTATGGTAGAGTCCTATACCTGCACCAATTTTAAGGATGAGGCAGAAAATAAAAAATATATCCGTGATAATGTATTAAAACATCATGACACGCTGCCGATGGGAGAGTTTGCGATCGGAACGAATACAACCGCATACCGCATGGCGAGAGATTATCAGATCGCAGATAAACTGCCGATCCTGATTGCCGAGAAGACCGGACCGCATTTTGCAGTGGGTGACACCTGTTACAGCCATGAGGAGGACAATGTTTCCTACAATCCGGATGGCAAAGCGATTGTTGCAAGGGAGAACAGTGTATCTGCACAGAGAAAAGAGTCCGTAGAAAAAGCGTATTTAAATTGTCATACAGATATTACGATCCCATATGATGAGCTTGACAAGATCACAGTGATAAGAAAAGATGGCAGTACAGAAGATATCATTGCAGATGGCAAATTTGTCTTAGTCGGAACAGAGCAGCTGAATGAGCCGCTTTTATAAAAAACAGGATTGCTAAAAATAAGCTGGAGTCCTGCTTCAGAAATAAATAAGATAATATATAAGATTGTTTAATAAATAAAATAATAAATATTAATTGGACTTCTAAAAGAATGACAGTTACAATACACATAGATAACAGTGGAAGTGTGAAACTGTAGGAATCTGGAAGGAGAACGATTATGGCAAAAGTTGGTATTGTAATGGGCAGCGATTCAGATATGCCGGTTATGGCAAAAGCTGCAGATATTTTAGATAAGCTTGGAATTGATTATGAGATGACGATCATCTCCGCGCACAGAGAGCCGGACGTATTTTTTGAATATGCCAAGAGCGCAGAAGCAAAAGGATTTAAGGTGATTATTGCAGGTGCAGGAATGGCAGCGCATTTACCGGGTATGTGTGCAGCAATTTTCCCGATGCCTGTTATTGGTATCCCAATGCATACCACATCCCTTGGCGGAAGAGATTCTTTATACTCGATCGTTCAGATGCCATCCGGTATCCCGGTTGCAACAGTAGCGATCAATGGAGGTGCAAATGCAGGACTGCTTGCAGCAAAGATTCTTGCTACTTCAGATGAGGCTCTGCTTGCAAAATTAAAAGAGTATTCAAAAGAGTTAAAAGAACAGGTTCAGGCAAAAGATGCCAGATTACAGGAAGTTGGTTATAAAAATTACTAAAAAACAACAGATTCAGGAGGAAAAATTAATGGATTACAAGAATTCCGGTGTTGATATCGAAGCAGGCTACAAATCAGTGGAACTGATGAAAAAATATGTACAGGGAACCATGCGGCCAGAGGTTTTAACAGGTCTTGGCGGATTTTCCGGTGCATTTTCCATGGAAAAATTTAAAAACATGGAGAAACCTACCTTAGTGTCCGGAACGGACGGCGTAGGAACAAAATTAAAACTTGCATTTCTTATGGACAAACATGACACGATCGGAATTGACTGTGTTGCAATGTGTGTCAACGATATCGCATGTGCAGGCGGTGAACCTTTATTTTTCCTTGATTATATCGCATGTGGAAAAAACTATCCGGAAAAGATTGCGGCAATCGTAAGCGGTGTCGCAGAGGGATGCAAACAGTCCGACGCAGCCCTGATCGGCGGAGAGACAGCAGAGCATCCGGGACTGATGCCTGAGGACGAATATGATCTTGCTGGATTTGCAGTCGGTGTCGTAGATGAAAAAGATATCATAACAGGTGCAGATGTAAAGGCAGGAGATGTACTGATCGGTATGGCATCTTCCGGTGTGCACTCCAACGGTTTTTCACTTGTCAGAAAAATCTTTGAGATGACAAAAGAAAGCCTGGATACCTATTATGATGAGTTAGGAAAAACACTTGGAGAGGCATTGCTTGCTCCTACAAGAATCTATGTAAAAGCGCTGCGCAGCGTCAAAGAGGCAGGTGTGCGCATCAAGGCATGCAGCCATATCACAGGCGGTGGTTTCTATGAGAATGTTCCAAGAATGCTGCCGGAGGGAAAACAGGCTGTGATCCGCAAAGACAGTTATGAAGTTCCGTCTATCTTTAAACTGATGGCGAAAAAGGGACAGGTAGAAGAGAAAATGATGTACAATACCTACAATATGGGACTTGGTATGGTACTTGCAGTAGATCCTGCTGATGTGGACAAAACAATGGAAGCAATCAAAGCAGCAGGCGAGACACCATATGTGGTTGGTGAGATCAAAGACGGTGAAAAAGGAGTAACCTTATGCTAAAACTGGCAGTCTTAGTATCCGGTGGAGGAACAAATCTTCAGGCGATCATTGATGCGATCAGCGCAGGAAAGATTACAAATGCGTGCATTTCGGTTGTCATCAGTAATAATGCAAATGCCTATGCCCTGGAGCGTGCGAGGGCACATGGAATCGAAGCACTGTGCATCTCACCGAAAGATTTTGAAAGCAGAGAGGCTTTTAATCAGGCATTCCTTGATAAATTAAATTCCTACAATGTAGATCTTGTTGTGCTGGCGGGATTCCTTGTAGTACTGCCGGAGATGATGATCAAAGAATATACGAACCGTATCGTAAATATCCATCCATCCCTGATCCCATCTTTTTGTGGAAAAGGATTTTATGGTCTGAAAGTACATGAAGGCGTGCTTGCCCGCGGAGTGAAGGTGACGGGCGCAACGGTACATTTTGTTGACGAGGGAACAGACACGGGACCGATTATTTTGCAGAAGGCAGTCGAGGTAGAGCAGGGAGATACACCGGAAGTATTACAGCGCCGTGTGATGGAACAGGCAGAATGGGTGATCCTTCCAAAAGCGATCGACCTGATCGCAAACGGGAAAGTATCTGTGGAAGATGGACATGTGATCATTGCGAAAGAGTAAGAAAGCTATCGGTAGAAAATGGACATACGATCATTACAGAATAGCAGGAAATGAAAGATAGTGTTTAATAACAGAGTAAGGAGCGACGGAGGATG